>ERZ791895.3-NODE-3-length-345051-cov-14.520467_pt1 | contig 345051 bp, 243 predicted proteins | sample MGYA00510153_ERZ791895 | MGnify/ENA primary metagenome ERZ791895 (study PRJEB30046, sample SAMN00792064) | human gut metagenome | study: EMG produced TPA metagenomics assembly of the A metagenome-wide association study of gut microbiota in type 2... | reverse complement strand
AAAGTCGGGGCTTTGTGCATAAAAAAAGAAGGTGCGCATTTTGACACACCTTCTTCTGTAAGAGAAATTCTATGATTAATAGGTTGAGTGACTTTTATGCGAATTCTTCTGCCAGATAGACTTCGTTTATTTCGCAGAAAAACTCATCGGCGATATCTGACAGGGTTTCCAATGCTTCTTCGGCAGTTTCACCGTAAGTGCAGCATTGGTGGTAGTCTGTTAAAAAGGCGTAATATTCCCCGTAGGGTGTACATTCTATCTGATATTCATTGCTTTTAAGTTCCATATATACCTCCTTTTTTATCGTACTGCAAATATCTTGTTTATCTGTTACAAGAAGGTGTACAGGAAGTTACTGTTTTATTAAAAAGTTTGCTGCCATACTACTTTTTAGACCATTTTGTGATGTCAGCATTTCTATGATGGCAAAGGGGTTTTATTCGTCTTTGTTTTTTCGCTGTACGATACGTGATCCGGCAGGTACATTTTCTGTTACCCAAATATTACCTCCTACGGTAGCACCCTTGCCAATAGTAACACGCCCTAAAATGGTTGCATTGGAATATACAATGACATCGTCTTCTAAAATAGGATGGCGTGGAATGCCTTTAATGGGATTTCCATTATTGTCTAGCGGAAAGCTTTTAGCTCCTAATGTTACCCCTTGATAGAGTTTCACATTATTTCCGATGATGCTGGTCGCTCCGATTACTACACCTGTACCGTGGTCGATAGTGAAATGGTGTCCTATTTGTGCCCCCGGATGAATATCGATACCGGTTTCCGAATGTGCCATTTCTGTAATGAAGCGGGGGATTAAAGGTACACCCAGTATTAACAGCTCATGTGCGATGCGGTAATTGCTGATAGCGCGGATAGCTGGATAGCAACTGATGATTTCACCAAAGCATGTGGCGGCGGGATCACCATAATATGCGGCTTCTACATCGGTAGCCAGAATGCGGCGGAGTTCGGGCAGTTTACTGATGAAACGAGCTGCCAGCAAAGAGGCTGTTTCTCTGCACGGTTCATTGTTATCGGTTGCATTTTTACTGTTTTCCTGTCCGAAGCAAAGTCCTGCCAGAATTTGTTCGGTCAGCAGACCGAACAGGGTTTCTACATTTACACCGATATGGTAGTTGATGGTATGGCTGTTAACGGTGGAATTACCAAAGTAGCCGGGGAAGATAATGGCGCGTGCCAATTCTACTATCTTGTATAGGGATTTGGCAGATGGTAAAGGATCTCCATCTTTGTGTTGGTGGAATAATCCTTTATAGGACTGGCTTTCAGATAATTCATCTACTGCCTGCGTTAATATTTTCGTGTAATTGAATGTAGTCATGAACTGAATGCTTTAGAAGGACAAAAGTAAGTAAATTCTATATTATTGCCAATAAATAGAATGAATATTGATGTTAATCCTTTATTTTTGCAGAAAAAAGGGAATATTTATGGTAAATAAGAAAAATCCATTTGCTTTTAAGGCAAAACAGGAAACTAAAAAGAAGTCCGGTGGTAAACGGATCGGCAAATCGAAGCCGGATAAAGCGAATAATCAGTTGAATAGAAGAGTGAAGTAAATGAAACTATTGTCTTGTTGCAGGGGAAGAACCAGTCTGCCCCTACAACAGGATGTTAATCTTTATTTCTCGACCAAAGCGAAATCAAGTTGCTTTTTCTCCAGATTGGCGCGGGCCACTTTAATGGTAACCGGATCTCCCAAACTGAATTTTTTGTGATGCCGGCGTCCCGTCAGACAATAGTTCTTTTCATCGAAATCATAATAGTCATCACCAAGGTCACGCATGGGAATCATACCTTCGCACTTGTTTTCGTTCAGTTCCACATAAAGTCCCCATTCGGTAACTCCGGAAATGACTCCATCGAACTCCATGCCCAAACGTTCACCCATAAACTCTACTTGTTTGTATTTTACAGAGGCACGTTCCGCATTGGCGGCGATTTGTTCCATTTCAGAGCTATGGTCACACAATTCTTCGTATTTCGCTTCCTGTACCGTACGTCCTCCTGCCAGATAGCGGGTGAGCAGACGATGAACCATCATATCCGGAAAACGGCGGATAGGTGAGGTAAAGTGAGTATAATAGTCAAATGCCAGACCATAGTGGCCAATATTATGTGTGGAATAACGGGCCTTTTGCATGGCACGCAAGGATACGGTTTCCACCAGATTTTGTTCTTTCTTGTTCTTTATGTCGTCCAGTAAACGATTGATGGATTTGGATATCTCAGTTTTGCTACCCGATGTACGTATCTTATATCCGAAGCGATTGATAAACCAATTCAAGTTCTCCAGTTTATCGGGGTCCGGAAGGTCGTGAATACGATAAGGGAATACTTTGGCTTTCTTGTTTTTAGGTACTTTACCGATTTTTTCGGCAACCGTGCGGTTTGCCAACAACATAAATTCCTCTATCAACTTATTGGCCTCTTTGGATTCTTTGAAGTAGACACTGAGCGGTTTGCCGGTTTCGTCTATCTCAAATTTCACTTCTACGCGGTCAAAGTCAATAGCACCGGCAACCAATCTTTGTTTACGCAGGATTTGTGCCAGTTTGTTCAGTTCCAGAATTTCTTCTTTGTAGTCGCCTTCACCCGTTTCAATCACTTTTTGCGCCTCCTCATAGGTGAAACGGCGGTCGCTCTTTATAATGGTGTGCACGATGCGCGAGTCTTTCACCTCTCCCTTTTCATTCATATTGAAAATGACGGAGAATGCCAGTTTCTCTTCGTCGGGGCGGAGGGAACAGATGAAGTTGCACAGCCGTTCGGGCAACATGGGGATGGTACGGTCTACCAGATAAACGGAAGTAGCGCGTTTTTCAGCTTCTTTGTCGATAACGCCTCCTTCTTTTACATAATGAGTAACATCGGCAATGTGTACGCCTACTTCCCATAGTCCCGGTTTGATGAGACGGATGGAGAGCGCGTCATCAAAGTCCTTTGCATCTTTAGGGTCAATGGTGAAAGTTGTTACATTGCGGAAATCTTCACGTTCTGCATAGTCCGCCTCGGAAATCTCTGCCGGAATCTTTTCGGCAGCGGTTTCTACATTCTTGGGATATACGTAAGGTAAGCCGAATTCGGCCAGAATGGCATGCATTTCAGTTGTGTTTTCTCCTGCTTTTCCCAAAATATCAATGACTTGTCCTATCGGGTTTTTTGCCTCTTCGGGCCATTCTACAATTTTCACGACTGCTTTGTCCCCATTCTTTCCACCTTTCAGCTTATCTTTCGGGATAAAAATATCATTTGCCAGAGTGCGGTTCTCGGTCAGCAGAAAGGCGTAGAATTTCTCTACTTTCAGTGTGCCGACAAAAGTATCGTTGGCACGTTCCAGAATCTCTATCACTTCACCTTCCGGGTTCCGGTTCTTACGTTTGGCAAAGAGGGCTATTTTTACTTTGTCATTATTCATGGCATGTGCCGAATTACGTTCGGCTATGAAAATAGTTTCTCCACCATCATCGGGGATGAAGGAGTTCTTGCCGTTGCTTTTACGCTGAAAGACGCCAGTCATAATCAGGCCGTGGTCGTTCAGTTTGTAGTGTCCTTTTTCTACTTCTTGCAGAAAATCATCCTCAATCATTTCAGTAATGATGTCGGCGCAAAGCATTTTAAGAGGATGTGTAGTAAGGTTCAGACTGCTTGATAATTGTTTCAGACTGAATGTTTCGTTCGGTTTTGTGTGGAATAAGCTTATCAGTCGTTCAGACATTTCGCTTTTTTTCATGCGTTTCCCTGCTTTTTTTTCTTTCTTTTTAGCCATAAGGGGATATATTTATGTATTATGTGCTACAAAGTAAACAAAATAATTGGAATAGCGGTTCAATAGATACATTAAATTTGGTTGAATCTAAATGAAACGTGCTATCTTTGTCCGTTCTAAAACAATTGTTATGACTGAACTTGATAAGAAAATCAGGGAAAAAGAAATTTATAGAGTTACATTAGTGGGGAGTTTCGTTAATTTCTTGCTGGTTATTTTTAAATTCCTTGCCGGAATTGCAGGGCATAGTGCTGCTATGTTGGCAGATGCAGTTCATTCTCTATCTGACTTCATTACGGACGTAGTAGTGATTCTTTTTGTACGTATATCCAATAAACCAGTGGACAAGAGCCATGATTATGGTCATGGGAAATATGAAACATTGGCTACTGCTTTCATTGGTATGGCATTATTGGGGGTAGGATTTGGAATATTGTGGAATGGAGCAACAGATATATTGGTTTTCCTACGAGGTGGGGAACTTCGTCAACCGGGAATGTTGGCATTGGTTGCTGCCATTATTTCTATTCTGTTGAAGGAAATACTTTATCAATATACAGTCAGAGTGGGGAAAAGATGCCACTCACAGGCTGTTGTGGCGAATGCGTGGCATCATAGGAGTGATGCATTATCATCCATTGGTACGGCTGCCGGTATTGGCGGAGCGATTTTACTTGGTCCTCATTGGGCAGTACTCGATCCTATTGCCGCTGTGACAGTCAGTTTCTTTATTATGCGGGTTTCCATCAGGCTGCTGGTTCCTTGCCTGGATGAATTGCTGGAAAAGTCTTTGCCGGATAGTGTGGAACGTGAGATAGAGGGGATTGTGTTATCTTTTGATGGAGTCAGCGAACCGCATCATTTACGCACGCGGCGCATCGGAAACAATTATGCTATAGAGATTCATATACGCATGGATGGGAACATTTCTCTGCATAAAGCGCACGAGACGGCAACTGGTATTGAACATAGATTGAAAGAAAAGTTTGGAGAGGATACTCATGTGGGTATTCATGTGGAACCGGTGAAATAACATACAAAGAATGAATAACGAAGAATTTGCACAAAAGAACACTTGCTGCTTAAAGAAAATATTGGTAACCGGAGCAAGCGGATTTATTGGCAGTTTCCTGGTGGAAGGAGGATTGGAGAGAGAGATGCAGGTATGGGCTGGTGTACGTAAAAGCAGTAGCCGTACCTATTTGAAAGATCCTCGCATTCAATTTGCCGAATTGGATTTTGCTCATCCCGGAAGGTTGACGGAGCAATTGGCTGTTCATAAACAATTGCATGGGGGATGGGATTATATCATTCATTGTGCCGGTGTAACTAAATGCCGCCATAAGGACGAATTTGACAAAGGCAATTATGTCTATACTCGTAATTTTGTAGAAGCTTTGAGAACCTTGGACATGGTTCCCCGGCAATTTGTCTATATCAGTTCACTTAGTATTTTCGGCCCTATTCATGAAGATAATTATGCACCCATCAGTGAGCGTGATACGGCAATGCCCAATACTGCATATGGGGTCAGTAAGCTAAAGTCGGAACATTACCTGCAATCATTGAATGATTTTCCGACAGTGATTTTCCGTCCTACTGGAGTTTATGGTCCTCGTGAACGCGATTATTTTCTGATGGCGAAGTCTATCAAGCAGCATATAGACTTTGCTCCTGGTTTTAAAAGACAGGATCTTACTTTTATTTATGTGAGGGATTTGGTACAAGCTGTTTATTTGGCAATAGAACATGGAGTGCGGCAGCGCGCCTATTTTGTTAGTGACGGAAATGTCTATTCCAGCCGTACTTTTTCTGATTTGATACAAAAAGAACTTGGTAATCCGTGGGTTATACACATTAAATGCCCATTATTTATTTTAAAAGTTGTATCTTTGCTCGCTGAATTTTCAGCGCGTTGCCTGGGAAAGGTAAGTACGCTGAATGCTGACAAATATAAAATAATGAAACAACGTAATTGGCAATGCGATATTTCACCCTTGGTGGAAGAACTGGGATATCGTCCTGAGTACCCTTTAGACAAGGGAGTAAAGGAAATCATTGCATGGTATAAGAAAGAAGGATGGCTTTAAATTTATTCAAACGGGTAGACAGTGTGAAAGGATTGTTTGCCGTTGAGAGCATTAGTCTGATATATAATGCCCTCACGACCATAATGGTTTTAATATTATTTCCTCGTATGGACCACCCTGTAATTATGCTTTTGGAGCGTGCAGGCATTGTGGCCATTACGTTTGCATTAATATATTTGTATCGCAAGTATCCGTGTAAACTTACGGCATTTATACGAATGGCTGTGCAGATGGCATTTTTAGCGTATTGGTATCCCGATACCTTTGAATTTAATCGTCTTTTTCCCAATCTGGATAACTTCTTCGCTTCGGCGGAGCAGTTTTTGTTCCGTTGCCAGCCTTCGGTAGAATTTAGTGAACATTTTCCTTCCATGTGGTTCAGTGAACCATTTAATATGGGGTATTTCGCTTATTATCCAATGATTGGGATTGTGACTATTTATTATTTCTTGTTTCGTTTTGAGTGGTTTGAAAAGGTTTCTTTTGTGCTGGTCACTTCGTTTTTTATCTATTATCTTATTTATATATTGGTTCCGGTTGCCGGTCCGCAATTCTATTTCCCTGCTATCGGAATGGACAATGTGATGGCGCAGCATTTCCCTGCTATCGGTGATTATTTCAATAATAATGATATTCTGCTGCCCGGTCCCGGTTTTGATCATGGTTTCTTCTTTAATTTGGTAGAGGCCTCACAGGAAGTGGGGGAACGCCCTACTGCTGCTTTTCCTAGTTCGCATGTCGGTATATCTACCATTGTGATGATTATGGCCTATCGCGTTAATAAGAAACTATGTTATTTCTTGGCACCGTTCTACGTACTTCTATGCTGTGCTACGGTCTATATTCAGGCGCATTATTTGGTGGATGTTATTGCCGGCTGGATTTCGGCGGTATGTATTTATATTGTGGCTACTTATATGTATAAGCGTTGGTTTGCTTCTGTAGTCTTCCAACTTGTGCTGAAATAGTTTTAAAAAGTATATAAAAGCGTACAGGGTGTCCATTTTCGGACACCCTGTTTTGTTTATACCTTGTTGATTTTCAGTGATAAATGTTGCTGGCATGAATATTGCTTTAAAAATAATGGCTAAACGTTGCAACGTTTGGCATAGAAATAACGTCTAATGAATAAAACAAAAATAGTATGAGAAAATTAGTATCAACTTTAATGGCGGTGACCCTTATGTTAGTGTCTGCCACAGTATGTGCAGAGAGAATAACTCCTAGTAAGAACTATGTTACCAAAAAAGTGAATGTGGGTAGTTTTAATGCTATCTCTACCAGTTCTTCGGTGGATGTAATCTATACTCAAAGTTCCGGTGGACAGGATGTGGAAATATATGCTCCGGACAATTTGGTGGACTATATTGATGTCCGTGTAGAGGGTGGAGTACTTAAGGTTGGTTTTAAATCACCAAGAAACAATTTTTCAATAAATGGAAAACATAAAAAGGAAGTAAGAGTTTCTGCTCCGGCTGTGAACAGCTTGAAAGCTTCCAGTTCCGGTGATATTATTATAAAGAATGGACTGAAAACGAGTGGGAAAGTTACTGTTAAGGCTAGCAGTAGCGGTGATGTAACAGGAAGCACTATTTCTTGTGATGATTTTGCGGCTACCGCTAATAGTTCGGGTGATGTGATTCTGGAAAAGGTATCTTGTACGAATTTCTCTGCTGATGCCAGTAGCTCGGGTGATGTATCTGTCAAGAATCTGAACGCTGCTGATGTATCTGCTGATGCCAGCTCTTCCGGAGATGTGATTTTGGCAGGTATTTGTGAGAACGCTTCTTACAGAGCCAGTAGTAGTGGGGATGTAAAGGCAAAAGGTATGAAGGCGGTCAATGTAACTGCCAGTGCCAGTTCCTCTGGTGATGTGGAATGTTATGTGACCGGTTCGCTGACTGCGAAAGCATCCAGTAGTGGTGAGGTGGCTTATAAAGGCAATCCTAAAGATATTGATTTCTCTCCCAAAAGAGGTTTGCGTAAAATGGAATAGATAATGTGTTAATGCTACAATATATTAATGTGCCAATTGGCTGTGCTGTATTCCGCATGGCAATTGGCACATTAGCATATTAGCACATTGTAGCATTAAGAATTCATTCCGTAATTCCCCCTGATATAATCCAAGATACTGAAAAGTTCTTTCACGGTTTCGGCACGGAGCATGGCGATACGTGTCTCTTTAAAGTTGGGGATGCCTTTAAATAAGGGAGAAGCAGCCAGATGGCGGCGTACATGAAGAATACCGCGGCGTTCGTCAAGCAGATTCACACTGTCCAACACTTCCTGACGGAGTACATTCAGCCGCCACTCAAAAGAAAGGGCAGGGAGTTCCTTACCGGTTTCTATATAATGTTTTACTTCCTTGAATATCCACGGGCGTCCAAAGCTGGCTCGGCCAATCATAATAGCGTCTACTCCATACTTGTCAAAACACTCTTTGGCACGTTGTGGCGTAGTTATATCCCCGTTTCCAATGATAGGTATATGCATACGGGGATTCTTTTTTACTTCACCTATTAAACTCCAGTCCGCTTCACCAGTGTACATTTGTGCACGGGTGCGTCCATGAATGGTCAGTGCTTCAATGCCGCAATCTTGTAATTGTTCTGCCAAATCTACTATAATTTTATGCTCATTGTCCCAGCCTAGACGTGTTTTTACAGTAACGGGAATTTTTACAGTGTCCACAACAGCACGGGTAATTTCCAACATCAGCGGGATATTTTGCAGCATACCTGCACCGGCTCCTTTACCGGCAACGCGTTTTACAGGACAGCCAAAATTAATATCTAGGATGTCAGGATGCGCCTCTTCCACTATTTTCGCCGCTTCTACCATTGTTTCCGTGTCTCTGCCGTAAATCTGGATGGCTACGGGGCGTTCCTCATCGTTGATATTCAGCTTCTGCATCGTTTTACCTACCGAGCGTATCAATGCATCTGCCGATACAAATTCGGTATATACCATATCAGCACCGAACTTCTTGCACATCAGGCGAAAAGCGGGGTCTGTTACATCTTCCATCGGAGCCAGGAAAATAGGGTATCTGCCCAGGTCTATATTTCTAATCTTCATTGTTGTATGTTTATCTTTGGGTTACAGAAAAGTCAGATTCATTTGAGTATTAATTTATAATCTGTGTGAATCTGTGTAATCTGTGGTGAAATCAGGCTGCAAAAATACGGAAAAAAGCCTACCTTTGCACATATATTAATCAAAAGAATAATGAAAGCTTCTATAAAAGACTTTGAAATAATGGCTCCTGTAGGTTCACGTGAGTCGCTGGCGGCAGCCATACAGGCAGGTGCGGATTCTATTTACTTCGGAATTGAGAGTCTGAATATGCGTGCACGTTCTGCCAGTACATTTACTGTCAATGATTTACGCGAGATAGCACAGATCTGTGATAAACATGGCATCAAGAGCTATCTTACGATCAATACCATTATTTATGATGAAGATATTGCTTTGATGCGTACCATTGTGGATGCGGCTAAGGAGGCAGGCATCAGTGCCGTGATTGCTGCGGATGTGGCGGTAATGGCTTATTGTTGCGAGGTGGGGCAGGAAGTACACCTTTCCACCCAATTAAATATCAGTAATGCCGGAGCGTTGAAATTTTATGCTCGCTTTGCTGATGTAGTGGTATTGGCACGTGAATTGAATTTGAAGCAGGTGCGGGTGATTTATGATACTATCCAAAAGGAACAAATTAAAGGTCCGAATGGAGAATTGGTCCGTATTGAGATGTTCTGCCACGGGGCACTCTGTATGGCAGTGTCGGGCAAGTGTTATCTCAGTTTGCATGAGATGAATGCTTCTGCTAACCGGGGGGCTTGTATGCAGATATGTCGCCGTGCATACGATGTGAAGGATAAAGAGAGTGATATTGAACTGGAGGTGGACAATAAATACATCATGTCTCCTAAAGATTTGAAAACTATTCATTTTATGGATGAGATGATAGAGGCTGGCGTGCGTGTCTTCAAGATCGAAGGGCGTGCCCGAGGACCTGAGTATGTACGTACCGTGGTGGAATGTTACAAAGAAGCTATTTGTTCTTATCTGGAGGGCACTTTTACCGAGGAGAAGAAGCAGGCTTGGGATGAACGGCTGAAGACCGTATTCAATCGGGGATTCTGGAATGGGTATTATTTAGGACAGCGTTTGGGTGAATGGAGTAAGAACTATGGTTCGGAGGCTACTGAGCGTAAAGTGTATGTGGGTAAGGGAATCAAGTACTTTTCTAATATTGGCGTTGCAGAGTTTCTGGTGGAAGCTGCTGAGATGAAAGTAGGGGATAAGCTTCTGATCACAGGACCTACTACAGGAGCGGTATTTCTGACGTTGGATGAGGCGCGTGTGGATTTGAAACCGGTGGATGTGGTAAGAAAAGGTCAACATGTATCCTTTAAAGTACCCGATAAGGTACGTCCTAGTGACAAGCTTTATAAGTTGGTTTCTCCTGAGGATTTGAAGAAGAAATAAAACAGAAAGAATGTGTTTCTAAAGAGATATTGAAATTTAAATCTCTTATGATTAAAATCCGAAGAGAAGCTCCCTTTTCTTATTTTATGTAGCAATGAATAAAGTAAGAAAGGGTAGGATATCATGATGATACAGATTATTATAAAGCTGTTTCATTAATCTATTTTGAGTTATCCTTTGGAACTATAAATTTATTAATGAATACTCTCTTTTGATTTGTTTGAGAACAATAAAAAACCCGTAACAGTTCATTTTGCTACGGGTTTTTACTTTGTTAGAGTTTGCTGTTATTTGGTATAAATTGAGAGTTTAGGATGATCCTTGTAAAGGTTTTTGTTCGCCAGCTCTTCCGAATCCGTAATTCGGTACAAATAATATTTACTGTTTGGACAGAATGCACTTTTATCGGGGAAATTGAAGAAACGATGTCCTTGAGTCTTTTTCTTCAGGGTGTGAGTTTGTCCGTTTTCATCAGTGTAAATATAGTCAATGGGCCCTTCGGGATATGCGTTGCGGACTACGGTCTGTTGGTTACGGATAATGTCTATCAAACTGAATCCTTCCCCCCATAATTCTTTGCGGCGTTCTAGCCAAATAGTTTCCAATAGATCCTGTTGTGAAAGATTTGTATGAATGGTTTTTGCCCCTCTGGCTGTTTTTAAATCATTTAATTTGTTAATTGCATCTGGATCATTCAGATGTGCTTTTGCTTCTGCATTTATCAAATAAATTTCGGCAACGCGCATCAATACGATATCACCAAGTTGGTTTTCGATATCGCGGAATCTGAATTTAGAGTTACGCATCCATACATAGGCTGCTGATGCGACGTCAGCTCCCGGATCTGTGGCCCAGAACAGCATTTCTTTACGATAATCACCATCTTCGAACAAATCACGGAAGTAAGGGTCTACATTGAAGCTATAATAGTATGATCCTTTAGTTGTAGTATCTAAATAATGGAATTGATAACTGGCATTACTTTGATCGTTGGTTTGGGCATGCCCCCAAATCCATTCTTTATTGTCTACAGAATTGAATCCGGCTTTATATTCACTTTCGGTCATTAGATAATTGTTTTTAGTTAACAATTTGTCCGAGTAAGTTTTAGCTTTCTCCCATTGACGAGCATAAAGACAGGCACGTGAGAGAATACCTAGGACAACTTCATTGTCAATTTTGTGTTTGGCGTCACGTACATAAGTTTCGGGAATAAGTTCTAATGCTTCTTCTAAATCGTTGATGGATTGCGCATATACTTCACTGACACTTGATGCGGGTTTTCCTTCTGCTGCAATTGTTTCATCGGTGGACTGTGTATAGACAGGTGCACATACAGCGTCCGGGTCTTTATCAATAGCAAAGGAATAACAAGAGGCCAGGTGCAGGTATAAGAAACCGCGTAAAGCCAATGCTTGTCCTTTAATTCGGTTTCTGTCGGCTTGCGTGCCTTCGGCAGCATCAATATTGTCTAATACGCCATTGCAGTCGTTGATTACACGGTATGCTAAAAGCCAGCTCAAGGTGTTTGTGCCTCCTTTTCCATAAATTGCAGAAAACTCATTATGTGTCCTAAAGCCATATTTGCTATTTAACACTACATCAGAACCCATTGCGTCATTTGCACGTAGCATTGCTCCATAGCCGGGGTTGGCGTAAGAATTGAAAGTTTCCATCAGGTAGTTCCAGCCACCATTAAGTACTTTTTCGGCATCTCCTGTTTTACCGAAAACAGAACCGGCATCTACATAAGTCGTAGGAATTGTATCCAAATCGCAGGAAGTGAGCATTGTACTTCCCAGTGCGAATGAAAATATATATTTTAAAATAGTTTTCATATTCTTCTTTCTGTATTAAAGTTTCACATTGATACCGAATGAAATAGTTTTCATTGCCGGATAACGATAGTAAGTAGAGCCTCCGAAAGTTTGCTCTGGGTCTAGACCTTGTTGTTTGGCTAATGTCAGCATATTTTCTGCTTGAAAAAATATGCTTGCATCTTTCAGCGTCAATGTATTCAGCAATGATTTCGGCAGGTTGTAAGAGAATGTAATATTCTTCAAACGTAAGTATGAACGGTCAACTAAGAACCGGTTTGAAGAGTTTGTCCATGAACTTTTGGGAGAAGTAGTCAGACGCGGTACATCGGTATAGGGATTTTCAGGAGTCCAACGATCTAACATATCTACGCTCCAACCGGTGCCTGTAGGTCCTTGGCTCATCAATGAAACTTTATCCCCATTATAGATTTTACCACCAATGGAATAAGAGAATAAGAATGATAATGTAAAATCCTTGAATGAGAGATCTGATTGAAGACCGCCGGTCCAGTCGGGTAGTGAATTGCCGCATTTTACTTTGTCGTCCGGGGTGGTTGATGAATAGTCTTCTGTGGTTATCTTTTCTCCGTTGGTATTGTAACGATACCACGTAGGATTACCATTTTCAGGATTGACACCAGCCCATTCTACTAAATAGAAGTCATATAACGATCCTCCTTTCACCCATTTCTTGTTGCCACTCCACATTTCTTCGGCAGGCAATGAGGTTATTTTGTTTTTATAGGTAGTAGCATTAAAAGAAAGTTTCCATTTCCAATCTTTAGTCATGATAGGATATCCTGAGATTTGGAATTCCCATCCATAATTTTTGATAGCACCAATATTTTCGTCCATACTTGAGAAGCCTGAAGATGGAACTAAGTCTTTAGAGAATAATAAATCTTTGGAACGACGTTCAAAATATTCTATTGTACCATTTAGACGATTGTTCCAGAAACCAAAATCCAAGCCGATATTAGTATTTAGATTGGTTTCCCATGATAAATTAGGAGTTGCCAGACGATAAGCGTGCAAACCGGATTCACCGAGGTTATTGCGTATGGAATAGAGCGCCTGATACGCATAATAACCTACCTGGTCATTACCTTGTGCTCCGTAGCTGGCACGCAATGACAAATTGGATAGCCAGTCTGATGTGTCCTTCATAAACTCTTCCTGCATGATTTTCCAAGATGCGCCGACTGACCAGAAAGTACCCCAACGATGATCCGGATGGAAACGGGAAGAACCGTCAGAACGGACAGAAGCCGATAAGAAGTATTTTTGATTGTACGAGTATTCAGCACTTCCAAAGAAACTTAACAGCTTGTATTGGTCACTGTTTCCGCCAAAATCACCTAAAGAGGAAGCTGCGTCGGGTTCATAAAATCCATCCATGATGACTTTGCTGCGGCTTCCGCCGAAATTGGAAGTGTTATATTCATAGTACTCCTGACCGGCCATCACACGGATATCATGTACATCATTGAACGTGTGTTGATAATTAATGACATTATTAAAAGTCATGCCTGTAGTGCGGTAGTTGTATTTGCTTACGCTGCCACCACTGATAGAACCCGTACCGTAAGTAGGATTGGTGTAGTTATGATTTGTTTTGTTGTTATAGTCAATGTTCAAAGACATCTTGTAAGCAAGCCCTTTGATCGGAGTTATTTGGATAAAACCACGTAAAGAGGCAGCATCACGTTTTATCTCACTTTTATCGTGTGGCATGGAAGCCAGCAGATTATATTTTGCATACGAGTTCGGGCGATACTCACCATAATCGAACATACGTTCATTGTTTTCGTCCAACAGGTATGCTCCGGTTGCCAAATCGCGTTGATATACCGGATAGAAAGATGGTACCGAACGGGCAAACATGACCACATTGGAAATGGTAGAGTCATCTTGCTTGGGATAGTCTTGAACAGAATGAGTTCCTGATACGTTCAATCCGATCTGTAACCATTTGCGGATATCTGAAGTCACGTTGGCGCGGAGAGTATAGCGTTTGAAACCAGAGCAGATATAAGCACCTTGGTCATCCATGTAACCTGCTGAAACAAAGTACTTGGAGGTTTTGCTACCACCACTTACGCGTACATTTAAATCTGTATAGTGCGCATCTTGTGAAAGGGCGTCGTCCCAGCTGTCGTCCCATAATGGTTTGGCGCCTGCTACCAGTTTTCCGTCATGGCCGATTGGTTCAGGATAAGCACTGCCATAAGGATTGATGCCTAGATTGCCTGTAACATTGCTTGATGCCCATACAGCAGCTTCTTCGGCAGAGTAACCGTTGTCCATACGATAGTTACGCATGGCTTCCCAATATAATTCATAATATTGGTTTGTATTCAACTGGTCGTAGTCTGCCCGTGCACGGCTTGAAAAACCATATTTGGCAGATAATTCAACGGTGGGTGCGCTATCTTTATTTCCTTGTTTGGTGGTGATCATAATTACGCCGTTTGCTGCACGTGAGCCATACAATGCAGCGGAAGCTGCATCTTTCAATACAGTGATTGATGCAATATCTGAAGATGCTATGGAGGAAAGAGCACCATCGTAAGGAACACCATCAACCACATAGAGGGGATTGGTTGAAGCGTTTACAGAACCAACTCCACGAATCAGGATCGTTGCGTCTGATCCGGGTTGACCGCTGGAGGAAAAAGACTGTAAGCCAGCTACAGTTCCTTGCAGTGCTTTTGATACACTACTGACCTGTGCTTTTTCAATAGTACCGGCGGCAATATAGCTTGCAGACCCTGTAAATGTGGATTTTTTGGCAGTACCGTAAGGAACGGTTATCACTACCTCATCTACCATTTGGGCTGCTTCCTTTAATTCTACGTTAATCACTTTGCGTCTGTTTACCGGTATGGTTACTGTTTCATAACCTACAAAAGAGAAGATCAGGCTTTCGTTACCATTAACCTGAATCTGATAGCTGCCATCAATGGAAGTGATGGTACCGCGAGTTTGTCCTTTTACAGCTACTGTGACACCAGGCATCTCTTCGCCTCCTGCGGTGACTTTACCAGTTACTGTAATTTCCTGTGCATATGTAATCATGCAGAATAGCAAGCTACATAATAATGAAGAAAATCTGTTCATATAAACTTGGCTTTTATTAGGGGTTTGTACATTGCCATTTTTCAGGCATTATATATTGAACTCTCTTTCTAAAATTGTGATGCTACCTTTTTTATCATTATCATATTTCCTAATAGTGGTTTTATGGCCATCCAAACCTCATTAGGGTCTCTTTTTGCTTGTGTATTTTATAATTGTGATATTCAATAACAATCGCAAATATATGTATTTTGATTTAAATAGGATAATATATTTTAATATTTTTTTTCATGGTGAACCTGTTGAAAGTCAAAACTATACGGAATTTTATTAACGTAGTTAAAATAGGAATTGTCTTATTTAAATATTGGGCGGATAGATCAAATCTATTTGTTTATCGCATTCCTGTGTGTTGATTTGTTTAATTTGATTTCAACAGTAAATCTACTTGAATATCAAAATGAATAAAAATATTTTTTAGACATATTTTATTGCTTGTTGTATGTTTATTCGTTTGTGGACTATTCGTTTTTCAGTCGGAAAAGTATCGTTTGCAGAGAGGAGATATAGTAAATTAAGGTAAGATAGGAAGGATTTCGCCTAAAATGTCTATCTTTGCAATCCAATAACAAATAAGTGTACGTACATATTATGAATATAGAAGAAAAACTCACCACGTCCATTATCAGCGCTATCAAAACGTTGTACGGACAGGATGTACCCGGAAAAATGGTACAACTGCAAAAGACTAAGAAAGAGTTTGAAGGACATCTTACTTTGGTTGTTTTCCCTTTTCTGAAAATGTCTAAGAAGGGGCCTGAACAGACCGCACAGGAAATAGGCGGATACCTGAAAGAGCATGCTCCCGAATTGGTTTCAGCCTACAATGCAGTGAAGGGCTTTCTTAATTTGACAATTGCTTCGGATTGTTGGATTGAACTTTTGAATTCTATTCAGGCTGCTCCCGAATACGGTATTGAAAAGGCTACGGAAAACTCTCCGTTGGTGATGATTGAGTATTCTTCTCCCAATACAAACAAGCCGCTTCATCTGGGTCACGTCCGTAACAACCTGTTGGGAAATGCCTTGGCAAATGTCATGGCGGCAAATGGCAATAAGGTGGTCAAGACCAATATTGTGAATGACCGTGGTATCCATATCTGTAAGTCCATGCTGGCCTGGTTGAAATATGGTAACGGTGAAACACCTGAATCATCGGGTAAGAAGGGGGACCATTTGATTGGTGACTATTATGTAGCTTTTGACAAGCATTACAAGGCTGAGGTAAAGGAACTGACAGCTCAGTATCAGGCTGAAGGCTTGAATGAAGAAGAAGCTAAGGCTAAGGCAGAGGCAAACTCTCCTCTGATGCTGGAAGCTCGCGAGATGCTCCGTAAGTGGGAGGCGAATGACCCTGAGATCCGTGCCTTGTGGAAGAAGATGAATGACTGGGTATATGCCGGATTCGATGAAACGTATAAGATGATGGGAGTTAGTTTCGATAAAATTTATTATGAATCGAATACCTATCTGGAAGGTAAGGAGAAAGTGATGGAAGGACTGGAAAAAGGTTTCTTCTACCGGAAAGAGGATAACTCTGTATGGGCTGATTTGACTGCCGAAGGACTGGACCATAAGTTGCTTCTTCGCGGTGACGGTACTTCTGTTTATATGACCCAGGATATCGGTACTGCCAAATTACGTTTTCAGGATTACCCCATCAACAAGATGATTTATGTAGTGGGTAATGAACAAAACTATCATTTCCAGGTACTTTCTATCTTGCTCGACAAATTGGGTTTTGAATGGGGCAAAGGATTGGTTCATTTCTCATACGGTATGGTAGAGCTGCCCGAGGGCAAAATGAAAAGTCGTGAAGGTACAGTAGTGGATGCGGATGATTTGATGGAAGCAATGATTGAAACTGCTAAGGAAACTTCTGCTGAATTAGGTAAATTGGACGGCCTGACCCAAGAAGAAGCCGACAATATTGCCCGTATTGTTGGTTTGGGTGCTTTGAAATATTTTATCCTGAAGGTGGACGCACGTAAGAATATGACTTTCAACCCGAAAGAATCGATAGATTTCAATGGCAATACAGGACCTTTCATTCAGTATACGTATGCCCGTATCCAGTCTGTATTACGCAAAGCGGCTGAAGCAGGTATCGTTATTCCCGAAATCATTCCAGCGGGTTTGGAACTGAGCGCAAAAGAAGAAGGTTTGATTCAGATGCTGGCTGATTTTAAATCGGTTGTCAAGCAGGCAGGCTCAGACTATAATCCTTCCATTATAGCAAACTATGCATACGATTTGGTGAAAGAATACAACCAGTTCTATCATGATTTCAGTATTCTGCGTGAAGAAAACGAAGCGTTGAAAGTCTTCCGTCTGGCATTGAGTGCCAATGTGGGCAAGATTGTGAAGACAGCAATGGGCTTGCTGGGTATTGAAGTGCCTGAACGTATGTAAATGGCAAAGAAACAGAAATATTATGTAGTATGGAAAGGTGTCAATCCGGGAGTTTATGACTCCTGGACTGACTGCCAGCTACAGATAAAAGGTTATGATGGCGCACAATACAAGTCATTCGAGACCAAAGAGGAGGCGGAACACGCCTTGGCTTCTTCCGCTTTTCATTATATAGGCAAGAATGCTGTTAAAAAAGAAGATACTCCTAAACAACTTCCCGAGAACTTTGATATGAACTGCCTGGCTGTGGATGCCGCTTGCAGTGGAAATCCCGGACCGATGGAATATCGGGGCGTTTATTTGCTTACGGGACAGGAGGTTTTTCATTTCGGTCCTGTTTATGGAACGAATAATATTGGAGAGTTTCTTGCCATTGTCCATGCCTTGGCATTGATGAAGCAGAAGAATATCAGTATGCCTGTTTACTCGGACAGCCGTAATGCGTTGAGCTGGGTAAAACAGAAGAAATGTAAAACTAAACTAGAGCGGACTCCTCAGACGGAGAAACTTTTTCAAATGATAGAACGAGCCGAAATTTGGCTGAAAGAAAATAAATATACCACACCTTTATTGAAGTGGGAAACCGACCGATGGGGAGAGGTCCCGGCTGATTTCGGACGGAAATAATAAAGAACTGAAGATATGAAAAAGAGGATTGCTTATATCAGCTTGTACTTTTTTACGGTCTTACTGATATTTATTCTACAGAAACCATTATTCATGCTCTATAATGGTTCCATTGAAAAAGGATTCGGGTTTGCCGATTATATGCAGGTAATGGTTCATGGCGCCAGTCTTGATGCCGCTACGGCGGGATATCTTACTGCATTTCCATTCTTGTTGGTACTGATAAGTATTTGGTTTAGGAAATTCCCTTTGAAAAAAATACTTTACGGGTATTATATTTTGGCTGCCGCGCTTATTTCTATCATTTTTGTGGTAGATATGGCATTATACACATTCTGGGGATTTAAACTGGACGCATCTGTTTTTCTTTATATCGATTCACCGAAGGAAGCTTTGGCGAGTGTTTCCGTCGGATTTATCTTGCTGAGGGTTCTTGCCATCTTGTTACTCATAGCCCTGAATAGTTGGGTCTTGCTGAAAATCACGCCTTCCGTTTTGACCGCCACCCGGAAACGGATAGCGGGAACTGCGGGAATGCTGTTATTAGGAGGTGTGCTTTTCATCATTATACGTGGTGGTGTAACGGAATCCACTTCTAATATAGGGCAAGTATATTTCAGCAACGAACCTTTCTTGAATCATTCGGCGGTCAATCCCGATTTCAGTTTGTTGTCTTCTATGGGTAAATCCCAGGATTTTGCATCAGAGTTCAATTTCTTTGATGAAGAGAAGCGGGCTGCATTGTTTGACGGACTTTATCCTACAACAGATGGGGATAGTATTATTCAAGTCCTGAATACCAAGCGTCCCAATATTCTTATTATTTTGATGGAAGGTTTTGGAGGTGCTTTTGTAGAACCTTTAGGCGGTCTTCCTGATGTGACACCCCACTTTAACCGTCTGTCAAAGGAAGGGGTCTTTTTTACAAACTGTTATGCCAATAGTTTCCGTACCGACCGTGGAACAGTCTGTACTTTCAGCGGTTACCTTGGATTGCCTACGGCATCGGTAATGAAAATTCCTGCCAAGAGCCGTACGCTGCCTGCTATAGCTGAAGGATTGTCCAAGGCGGGTTATAAAACAGATTTCCTGTATGGAGGTGATATCAACTTTACCAATATGAAGAGTTATCTGCTGAGTACCGGTTATCAGCGTCTTACAGCCAATACAGATTTCTCATTGGCCGAACAGACCAGTAATGCCTGGGGAGTGAATGATGATATTACTTTTGAATATTTATATAATCAGTTAAGAAACCGGAAGGAAGAAGGGCCTTGGCATACTGCGTTTCTGACACTTAGCAGTCATGAACCTTTCGAAGTTCCTTATCACCGGCTGGAAGATAAAATTCCCAATGCCTTTGCTTATACAGATGAATGTCTGGGTAAGTTTGTTGACCGGTTGAAGCAGACTCCCGCATGGAAAGATCTTTTAGTTATCTGCCTTCCCGATCATGGTTTCTATTACCCGCGTGAGGGGTCTAATGCGATGCCTCGTTTTTATCATATTCCCTTGTTATGGTTAGGTGGAGCGGTAAAACAGCCTATGCAGGTGGACAAGATTATGAATCAGACCGATTTGGCAGCCACTTTGTTGGGGCAGCTTGGGTTGGAACATACTGCATTTACGTTTAGCCGTAATGTATTGGGAAGTGATTATAAGTATCCTTTTGCCTTTTATAGTTTCAATAATGGGTTCTCATTCAGAGACAGTACAGGGGTGACGGTGTTTGATAATAATTCCGGCAGTATTCTTTTTGATGAGCCTGAAGCTGACGAATCCCGTCTGGATAAGGGTAAGGCGATATTGCAAACCGTTTATGATGATTTAGGGAACAGATAGTAAAACTTGGACGCGGACTATATGAATCAGTATGGAATTCATATAGTCCGCGTTCCAATCGGTGCAGAATCTGCCGGATATAACTATTTCCGTTTCTCGTTGAACTTGTACATGATTACCGTATTGCGTAAGTCGCAACTTCTGTAATCTGTATGGAAGACCTCTTCCAGCTGATACTTTGCATTGTAATTCTTTAAAAACTCCTCTTGTGCATTTGCAGAAAGTATGACATACCCTTCTTGCGGATTTTCCAGTGTGAAATTCCGCATTTGGTTATTCATATAATAATTTGTACAATAAAACCGTATCATTCTGTCTGTATATGAATAAACGACTCCTTCAGGCACATGTTTTCTGATATCCTCTGCCAGATGCTTATCGGATTTTACAGCTAGTATTGTTGGCTGATATACCCCGTCTAAAGCGACAAACAGGCAAAGAACACAACCGGTGATTCCATAGAGGAGTGACCCCGTACTACTTTTTTTGATAACCAGCCTTAATGTACAGATGGCAGCCACTACCGGCAATACTATAATCAGCCATTTGGAAATAGAAAAGGACGTGCTTTCCAAAGCTTGCATAAACGCTATGTTTTCGGCAGCATGACGTCCGTTGCCCCATATGCTGTCCGGTATCATCTGACAGCGTACAGCAAAAAACACCACGGTGAGTAACAAACAGAGCGAGGCGAAGATATAAGCCGATATTTTGAACACTTTCGCCCCTTTTTGCATTAACGCCTCCAGATACTGGGCAATCAGTACAGCCATAAATGGATAGATAGGCAACAAATAGACGCTGCGTTTGCTTTTAGGAATACAATAGAAGACAAAAATAGCGATAATCACTATCCAGATAAACAGCTGTATGGGGGATTGTGAGCGGATGTTATCCCAAACCTTCCTGATGCGTCCGGTGAAAGAGTTTCCTGCGGGCAGCAGGTGCATTTCATTCCATTTCAGTCCGAATAGTGAGATAAGCAAGACCAATGTCCAAGGTGTCCACCCCCATATAATGGTCAGGAAGTTATACCATAAAGGGTTGTGATGCGACGGGTATGACATTTTGCCGACAAAGCGTCCGGTGTTTTCCTCCAGCATCAGGTCCATAAACGGCTGTCCTCCCTGTAGCCAGGCCGCATAAAACCAGATTCCCAATGGAATAAGGGAAAGCAGCCCGATTCCGAATAAGGAAAGGAAAGTCTTGCCGAATGAGCGTCCCCGTATCAGCTGGTAAATACCGATACACATACAGGGGAATATAGAACCCACAGGTCCTTTGGTCAGCGTGCCGCATGCCATCAGCACGACAGCCGTCCAAGGTATTCCCTTGCAGCCTTTTTCGTCCCAGCGAAATAGTAAGCAAAGTGAGATGACGATGAAGGAAACCTGTAGCATATCCAGCCTGCAAGCCACCGCCGCCCGGTGCACTTCGAATGAAGTGAGCAGTAAAAGGGAGGTAATGACTGCTGTCTTTGTATCCTTATAGCGGGCTACGAATCCGAAAAACACGAACTGCATAGCTAGAAAAGCGATAGCGGACGGCAGACGGGACGAGAATTCGCTCACCCCTCCGAAAATGGCGGAAATAGCTGCAATAGACCAATACAGGAAAGGAGGTTTATAGGCGATGTCTGTTCCGTAGTTCAAAGGCAATATCCAGTTGCCGCTTTCCAACATCGAGTATGCCACAATTGCTTCGCGCGGTTCCCCTTTAGAGTAAAAAATAGTTTCTCCCAAAAAGGGGATTATTACAAGTGTGCTTAGTAAGGCTATGAACCAAAATGCTTTTTTCTTGTCTGACATATATTTTTCGGTCTTTTATATTTACTGTCGCAAAAGTACGAATAATTCTTTAGTAATACCTAACTTTGCATTTTAAATCAATGAAAATGAATAAACTGAAACAGATACCCGAGTTCCTGCGATTTGTAATGGTAGGCCTTTTTGCTACAGGGCTGCACTATGGCATTTATTTTGTCTTGCAAAAATTCATTCAGGTCAATGTAGCCTATACCTTGGGATATGTGCTGAGTTTTGTTGCCAACTTTTATCTTACGGCTTATTTTACTTTCGGGCAGCCTCCTTCCTGGAAGAAAGCTTTTGGCTTCGGGGGGGCACATCTGACAAATTATCTGATACATATCGGATTGTTGAATCTCTTTCTGCGGTTGGGTTTTTCCCGTCCGTTGGCTCCCATCCCAGTGTTTCTCATTGCCATTCCGGTAAATTTTTTATTAGTGAGGTTTGTTTTCAAACAAAAGTAATATCTTTGAGGAGTCTTTATGATAGTGAAGAATGATATGAAGAAAGTGACTCTTTTGATTCCGGTATATAATGAGGAAGCGATGCTGCCCACTCTGTATCAACGTTTGATAGAGCTTGTCAACCGCAATGCCGTTTATGAGTGGGAAATCCTGTTTGTCAATGATGGCAGCAGCGACACTACGCTGGAATGCCTCCGCCGGCTGAGGCAGCAGGACAAGCGGGTGAATTATGTCAACCTTTCGCGTAACTTTGGTAAAGAGGTAGCCATGCTGGCGGGTTTTGATTACGCCACCGGCGATTGCTGCGTTGTGATGGATGCTGATTTGCAGGACCCTCCGGAACTGGTAGACCAGATGCTGGAATATTGGGAAGAAGGATATGATGACATTTATGCCAAACGGCGTACCCGTGGCGAGGAAAGCTGGTTGCGTCGTCAGTTCTCTCTGGCTTTTTATGGTATACTTCAGCGGATGAGCCGTATTGATATTTTGCCCAATGTGGGCGATTTCAGGCTTCTGGACCGTCGTTGTGTGCTCACGTTGCGTCGTCTGCGCGAATGCGAGCGTTATACAAAAGGATTGTTTTGCTGGATAGGCTATCAGAAGAAAAGCATTGAATTTGATCGCGGAGACAGGCTGATGGGCCATTCCTCCTGGAACTTTCTCAAGCTGTTGAATCTGGCTGTCGAAGGGATAACCTCTTTCTCTATCGCCCCTTTGCGTATTGCCACGGTATGCGGAGTGCTCTGTTCAATCTCCAGTTTTATTTATGCCATTTATTTTCTGATAAAGACCGTGCTTTATGGTGATGAAACGGCCGGCTTCCCCACTTTGATCATTGTCATGCTCTTTTTAGGTGGCATCCAGCTTTTCTCTTTGGGAATTATAGGAGAGTACGTGGGGCGCATTTTCAAGGAAACCAAAGGCCGTCCTACCTACATAGCCTCTGATTATAACGAGGAGAAGTTGGGGTATGACCGTTAAGGAAGGCAAGGCGGTGAAACCCGTCCCACCTTATTGTCCGGTAGCTTTATTGACAGTCTTGTGCTCTTTTACCAGATACTCTGCACTCTGCAATGTGGAGAAACAGTATTTTTTCATCACGTAGAATGTACTGTCCTCCCCTGTTACAAGTTGCAAGGCGTTTCCTTGCTTCTTATATTTGAATTCCTGCCGGTCATGTGGAGAATAAATATATAGGTGGGTTGTATCTGTAGCCGCTATCAAATTATCGGCGGAGAAATAGACATACGGGCGTTGTTCTGTTAACAAATTTATGCCGAAGTCGTTTTGGGTATAACTCATGTTCAGCAGTCCGAGTAAAGTCGGTGCCACATCAGTTTGGCCGCCCGGCTCTTGTCTGATTTCGGGCTTGATGCCTTTTCCGTAAATCATTAGTGGGACATGGTTGTAGGATTGTGGTATTTCACAGTCCGGACTTCCTACCAATTTCCCATGGTCACCCAGCAAAACAAAGATTGTATTTTCAAACCAGGGTTGTTTGCGTGCTTCTTGCATGAATTGCCGGATGGCCCAGTCCGCGTATTCCACAATCTGATCTTCAAGCTTTGTGCTGTGTGGTTTGAAATAGTCAGGTATCACATACGAGGGATGGTTGCTGATAGAAAGCAATACGGTAAAGAAAGGTTGTCTTTCTTCTGCTCTTTTGTTCAGAATGGGCAAGGCATATTGATATAGGAAATCGTCTTGTACACCAAAGCTGTTAACGACTTTATCCTTTGGGTAGTTTTCTTGTGCATATATTTCATCAAATCCGTTAGTGCGGAGAAAAGCGTTCATATTATCGTATTGTGATTCGTGCGTCATGAAGAACAGGTTCCGATAGCCATTATCCTTTAATACGGTGGGCAACCCCGAATAGACAGGTACCACTGTTCCTTTCATGGCATTCCGTTTCATGATGGCAGGGAAAGAGTAGAGGGTGGCATACATTCCGTGGTTGGTATGTATGCCCGCTGAATAAAAATGGTCAAAACTGAGAGATTCCAGATAAAGGCTGTCTAGGAAAGGAGTCAGTTTTTTGGTAGATCCGAAATGCTCCATCAAGTTGGCCGACATCGATTCCATGAAAATAAGAACAACATTCTTTTGTGTAGGGACGGCTGTGCATTTCACTTCACGTGCAATGGGGGAGATGCCTTCTATTCCTTTTCTTTGCAATATACTTTGCATATTGGTTATTGCCTCCTGTTCCGGCATCAGGTGAAGATAGCGGTTTTCCTTACGGTTATCATCCAGTGTGCTGGTAAGTAGATTAAAGACAGGATTAACCCCTAGCTGATTCAGGAATGGATCGGTGCAATAGTATGCTTGACTTACCCTGATGGGGTTATATCCCATGCGTCCCCGTATTCCGAATAGACAAAGTCCTATACAAACAGCACCGGCGGCGAATATACATAGGCGGTTTATCGGGCTGATGGAAGTAGATTTCGAATTGATGAGATGATAGAAATAAGAAGATAACCGTAGTACACTTCCTGACAGCAGAAGAATAGATATCAGTCCTAGAAAAATAGGGAAATAGAATGATGTCTCACCCAATACCATTCCGGCAGTAGTGGCTCCATATCCGAACCAATTGTAAATGGAAGAATTGATTGTCTTAAAAAAATAGGAGAAATAAGGGATGTTGGCTGCCGAAATAATGAACGACAGTGAATAAAATAGAATGAAAAAGATAGAGATAAATCTGAATACCCACTTGGAGTGATAGTTGCAGAGAGCGGTTATCCATAAAATGACTAATGGTAACAGCAATATGTAGCAAGCTATAACATTGTCAAACCATAGCCCTTTTATAAATGCAGTGGCTTGCATGAGAAAGTTGTTTTGTATATCGGGAGGAAACTGATAATCTATTGAGGTGAACAGGACAAGCCGGAACAGGAAGAAAAAAAGTAAAGCAACTATATGTATGATTAATAAGTAAAGTAAAGAAAGAGTAAACTGTTGGATAAGCTTAGCCTGATTCTTACATGCTGTTACAGATTGCTGCATGAGTGAACGGAGATATTTCATTTGTTTTAGTAAAGTTTGCATTTGTTTGAATCAATCCGGATGATTGACAACAAAGGTAAACAGAATTTTAGAAATATCAAAAGAGGGTATGCCAAAAGTAAAATTGGCTGCCAATTTGTTCACTTTAGGGGCAGACATGTGAGTCCGCCCGAAAATATAGGCAAGCAGTTTCCGTTTCTTATTCTATTTTCGGGAAGGAGTAAGGCGGTCTCTTTTCATAGTCAGAACAAAAGGACAGAATAGCCGTGCTATCCGGTTGAGGCGCTCCAGACGTCCGTCTTTCCGCGTTCCGTTTAATTTCTGCCGGAGGAGTTCCCATAATTGCAGTTTTACTTGCTCTGTTGTGCTTAGTTTGGCAATGCGGTTGTAAAGCATTCCCCTTCGTATGCACCGTTTGTATCTGCTCAGGTGGGTAAGGTGTTGTTCCATAATGCGTACTATCTCAATATCTTCGCTCTTACCCCCTCCGTTGTTTTCAGCTTTGACGGTAACTTTCTGGGTATGTTGTCTGAAGTAGTTCAGTACTTCATATCTTTCTATAATGTCTCCTTGCATTGCCATATAAAACCAGAACAGCCAGTCGCCGCTGTAGCGCATTTGCAGGCATTGTTCCATATTTTGGGCATTTACCATGCTTTTTCTGAAAATGGCCGAGCTTGCATTGGCTATGTAACCACGCCAGTAAAGGTTATGTTCGGCATAAGTTTCCCCATTAAACACGGCGTATGGAGGTATGGCAGATTTCCATTTGTTCATGTCGCAACTCAGCACATTACCGTCTTTATCAATATACTTGGAACCGGCAAAGCATACGGCGGCTTGTTGGTATTTCTCCATTAAAGGAACTACTTTCTCTAAAAAAGTAAGCTCACACAAGTCATCGGCTTCGGCTATCCATATATATTTTCCTTTGGCTAATTGCATGCCTTTAAACCATTGTTTAAATGGATTTCCGGTGTTGTGTTCGTTTAATAGAATATGGCTCACTTTGGCATGGTTTTGATAGACCGATAATACCTCTTCGCTACCGTCTGTTGAGGCATCATCAAGTAAAATCAGTTCGATATTCTGATAGGTTTGTTGCAGAATACTCTGAATTCGTAGATTGAGGTATCGTTTATAATTATAATTAGGTACCACTACACTGACCAAGGGAAGTGCATTCATGCTCTATTGTTAAGTTAGTTCCTTTTTAATTTTACAAATATAACGTTATATAGTTAAATAAACAAGTTGCTTCTTTGTTTTTTCTTTCAAGAAACAGGAATTGTGTTGAACTTTTAAAAAGAAACGATAATTAACATTTTAGTATGCAGTCTTTCTTGTACCTTTGCATTATACACTACATAGCATTTGCTGTATTAAACTAAAAATTAAATTAGACATTAGACTATTGTTTAAATTCAATTAGTATGAGAAAGAAAATTCTTTTTATTATTCCGTACATTCCTTATCCGCTGGATTCGGGCGGTAATCAAGCTTTCTTTAATATGGTGGAGTATTTGCGTCATAAGATGTCCGTATCTGTATTGCTTTATCCTGAAACGGAGAAGCGTATGCAAGATGTAGAGTCATTGAAGAAAATTTGGGATAATGTGGATTTCTTTATTTATACTCCTAAACCTCAAACTGTCAGATTACCCAGAATTAAACATCCTTTTTATTATAAATGGCTGCAAAAGATACATGCGTCTGTAACCCGTAAAATGAACCGGCAACAGATATGGACGGATGAAACGGGCGAAGTTGTGGATTTAGTACGGGGAAAGAGTACTTTGTTCAGCTCTTGTTTCCAGCCGCTAGACCAGGGGTATGTGGAGTATGTTTCTCAGGTGGCTCATTCAGGTTTTGATATTATTCAAGTAGAGTTTTATGAACTGTTGTCATTGGGATTCTTGTTGCCTGAAAATGTACAGACTATTTTTGTGCATCATGAACTCCGCTACATCCGTAATGAAAAGGAGATTGCTTTGTTCAGGGAACAGACTGCCGGTGACAGGATGTTGTTTCATATAGCAAAGGATTTTGAGCGCAGTGCATTATTGAAATATAAAGATGTTATTGTTCTGACTGAAGTAGACCGTAAAATTATGGAGGACTTCATAGGACGGAAAGACCATATCTACACTTCTCCGGCTGTGGTGCAAGTGGGTGACAGGCTGGAACAGCCTTTTGTTCCGGTCCAAAGCGGACGCCTGACTTTTGTGGGAAGTGAGGATCATTTTCCCAATCTGGATGCCGTGGCATGGTTCTGTCACGAAGTGATTCCGCATCTGCGTAAACGCCATTTTTCGTTTACATTGCAAGTAATTGGTAAATGGCGTGGAGAGTGTATCAATCGTTTGCAGTCCGAATACCCGGAATTGAAGCTGGCAGGCTATGTGGAAGATCTGGGTTCTTTTTTAAAAGGCAGTGTTGCTGTTGTTCCAATACGTATCGGTAGTGGTATGCGTATGAAAATATTAGATGCTGTATTGTCAAAAGTACCTTTTGTAACGACGGCAAAGGGTGTGGAAGGCATTGATTTTAAGGATGGTGAAGATTGCTTGATTGTTGATGACCCTGCCGGATTTGCAGAAGCTGTCATAGCCTTGTCAAGTAATCCGCAGTTGCAGAGACAGTTGGTTACCCATGCGGAAGACAGTTTGCGGCAAGTATATAACCCCGGACAGATGCAGGAAAGAAGGCTTGCCGTGTATGAACAAATATTAGGGGATAAAGTGGGGTAATCTTGGGTGATTATTTCTTTTTTGTTACCTTTGCGGCATTATATATAATTGATAATTATGCTGAAACAGTTCTTTAGTTTGTTGAAGCGGTATATTCTTCCATACCGCAAATATTTGACATGGGCATTGATACTGAACTTTCTGTCGCAATGGCTTAATGTGTTTTCGTTCATGGCGATTGTGCCAATTTTGAACATTCTGTTCAAAATTGATACCAAGTCTTATGAGTACATTCCTATGGATATTCATAATTTGGATAAGGATGTACTCATAAATAATGCCTATTACTTTGTGAGCAATTTTGTGGCGACAAATGGTGCGTTCTATACACTTGCCATGATGGGAGGAATACTTATCTTTATGACTATGTTGAAAACTGCCGGTTATTTTGCTTCTGCGGCTGTCATGGTACCTTTGCGTACAGGTATTGTCCGGGATATCCGTATTCAGGTTTATAATAAAGTGTTAAGTCTTCCTTTGAGTTTTTTCTCAGAAGAACGTAAAGGAGATATCATAGCCCGTATGAGTGCGGATGTTACGGTGGTGGAGAACTCGTTGACCAGTTCCATCGATATGCTTATCCGTAATCCTATCGCTCTTTTGGTTTGTTTTGTCACTCTGTTTTCGGTAAGTTGGCAAATGACGCTTTTTGTTATCTTTATTTTACCTCTGACAGGTTGGATAATGGGGGTTGTCAGCCGGAAGCTGAAAAGACAGTCCTCTACAGCACAGGCGCAATGGGGAGATATTATGTCCCAATTGGATGAAACATTAGGAGGTTTAAGGGTTATCAAAGCGTTTATAGCCGAAAGCAAAATGTCTGCCCGGTTCTCTAAAACAAACAATGACTTCCGCGATGCAATGAACGAGATGATTATCCGGCAAAGTTCAGCCCACCCCATGAGTGAGTTTTTAGGCACTTGTGTGATTGTGACCGTGCTGTTGTTTGGCGGTGCTTTAATCTTAAATACAAACTATGCTCCGATGGATGCGGCTACTTTCATATTTTATCTGATTATCCTTTATAGTATCATCAATCCTTTGAAAGAATTTTCAAGAGCATTTTATAATATTCCGCAGGGATTGGCCAGTATGGAGCGAATTGATATGATATTGAAAGCGGAAAATCATATCGTAGAGCCGGAGCAGCCTTTGCCATTGGACGCTTTCACAGATAAGTTAGAGTTTAAAAATGTAAGTTTCAGCTATGTAGAAGGGCGTCCGGTCTTGAACCATATCAATCTGACTGTTCCTAAAGGAAAAACGATTGCACTGGTGGGCCAGTCCGGTTCCGGAAAGTCTACTTTAGTGGACTTGGTACCGCGTTATCACGATGTATCGGAGGGTGCATTGCTGATTGACGGCAAGAATGTGAAAGATGTATCCATCCACAGTTTACGTTCTCTGATTGGTAATGTAAATCAGGAAGCTATTCTGTTTAATGACACCTTCTATAACAATATTACTTTTGGTGTAGAGAATGCCACTATGGAGCAAGTAATAGAAGCTGCCAAGATAGCGAATGCACATGATTTCATTATGGAAACGGAAAAAGGATATGACACGATGATTGGTGATCGTGGAGGGCGTTTGTCCGGTGGTCAGCGTCAGCGTGTCAGTATAGCCCGTGCAATTTTGAAAAATCCTCCTATCCTTATATTAGATGAGGCTACTTCGGCTCTTGACACAGAGTCCGAGCGTTTGGTTCAGGAAGCGTTGGAGCGTTTGATGAAATCGCGTACTACTATCGCTATCGCACATAGATTGAGTACCATTAAGAATGCCGATGAAATTTGTGTACTTTATGAAGGCGACATTGTAGAAAGAGGAACTCACGATGAACTGATAGCCTTGAATGGATATTACAAGAAGTTGAACGATATGCAGTCTTTGTAAAGTGGAGCAAATAAAGAAATTGGCAATTGTTATTCCCGCCTACAAGGGGCGTTTCCTTAAGGAAACGCTCGACTCAATTGCAGTTCAGGCCCATAAAGATGAGTTCGTGTTATATATAGGTGATGATGCAAGTCCTGAAAGATTGGACAAGATTGTGGAATCTTATCAGAATAAGGTAAATCTGGTGTATCATCGCTTTAGCGAAAATATGGGGGGCAAAGATTTGGTGGCCCATTGGGAGAGGTGTATCCAGCTGTCTGCAGAGCCGTTTATCTGGCTTTTCTCGGATGATGATTTGATGCCGGCTGATGGTGTGGAACGTGTCATGGAGGCTTTGTCGCGCCCACACCATCAGCGAGGATATTTCTTTCGTTTTCCATTAGCTGTCATTGATGGTGAAAACAAGCGGATACGTGCCAATCGTCCTTTGGAAGAAGGAAGTGTGTCTTGTTACCGGCTGCTGCTAGATAAGTTACAGGGAAAGATAGATTCGGCTGCCGTAGAGTACGTGTTCAGTCGGGAGATATGGCAGTCGGCAGGTGGTTTTGTTCATTTTCCTATGGCTTGGTGTTCGGATGATGCTACGTGGGCTGCTTTTGCCCGTCATGCGGGGGGTGTTATTTCTTTGCCGGGGCAGCCTGTATGTTGGAGGAATGTTGAAGGTGCAAACATCAGTAACTCTGCCGGTCATGACAAAGATAAATTGCACGCTACTATTCTTTTCTTGAGATGGATGAGGAATATGTTTTCCGATTATGTGGATGATCCGGAGCTGATTAGTGCATTGCAATGCTATATCCATACCATCCTTCGTATTTCATTGCATAAACATTATAATATATGTGGTTTGTGGGGGGTATCTATGGCTTTGGGAAGATTTAATAAAAGGGCGGCCTTTACTACGTTTTTCAGGAATTTTAGGTTGTTCTCTTAATTTCATTTATGCAGCCACTTGCGATTTCTCAAGAGTGCCTGTATTTTCATAAAAAGTTTGGGTGCATATATGCTCTCACTTCATATTTCTGTCCTGTATGTATAGTCAGATGTATATCTTCCTGTCATATATTGTTTCACTTTTTTAAAGAAGGACATTGGGGAGTTTTTCATCCGTAAGGAATTGTGTGGTTTTAAAATCAGATTCATCCTTAAAATATCTTATCCGCATCCCTAAACATTTCTTGCTGTATGGTTAAGGGTTTTCTTCCTGTTTGTTCTATCTCCGCAAGCCTTTGGAGTTAGCTCCATAGTCTTGGGAGATAACTCCAAAGGCTATGGAGATAGAATACATCCATATAAAAAGGTTTAATCTGGAGATAGAAAAAGCTTATGCAATTGGAAGAATTTATAGATAGCCTGTATTGATTGTCTTATTTTGAAGGAAAGATAACGAATTCTTTTAAACGTTTTGATCTTTTTCACCGTTGCTATGCCTTCGTTATCCGTCATTCTGTGAAAGTACACACTCTTTATTGCACTTTTGCAAGGAAAAAGTCTGAAAATGCCATACTTTATATCAAGCCGGAACAGCTTACAGGAAAGAATATATAACTGACAGTAAGTAGGTTATGCGAAATTCTGTTTTAAAATGTAGTGAGGGCATGAGGGTATAAGTGAGAGCAATTTTTTTTATCATCACTACATAAATGTCTTATAATTAACTTGTTATATATGTAGTGAGGGCATGAGGATATAAATGTTCCGAACTTTCTAGTGAAAGCTGATATATTAAGAATACTTTCGGATGTTATCCAAAGAATAAAATGATACTTTAAGAACAAAGGTTCTCCCCCTGATTTTTCAGGTGAATCCTAAAGAAAGCCAAGACTTTTTGAGGGGGGGTAATGTTAAGACGGTATGAAATTTTATAGGATTTACTGAATATCCCTGACGGATAAAAGTATGTGGGAAAATACGGAAAAATTACAATAAAGATGGCATATGGAGTGATTATGCGCTATCATCTGAATATGCCATCTTATAGGGAGGCACATTTACTGAATATTCCCCAATAATAATGTTCGTGACCCAAAGAAAGCAAATGCTGTAGTTTTGTTTATTGTAATCTGTTTCATTGGTATATTTCTTGAATAGGAATGGCTAGCATTACCGGTTTATTAAATTCTTCCCACAAGAATATATTATAATTTAGTGATTTGGGAATTTTCTCTTATTTTTTTAAGGTTTACATATTTCTTTGGTTTAAGGCCTAATATATATGGCAGTAAATGAATGAATCTATAGATACGTGTACTTATTTTCTTTTGTTTGGCTGAATCATCGTATGGAGTCAGCCTTTGGTAATGGAAAAATAGATGCCGCAAAGGATGCATAGCATGGTATGCCCACGGTTTACGTCCACTATAGTGTAAGATGATTGGATGTAAAATGGCATCTGTGTATGATGGTTTCCACGCAGGGGATGTATATCTGTTATTTCTATAGAAGTCGTCTTGAACATTCCACTTTATATCTATTAGTACCTTTTGGTCGTATAATAGAGCATTTAATATGTCTTGATCATTTAGAATAATGCGATCGGGATATTGTTGATAATATTTTATACATTGTTGCTCGATATTATGTTTGCGCCAATATGCTAAGTTTAATAGTAAAACACCTCCGTTTATGTAGTTGTATGAGGGAGCATATTGTAATCTTTTAAAGTAACTAGGATTAGGGCTGACAGTATCTTGTACCCCTGCTAGTGCTAATTGGTTTAGATTGGTATCCCATAATTCTTTTAAGGATCCTAAAACAAGTGTATCACTATCTAGATAAATCACTCGTGAGATTGTAGAAGGTAATATCGAAGCCAACACACATCGATAGAAGACAACCATGGAAAGACGTTGTTTTTGCCACTTAACTTCATAATTTTGAAGTTTTTCATGTGGGATATAGTAAAAAGCTATGGAAGTTCCATATTTTTCTGCTACTTGTGACAAAGTAAGAATATCTTCTTTGGGTAGATGCCCTGATACAATATGTAGCATGATATCTTTAGGATCATTATTTTCTAATATTGAAACTATTGTGACTGCGCAATAACGAACAAATTTGGAATCTATAGTAAGTGCAATATGCATCATTAGCTTATGAGTTTATATTTTTAAAGAAATTAGGAATCGTTACATCCGGAATAATGAATCCGTCTTTGCGAAGTGCTTCAAAATAAGCACTGCCGATAACACGTTCATATTCAGCCTCTAGTTTTCCTTCTTTATGTAACTGATAGAAGTAGCGCCAGTGGCGACCTCCGTGTCTGCCCTTGTGTTGCTCCAGTTGCTTGCCGCCATTTATCATCTTTTCCATAAACTGCTGCTTGCCGCGTATATTGTAATGATATACATGGATATGGCTGTCGGCAGAGTTTTGTGGGAACATGGTTACTTTATGGTTTCCCATTGAAATTTGCAGGTAACCGGCAGTCCGGTGAATGACTTTTTTGTTCTGACGCTCAAACAGCGAATAGAGTGACAAGTCATATTTTTCAGGTTCGGTTACCGCTTTTACAGTCTTATCCCATTGCCAAAAGGGTTTTTCTTCTTCAGGATAGACACTTCTCATTTCACAATTCAGCACATTGGCATTGGTGGCATATAATTCATCTTTCAAATTGCCGGTAGGGGCATACCATAATTCGTCGGCATCGGCATTGATAATCCAGTCGGCCTTATAAATGGTTTTGGCTTTCCAAATCATACGGTCTACCCAGTCCTTTTGTTCATAGTTGGTAGCCTTTTCTTCTATCACTTCTTTAATCCACCCTTTTTGTTTGTATTTACGGATAATGTCCGGAGTTGAGTCTGTGGAGTTATTATCAGTAATGATAAACCCGTCCACTCCCATCGCTTTATGGAACTGTAGATTCTCTTCCAGCATCCCTTCTTCGTTTTTTACCAGCAATGTCATGAATAATTTGACTTCTTTCGTTTGTTTAAAAGCCAAAGGAAATTCGGATATAACGTGCCCTATTTTGGATAGTAATAAATTGCTCATAAATAAAATGATTATTGATTTCTACCTGTCATATTAGAGATAATTAATACTATTGTTAAAAGAATTTGTTTTATTCTGAACTCATTATAATAGATAACGTAATCCTTAGTTTTCTCATAATATTCTGATATCTAATTATATAACAAATTTACTCTTTTTCTGTAAATATAGTATATAAATGCTAGTTTATTATGAAACATTAACTTGTAAGAGTGTTGCCGTTTTTTAGCTCATAATTCCAAGTTTTTCATGTATTCCGTCGCAATAGGCTTTCCATAATCGGGGTATATCTTTCCATTGATAGGCTTTTGCAAACGGACTGGTGAACAACGCGATGAAAATATATCCCATTACTCCGTTGAAGCCGCGAAGATATTTCACTGCTATGTTGCGTCCGTAGTGATGGTTTAAATAAGTTGAATTACGGATCTGATAAAAGCGTTTCCACTTTTTTTTCTTGCTTCGCTCATTCCATGTGTCGTTGGAGAAGAATTTCTCTTTATCCATCAGGGCATCAGGTATATAGAGTATTTTGTACCCTACCCGTATGGTGCGGAGGCAGTAATCTGTATCATCACAGAAAATGAAAAGGTCTTTATTGGGAAGACCTATCTTCTCAACGACTTCGCGGCGGATGAACGGACCTTCGAAAGCTGTTCCCGTAATTTCTGTCGGTGAGGTGATGTGCCGTCCTGCCAGTTTCTTGCTGTACATGGATACAAAAGGATTGCTCAGGTTGTATGCCTGGAAGTCATGGGTGAATATTTCTCCTTCGAGCAACCTGCGAGGGGCCAGTATGCCGATATCTTTCTTGCCGGTATACGGCAAGAGTTGTTCCAGACAGTCGGCCCGCGGAAATACATCGTCATCCATGCACCAAATCCAGTCGGCACCCGCCTGATAAGCGTATTGTATGCCTGTATAGAATCCTCCCGCACCGCCCACATTGGTCTGATTGATTACTGTCAGCCCTTCCTGTGCGGCAAGCCATTCCGTTGTACCGTCCGTGCTTCCGTTATTTACTATTACAATGGAAGATATCGGCTTGTTTTGTTGCAGACAACGAATATTTCTTTTCAGAAGTTCCATTCGGTTGTAGGTTACAACTACGGCTATAATGTTCATGATGCATTTAGTTTTTAGTAAAGGTTATCTATTTTTCCCGGCTGTACGCTTCTATAGGCTCTCATGAGCTCAAAGCATTTTTCCACATCAAAGTTCCGTGCCTTGGCGTATTCTTCTGCCATCCATCGGTGCATTTGTGGAGTTGCCGGCAGGCGTTCAAAGTTTTTGCAGCCGGTCTTCATATCTATGGGGCCGATGTACATCCGGTTCAAATCGACAATTTCTATTGTTATGCCATTGGGAGTTTTCTGAAACAGGATGTTGGCACGTCCGTAGTCTTTGTGGGCGTATCCGTGTTCGTGAAGACGGGCGGTCACTTTGCCTATGGCGCGGAATACTTCCTCGGCGTAGTCGAATTGCTGTGTGAACAGGTTGTCGTAAATGTAGGGGCAGGTGGAGAGGAGGCTGATATAATAACTTTTATCGAACAGCAGTCCTGAACGTATATTCATATATCCCACCGGTTGCGGAGTGCCTACACCTATTTTCAGCAGCATTTCTGCATGGTCGTAAGAGCGTTTTGCCTTGGACGGACGAAATATGCCATATACAAACCGGTTGATAAGGTGGGGGCTGTGAAAGGATTTGATAACATATTCTTTGCCATTGTATTCCATTTTCCGCAATTCATTGCGCCCTTGGTGAATAACAGTACCTTCATTCCTTTGGAAACGTTCGGGAATGGATACTATAAATTCTTCCAGATTTTTGAAATCAGGGTGAATCACTAAGGTGCGGGGATGAAACAAACGCTCTGTCTTGCTCATATCATTATAATAGTGTTAAATTTTGTCTAGTCCTTTGGTATATTTCAACCAGTAATATTTTAAAGGATTCTTGTATTTCAGTTGTTTCCACGGACGGCTGCTATGGGGCCTGTGCCATACGGGCAACGTGGTGAACAGGTAGTTTTGGAAACCTCGTTTCAGTGACTCGTGCGAGATGGTCACATCATACCAGTTCTTGCTTGGGTCTAATGTTTGAAAGTCAAATGCTTTCAGCAGTCCGGGGGTGAGTAGTGAACAGCAGAAGCTGCAATGCTTTTTTTCCGGGTACACTTGATTCTCGTGTCCCTTGGCGTGTAGGTAGGGGTAATTGATTACGCCTTTTTCATCGGTTGTCACAGCTGCTGCAATTCCGCATTGTTTCTGTTGCAATGCGGAATTGTATAGTGATTGCAATGTGTTTTTTTTGACAATAACATCCGATTCCACAATCAGTAATCCTGCATCTGCTTCGATGGCTTCTTTTTGTGCTGTTTGTAACACCAGTAGATAGTTGGGAGAGGGGTGGTCGGTCAGGTCTGATAAGTTGACCAGACGAAAATTCCATTGACGGGCGGCCTCTTCCAGCCGATGGGTATTTTCTTCCGTGCTGAAATCGTTATAGACAGTATAAGTGAAAGGAACCAAAATATCCGATTCCATGATTGCTTTTACGGTTTCAAGCGTGGAGTCAATCGAATCTTTTACGGGTGTTATGATATGAAGGCACTTCATTGGTTTGTTATCTATGTTGTTTGTCAATTTAGGAATATCATGCAAATTTAGCGGAAAACCTTGGGGAGTCCAAGGATTTCCTTTTATTTAAATGTCTTTTTGCATAAGGCGAGGGCGGCGGCTACGGTATCGTCCATGTCGGCGTATGCGTATTGTGCCAGACGGCCTCCGAATAAAACGTCTTTCCGCTCAGAGGCCAGTTTTTTATATTGGCTCATCATTTCGGTGTTCCGCTTGTCGTTTATCGGATAGTAAGGTTCTTTGCCCGGCGCGAAATCATCGGGATATTCATACGTGATTACAGTGGTGGGCTGTGTGCCGAATTCAAAGTGCTTGTGTTCAATGATTCGGGTATAGGGTACCTCACGTTCTGTATAATTGACTACTGCGTTGCCTTGGAAATCCTCTGTTTCCAGCTGTTTATGTTCAAAGCGCAGGCTTCTGTATTCCAGATGTCCGCATTGGTAATCGAAGAACTGGTCTATGCATCCGGTGAACAGGATATTGTCTGCCAATGCGTCCAGTTCATTGCGGTTGCTGAAATAATTGGTGTTGAGACGAACCTCGGTTCCTTCCAGTAACGCATCGATAAGGGCGTTGTATCCGCCTTTGGGGATTCCTTGGTAGCTGTCATTGAAATAGTTGTTGTCATAAATGAAACGGAAAGGAATACGTTTGATGATGAATGCCGGTAATTCTTTGGCGGAACGTCCCCATTGTTTCTCTGTATAACCTTTGATAAGGCGATGGTAAATGTCTTTTCCACATAGCTTTAATGCTTGCTCCTCCAGGTTGGCGGGGGTGGCGATATGGTCAAATTCTTTACGTTGCTCTTCTATCTTGGCCTTGGCTTCCGCCGGAGTCTTTACTCCCCACAGCTGATAAAAAGTGTTCATGTTGAAGGGAAGATTGTATAATTTCCCGTCAAAGTAAGCCAAAGGGGAGTTGGTGTATCGGTTGAATTCGACAAAGCTGTTTACATAGTCCCACACTTCTTTATTGTCGGTATGGAAGATATGTGCACCATATTTATGTACATGGATGCCCTCCATATCTTCACAGTAGATATTGCCTCCGCGATGATTGCGCTTGTCAATTACCAGGCAATGTTTACCTACTCGTTTTGCCTCGTGGGCAAAAACGGCGCCGAACAAACCGGCACCTACTATCAAATAATCATATTTTTCCATAATCACTTAGTTTCTTCCTGTTGTCTGCGCAGCCACTCTTCTTTGGTTCTTTTCCAGCGGTTATGGCTCCAGAGCCAATATTGGGGATGCGCTTTTATTGTTTGTTCCAATTCTCGGGTAAACAAATCGGTCAATTCAAAATCGGGTACTTGCCGGGGGGTGTCGCACAATGGTTTGAGCCGGCAGTGGTAGTATCCTCTTTTGACCCGTGTTACGTCAGCATAATAAATCAAGGCGTCCACTTGCTTGCCTATTTTCTCCGTACCGATGAAAACCGGTGTTTCTTGGTTTAGAAATTCAGTCCAGTGATGTATGCTGTTCCACTTGGGTGCTTGGTCCGAAATAAATCCGATAATTGCCTTTTGCTTTGTCCGTTTCAATTCAATGATGCGGCGCAAAGTCGTTTTCATGGGGATGCATTCGCCTCCGAACTGGTTGCGTAATCTTAGAAATAGTTTGTCGAAAGCCTGATTGTACAGTGGATGATAGATTTGTCCGCAGGATATGTCTTTGGAAATCCAATAAGGCAAGGATGCAATCCATTCCCAGTTGCAATAATGCCCTAAATAGATAAAACAGAAATCTTTGTTCTTTTTGTTCATGCTTTCCACTATTTCGTCTAGTCCTTCAAAAGTCATTCTTCTCATCAGTTGTTTTTTTGAAATGGAGAATAACTTGAGCGTTTCTACTATATAGTCGCAAAAGAAAGAGTAAAATTGTTTCTCGATTTGGACAATCTCTTTTAAATCTTTCTCGGGGAATGAGTTCGATAAATTATTGCGTATGATTTTACGTCTGTAGCGGATGCAATAATAGAGCGGATAAAAAAGAAGATCGGATATGAAATATAAGAATCGCAAGGGTAGAAGCGAAAGCAAATACCACAAAAAGAAAACGGAATAATATATGAGATTTATTTGTTTCATTTAACTGATGACTTTGTTTATGTGTTCTATTACCATTTCGGGAGTTATGCCTTGCAGACAGGCATAATCTTTTCTATAACAGTGCTTTTCTCCGGATAAGGAACAAGGACGGCAGGGCAGGTCTATCTGTATTGTGTTTGCCGCAGACTGATTCCATCCTGCAAAGCCTGCACAGGGATGCGTTGCCCCCCAAATGGATACAACCGGGATGTTCACTAATGATGCAAGGTGCATATTGGCGGCATCCATTACCAGCATGACGTCCATATTGCTCATGAGGGCCAATTCCATATTTATGGTTAGTTTGCCGGCTGTTGAGATGACGTTGGGGAAATGTTGGGCCCATTCTTCCAATACTTTGATTTCTTTTTTCCCGCCTCCGAATAAGAAGATTTTTGTATGGTCGCGTGCAGATAGATGTTTGAGGATCTGCTCTTGCTTTGACAACGGATAGATTTTGCCTACATGTGTTGCAAAGGGAGCGATTCCAATCCATGTTTCTTGGTTCTTCTCACCGGTTAACGGAGCCAGGCTGGAAATATTGCCTTTATTCTTTCCGAAAAGGGAGAGGAAACTTAACCGGATGGGGTAACCTATCTGACTGAGCGTATGGGCACAGCGCTGAAAAAAGGAGTCTTGCTCTGTATATATTTTATGTTTCCGCCGTATCAGTTTTTGCAGTTCCCGCCTGTTCTGCTTGATGTGGGCTGCTTTTATGCCTGCCAGACGAAAACGCCAGCAAAGAAAACGGCTGCGGAATGTGGGCTGGAAAGCGGCTACGGCATCAAATTTTTCTTCTTTTAAATCATTGTACAGCCATCCCAGACCCATTAATCCGGCATGTTCTCCTCTGAAATCTGCCCCACGGAAAATAACATTGTCCGGCACATTCTCGAATAAGGGGGAGAATGTGTCTATGCTCAGCACCATGATTTGATGCTGGGCATATTGCGTAGCCAATGAGTGAATGACCGGGATTGCCATTGCCACATTATTGATGGATGAAAAGCAGATTACAAGAATCTTGGACATAACAGCTGTTTTATTGAATGTACAAATCTATGCAAAGTTTTCTAATCAGCCAATTATTATTCGGTAAAAGTGTCTACCTTTGTTCCCAAGCAAGTTTTTGAAAGATGAAAATAATTGTAGATAATAAAATACCTTATATACATGAAGCTGTCGAACAGATAGCCGATGAAGTGGTGTATTTGCCCGGCAGTGGTTTTACCGCCGGGGATGTACGGGATGCTGACGCATTGGTGATCCGTACCCGTACCCGTTGTAACCGTGAACTGCTGGAAGGAAGCAAGGTGAAATTCATTGCTACTGCGACCATCGGTTTTGATCATATTGATGTGGACTATTGTGATGAGGCGGGAATTGTATGGAAAAATTGTCCCGGTTGTAATGCCGGCAGTGTGGAGCAGTACCTGCATTCGGTATTATTATTGTTGAAACGCCGGAAGGGGGTGAGATTGGAAGAAAGCTGTCTGGGGATTGTTGGGGTAGGACATGTGGGAAGCCGTATCCAACGTATGGCGGAGGCATTGGGGATGCGGGTCTTGCTGAATGATCCTCCACGTGCGGACCGGGGGGAAACGGGATTTGTGGATTTGTCTGTACTGGCAAGGGAATGTGATATAATAACCTTTCATACTCCGCTGAACAGGAATGGGAAATATAAAACGTTCCATCTGGCGGATGCGGATTTCTTTGCCGGTTTGCAACGGAAACCTTTTATTGTGAATACTTCTCGTGGAGAAGTAATAGAGACATTGGCTTTGCTTGATGCGCTGAAGACAGGCCGGATACGTGATGCGGTTATTGATACGTGGGAAAATGAACCGGATATTCACCCGGATTTGTTGCAGAAAGTTTTTTTGGGAACCCCTCATATAGCAGGGTATTCAGCTGACGGAAAGTCGAATGCTACACGGATGGCATTGGAGGAGCTTTGTAACTTCTTCCATATACAGGCTGATTTTAAAATAGTACCGCCTGCTTTGCCGTATATGGATTATTCTTCTGATCCGGAAGAGGCTTTTCTACAGGTGTATGATCCGACTCGTGACAGTGATGCATTGAAACGGCATCCCGAAGAATTTGAACATTTGCGGGGGAATTATCCATTGAGGCGTGAAATTTCTTTTTTACCGTAGGGGGACATTTCAATGTACCCCTACGGTGGCCAGAACTTTTAGTCTGCTTTTGCTGTTTGCATCTCTTCTGCTACAATCTGTTCGCAATCTTCAATGCTGTATCCCGATGCGGGTTCGCTCCAATACCATAAGGCGGGAGCTTGTTGTAATGTATCCATAATCAATTATTTTTTAGATGGGTTATTCAATGTTATAGTTGTTTCCGAATGTTGGTTGCCGCCCAGAATACCTGTTCCTCCCTCCACATTGCTGTAAACCCGTAGAGGTTCGGCTAGTCCAATGTTACCCAAGCCTCCTTCTAACGTGCTTCCGGCAATTTTTTGTAAGGACAACAGGTATAAAAAGTAGGATTCGGAAAGGGAATAGATGGAAATGATTCTTTGTTCTGTTTCGTCTAACTCTGCCGTTGTCTCTTTTATTTGTAAAGTATAGGTTTGTCCGTTAATGCTTTGGTCGGTAAAGAGGGCTCCTCCTCTTTTTTCCAATCCGTTGAATGCCATACTTTCGTCCAATATGGCATCCTGTTCCTTGAATACAGGATCTATATAATCTATTTCTGTTTCGTAGTAACCGTAATAGCCCGTTTTTATTTGTGTGATTTTGACCAGATAATAATTGTTCTTTTCCGGAAATTCATCAAACGTGACTTCATAGTATATTTCAAAATAGTCGGAAATTGTTCCTTGATAAACTCCGTTACCTTTTTTAATTGTATGACTGGCGTTTTTTATAGCTACTTTCTTTGGTATGATATCTTCTGCCGTTACCGTATCATATTCGGGGGTGGATGCAACAATTTTTATCCGGTCTCCTTCTGCCGGGATTGTATTTGAAAGGAATAAGGTATCCGGCTGGTCTGGGTTCCGGGGATTATTCAGTGTTTTCCATTGCATGGTTTCTATGTATTGATTGTTGATATAGAGCTCCACATGGGCGTGAGGGAGATTGACATAAGGCTTCTTGTCTGGATAGAACCAGGTCCGGGTGATGGAGGCCATTACCACTGTGTCGGGGGATACTACACTGTTTATTACCATTTTGGGCGTAGTGCGATATTCGTCCAAATCTATTTTTCGATAACAGGAGGTAAGGAACACTCCTAGAAGTAATGTATATAGCAGATGTTTCATAATCATTTAAAATTTATAAGTGTAAGAAACTGATGGTATAATGGGAACTATGCCCAGGGTATAGAAGCAGTCGTTATTATACCACCATCCTTTGCGTATGCTGACGGGTGCCATGTAGGAATAGACATTGTAGATGCTGATATTCCATATTCCCATCCGGTTCTTTTTCTTTGGCCGGTAAATATTGATGCCCAAGTCGAGTCTGTGATAGGCGGGAAGTTGGAAATTATTACGTTCCGTATAATAGTCTAATCCGCCTGGATCTATATAAGGAGGAACCAGGCTGCCTCCCGGAAACGGATGTTGGGGAGAAACGGCCTGGTAGTTTTCGAAAGAAACCGTGAGCCGGTTACCGGTTGCGTAGGTCCAGCTTCCGGTCAACTCCAGTTTGGGCTTGATTTTCCAATTGGCTATTATATTGAATTTATGCCGGTTGTCGAATTTGGCAGGAAAACGCTTGCCTTTATTTATCTCAGTGAACTGTCTGTCATTCCAGCTTAGAGTATAGCCTGCCCATCCGGTTATTTTCCCTTTTTCTTTGCGGGCAATAAGTTCTACGCCGTAAGAACGTCCTTTTCCTTGAGTCAGTTTGTCTTCCCAGCTGGTGGAAGGAGGGAGAAACTGGTAGTTGTCTTTATAGTCCATCAGATGTTTCATCCATTTATAATATCCTTCTATGGAGAAAGAGTAGATTTTGTTGCCGGTGGTGTAATAAGCTCCTACAGCCAGTTGGTCGCTCTGCATCGGTTTCAGCTTGCGGCTGACCGGTATCCATGTGTCTGTGGGCAGGTTGATGTAGCTTTCATTGACTTGATGTACATATTGGCTCATCCGGGTATAAGAGGCTTTGAGGCTGAGTTGCGGATTAATCAGGAAACGACTGGAAAAACGGGGTTCCAGGGAAGTGTACGTTTTCCCGTCAATGGTGTATAGTCCGAGGTGAACCCCAGCGTTCAAACGTATTCTTTTGTTCATTTTCCAGTCTTCTTCCATATATATGCCTAATTCATGTGCAGGTAGGGCAGTGTCGTTGTTTTGTCTGGTCTGGGTGGTCATGCCATTGGAAAAATGCGATTTTTCGTCTACGGGATGAAAACGGTGGTAAATATAATGAGTGCCGAAATGCAACTGGTGGGAAGCATTGGGGCGGAAATCGAAATTGGCTCGTATGCTGAGGTCGTCAATGCGGTTCCGGGTTGAACTTTCCTGTGATACGTAGTTGGTTTCTGTTCCTTGGTAGTAGTCTCCTTTCAAGGTGGAAGAGTAGTGGGTAAAGGCGGCATTCACATTACCGAAGAGTTGGTTGTTGAATACGTATGACCAGCCGGTAAATGCCATGATGTTTCCCCATCGCAGTCTGCCGGTGTTTCTGCTTTCATATCCGTTGTCACCTTCTCTTTTTTCTCCTCCCTTCAAAAAATCGTTTCCCCAGTAAAGACCGGCATATCCGCGGCTGCGGTCATTGAACTGGTGGTTGAGTTTAAAGTTCATGTCGGTAAAAGCGTATCGTGCCACTATTTGGGTTTCTCCTTTATTTCTGGTAGCGTTCCAGATGGCGATGGTTGGGGCCGAAAGCGCGTCAATCCATGAACGGCGTAATGCAAAGTTGAATGAGGTCCGGTCTTTGACCAACGGACCTTCCAGATTCAGGCTGCCTGAGGTCAGTCCCAGCATGGCGCTTCCGTGATATTCTTTCATGTTGCCATCCTTTGTATGGATATCGACTACGCTGGACAGTCTTCCTCCGTAACGGGCGGGGAAGGCGGACTTAAAGAATTCTACATCCTTTACGGCTTCGGCGTTGAAGGAGGAAAACAGACCGCCCACATGGTTGATCTGGTATAACGGATTCCCTTCTATCATATAAAGATTGTCGTCTCCATTACCGCCCCGCACATACATTCCTGCCAATCCGGCTGTGCCTGCCGATACACCCGGCAAGGTCTGTAGGGTTTTTATAATATCAGCTTCTCCGAATAATACCGGGGTTTGTTGGATCAGGTCTTTGTTGAGACGGGTATGTCCCATATCGGATGTTTGGACTAATGGAGAAGAGGTATATTCTCCGGTCACTACCACTTCGGCTAATTGCTGGTGGCTGTTCAGCAGAACCGGAAGCAGCGTGTCTTGTTCCAATTGTGTGAATGAACGGTGGAAACTGTCATAACCTACATAGGAGATGTTCAGGTATACATCGTTTCCGGCTTCCAGAGTCAGACTGAAAAAGCCGTCGGCGTTGCTGGTTGTTCCTTGATGGCTTTTGGTATCATAGATGGAGGCGCCTATAAGGGACTCTGAGGAGGATTTGTCTCGTATGAAGCCGCTGATTACAATGTTTTTCTGTTTTTTCTTGAGGATGATGTATTTGCCTGATTGTATATATTCTACGGGCAGTTTTTGAAACAGAATGCGCAAACAGTGGGATAACGGCTGGGCGGTTATTGTTATATCTATCGGTAACAGATGTTTTGTTAAGGAGGACTCATACGAAAAGGTTACACCTGTCTGCCGGGTGATTTCTGCCAAAACTTTACGGATGGGGGTTTGTTTCATATCTAATGTTACGAGGGGCTCATCATGTTCTGTTCCTTTTGCCTCAATACAAATGTGCATGAGGCAAAGGAGCAGAAGAAAAGAAAATTTAGAATGGAATTGCATCATTGGGTTATGTCTAGTTTCGTATCTAGTGTTTGGTTTATGATTTCAATTATGTCTTCTATCGGAGTATTGTCAAAGGTCGTGGTCAGATAGTACTCTTTTTGTGGAATTCCGCCGATATGGACCTTATAGACTTCTTCTAATTCTTTTACTACCTTTTTCAAGGGGGCTTCATTATAAACAAACACGTGGGTCTTCCATGCAAAAGTGTTGGGGTCACTTTGTTTGTTTATTTGCATTTGTCCTTTTTGGTTAATGAAGGCATACATGCCTTTTGTCAGGATAGCCTCTTTTTGTTCTTTGTTATAAAAACGGACTTTTCCAGACTCTACGGTTGCCGAAGTCTGATTTGCATTTGCCGTTACTTGGAATTGTGTACCCAGTACTTGTATGTTTGCCAGTTCGGTCTGTACCCTGAAAGGACATTGTTCTTGATGTGTGACTGAAAAATATGCTTTTCCATTTAAAGTGACGTTCCTGTTTTTTTTGCCGTATGCCAAGCGGTCATACTGTAAGGCCGAATTCTCTGCCAGCGTAATATGGCTGTTATCCGGAAGCGTGACTTCTTTGACAGCGTGTGCGGATGAGGCAATGACAATCCAGTCTTGCCTGTCGTATATCCACCACCAACTGAATCCGGCTATCAGGAAAGTGACAGCAGCGATAGTTATCAGTCTATATAATAAGATAGAGTTATTTCTTTGTTTGCCGATACCTAGTTTTTGCCAGGCTTGTGTCGTGTCCAGCCTGTTTTCCCGATAGAACCGGGCTACAAAACGAATATCTTTCTCTTCTTTCTCCATGCGATCTTCTTTCTTTTTATTGTTAAGACAGGGAAAAGACAAAATCCCCCTATTCGCTTGCCGATTTTTTTATCCGAAGAAAAAAGTATATATTTTAATGGCTGTTTCTCGTAATGTTTTCAGTGCCTTACTGATTTGATGTTCGACAGTTTTTATAGAAATACCCAGTTCGGTGGCAATTTCCTGATAAGTAAGGCCGTCACGTTTGGAAAGCAGAAAGATCTTTTTCCGTTCGGTAGGAAGGTGGTCGATGGCTGTCCATAAACGCGCGTCACGTTCTGACCGGATGATGCGTTCTTCTTCTGTTAAATCTTCCAAGTCTGTCAGTTCGGTTGTTTCACAGTGTGTTTGTCGGTTGGTTATCAGTGTGAGTGAGCGGTTACGTACAGTTTGGTACATATAAGCTTTCAGGTTTTGAATAGATGTGCCTCCGACAAGCTTCTCCCATACATCAGAGAAGGCTTGTTGGACGATGTCTTCTGCGTCATCCAGATTTTCAGTATAGCGCAGGGCATACATATTCAGCGGACGGTAAAGACAGCGAAATTGGTATTCAAATTCCTTGGGTGATAATTGCATCCTGTGTTTTATTCTTTTTTGGAAGGCAAACTTACGGCTTTTCTTTTATTTGCCAAGCAACAAGAGATGAAAAAGTCTTTAATTTCATTTAGTAATGATAACAATTCGGGTGCGGGAGGTTATTGTATCGGCTTTTCGGAGGTAGTCATAAAATAGGGCAAACCTCACGGTCTGCCCTATCCGAAACTTTAATATGGAATACCTATTGAAACAAAAATCACAGTCTTTACCTTAAAATATTGCCTTTAAAAGTTTCCTTTATCAGCATTATCCCACCAAAGATGTGTACCGCCTTTGTCGCCGGAAATACCGAATTTGCTGGAATTTTCTTCGTCCAGAAGCTTGATTCCGCCTTCTACTCCCTTAGCGTTGGCATCATAAGCCTGGCTGCTATAAATTACGCGGCGCACACCTTCTTCTGTGTTTACGGCTCCATTACTTTCATTGACGAATGCAGGGAAGAAGCGTGGATAGCCGGTGCGGCGTTGTTCTGCCCAGCCTTCGGTGGATAGAGGGAATAGGGCGAGCCATTTTTGGGTGATGATTCTTTCCAGCTTTTCTTCGTTGCTTGCGCTCTCATCCCATTTTACACTTAATTTATTTACAGCCGGAGTGCTTAATTCGGCTTTGATGGGATCTGTATAGTCTATTTGGGTGCTTGTTCCGTTGATGTAGGCATCTACTGCTCCTTCCGGATATTCTTTGATTCCGGCATAAGCCCCCCGATAAGCTAATTCATTAGTCATGGAAACACGGATTCCATTTTCATATAGGTTCTTTACACTTTCACTGCCAATATCCCATCTTAATTTTGCTTCAGCCAGTAGGAAATAGGCTTCCGCTGCTTTCATGATGGGCAGTGGCATGGAATAAGAGGAACCGTTGTTTCCTTGAATCCAACCGGAGAAGTTACCCCAACTGTTTGGTTTGGCAGGCAGGCCACTGGCAAAACGGATACCCAGGTATTGACTATTGGCAGCTACTGTGGTAGTACCGGCTTCGTTTTTGATATCTCCGGTATTCAGGGTCATATATAACGGTTGGCGCGGATCTTTGGTTCCACTCATAATAGTTACCAGATTGGCATTGAACCCACAATCACCCCAATTGAACATCAGCCACATTTCATTCTCAAGACTTTTATCGATCAGAATATCCTTGTTGACTGTTGCCAAAGTGTTTTGGGCAGCCTCGGTAGCGATTGCCTTAAGGTTCATTCCGGCGTTGCCGGCTTCGGTTTCCCGTTTGGACAGGCGTAACGCCATGCGTAGTTTCATCGTATTGGCTATTTTTACCCATAGGTCTTTGTCGCCGTTGCACCAACAGTCAAAGGATTTCAATTTGGCTATTTCATCTGCTCCCATGGCACTGATGTCAGTAATGGCTGTACTCAGATCTTCAAGCATGGCTTTATACAGGTCTTTCTGGCTGTCGAACTCGAAATACACTTCGTTTTCTCCCGATAGGATGGAGCTGTAAGGTATCGGTCCGTAGGCATCTGTGGTCATCAATGTTCCGTAAGCCTGTACGATACGCATCACGCCTGACAGGCCTCTTTCACCACTGGCGTCACATTGTGCGATGATGCGGCGGGTGTTATTGAAAATATGGAGATAATAGTTTTCGTACATACCACCGCTATGTCCCCGGTTCTCTCCCATATCACCATTGGTGAAGTTACCGTTGGGAGTCATAAAATAACCTCCATAAAGGTCAATAGTCAGGTTGGTCCAAAACTGGAACATATTTTGCTGAGGAGGATAACAGTAGGTCATCGGTTCGGTACATTGTGCGGCAAAAGGAAGGTCTGCCGGATCTACCTGTATGTTACTGGTATTCAATTTCTCGAAGTCGTCTGTACAGGAAGAAAAGATGTTTCCTGTAGTCATGGGGATTGCCATTAAGAAGGCGTATGTTAATATCTTATTCCGTTTCATAGTTTCAAGCATTAGAAGTTAAGTTTTAAATTAAGACCAAAGCTGCGTGAGGTAGGCAGTGCAAACATATCTACACCTTGTATTCCATTACCTGTACCTGCCGATACATCCGGATCCATCGGGGCGTCTTTATGGAAGAAAAACAGGTTGCGGCCGATGATGGCTGCTGTCAGGTTCTTGCCTGCACCCAGCAAGTTACGGAAGGTATAACCGAAAGTCACTTCACGAAGACGAATATTGGTAGCATCATAAACATAGTTTTCCACAGCGTATGGACTGTTGAAGTTGTTGTTACCGGTGGTACGATAGTACTTGTCGGCATCAAATTTTACTCCGTCCACTGTAATACCGCCGGCATCACGGGCTTCACCTGAACGTTTCGATACGCCCCATCCGTCCAAGGCGGCTTCGGTCATACTAATCACTTTTCCACCGAATTTAGCATCAATCAGGAACGATAGTGAGAAGTCTTTGTAGCGGAATGTATTTGTCCATCCCATATTTACTTTGGCATTCATATTGCCTGCGTATTCCAGTTCGTCCATAGAATCACCACTTACGATAGGCTCTCCTTTTTCGTTTTGCAAGGGTTTGCCGTTTTCATCACGCATCAGATGACGTACATACAGATCTCCGTAGTGACCGCCTTCTTTCAATATAACTTTTGCACCTCCGAAATCGGTCAATGTCAGTCCGTTGGGAAGGTCATCTACCAATTCTTTGATTTTATTATCATTATAAGAGAAGTTCAGGTTGGTACTCCAGCTGAAGTTGTCAGTGAACTGCTCGTACCATCCGATATTGAATTCAAAGCCTTTGTTTTCTACATTACCGGCGTTTACATAACGGTTTCTCAAGCCTGATTCGTAAGGAGCCGCAACGGAGAAGAACTGATTTTTAGTGTTGGTTTTATAATAAGTCAGGTTGATATTCAGTCGGTTCTGTAAGAATGTACCGTCAAAACCAATTTCTAAAGAATGGGTTTTTTCCGGCTTCAATGTTCTGAACGGAGCTTTGTCGGGGGGAGTGATGGCACCTTGAGAACCTAGAGAATAGAGTAGATTACTCATGAATACAGGTACGTCATTACCTACGATAGAATAGCTTGCACGGAATTTGAACAAATCAATGTTCTTACCCATATCTACAAATTTGTTCAGCAGGACACTACCGCCAAAAGAGGGATAAAAGAATGAACAGCTTTCTGTGAAAGCCAATGCCGAAGACCAGTCATTACGTGCTGATATATCAAGGAATATGCCTTCACGGTAACCGAGTTGTGCGGTGGCGAATACTGAGTTCAGCCGTTTTTGGGTCATCCAGTTGTCATCTTTGCCCACGGTGGACATATTGCCATAATAGTTGTTCGGAGTAAAGATGTTCGGATAAAAAATGTTTCCGGAACCGGGCTGTGAGAACTGGGAACCCTCGCCCCATAGGTCTACATGAGAGGTTTTGGTTTTTGTAAAACTGGAACCTGCGGTAGCGGATAGAGAAAAATCATTGAATGTATGGTTGTAGCTTACTAAAACATCGCCATAAAGTTGGTCGCTGAAATAGCGGTTGTCTTTCATGCGTCCCATCGGATAAAGGTTTCCTACGCTGGATGCGTAAGCATTGTGTACCCAGTGTTCTTCTCCTCTTTCGTAACGCATACGTCCTTGGATATTCAGATCCGGAGTAATGTTCCATTTGATGCTTCCGCCGAATTCATAGCGGTTACGGTCGGTGATAGGGGTCTGTCTGTTCAACATCCAATATGGATTACCGAATTGCTGTTGTTGTGTATTTGTCCAGTTTTGGACATAGCAGCCTCTTGCGGGATCATATACCTCGAAGTTCTCTTTATAGCCATTCCAGTCTTCTCCTCTAGGGAAGAGATAAACACCGGTCAGCGGATTCCATAAGTAACCGGCAGCAGCCTGATTGGTGATGTGCTGGTTGGTAAACTTGGCCGTGAAATCAATATGAATGTCTTTCAGAATATTGAAACCTACTTTTGAATTCAAATTGTGGCTTCGGTAGTCATTCTGGGGAGTGATGCCTTGTGAATAGACATTGGCATAGGAAAAATAAGATTGGATATTTTCATTGCCTCCGCTTAAGGAGATGGAGTTATTCGTTGTAAATCCGGTACGGAAGAATTTTTTTGCATAGTTTGGAGCTTTGCTGCTTAGTTTCTCACCCCAGCTGAAAGTACCGTTGTCGCTCATTCCATAAGTAGTCTGGAATTCGGGTAGCACCATTGGGCTCTCCATCGTGGTGTTGCTGGATACATTAACGGAAACTTTACCCGACTGTGCTGATTTGGTGGTAATCATAATGGCGCCATTGGCTGCTACCGCACCATAAAGCGCTGCTGCCGATGCACCTTTCAGCAAAGTGATTTGGGCGATGTCGTCCGGATTGATTGTAGACATGGCGTCACCACCGTCTCGCTGGCCTCCGTAGTTGCTGTCTACTTGTGAGTTGGTGATATTCATCATGACAGGAACTCCGTCTACTACTACTAACGGTTGGTTGTTACCGCTGATGGACTTATTGCCACGGAACAGAATTTTGGAAGAACCGCCGGCTCCGGTTGAGTTCGGTGTGATCATCATACCGGCACTTTTACCTTGCAGGGAGTTAATCATATTGACGCTCTTGATGTCATTAACGTCTTTACCTCCTACTGTTTGCGCAGAATAGGTCAGTGTTTCGGATTGGCGTTTAATACCCATTGCCGTTACTACGACTTCACCCAGTGTTTCTGTATCCGATGCCATTTTTACGTTGATTACTGTACGTCCGTTTACAGGTTCCTCTATGGTTTTCATACTTAAATAGGAGAATACCAGAATGTCTTTGTCACCGGCTTGCAGGGTATACTTTCCGTCGAGGTCGGTCACTGTTCCGATAGTTGTACCTTTAATTAATACGTTTGCGCCGATCAGAGGTTCGTTAGCGTCTTTATCTATTACAGTACCGCTGACTGTATGCGTTTGTGCATACAATGCTGTTACAAACACTCCCAATAGGAATGTCAGGAAAAAAGTAAAAATTCGTCTCATAAGGTTAGATTTTGAGGTTCGTTCTTAATTAGATTTTTGTTTTCAGATTAAATAATAGGTTTGTTGATAATTGGGCATGTTTACCCAATAGGTTTGATTTGATAGTTTTTCGCATAGGCATTCAGTTTAAGGTTAACTTATCAAGGTTTATTTATTAAGGTTTCTGTTAATCTCTCTTTAAGTCGGTCAACATTATTAATACAAATATCATAACCGGGTTACTAAACAAAAACTTATATTTTTTGTATTTTATCTCATTCTTGTTTTCTTATTTTGAAATAAATACTTATGTTTGTGTAACCTTAAATTAAAAATGACCTATGAACCTTAATGATAACCGCTTAATTATTAAAACCTTGAAGTCGGGAGATCAAAAAGTATTTTCCCTGGTTTATGCTTCTTATTACAAGCCGCTATGTTTGTTTTGTTCCTCGTATGTTTCTCTTGAAGAGGCTGAAGAGATAGTGCAGGATTTGATGATGTATGTGTGGGAAAAACGTGAGTTGCTGGTAGAGGACTTGTCGCTGAAATCTTTCTTATTTACCAGTGTCAGGAACAGGGCTTTGAATTCAATCACCCGTTCCCATATTACCCGTCAGGTATATGAAGAATATCAGAGCCAACAGTTGAAATCTCTGCCGGCATTGGATTCTTGTTATGGCACGGAGTTGTTTAATACCTATATGGAAGCCCTTCATTCTCTTCCTAAAGAACTGCAAAGAGTATATGTTATGAGTCGGTATAAACAACTGACCCATAAAGAAATTGCTGACAAGCTGGAGGTGTCGGTGCAGACTGTCAATTATCGGATAGGCAAAGCTCTTCAGTTTTTTCGTATTAGATTGAAAGATTTTTGCCTAGAATAGTCGCTTCAATCACCCGAGGGAAATATTCGTATTCCAACTGGTGCACCCGTATTGCCAATGTATCTGGCGTGTCAGTGGGCAATACCGGACAGGTGGCTTGGAAAATGGTATTTCCTTCATCATATCGTTCATTTATATAATGGATGGTGATGCCGCTTTCCTTTTCATGGGAAGCTATGACAGCTTGGTGCACGCGGGAACCGTACATACCTTTACCACCGAACTTGGGAAGGAGGGCCGGATGAATATTTACTATTTTATTCGGATAATCATGCAAAATGGCATCAGGTACTTTCAAGAGGAAGCCTGCCAGTACAATAAAGTCAATATGATATTGGTGCAGTATTTCCAGTGCTTTCCCGTCGGCAAAGTCTTGGGCTGTGAGGATAAGTGACGGAACACTCAGTCTTTCAGCTCGCTTGAGTACACCGGCCTGTGCTTTGTTGACGATAACCAATGCTACTTCAGCTGTTCTTTTCTCTAAAAAATACCGAATAATTCTTTCAGCATTCGTGCCTTCTCCTGAAGCTAAAATTGCGATTTTCTTCATGATGTTCTCTATTTTGGTGCACATAAAACAAAAAAATGTGCAAAATTCTGCATTTATTTGCCTGAATATTTGCTCAGCCCAAGAAATATTTATTCCTTTGCAACCGCAAAGAAAATAAAATAATTCAATTTATTAACTAAAAAATTAAAGTTATGTCTGAAATTGCATCAAGAGTAAAAGCTATTATCGTTGATAAATTAGGTGTAGAAGAATCAGAAGTTACAACAGAAGCAAGCTTCACTAACGATCTGGGCGCAGATTCACTGGATACTGTAGAGCTGATTATGGAATTCGAAAAAGAATTCGGTATTTCTATTCCTGATGATCAGGCTGAGAAAATTGGTACAGTAGGTGACGCCGTTTCTTATATCGAAGCTAACGCTAAGTAATTATCCTTATTTTATAATATGGAATTAAAAAGAGTAGTAGTAACAGGTCTTGGTGCTCTTACTCCTGTAGGTAACAATGTTGCAGAAACATGGGAAAACCTGGTGAAGGGGGTAAGCGGGGCAGGACCTATTACTCATTTCGATGCGTCTAAATTCAAGACTCATTTTGCATGCGAAGTGAAGAATTTCAATGGAACTGATTACATTGACCGTAAAGAACTTCGCAAAATGGATCTGTATACACAGTATGCCATTGCAGCTGCTAAAGAAGCGGTGGAGGATTCTGGAATGGACCTCGAAAAAGAAGATTTGAATAGAATAGGTGTAATTTACGGTGTAGGTATCGGAGGTATTCATACTTTTGAAGAGGAAGTAGCTAATTATACACTGAATAAAGATACTGTCGGACCGAAATTCAACCCATTCTTCATCCCCAAAATGATAGCTGATATTGCATCGGGACAGATCTCTATCATGTATGGTTTCCACGGTCCTAACTTCACAACAACTTCTGCCTGTGCATCTTCATCAAATGCTATTGCCGATGCATTTAACTATATCCGTTTGGGTAAAGCAAATGTAATTGTGGCAGGTGGTGCGGAAGCTGCTATTTTTGAAGCCGGTTTGGGCGGTTTTAACGCTATGCATGCTTTGTCTACCCGTAATGATGATCCGGAACGTGCATCCCGCCCGTTTAGTGCAAGCCGTGATGGCTTTGTGATGGGTGAAGGCGCAGGCTGTCTGATTTTGGAAGAATTGGAACATGCAAAAGCACGTGGTGCCAAGATTTATGCGGAACTTGCCGGTGTAGGCGCTTCTGCCGACGCTTATCACTTGACAGCTTCTCATCCGGAAGGATTAGGCGCTAAACTGGTTATGTTGAACGCATTGGAAGATGCGGAATTGAAACCGGAAGATATTGATTATATCAATGTACATGGAACTTCAACTCCTGTAGGTGATGTTTCAGAAGTGAAAGCTATCAAGGATGTATTTGGAGATCACGCTTATAAACTGAATATCAGCTCTACTAAGTCTATGACAGGACACTTGTTGGGTGCTGCCGGTGCGGTAGAAGCTATTGCCAGCGTATTGGCTGTGAAGAATGACATTGTTCCGCCCACTATCAACCATGAGGAAGGTGATAATGATGAAAACATTGATTATAACTTGAACTTCACGTTCAACGAAGCTCAGAAACGTACAGTAAACGCTGCATTGAGCAATACCTTCGGTTTTGGTGGACATAATGCATGTGTAATCGTAAAAAAATATGCTGAATAATCGTGTTTAGCAATATAAAGGATAGGATAAGACTTCTTTTTCGTAAGGATAGGGAGTCTTATCTTCGTTTTTATAAGATGCTTGGATTCTATCCCAAAGACATTAGCATCTACGAACAGGCTTTGCTTCACAAATCTTTATCAGTGAAGTCTGAAAAGGGGCGTTTGCTTAATAATGAGCGTTTGGAATTCTTGGGGGATGCTATTCTGGATGCTGTGGTGGCAGATATTGTTTACAAAAGGTTTGAAGGAAAGCGTGAGGGTTTTCTCACGAATACCCGCTCTAAAATAGTGCAGCGTGAAACATTGAATCGTTTGGCTATAGAGATTGGTTTGGATAAGCTGATCAAGTATACGGCCCGCCAGTCTTCTCATAACAGCTATATGTGCGGCAATGCATTCGAAGCATTGGTAGGTGCTATTTATCTAGACAGGGGATATCGTGCCTGTAAATATTTCATGGAGCATCGTATTATTGGGCCTTATATAAATTTGGAGAAGATTTCCCGTAAGGAGGTAAACTTTAAATCCAAGTTGATAGAATGGAGCCAGAAAAATCGTTTTGAGGTTACCTTTGAGCTGATAACCCAATCACACGATCAGGGATATAATCCGACTTTCGAGAGTGAAGTTCTGGTGGAAGGTATTTCGGGAGGAAAAGGAACCGGTTATTCTAAAAAAGAGTCTCAGCAAATGGCTGCGCGTGTGGCTTTGGGAAAAATAAAGAATGATTCCGGCTTTATTGAATGTATTTTTGCGGCTAAGACTGCCCGTGAGTTGCCTCAGGAGGAGGTAACGGTTTCTGATAGTAAGCCTTCAGACAGTGGGGCCGTTACTCCGGATCTTTCTTTGGAGGAGATTAAGAAAACGGATGTGGTCGAGCAGATAATCAGTGAAGCGGAAGAAAAGGCTTTTAAGGAAAACGCTTAGCGGATTTTATCGATATTGTTTATAATTTATTAATTAGCTATTCCGGTGGTTTTGGGTATGTCCGGCAGGAATACATAATACATTGGAATATGCCCGATTACATCAAGAAAATGTAGTCGGGCATATTTCATATACTGACGGGAATTAGATTTCATCAGGCCATGGGCAGGGTTTTCCTGTGGCTTTGAATGTGGGACGTTGTCCTCCTGTTGCTCGCAAATAGTTCCCTAATTCCTTGGAGAGCCGTTTTACGATGCCGGGATGTTGCTTTGCTACATCATTTTTTTCACTGATATCATTTGGTATGTTGAAAAGTTCTTTTTTACCGGTTTCATAATAATAGACCAGTTTCCATTCGTCTTTGCGGATAGAGCAGTCCAGATTGATGCCTGGTCCGTCATTACCCCAGATATTAGGGAAATTCCATACCAGTGCGCGTCCTTTGGACGGGTCTCCTGTACCTTTCAGCAGGGGCATAAAGCTGATACCGTCTATAGGGTTGACTGTCTTATAGTTTGTGATACCCGCCATTTCAAGTATGGTAGGATAAAAATCTTCAATTATAAGATATTTGTCACAACGAGTATTCGGGGTGACTACTCCGGGCCAGCTTACAATCATTGGTTCGCGTATTCCTCCTTCATATAAGGAGCCTTTGCCACTATTGAGAGGAGCGTTTTGAGTGTGAATTTGTCCGTCGCGCCATCCGGGTTCGGCAGCTAGCCCTCCGTTGTCACTCATAAAAATAATAACGGTATTATCTGCTTCATCATTTTTTTCCAACCAGTTCATCAAATCCCCCAGACTTTTATCCATTCCTTCAATTAAGGATGCATATGCGGCTTCTTTGTCACTAAGTCCTTTTTTAATATACTTGGGGAAGAAGCGCATATCTTTGTCAACAGGAACGTGGATGGCATAATGTGCCATATATAGATAAAAAGGTTGATTGTACTTTTTTGCTTTGTCCAATGCTTTGATGGCTTCTTGTGTCAGGGCTTCTGTTGCAAATATACCTGTTCCCCAATAATCTTCCAAGCCGGGGATGGCCATTAGTGAATAGGGCTTTCCATCGCGGGTGTGCCCGTAGTTCTGTTCGCTCAGATAAGTAGCCAGACCACCGGCGGCATGTCCGGCTATATTTACTTCAAACCCCCAATGGGTAGGGTTCTCTCCCGGTGTGTCAATAGAACCGAAATGAGCTTTTCCGCAGTGGATGGTATGATAACCGTTCTGTCTGAGTAACTCAACGAAAGAAGTGCCGACAAAGGTATTGGGCGTTCCTGTTACTTGGCTGACTCCGTTGTAGTTCCAGTCTGGCAATTCTATTGTATTGCTTGGTCTGTCGGTAGCTTTGTTTTTTTCAAGTGTCCAGTTTGTTACACGATGTCGGGTGTTGTTAGCACCCGTTATCAGACTGCAACGGGTAGCGGAACTGATATTGCAGGCGTATGCTTGTGTGAACATCATCCCTTTCTTGGCCAGACGTTCCATATTGGGAGTTTCGTAGGCTTCATTATAATGTGTTTTCTGTGTCCAGAAAGGTAAGGATGTATCTTGCCAACCCATGTCGTCCACCATAAATAAGATGATATTGGGACGTTGTTGGGTTGTTTCTGAAGACATTTTTTCTTTTGCTTGCGTCGAGATTCCTGTTAAGGAAGCGAGAGCGAAAGATACAAGTAGTTTTTTATTCATATCGGCTAGTTTTATAAGTTATTTTTCGATTACAATTTTTTTGGGGGTATCTATGGAAATACTTCTCAGTTCTTGCTTGCCGGAATTTTCTATCCATACTTTTAGTGTACCTGTACATAGTACGTTCAGCACCAAGCGGTTCTCTGTTAAAGAGATAGTTTGGACGGTGGCCGGGGACAGATACTTTTCCTGTATGCCAATGACTGCCCATCCTTTCCGTATGGGGCAGAGATGAAACAGTTTGTCTGTAAATCCGATAAGTTCGAATGTACTGCTGTCTGATAGTTCTTCTGCCTTTTGTGATTCCCAATTATAAAGCAGCACGCGTTCTTCGGGGGTGGCAGACATTTTCTCAAAACTGTTCCGAAGAGAATAATCTTCTTTTTTTATAGTGGCCTGGACTTGCTGATGTCGGGGGGAAACATTCAGGTTGTAACAGATTAATGTCATTGCTCCGTTGCCTGAGGGAGCTGCTACTCGATATGCTTTTCCACTCCATAATGGATTGGTCAGTATAGATTCAGGCATAGGTACGGCAGGAGCTTCGGGGCGGAACAGTTTGCCTTGTTTGTCAATTAAAGGAAAGATGTTTTCCTTGATAAAGTCCCCGGGGGCGTCCGACAGGTAGACCGGACCTCCGGAAATGGCCTTGGAACGTGCCATCAAAGTGCCGCAAACGGTATCGCAGGAATGAAACATATCATGGTCGGGCCATACGGTTTGTCCTAGTAGCAGGGTATTGGTATAAGACTGGAATAGATGTGATTTTGCCATATCCTCATCATATTTCTTATAGTCTATGCTGACACGGGTGCTGTTGCTGTATGACGTATGGTCGGTATTGATGATGTTCTGTGCCATACAGTTCATTAATCCCATATTTTGCCGGTGGATCTCGGCTTCCAGGCTTCGGTTACAGTCGGTTGCCTGGCGGATACTTTCATGCCCTCCCATGTAGAGTGGCAGCGTAAAAGCTTGGTTATCTACTTTCAGAAAATCGAATCCTTGTTCTTTTAAGGTGCTGACGTAGTAGCGATAGAAGGAACGGATGCGGGTGCTGTCCGTTCCTGGCAGAAGGCTGCCGGCGTGTGGGTATAGGGCTTGTCGGATGACTTGTGGAAATCCGTTTTCGGGGGATAATCCCATCCAGTATCCCGAAAGGCTGTACCACAGTCCGATCCATTTGATTTTATTTTCTTTTTTGTATGACATGATTTTTTTCCATCCCGACGGGAAACGTTGTTTATCCGGTATGAAACCGGTCAGTTGCCTGTTCTTGTGGGCGAGATGACCGTCGTCAATCAGTACATACCGGATAGGAATGCCGGATGCCTCTATCGTTTTCATATCGTTTATTACCTTGGATTCGTTTATATCATCATGATAATGTTCCCATGTACACCAACCGAGATAGCGGAAAGCTTCGAAATATTCCTTGGCTGTGCGGCTTTTTAAGTCGGCGGCTTCTGTATTTTTCATCAGCGCTTGATAGGCTTGCCGAATGGTTGAATAAATATCTTTTCCTTGTCGGATGAGTAGAAGAGGGACTTCCGGTTTCAGATAGTCTTTTCCTAAGGTGGATACATATAGGGTGACAGAGCCGTTATCGTTTACTTGCAGCCAGCTTAAACTGTTACGGCCGGCAATGGCTTTGGCAAACAAGTATTCTCCGGTTGTCAGTTCCAGCAGTAATGCATCTCCCAACGTAGATGGGGCTGCATTGGAAGGTATTCCCGGATAGCGGGTGTCGGTTAATTCTTTTAAATCGTTGAACACCCAAGGTAGGAGCCGGTTGGTATTGTTGGGCCATTCAAAATCTCCCGGACGGGAGTCTCGGCTGAAGAAAATACCTCGGACGTACCCGGGTAACCGTACCGGACAGGCAATAGTCTGGGTTTGTCCGGGTATGGATTTCTTATAGGATATGGGAGAAGAAATGGAAGTTAAATCAATCGTATCTGTCATTGACAAAGCGTTTGTGTTCTTGAATGACTTTCCTTTTTCATATGTGTAATCTGTTTGCCCGAAGGATTTCGGACAAACAAATACATTGCAAATCAGGATACAAATGAATATTGCTTTATATTCTCTCATGATTTTTTATTTGAGGGTTACGTTATAGGCACTGAAATGTCTGATTTCGGGTAAGGCAACGGATTGGGTTACGGTGAGGCGCAAGGCGGTGGTTTCTACCGGTTCGAAGTGTGCAATGCGTTTGTGTCCCACAGACTCGCCGGAGCACACTGTCTGCCATTTTCCGTTGACTTTCGCTTCTATCTTGTATTGGCGTATTCTTTCGCCTTTGGCAATGTCTTCTTGGATGATGCAGTAGTTGACCGGTTGTTTTTCATTCAGATTCAGCGTAAGCCGTTGCCTCCGGCCTTGGGTTTCCGCCAATGGTGTACCAAAGCGCCGGTTTATTTCTTCTCCCCATTCTTTTAAACGCTGTTCGTCACCTGCCGGCAATAGCCCATCGGGATCGGGGGTCAGCCCGATGATTAACGTAGCGTTGCGACCCACTGATTTTTCGTACATATCCATCAACGTTGTCAATGGATAGATATTATTCTCGTCATCGGGTTCCCAAAACCATTCGTGGCGGCCGTTGGCACCACGCAGGGGGCTGTCTGCCATAGCTGGTACCCAGTATTTGCCTTCGGGATCACCTTGTTTTAATAAGGCTATTTGGTCTTTTTGGCTTTCAATACGTTTATGATGTGAACAGGGGGCCGGAAAAGTGGACCAGCAGGGGTATCCCACTGTGCCGGTTTCTGAACCTCCCCAGCGGAAATCAGCACGGTCTATGTTGTGGTAGAACAGGCAGTTGGGTTGGTATTTATTGACGATGGGTTCCACATCAGGACCGTCACCTCGTGGGTCATCGGCTCCGCCATCAAACCAAATCATATATAAATCTCCATAGCGGGTACAAAGTTCTTCCACCATTTTCTCGCAGAAGCGTTTATACCACGCCTGTCGGTTGGCGGCAAATTCTCCGTCACCGGCTACCTTGAAATTATGGATACCCAGAAGTGAATTCCACCGGATGCCTACATAGATGCCCGGCTGGATACCATACTTACGGCAGGAGTTGACAAAGTCGCGGACAATGTCTCCTTTGCCATCACGCCATTTTACAGCTTTCAGGCAGTATGGGTTTACGTCACTTTGCCACAATCCGAAGCCGGTTTCATGCGTGGCTGTGAGTACGGCGAATTTGCAGCCTGCGGCTTTAGCTGCCTGAATCCATTGGTCAGTATCCAGTTGGGTAGGATTAAATATATTATAATCTTCAATGGGGCTGATACGGTTATTGCCTTGTCCGTAGCGGATGCCGTCGAATACGTGGAGGTCATAATGAAATACGGCTCCCATTTCCGCTTCATGCCATTTCAATTGATGCGGTTTGGGTACAATGATTTCCGGTTGTGCAACACTCAGTACACAGTTCATAAGGAAGAGAAGGGATGTATATAGTATCTTCATAGGTTATAAATAATTAAAAAATGGATCTTCTGTTTTTTGCAGCCATGTTTTTAATTGGCTTTTCAATCGGTTTACCAGTTTGGGATGCTGCATAGCTATATTATTCATTTGGTAAGGGTCTGATCTCCTGTCGAATAGAATAATCTTATCTACCTTACCATCGGTTGCATGGATAGTAAACGTATGTGTAGCGGTGCGTAATCCCCGGTAGCCTGTTGCCGGATTGGATGACTGTATGTAATAATAGGGTTGGACAATGCGGTTGTTTTCTTTTCCGTAGAGGAGAACGGAAGCAAGGTCGAATGTTTGTACTTCTTCCGGTATTTGTTGCTGAAAGCCCATGATGGAAAGCAGGGTCGGATACAAGTCGGCAAAAGCTATCATGGTTGTTCGGTCGGTTTTCGGCTTTATTTTTTCCGGCCATGAGATAAGGACTGGAATTCGCATGGATTCCTCATAAAAGATATCTTTTCCGGCTTGTTCATGAGCCCCCATGCAGATGCCGTGGTCAGAAGTGAATACTACAATAGTATTTTTAAATAAACCCAAACGTTTCAATTCGTTGATTATCCGACCTATATTTTCATCGACTCCGGTCATGCAGGCATAGTAATTGCGGATATTGTTGCGGAAATAGTCGCCCATTTCAGTGCCTTTGGCGGGAATGTCGGGACGGTTGGCACATAATGCCTCTACATTCAGGTTTTTATACATCTCCTTGTATCGGTCGGGCACCAACTCGTAACCGGTGTGTGGAGGGTTCATGGATACGACTAAAGCAAATGGCTGCGTTTTATCTATATGCCCGTTGAGGTACTCAATCGCTTTGTCGGCTTCATACTCCGGTCCCCATTGATTGACATAATAAAAACTGTCCCGGGGAGCGTCAGTGTCCCAGTACATGGGTTTTAAATGGTAGTCGTAAGTGCCATAAGCGGTCCAATAGTCAAAACCGTGCCGGCGTTCTTTTGGACACCATTCGTTCCAAGCAACTGCACCATGGTTGTTGTAAGTATCTATGTATGGTTCATAAGGAGCATCCAGATGCCATTTGCCGATATATCCTGTTTGGTATCCATTGGCTTTAAGTATATCACTCCAGCAGCGTGCATCTTGTGGAAGTTCTACTCCATAAGGAGCGTTGGCAGAATTGCAATTGCCTGTTACTTTGTTCTTATGTGGATACATGCCTGTCATCAACATGCCTCGTGCTGGTGAAGATACGGGATAGCTGCTGACAGCATTGGTGAAATTCACACCTTCACGGGCCAGTTGGTCCAGGCAAGGTGTTTTGACAGGTTCTTTTCCGAGACAACCTAAAGCATCTCCTCTCCATTGATCTGCCATGATGAAGACCAGGTTAGGTTTTTCTTGAGCTTGTAAATAGATAGAAGTCAAGAACGGAAAGATGAAAAATGTTTTTTTAGAGAAAAATTTCATATTAATTCGGTATGATATTGGTAAAGGGTGTGTTCAAAGGTACAATAAGAATACATTGTAACGAATTAAACTACACCCTTTTTGAGTTATTTTATCTAAACCTATTGCAGAGCATATTGATTGGCACCGACAGGCCAGCCTGGATTTTGATAAACAACGGAAGTGGAAATATCGCCTCCTTTCTCAGGGGTTGAAAGACGGAATACGTCATAAGAGATAGGGGTCAGGTAATTCGCTTCTTCAAAGTTGTAGCCATTGTTGGTAATGATCAGTTCGTTGGCAAAATGCGGACGTAAATATTTAGAATTACTAACCACTAAGCCGGCAGCCAATTGTTTCACATAGTAAGGCTCTTTTTGATACTCTTGCCAATTGAATCCTTCTGTTTGATAGTTTTTCATTTTATCTAGTGAACGCCAGCGTAAAAGATCATCTTTACGCATGCCTTCTGCTATAAATTCGCAACGTCGTTCACGGCGGATATTATATAAAGTTTTATCTATCATCTGACTTCCGGACCAAACAGCCAGATCGTTTTCTTTACTTAGATCTGTTGCATCGATAGTTTTTTGGAAGTTTTCTGATACGCCGGCACGCTTTCTCAAAGCTCTCCAGTATTTTTTGCTATAATCATCTAGATTTTTGTTTTTCATATAGTCAGCTTCCATATAGTTGAGATATGCTTCGCTGGCGCGGAATATCATATAAGCCAAAGGTGAATTATCCGCTGGAGCTACATTGCTGTCTCTCCATCCTTTACGAACTAAATATCCTGTAGCTGTTCTGCTTAAGTTTTGATAAGCTTGTAGTAGATTTGCATAGACCATTCTTCCGTCTTGGTCCATATTACCACCTCTCCAAACCATATCACCCGGTTTGAATGTTGATTCTACAAGGCGTAAATCACGATTCTCCATTACATCGGGGATACTCTTGTCGCCTTTGTATTCTGTATTTTCTGGTGCATAAATAGGCAGGCCATTGGTAGTTAGGAAAGTTTCAACCATGGATCGTGTATAACCTCCACCTTGTCCCACACAGCCTTCACCGTTTTCATTGTATATGCTATGATAATTGCCTTCTACTAAGCTATTCACTTTGGCATCCGCACTATACATACGCCATAATAATACCTCTTTGTTGGAAGAAAGATCATATTGATTGAACATATTCATATAATCTTCTATTTTATCAGAGATTTGTATTGCTTCTGCCACTTCTTTGGCAGATGCCATCGCTTCAGTCAGGAAGAAATCTATTTCAGTATTAAGGTTGCCATTGAAAGTACCGCCCGGCCAGCCCGGACCACCTGGTACTCGTGCGGTTCCTTGATGGTAGGTTTCCCAACTTGCTTCATACAGGGCTACACGTGATTTAAATAGATAGGCACACTCTCTGTTCAGACGGTGATTGGTCAGATTATTACTGCGCGGTAATAATCGGGCAATGGCTTCGTTCAGGTCTTCTAGAATAAATCGGGCCACTTCATTACGTGGCTTACGTTTGTTTGCTTCCACATTGGCGGCATAATCATCTGCGCTAAGTTCTGATTTGATAATGGGAAAATCTCCGAATTTCCTCAAATATTCGAAATAGATGTAAGCTCTGAAGAAGTAAATCTCACCGATATATTGCTGAGTTTCGCGGGTATCTTCCAGTTCCCCTTTTTGGATATTTTCCAAAGCGTAATATAACAATCGGTTACAGTCGCGCAAATGTCCTTGCCGATTATAACTTCCTGTGGCGGCAACTTTGATACGTTGCGGTAGAAAGAAATCTACAGGATCTGTTCCTGCTTGGTTATCACTGGTTTGATCGTTGGTAAAAAGATTGGTGTCTTTGAAATCGGGCAATAGTTCGTATTTCTTGTTACAATAAGCCTGCAATTGGCTTGGTTCTGTGAAAAAACCTTCATTCACATTGTCTGTCAATGGTTCTCTATCTAGAAAATCGTTACATGAGCTTATAGCGAATGAAGTTGCTATTATAGGGAGTATGATGTATTTTAATTTCATGATTATGATTTATTTAAAGTTTATAATGTAATATTAATTCCACATGATAGAGTATAGCTTAACGGATAACTCATACCGTTTTGGTAAATTAGTTCTGGATCAAAATTTTTACTCATCTTGGTACCAGTCCATAAATTATCTCCGGAGAAGAATAGTCGTACTTTCTCCAGGTTAGCTTTTTGTATCCATGCTTTAGGCAACGTGTAACCTATTTGTATGTTTTTCAAGCGGATGTAAGCTGCATTCTGCAAGTAACGACTTTGTACCTGCTGGTTTTGTTTACTTCCAATAATGGGGCGCGGATAATAAGCATTGAGATTTGCTCCCATTTCATCTCCTTCAGGACGGAAGTAATCCATGTGTTCTTCGTATCCGGTGGAATCCCATTGCCCCCCGTTGATACCCCAGAAAATCATACCTTTAGAATAAGCGGTTCTGTCGTCGCCTCCTACCCAAACGTCACGTTTGGCTACGCCCTGGAACATTAGATTGATATCAAATCCTTTATAGTCAGCTCCTAATGAGAAGCCAAAACGAAAGCGGGGTGTGTAATTTCCAATAATGGTTAAATCTTTCGGATCAGTGGCAGACGTACCTTTTTCTATGGCAGGATTGTCATCCAGGTTAGCGTACATGATATCACCGGCTTTCCAAATATTGTTTCCTACATTGGGTAATTTGCTTTGGTCATGTTGGGCTATCCATGATTGCATTTCTTCATCGGTTTTTGCTATGCCTACTGTTTTGAATCCCCATATTTCGCCTAATTTTTTCCCTTTCCAATAATTTTCAATGGTGTTTCCGTCTCCATCTTTGGTGTAAAATGTTTTATCAGGATTGGGATATTCTGTTACTTCTGTTTGAGCATCAGATAGATTGAAAGAAGCATGATACCCTACTTTACCAATTCTGTCCTGCCAAGTTAGTTGTAATTCCCAGCCTTTGGTTCGTAAAGAGGTATTATTCATTTTGGGAGCTGATGCTCCTACTAATGGAGTTATTTCTTCGGCAGGTCCTACCATGTCTTTGGTATCACGAATGTAGTATTCAACGTATCCGTTCAGACGATTGTTAAATGCACCAAAGTCAAGTCCTGCATTATAGCTGGTGACACGTTCCCATGTGAGCAAGGAACTGACGAGACCGGGGGAAGATGCTATATTGGACTTGTTGGCTAAGTCAAGCAGCCAGCGTCCGCCGGCATCTACGCTACCTACAGTTATATTTTGAATAGAATAAGTAGGATAATAATTATCTGTATTCTGATTGCCTAGGCTACCGTAAGAAAAACGTAGTTTTAACAGGTTGACATATGCTTCTGCCGGACTCCAGAATGCTTCGCGGGCGATGTTCCAACCTATAGAAACAGAGGGAAATGTGCCCCATCGTTGGTTACCGCGGAAGCGTGAAGTCCCATCGCGACGAATGTTTCCTTCTAATAGGTATCGTCCTTCGTAGTCATAATTTAAACGGGCAAAATATCCCATTGTAGCCCATTCTTTTGAGGAGCCTTTCAAATCACTTGTACCAGTGGCCGTATTGATACTGGGGACATTTTCGTTGATGACATCATAGCGTTTGCCGATTAATTCGTTGATGTAATAATATTCGGTATTCATCCCTGCTGTAACTTTGAAATTGTGCTTGTTCCAGGAATATTCATAATCTGCATATAGTGAAGTTGTCATCATGGAAGTTTGCTGTGTTTGACTTTGCACAAATGTCTTTCCTGCTGCTAAATCGGGGTCTCCTCCTAACCATGCTTCTTCCACGGGTTGGTTGTCACGGGTATAGAGATAGACTTTATTTACATTATATTGGTGGCGGTAGCTTTCTGTCCGTAGAGTCGCCTGTCCGTGAATACCTAATCCTTTTAATGGAGTCAGATGGAAACCTCCGGAAGTGAAGTAGGTGTCTTTACTGCTGTTTGAACGCCCTCCAGAAGTTAATTGCATTAATTTAGGATTACGTGTATAGTGTCCGTTGTTGTCATAGAGAGGCATCATGGGATATAATTTGGTCGTTTCTGCAAAGAAACGGTCGCCATAGAGTTTCACAAAAGTTGGCATTTCTATATCTGAACGTATAAAACGAGCGTTAAAATCTAAACTTAGCCATTTGGTGACTTGTCCTGTTACCTTTCCACTGATGTTATAACGTTTCTTGTTTTCGTCAGAGTAATTCATCTGTCCGTCTTGAGAAAGGAAAGCTCCCGATAGATAGTATTTAACTTTCTCACCTCCTCCGGAGATACTTAGATTATGTTCTTGTCCGAAAGATGTTTTGTCAATGAAGTTTCTTGGCCAGTTTTGATTATCATTGGAAGCGACGTTGAAAGGGAAAAAATTGTTTCCTTGTGAACCATTGGGGTCTGAGGTGTATGGGTATTCACCCGCCATGTATTTCTGAATGCGGTCTATCGTATCATCAGTGAAAATAAAAGTGGTGCCGCTTCCTGAATTTTTTTGTGCTGCATTGAAATACTTGGCAAAGCGGTAGGAGTCGAGCATGTCAGGAATGTTGGTGGGGCGTGACCATCTGAAATTGTTTGAATACTGAATGGTGGCTTTTCCTGCTTCTCCTGATTTGGTTGTAACCAAGATTACGCCAAATGGAGCGCGTGAACCGTAAATGGCAGATGCGGCAGCATCTTTTAACACGGAAATGTTAGCGATATCCTGCGGATTTAATGAGTTTATGTCTCCTTCGGCTCCATCAATTAAAACTAAAGGTGAGGCACTGGATCCGGTATTCAAATTTCCTGTTCCACGAATATTCATGGTGGGATTATAGTCTAATCGTCCACCTTTGTCATTCATGTCAATGTTCAATCCTGGCATCACTCCTTGAAGAGCTTGTGAAACTGAAGTGACAGGACGTGATTCCAGTGTTTTTTTATCCACGGTAGCAACTGCTCCTGTTAAGTTCACTTTCTTTTGCGTACCAAAGCCTACTACCACAACTTCGTCCAGCGTTTGCGTATCTTCCGCTAAAGAGATTTGATAAAAAGTTTGGTTGCCATTGATTGTAAATTCTTGGGGGGTATACCCGATAAAGGAAACAATTAGCACACTGCTTTTTGAGGCTTGGATTGTGAATTTTCCATCAAGGTCTGTCACCGTTCCATTGGTTGTCCCTTTGACAATGACACTGGCACCGATAATAGGCTCTTTGAACTTTTTATCCGTGACTACACCGGTGATGCTGAATTGCTGGGCGTACAGGAATGTACAGTTGCAAAGCAATATCAAAAATAGAATTGAGATTTTTTTCATGCTTCTCTGTTTTTTAATTAGACATTAGGTTAATACATTGCAAATGTATGTTAATCAGTGACGTGGCTTAATACACGTTTATTTCATTCAGCATGCATGTTTAATGCATCTCTATATTTTTTGGTGAATCTTTGTTGTTATCTCTTTTTTATTTTATTCCTTTGCTACAGGTAATGAATTAAATATGAACCTTAAAATCTTATCACTGGTTATAATTGGAGTATGTATATTGCTGCCGGATGTGTGCTATGCTTTTTTAAGCAAAGATGTGCATCTGCTCAATATGCAAAACGGATTGGCCGACAATACCGTATCTGCTGTTTATAAGGATAAAGAAGGCTTCGTTTGGTTTGGAACCCGAAACGGGTTGAGCCGTTATGACGGTAGGCGGATTACAAATTTTGAAAGGAGTAGGAGCTATCCTAGTATTTCAAACTTAAAGGAGGTTTTTGACGGGGTGCTGGCATTTGTGGATAATGGTGTCTTTTCTGCATTTGATTTGAAAAAAGAACGGTTTTTGTCTGTGGTTTCTTCTTCGGGACAGGGTATTCCATCTCGAGGGATGTTGCAGAGGAATGATTCGTTGGTTTGGGTGATTTCCGGGAGTGAGCTGCATTTAATGAAGCGGTGCGCATCAAAAGAGGGTGAGCTTCGGCTCCGGGTTCAAGAAAAATATACAGGCTGGAATAACCAGGATAATCTTTTGGTTGCCATCACTTATTCTTCGGATAAAAAAAGTATCTGTCTGATTGATGAAAAAGGTAGAATTATCTTGCTGGATGCGACAAACCTGAATTCCTTTCGGGTGATTGACCTGGGGCGTACCGGTAGTCTGTCTGTAAATTCTGTTTTGTATGATGATGGTCGGATATGGATTTCTACAATTGCTCATGGGGTTATTTATTACAATGAACGAACCGGGAAAATCAAGCAGTTGACTTATCATGTGGCTCCGGTATCCGACAGACTTTCTCATACAGATGTTTTCGGTGTTATCAGATTAAATGAGAATAAATATCTAGCCGTAACGTGGAATGGATATACGGTGATGACAATAGATAAAAATAATCAGGACGAGATATTGACAGAAGTTTATAGTAACACTTCTTCTTTGATGTACCGCAATCTTGAAACGAGGATGATTGCGGCTTATTACGATTCACACGGTATTCTGTGGATTGGTACGGATGGTGGAGGAGTTATCTGGTCGGATTTGCGTATGCAGTTTTATAATTGTTTTTATCAGGACAGGCATAATGAGATTTGTTCTATTGTAGCGGATGACGATCATTATCTTTGGTTGGCAACATACCATAAAGGAATTATGCGGAGCCGGACAGCGTTTGGTACTTCGGAAAAAATAGACTTCTTTCAAGTAGGAGATCAAGATGTGAAAAAACAACAGACAGTGTTGTGCAGTCTGAAAGATGAGAAAGGGAATTTATGGTTTGGGAATTCAGATGGTTCATTGACCTGTTATTATAAAAAAGAACGCTCATTTAAAATATTGCGATTGATCACGGAAGATGGTGACCTTAACAAATCATCTGTCTGGGCCTTATTTCTTGATAGCAAAGGCCGTTTTTGGATTGGTACACATAAAGGACTTTGGTTATTCGACCGTGAAACGAACAGGGGTAAGAAGATACATTTCAAAGTATCCGGATTACAGAACTTGTCTCCTCTTTATATTCGTGCTATGGCTGAAACCGACGATCATACGCTTTGGCTGGGCACTGCGAATTATGGTATATGTAAAGTGATAAATGAAAAAGAACTGCAGACCGGCTATGAAAAGAAGTACGGTATGGCTGAGAATTCCGTTCGTTCATTATTAGCTTCGTCTGATGGTAATTTGTATGTCGGATACATGGCCGGTCTGGCAGTTTTCTCTCCCGGACAGGATGCGATAACTCATGTATATACTACCCGGGATGGATTGTGCAGTAACTTTATTGGTTGCATGACTGAGGATGCGGACGGGCAAATCTGGTTGGGCTCTAATTCAGGTATTTCCCGTTATAGCCGTCATCAGCATTTGTTTTATAATTATTACATTGCGGGCAGTAACCGTTCTGTCCTGCATTGGGAGGATGTCCTGTTTTGGGGAAATAATAAAAATCTTACTTATTTTAACCCCGATGACATTAAAGCGTTTACCACTTCCGAATCTGTCGTGATTACCGGATTGGAGGTAAATAATAAACCTGTAGAGATAGGAAGAGAGGTCAATGGGCAGACCATTCTTTCACAAAGTATTTTCTATACGCCTTTTGTCCGGTTGAATCATGCGAATCGTGATTTTGCGCTGACGTTCAATAACCTTTCTTATTCTGAAAGCCAGCAGAAGTATAGTTACAGGCTTCGTCCTTATCAGCCTGATTGGCTTGTGGCCAACGGAGGGGAAAAAGTTTCGTATGCTAACCTTCCTGCCGGGGAATATGTTTTTGAGGTGAAAAATATTTATCCGGATGAAAGAGACAGTACAATAACCTCGTTGAGAGTAGAGATTTTGCCTCATTGGAGTGAAACTTTCTTTTTCCGCTTCTGTATGATGGTGCTGGGAGGGATAATAGTTTATATGGTTATGCAGCGTATTAAATTACGGCAAAAGAGGTTGGAGCACGAGTTGCGCTTGGAACATGAGATATTTGCTGCTACTGTAGAGCGTGACAAGGAGAAGCAGATTCGGATGGAACGCGAGAATTTCTTTACGAATGCAGCTCACGAGTTGCGTACACCTTTAACTTTAATCTTATCTCCCCTGCAGGAATTGTTAGGAACCGTCCGCCCTTCAGACACCGTCTATACTAAACTGGCTGCCATGTATCGCAATGGAACCTCTTTGCAGACATTGGTCGATCATTTGCTTTATGTGCAGAAGATTGAAGCAGGTATGATTAAACTCCGGATTTCGAAAGTCGATATAGTGGTATTGGCAAAGCAGATAACCGATCCTTTTCATGAACTGGCAGAAACAGAAGGGATTAACTTAACGGTTGAATCGCTGAATGAGCCACTTTTGCTATGGATAGACGTGGAAAAAATAAGTTCGGCTATCCGTAATTTATTATCTAATGCGTTTAAGTATACATCTCCGAATGGAAAGGTGATTTTTAAGATGAACCGTATCGAGATAGATGGATATTCATTTTGCAGTATAATCATATCGGATACAGGTAAAGGAATACCGGAAGAGTTACGGGGGAGGATTTTTGAATCATTTATTACCGGAGAAAATACACCTTTGTTTTCTAATAAGGTAGGTATAGGCTTGCGTATTGTTAAAAATACGATGGATCTTCATCATGGCACGGTGAATTTGGACAGTACTCTCGGAAAGGGTAGCACTTTCACATTATTGATTCCTGAGGGAAATGCACATTTTGCAGAGGACCGGTATGAGATTGTTGGTGCTCCGGAGATGGAGGAATATGCTCTTCCGTTACCGGTAATGCAGGCGGAAGGGCAGGAAGACAAGCCTTCGAATAAAAAAACATCTCTTCTTGTTATTGAGGACAATGAGGAAATCCGGCATTATGTCTGTTCTTTATTCTGTAAAGATTATGCCGTATATGAGGCGGCAAACGGTGAAGAGGGGGTTGATGTGGCAATGAGTAAAATTCCGGATTTGATTATTTCTGATATAATGATGCCTGTAAAAGATGGGTTTACCTGTTGCCGGGAATTGCGTGAGCAGCCTCGGACAGCACATATCCCTATTTTGATGCTGACGGCAAAGGCTGAGGATGCGGATGTGTTGCAGGCTTCAAAAATAGGTGTGGATGATTATATGATGAAACCCTTCAATCCGGAGGTATTGAAGGCAAAAGTCCGGAACCTGATACTCCAGCGGGAACGCCTGAAGAGGATATATACAAAGACGTTGATGTTGAAGCAGCAGGAAAGTGAACCGGAAGCGGATGGGAATAATGCTCCGGATGATTTTATACAGCAAATTATTCATGTCATAGAAGCTAATCTGGCGAATGAGAACTTTAATGTAAAAATGTTGGCGGAGCAATTGAATATGAGTCAGCCTACCCTTTATAGAAAAATAAAGCAACGTAGCGAACTGGCTGCTATTGATATGATTCGGAGTGTACGGATGAGCAAGGCTGCCTCCCTTATTATGGAGAACAGGTATTCCATTCAGGAAATAGCCGAAATGGTAGGATATAGTGATACACGTACGCTCCGAAAGCATTTTACCGAGCAATTCGGAGTGTCTCCATCCAAGTATATGGAAAAGGATTGAATCTGCTTCTTATCCGAAGCAGATTCCCATCCGTTTGCCTTGTACAATCAGGTCATGGTTCTCATTGACAAGTTTTAATTTACCAGCCACTTCATTCAGAGGGATGGAGCCAATTTCCGCACCTTGCAGAGAGACCATTCGTCCGAATTGTCCGGAAGCAATCAGTTCTGTGGCATGTCCACCCATACGAGTGGCCAGATTACGGTCGTAGGGAGTAGGAGAGCCGCCACGCTGGATATATCCCAGTACAGTTTCACGGGTCTCGAATCCGGTTTCATATTCTATTTCTTGGGCTATATATTCGGCGGCTTTTTTGCCGTCCATGGTTTTGATGCCTTCTGCGACAACAACAATGGAATAGGGCTTCCCTTTTTTCAAGCGTTCAATGATGGTATTGCCTATATTATGAATATCATAAGACAGTTCCGGAATAAGAATCACGTCACCGCCTCCCGCCATTCCGGAATAAAGTGCAATCCAGCCAGCTTTATGTCCCATCACTTCAATAACCATGACACGTTGGTGTGAACTGGCTGTAGAATGCAGCCGGTCAATGGCATCGGTAGCAATGGTTACGGCAGAATCGAATCCGAATGAAACGTCTGTTCCCCAAACATCGTTATCTATTGTTTTAGGTACGGAAACAACGTTCACACCTGCTTGGGCCAGTTTGGCTGCGGTCTTTTGGGTTCCGTTTCCGCCGATACATACGATACAGTCCAGACCTAGATCATGGATATTCTTTAACATCAAAGCCGGTTTGTCCTCCGAGGCTGCCGACAGGCGTTTCTTGAATGGCTTTTCTCTGGAAGTGCCTAGTATTGTCCCTCCCAGATTTAACAAGCCCGATAATAATTTTTCTGTCAATGGTTCTACGTCATTGTCCAGCAATCCCCGGAATCCGCTATGAATTCCATAAACTTCCATACCGTAATGATTTATCGCTGTTTTGCAAACTCCTCTAATTGTGGCGTTTATTCCTGGACAGTCTCCTCCTGATGTCAATATTCCTATCTTCATAGCCTTTGATGTTAAGTTGTAAGCGACCGTAAAGATAACAAAAAATAAAAGTAATGTAGAAAACTATAAAAAAAATAATGTTATCAGCCATTATAATATAGAAATAAGCTATTTTTGCAAGATATAACGAATCGTATACTAAGACAAATGAATTCTACCAGATTAATTAGTACGCTATTCAAGCCCAGACAAAAAGCGACAGCCTTGTATGCAACTCAGGCTGAGGCGCTCCAACATAAAGTGTTTTGCCGGCTGATGAAGGATGCGGCCCATACGGAGTGGGGATTGAAATATGGCTATAAAGACATAAAGAGATATCAAGACTTTCAACGTGTACCTATACAGACTTACGAAGAAATCAAGCCATACGTGGAACGGATGCGTCATGGAGAGAAAGATGTCCTGTGGCGTGGAGAAGTGCAGTGGTTTGCCAAATCTTCAGGAACAACTAATGACAAAAGTAAGTTTATTCCTGTCAGCAGGGAGGGACTTCATGATATTCATTATGCGGGTGGTATGGATGCAGTGGCGCTGTATCTCCAACAAAATCCTGAGAGTCGTTTTTTCTCTGGAAAAGGTCTGATTCTTGGAGGAAGCCATGCACCAAACTATAATGTGAAACGAAGTCTTGTAGGAGACCTTTCTGCCATATTGATTGAAAATGTGAATCCGTTGGTCAATCTGATTCGGGTGCCCGATAAAAAGATTGCGTTGCTGAGTGATTTCGAGGAAAAAGTAGAAAGGATTACTCGTGCCACAATGAATCAGAATGTGACCAATCTTTCAGGAGTGCCGTCATGGATGATGGCTGTACTGAAACATATTCTGGAAGTGAAGGGAACGGATAATTTGGCGGAAGTATGGCCTGATTTGGAAGTTTTTTTTCATGGAGGGGTTGCTTTTACTCCTTATCGCGAACAATATAAACAGCTTATTCGTAGCGACAAGATGCATTATATGGAAACATACAATGCCAGTGAAGGTTTTTTCGGATTACAAAATGATTTCAGTGATCCTTCCATGTTACTGATGATTGACTATGGGGTATTTTATGAATTTATTCCGATGGAAGATGTCGGTACTGAAAATCCTCATATTGTTCCGTTAACAGATGTGGAGTTGAATAAAAATTATGCGATGGTCATCAGTACTTCCTGCGGATTGTGGCGTTATATGATTGGTGATACCGTGAAGTTCACCAACAAACACCCCTATAAATTTGTTATAACAGGGCGTACCAAGCACTTTATTAATGCATTTGGTGAGGAGTTGATGGTGGATAATGCGGAACAAGGGTTGGCAAAAGCCTGCGAGGCGACCGGTGCACAGATTATTGATTATTCTGCTGCTCCTGTTTTCATGGATGCACATGCCAAGTGCCGTCATCAGTGGCTGATAGAATTTGCCGTTATGCCGGATTCTTTAGAGAATTTTAGTCGGGTTCTTGACACTTCTTTACAACAAATTAACTCCGATTACGAAGCTAAACGCCATAAAAACATTACCTTGCAGCCGTTGGAAATAATCGTGGCGAGACCTAATCTGTTCCACGATTGGCTGAAAGAAAAAGGCAAATTAGGCGGACAGCACAAAGTGCCGAGATTGAGCAATACGCGTGATTATATAGAAGAAATGCTAAGCTTGAACCAATAAGAACATGAATTGGAAAAAACATAAATTACCTGCTTTGTTGATGCTGATGATCGTGGTGTATTCCTGCGCAAGCATGGGAACACCGGATGGAGGTCCGTATGATGAGGAGCCGCCCAAGTTTATCAGAAGCTCTCCCAAGCCGTATGCAACAAACAATAAGAATAAGAAGATTGCCATTGAATTTGATGAGTTCATCAAATTAGAGAAAACATCGGAGAAGGTGGTAGTGTCTCCTCCTCAATTGGAACAACCTGATATTAAGGCAAGCGGCAGAAGAGTATTGGTTAACCTCATGGACTCATTGAAACCCAATACCACTTATACCATTGATTTTTCGGATGCCATTGTGGATAACAATGAGGGTAATCCGCTAGGTAATTATGCTTTTTCTTTTTCTACGGGAGAAGCCATTGATACACTGGAAGTTTCCGGAAATGTATTGGCTGCTGCTGATTTGGAACCTGTCAAAGGTATGATGGTGGGATTGCATGCAGATCTGAGCGATAGCGCTTTTGTCAAGAAACCGTTTGACCGTGTATCCCGTACTGATAGCCGAGGGCGTTTTACCATCCGCGGTATCGCACCTGGTAAATATCATATCTTTGGTTTGATGGATGGTAACCAGAATTATTTGTATGACTCCAAGACCGAGATGATTGCTTTTTGTGATTCTATTATTATTCCTTCCATGGAGGCTGCTGTGCGTCAGGATACGTTGTGGAAGGATACAGCGACTATCGATACGATTAAAACAGTGGGGTATACCCGTTTTCTGCCGGATAATATTGTTCTAAGAGCATTTAAGGGAATAAATAACCGCCAGTATCTGTCCAAGAGCGAGCGTGATAAAGAGAATCATTTTATATTATCTTTCAGTGCGCCGGCCGATACGTTGCCTGTTTTGAAAGGATTGAACTTTGATGAGAAGGATGCGTTTATTATAGAAACGACTCCACGAAACGACTCAATTTGTTATTGGATCAAGGATTCGTTGGTTTATCAGATGGATACGCTGGAGGTTCAGTTGGATTATTTATATACGGATACACTAAACCGGTTGGTTCCCAAAACCGATACCATTTATCTGGCTAATAAACTGACAAGAGAGCAACGGGAAAAATTGCAGAAAAAAGCGAATGAGGAAAAGGAGAAGGAACGTAAAAAAAGGGAGAAAAAAGGAGATACCATCAGGGTGGAACCAACTAAATTCCTGACTATGAACGTCGATGCTCCGTCAGCATTCGATATATACAGGAATATCTATCTATCTTTTGAAGAACCTGTGGCAAGCATAGACACGGCGGCCATTCATATGGAAGTAAAGGTGGATAGTGTGTGGCAACCGGCTCCTTTCTTCTTTATGGCTGACTCGTTGATGCCACGTCAATATCAGATATTGGCAGATTGGCAACCGGAGCAGGAATATCAGTTGACTATTGATTCTTTGGCGTTTATTGGTGTTTATGGGCTGCATACGGACAAAGTCCAGCAAACGGTGAAAGTGAAAAAAATGGACGAGTACGGAACTATCTTGTTGAATATAAAAGGAGCTGCTCCCCATGCTGTTGCCGAGTTGTTGGATGCGAATGGAAATGTATTGCGCCAACAACCGGTAACGGAGGAAGGAACGGCGGACTTCTATTTCTTGAATCCGAGTACGAAATATTATATACGTTTGTTTAACGACCATAATAATAACGGAGTTTGGGATACGGGAGATTATGATAAGAAGATTCAGCCTGAAGAGGTTTTCTATTTCCCGAAAGTTTGGGAAATGAAAGCTAATTTTGAATTTGAAGAGAATTGGGATGTGAATGCTATTCCTATAGACAAGCAAAAGCTGGATGAAATAAAGAAACAAAAACCGGAAGAGACCAAAAAGGTGCAAGATAGAAATAAAGAAAGAGCTAGAAAACTAGGCCGATGAAAAAAACTATTCTCATATTATTGTGCGGCTGGTTTGCCATTATGGCAACCAGGGCGCAATGTGCGGCACAAAACGAAGCTATCCAGGCAGGTGAAGAATTAGTGTACGATTTAAAGTTTAACTGGAAATTCATTTGGGTTGCTGCCGGACAGGCAAAAATGGACATGCAGGCTATTACTTATCAGGGGAAACCTTGTTTTCGTAGTAACTTGATTTCTGTCAGTAACAGACAAGTTGATTTCTTTTTTAAGATGCGTGATACATTGACTTGTATTACCAGCAGTCGTCTGGAACCTGTTTATTTTCGTAAAGGAGCCGAAGAGGGCGACCGCTATACGGTGGACGAAGTATGGTTCAGTTATAAAAACGGGAAATGTATTGCCGATCAGCGTCGTATGAGGAGGGAACGGGATACGGTGAAATCGAAAGACCAAAGTGATGAGTGTATCTTTGATATGCTGAGCATATTGATGAGGGCACGTTCATTTGATGTAAGTGACTATAAAGTCGGCGATAAAATATTGTTTGATATGGCTACAGGTACTAAAGTAGAGCAGCAAACATTGATTTATCGTGGCCGGAAGAATTTTAAGGCGGAGAATGGTGTGAAATACCGTTGTTTGGTCTTTTCCTTGGTAGAGTATAAAAAAGGAAAAGAAAAAGAGGTAATAACCTTTTATGTAACTGATGATAAAAATCATTTGCCGGTGCGTTTGGATTTATATTTGAATTTTGGTTCGGCAAAAGCATTTCTGAGAGAGATAAAGGGGAACCGTCATCCTCTAACTTCCATTATAGAAAAGTAGCGGTTTGTCTTGATATAGTAATACCGCCGGGCCTTGGCAGATGCCGGGTCGGCGGTTGTGTTGTTGTATATTCATTATGAATGGTATGTTATTCATCGAACAGTTTGGCCTGTCTGGAAATAAGTTTCAAGGTCTTTCCTTCATTTAATGCAGTAAGAATAGTTTCACCCCCTTTGTTCACTTTACATAAAGAGATTTTCGGTCCCATGATTTCGGTAATCCGTATTTCACCGATTTTGGTTTCTATATTATGTCCTTCCAGTATGCCATCTTCCACTACATCAAAGCGTAATCCTTCTTTGATAGGATCATCATATCCCAGGTTGATATAAATGGTTTTTGCCTTGTCTCTTTTGGTAGATACCACTTTCAGTATTGAACCGTATACTTTGAAGTGATTTTCTACAAAAAGTCCCATTTCGTATGGCACATTGATTAATGAATTCTCTAAAGCGCTATATTGGGTGGCATCTTTACCGGATGCTGAGCCTGTCTCTTCATAATTGCGTGTGCTGATAGTTACTCCGTCACTGGTCCGTATTAAATCAAGGCGCAGGGTGAATTTCTCTTTATAACTGTTCTCACGGCTGTGGTAACGTCTGTGAGAGCTTCCGTCATCGGTTGCTTCCCTTTGTATCAGGTTTCCTTTTAACAGGTACTCTGCTCTGAAGCGGCGTGCATCTTCCAGCGGACTCAGACTGAGATCACTTCCAGCTGAAACGGCGTCCACTACATTGATGCGGTTGGTGTTGCGGATACCATCGATAAATGCGAGACGAATCAGGTTGATCGCCCTGTTGGGTATTTTGATCTCACTATTGAAGTCATCCACATAAATCGTATATTTTTGTCCGGATGCTTCTAAGGATATGACTGTCAAAATTATTAATAATAGGATATTACGTTTCATGGTTATACGAATTTGTAAGGTTTGTAATGTAGTTCTTTTACGAAAATACACAGTTCGCTGTTTATTTGCAAGTGAACTGCGTTAAAATAGATTTCGGGCATTGATTATTTATTGCCGGTGTTTATTTTTTCATGTTTAAGTATTTGGTATTGACAGATAATGATTATCTTGGTGCATAAATTAAAAGGTAGCTTGTATATGGGGAAGATTCAAGAGAATGATGCAAGGTTGCAGCAGCTTGTATCAATGGCACGCATAGGATGGTGGGAGGTGGACTTTGATGAAGGAGTTTACTATTGTTCTGAGTTTGTAGCCGATTTGTTAGGAATAGAAGGTAATAAGATTTCTGCTAAAGATTTCGCGAATCTGATTTGTGAGAATTATCGGGAGCGTATTTTGGAGGAATTTCGCTCTTTCCGGATGATGGAGATTTATGAGCAGGTTTTTCCGATACATTCCAAATATGGGATGATGTGGGTCAGTACCAAGGTCGGTGAGAAGCGTATTACCAAAGAAGGTCATGTCCGCGTCATGGGTATGTTGCAATGTATTTCCCGGCAACGGATGAATATGCAGGAGCAGACGGTAGACCGGTTGAACTCTTTATTATCTCGTTTGAACGGCATTTCCAAGTCATTGCTTGATTTTTTGCATTCTGATGATATTACCTTGGTTATCAATAAGATTTTAAAGGAGGTATTGCGCCAATTTCAAGCAGATCGTACTTATATTTTTGAATTGGACAGGAAATTGCATACGGAAGTCTGTACCTATGAAATAGCAGTGGAGGGTATAAAAGAACGTAAGGTTTTATTGTCGGAATCTTCTATTGATTATGCCTCCTGGTGGACAGGACAGATATTGGCTGGTGATCCAATCATTCTTTTTACATTAAATTTGCTTCCTGATTCAGCCGGGGCGGATAAGCGTAGATTAGAGGAATATGGAGTGAAATCTACTATGGTGGTGCCTTTGAACTCAAAAGACGGAGTGTGGGGGTATATAGGGGTGGATATGGTGCGTGAGCACCGGAATTGGTGCAATGAGGATTATCAATGGTTTGTCTCTTTGGGTAATATTATCAGTATTTGTATGGAATTGAGACGCTCTGAATCTGAAGCCCGGCTGGAAAAAGCTTATTTGCAGAATATTTATAAGAATCTTCCTGCTGGTATCGAGTTGTATGATAAGGATGGGTTTATGACAGATTTGAATGACAAGGAGATGGAAATCTTCGGTCTCCGGCATAAGGAGGATGTGATAGGATTGAATTTATTTGATAATCCTTTGCTGCCGCAGGGATTGAAAGATAAGTTGAAAGCAGGAGCACCTATTGATATGTCGTTTAATTATGATTTCGACCGTTTGGACGGCTATTATTCTACTTCTCGTACCGGTACTATCAGTTTGATCTCGAAATTCGCTCCACTTTATGATGCTTTGGGCAATCTGATAAATATATTGTTGATCAATATTGATAATACGGAAACAACAAATGCATATAGCAAAATACAGGACTTTGAGGAGTTTTTCACATTGATTGGTAACTATGCCAAAGTAGGATATGCCCATTTTAATGCCTTGAAATGTGATGGCTATGCTGTGAATAGCTGGTATCGGAATGTAGGTGAGAAAGAAGGAACTCCATTGAATGAGATTATCAAAGTGCATTCTCATTTTCATCCGGATGATCGCAGGATGATGCTTCGCTTCTTTGATCAGGTATTGATACGGGAAGCCAGCCATCTGAGGCGTGATGTGCGTATATTACGTGAAGATGGCACGTATACATGGACAAGAGTCAATGTAATGGTACGCGATTTTCGTCCGGAAGACGGGATTATTGATATGGTTTGTGTCAATTATGACATAACTGAACTGAAAGAAACGGAGCGGAAGTTGATAGCGGCAAGAGATAAAGCGGAAGAGCTGGATCGTTTGAAATCCGCTTTTCTGGCTAATATGAGTCATGAGATCCGCACTCCGCTGAATGCTATAGTGGGGTTTTCCAGCCTTTTAACGGAAACGGAAGATATGAAGGACCGCAAGCAGTACATGGCTATTGTACAGGAGAATACGGAGTTGCTTCTTCAGCTTATTTCAGATATTCTTGATTTATCGAAGATGGAGTCGGGAGCTTTTGAATTTGTCAAGAGTGATACGGATGTCAATCTGCTTTGCAGTGAGATTATCCGTTCTTTACGCATGAAAGTGCCGGCCGGTGTGGAGCTGGTGTTTGAAGAATGCTTGCCCGGATGTCATGTATGGGCAGACAAGAATCGTTTGAATCAAGTCATTTCCAATTTCATTAATAACGCTTTGAAGTTCACTTTTTCGGGCAGCATAACGTTAGGATATTATAGGCAGACAGATGGGTATCTGCGGTTTTATGTTCGTGATACAGGAATGGGAATCCCGAAGAATAAGATAAAAACAGTATTTGACCGTTTTGTGAAACTGAACAGTTTTGTTCATGGTACGGGACTTGGCTTGTCTATTTGTAAGAGTCTGGTGGAACAGATGGGTGGAACTATCGGTGTGGAGTCAGAAGAAGGAGAAGGCTCTTGCTTTTGGTTTACTTATCCTTATCAGGAAATGGCTGGTAGTATTCTGGTACCGTAGAGGGGTTTGATTAATAAAGGTTTATAGCTGTAGGGGTGAATTGAGTTCATCCGGATACATTGATTTTGTGGTATCGGGTGGGAGCATTTCACCCCTACAGTGAACCGGGATTATATGTTAGTCTAGTTTCTTCATGGCGCTGTGTACGGAACCTGCCCAATAATTGCGTAGTCCGAAACCGCGTGCTTTGCCGTTAGTCGGTGCACTATACAGTATCTCACGGGTTTTCGTGTTGAAGAATACAATTTGATAGGTCGCTCTTGCATCTGCCTTGTTTAAAAGCATGGCAATCATAATCAATCCTGTTTTTTCTTCTTGAGAGAGGATGGGAAGTGTCTTGATGACTTCTTCTATCTGTTTTTCATCCAGAGTGTATCCGCTGTTGGTCGTCATGATCTCATCGGGATTGATGGTCTTGTTGGCATCGTTTACTGCCTCCAATGAGGTTACTTCTACATTGACACCCAGTCTTTTGCCAATATCATACTTCTTCGGCTCAGTGATGAAAAGCTTGTTGATGTCATCAAAAGTATATTTGAACTGCATGGGGCCTTCTTTTGCTCCGTACACTTTGGCACGGGTAAAGTCTATGCCATAAAATGTCACGGAAGAGATGTCTTTCAATGCGTCTTTGTTTTGCCCGAAGCAAGCCATGCTGCTTACAAGGAACAATAAAACGAGTAACTGTTTCATATTAGTTCTTTTTTAAGTGTTGTTTTGCTGCTGCCAAAGGTAGAAAAATATTATCTCAAATCAATAAATTTAACTATTTTTCGACTCATGGGCGGCATTTGTATTTTCGCGATATACTCTGCCGATTCAAAATTGATACTCGGAGCCACCCGTACTTTGGAACGGAACAGGTCTTTGATTTCTTTAGCGAAGGCTTCGCTGCGGTTTTCACTTCCGATGCGGATCAGTATTTCATCCGTTCCCAGTTCATTGGTATAAACCTCTACAATGTAATTCTTGATATGGGGGATGTTATCCAGAATATCGAATAAAGCGGGTGGGTAAAGGGTCGTACCTTTATATTTTATCATTTGTCCTTTACGGCCCAGTATGGAGCTGAGACGGATGGTGTTACGTCCGCAGGCACAAGGTTCGGTATAATGGTAACAGATATCTCCGGTCTTGAAGCGGAGCAGCGGCATTCCTCTTACTCCCAAAGTCGTAATGGTCACTTCGCCTGCTTCCCCTTCTTTTACAGGTTGGTTGTTATCATCCAGAAACTCTACGATAATCAGTTCCGGCTGGAGGTGGCCACCGTGAAATTCATTACATTCGGTAAACGAGGATTGCATTTCGGTAGATGCGTAGGTGGAGTAAAGTTGCAGGGAATCCCATTTCTCGTGTATCCGTTTACCCAGTGTGTTCAGGGTGAAATCGGGATTGCGGAGTGCTTCGCCTATGCATACACATTTCTGCATGGAGCAGTGATGGTAATCAATATGGTTCTTTTCGGCAAATTCAATCAGTTTGATCAGAAAGGAAGGGACTACCATGCCGCAAGTGGGATGGATGCGCCGGATAGTGTCCCATTGCAGTTCGGGGATACCGTTTCCCACGCGGGCTACCCCCATGCCCAGCTCACGGGCTCCCATATAGTAGGCGAGGCCCGCCATGAAACGTCTGTCTATGGTGGTCATCAGTTGTAGTATATCCTGTCTGCTGCATCCGGTGGTGGTGAATGACAGATATTCGTTGTAGGCCAGCCGGTCAAGGTCCTCGGAAGTCAATACGAAAGTGACGGGGTCGCCCAAGGTTCCCGAAGTGGTGACATAGTCAATAATTTCATCGCGGCTCACGCAAATAAAATCTTCATTATGAAGTTGCAGGTCTGTCTTGGTCGTGACAGGTATTTGTTGCAAGTCTTCTATGGTTTTTATCTGTTGTATATCGATGTGATGTGCTTGGAACAGACGTTGGTAGAATCGTGAATGATTCTGCAAATAAAGCAGTTCCTCAGCCAGCCGGCTTTCCTGATAGGCTTTGATTTCTTCAGGGGAGCGGAATTGTATTTCCGGATTCTTATTCATTTTAGTTGTTTATTTTATGTTCTATACGTTCTGATTCACTTCGCTTGGGGATAGGAAGCAAGAGGGCTTTCTTCCAATTGCGCAGGGCTTTGTCCTGCTGTCCTGTGGCATGATAGTAATCTCCCAGCAACTCGTACACATAAAAGAAATGAGGGTTGGCATGTTGGAAGGCATGCAGGGTCTGTTCATCCAGCCGTTCTTTCTTTTTAATTTGCTTCCGTAGTACAGGAGCCAGTCTTTTGTAAGTCATCAGCTGTTGGTATTCCTGTTGTTGCAGGAAGGAGTCCGCAGGCACGGTCAGGTTTTCGGTATAGATTTCATGGTTGAAATCGATGGAATCGCTGAAAATCCTGTTCAGGTCGTATGCCACGTACTTGCCGCATTGCCAGGGAGCGGTGGATACCCACATCCGTTTTTTCTCGGGTTGGAAAATGACGGAGTGATGGGCGATGAACTGGTTGATGGCCATTTCATTGGCAAGGCCCAGTTCCGCTTCTCCCACTCCCTTCCGGTTGCGCAGGATAGAGGCGGCTTTGGGGGCATCTATCGGTGCGTTTTCTTTCAGCAGCTCCTGCAAGCGGGCAAAGCGGTAGGGGCTGTCCGAAGTTTCTATGTTTTCCAGGTTCCGTTTGTCATGGCCGAAGGTTTCCGACTGGTAGTGGTTGGTACAGATGATCTGCTGCCCGTTTCCTGTGAATAAGGCTATTTTCTCCGGCGATTTCTCGATAATTGCGGCTCTGCCGTCCTTGGCCGAACCCACCAGTATGGACTCCGAGACAAATGTTTTCCGTTTCCGGGCGATAGCGTATGCTTCCTCAATGGTAGAAGCATATTGCAATATTTCCCTGGTCAGAATGGAAATAGGGGTGGCGGATGCGGCAGGCAGATCCGATTTGGCTGCATTGATGGTGACAGTCAGCCCCGTTTCATTCATGCCGGAAAGGACACCGGTCATTCCGGCCCATCCCACGGATGCGAAGCGATATCCGTTTTCGGGTTGGTAAAACGAAACGAGCTTGTTGCGTGCAAAGGCGTCACCCATGTAGAAATCGAAATTACGGCCGATGATAAGGGAAGAATCGGCACTGTTCTCACCCCAGCAGGCAAATGAACTGCATCCTACCAGCATATAGTCCTGCATGGCATGTCCCAAGTCATGGGCGGAGTGGTAATTCAACTGACGCTCGTAGGGGGTGCCGATGAAATCATACTCATGGGTGCAGGAGAGGGAGATGCCATAAATCTCGTCCCGGTACTCTTCCGGCACATTTTTCCCCAGATTCCGGTTGAAAAGGACAATGAAGAAACGGAGGAATTTAAGATAACTTTCAGAGGGGACTATCTCTTTTATCTGGTCCACAAATACTTTTTCCTGAAAATAAAGTAAGTCGGAAGTCAGTTGGCCGATGGCTTTGCCTCTTTCGTAGGCAGGTCCGCTGACTTTCAGTTCCCAAAGTCCGCTCTCACTGTGCCGCAGGTAGTTTCCGCCATACTGCCGGAGACTGTCTTTCCGTATCACACGATCCGTTTCAGGGGTAGACGCAAATTGCGGAGTCATCATATCGGCAGATAAATAGAGATAGCCGATTCCTGTCAGGATCACCGCTATCAGCGTCAACAGGACAGCTGCCCCGTACTTTATGGTTTTCTTCAGAATCTTATGCATTGCCTACTTTCTTTGCTAAATATTCCTGACCTACAAATTCCGAACAAGTGAGCATGGCTGTCAGCGTCACGCCCAAGGCGCCGTGTACATTCAGATTCTGCCCCGTGAGGAACAGATTCTTCAGTTTGGTGCGTGTGGAAACAAAACTGATTTGCGGATACTGGTAGTTTTTGACAATGCCGTATGCCGAACCGTCTATGGTTCCGGTATAGTCCCGATAGCTCAGCGGAGTCGTGGTATGGATCTTTTCAATGCAATGATTCCAGTGAAATCCGAACCGCCTCAGGAGCTGCAAGATCTGTTCCGTCTTTTCTTCTTTGAACTGGCGGTATGCCTCGCCACGGTGTTCGGGGGTCGTATCCGTCCATTTGCTGACCTCATCCATATACATGGGGGTCAGTATGGAAACCACCTCTGTGAATTTGCTGTTGCCGCGGGGTACTTGCATGGAGATCATGCAACTGGGGGTATTCCCTTTGTGCATCTCTTTGTCATACCATACATCCTCATTGCCGTGCAGGTATATATTATGGTTCTGATAGGGGCAACAGTCTTTTTTCATCATCAGATTGAGCGTGAATATCCCGTAACTGTTTTCCAGTGACTTGATGCGAGACACAAAAGCCGGTTTGATGGAATGGTTCTTATCCAGCAGGGATAAGGTGAGTTGCGGATGCAGGTTGGATATGACGCAGGTACTTTCCAGTATCTCTTCATGGTTCACTTCCACTCCTTGTATGGTTTCATCCTTGACAAGGATACGGGTCACTTCTTTCCGGTTCAGCACCGTGCCGCCGTTGGCACGTATGATATGGATTAATTCCAGACTGACTTGCATACTTCCTTCCGTGAAACGATAGGCGCTCTCCAGATAAGAGTTGTTAATCATGGCGTGCTCATAGAAGGTGGATTTATTTTTGATCCCGCCATAGAGCAGGGAGGTTGCGGCAAGTACATTCTGTAAATCCCTGTTCGTGGTAACGGATGCTATCATCCCGGCTGCTGAGGTGGCAAAGAAATCCATGCCTTCCTGGGACAGGCGGCCTTTTTTCAGGTGGTCTGTGCTGATCAGGTTTCCCACCGATCGGATAGCTGCCACATACCGTTTTAAGTTCTCCCGTTCATGGGGGAATGAGTGGCACAGGGTTTCCATGAACCGTTCATGCCCCATGGCGTAATCATAGATAGCGTCTTTATAATAAATCCGGTCGAACACTTCTTCATCCATCCGTTTGATGGATAACTTGTCCATGATACCGAAATAACGGAAATACTGATTCATGATTTGTCCTTCATCCAGACTGCCGATATAGTGAATGCCGGTATCCATCCGGTGCCCGCTGCGTTGGTAAGTCTGGAAGCAGCCGCCAAACAGTTCATTCTTCTCCAGCACACAGACGTGGTAGCCCTCTTTGCTTAAGATGGCTCCGCATTCCAGACCGCCCAGTCCGCTGCCTATGATGATGATATCGTACTTACTCATGCTCCGGTTTGTTTTTTTGGAAGATATAAATCGTATTCGAGGTATATCTGTCATTAGGTAAAATCTCCAGCTGCATCCCACCTTCTTGCGCGATGCTCCTTATTTGCGCTTCGGATGTGAAACAAAGTTGTTCTGTCGTCTTGTTGAAACTGAAAATGCCGGTAGACAGCAGTTCCGTGAAACGGGTGAGGCGGTGTTTCCGGGTGTTGGCGGCATTGCCGTCCCGCACAATCAGCTTTCCTTCCGGGCGCAACCGCTTCATGCATCTGAGCAATAAGGTCCGCTGGTGCTCATAGCTCATATAATGCAGGATATCATTCAGTATGAATGCGTCACTTTCCGGCAAAGGGTATTCCAATGCATTGGCGCATACAAATTGTAGGCGGGGAGTGCGGAGCCAGCCATACTGCGCCACGGCTATTTTGTCCTCATCATAATCTATCCCCGTTATTTCCCGTTCCTCGGAAAGTTGGGAAAGCATATAGCAAAGCGGTCCGAATCCGCAGCCGATATCAGTAATCTGTCCTTTGACGGGAACCAGCCGGTTGAATAACCGGTAGTTATCCTCCATTTTCACCTTGATGCGTATATACCATTCTTCTACCGGTCCTTTATAGATATAGTTCTGTATCAGGTTCTCGTAAAAGACGGGATTATCCGTTGTGCTTTGCTCCCGGCAGATACGGGCATATTCTTTTTTCATCCGTGCGGAGATGCTTTTGGTACGTTCCTGATAAGTGGTTCCGTACGTAGCATCGTTGGCCGGGATACGCGGCAGAATCTCTGTCAGCATGATGCCTTTCCGTACATTGAACGGCTGTGCCTTGGCTATGATCTTGCAGTTGCCGTAAAGGATGACCGGAATGATATCCAGTTGCAGTTTTTCCGACAGATAGAAAGCTCCTTTATGGAAACGCTTCATCCGTCCGTCGTAGGTACGTGTTCCTTCGGGGAAAATGGCGATGGAATATCCTTCTTTCACCTTTTGGCGCATCCGTTCCACGTAAAGCTCGTAACCGTCTCCTACGTAATAGAAATCGGCATAGCGGATAATGGCTCCGAAGAAAGGAGAGTGCCATACCCAGTGATTGGTAACCATGACCAGTTTGGGAGTCAGTGCCAATAATACCAGTATATCGATGAAAGACTGATGATTGGCTATCAGGATGGCAGGCTTTTTAAACGTTTCTCCTGTCCGGTTTATCTTTTCTTTATGTACAAATGTGGCTATATGGATCAGGCCTTTGCAGGTGACATGTATCAGTTGGCAAAGTACTTGTTTCTTATAGGCTTTGCGGATAGGAAGCAAGGTCATGACAGCTATCAGCAAGCGCAGGAACAGGCATCCGATAAAGAACAGCAGGAACAAGCCGCCGGTTCTTGCCAGTCCTGTCAATGTATAAGGAGGCAACCCTTTGGAAGCGGGTGCTGTGATGAAGAACCGGAAAAGGATGGGTTGCAGCGTGTAGGCCACCAGTACGACAGCAATCATTCCCAAAATGGAGATGAGGGAAATGGACTGCAATGCCGGATGGCGTGCGAAGACCAACGTACCCATACCTATCACGGTGGTGAAAGCGGAGAAGAAGATGGCTGTCTTGTGCGAGTTCAGCAACTGCCGTCCTGTGCGGTACTTATTCTGCAATCCGTCCATAATGAAAATGCTGAAATCATCCCCGATTCCAAAAATAAAGGTGGACAGAATGATGTTGATGATATTGAATTCAATACCCAGCATGCCCATTAACCCCACAATGATAATCCAGCTGACCAGCATCGGCAGGAAACTCATCAGAGTCAGTTCTATGCGTCCGTAGGAGATCCATAAGGCAAAGAAAATCAGAAAAGAGGAGATATAAAGAATCAGATAGAAATCCTGATTGACGGCTGATACCCATTGGTTGGCGAAATAGCCGCGGTCGAAGATAACCACCTTCTCTTTTGGTTGGAAAAGGGGGTACACCGCTTCCTTGTCGGTCTCGTTCATCCGTACCTGAGTAATCAGCATGGTCAGGGAATCGGCGGAAGTCTGCCATTCGTTCAGAAGCCGGGTAGTGATTTCATTCTGGTAGTCCAAAGGCTGGAACGGACGGTCGAGCCATTGGAAAAACGGCTCGAATGCATGTTCACGGAAATGATAACGGGCAGCCTCTATCCGGATGGTTTCGCGTAACCGGGCTTTCTTTTCTGGAGTCCAGTAGTTGTGCCATTGTTTCAACCGTGCTTCCTGCACCTCTTCCGGTATCAGAAACTGTCCGGCAGAGGCGTAATCTTTTATTTTTCCTTCTTCTTTCAGTTGGGCGAGTAGTCGGTTCGTTTCGGCGTATTGTCCGGTAGCGTCTCCCATATCTTTGCCTGTACTGACAAAGAGAACAGTCTTTTCTTTCTTGTCAAAGAGTTCGGCCAGCTTGTTTTCCGATTGTTTCAAGTGGGCAGGCTCATAGTTCAGACTCATCATATCCTCGTTGAAACGCACGTTCTGCGAGGTGAATAAACATATTATGGTCAGCACGAGAATGCCCCCTACCAAGCCTTTGTTCTTTTCGTATGGATAAGCGTTCAGTTTCTCGATAAAGCGTAGCACCGCCCCTTGTTTTACATGCGCCTGCCCTTTCAGGAAATGCGGCAGATAGACTAGGCAAAACAGCGTGGTTCCTATCAAGGCAAGCGAGGCGAACAGACCGAAATCCCGTAACAGGTTGGAACTGGTAAAGAGGAGGCCGAAAAAGGCGCCGATGGTAGTAAAACTGCCTATGGTAAGCGGATAGGCGATTTCTCTGATTAATTGTTGTACCGATGATACATGATTCTGATGCGCCAGCATGTGTATGGAGTAGCTCAAGGCAATGCCCATTACGGCGGAGCCTGCACCTACGGCAATGGCTGAAATGCCGCCTTTGATAAAGTAGATGAGGCATAAGGCGAATAAAGCTCCGAACAGCACCGGGGTGATGATAAGCGGAATGGATTTCTTATGCTTGAATACCAGAGATATGAAGACAATGATGATAATCAGCGCGATGGAAGAAGTGACCAGCGTATCTTTCTTTATCTGTCGTGCATTGTACACTCCTACGGAAGGACCTCCGAAATATTCGGCAACCAATTGGGGATGTTCCTTTTCCGCTTTTTGCAGCTCATTTTCAATCAGCCGGATGAGTTTGTCATTTTTGCCCGTGCTTCCGGTGTTGAATACTGGGGTGATGAACATCAGCAGGGTGGAACCGTCCCGTGAGAAGATATGCTCATTAATCAGTTCGTAATTAGCTTCCAACTGGAAGTCTTGCAGGTGTTTCAGCGTCTGGCTGCCCAGTCCCAACGGGTCCCGCATAATGTAGTTCTTCAAGGCGAATCCTGCCGGAGATATCAGGTTGGAATAGTTCTTCTGCATCAGGGCGGCAATGTTTCCGGCGGTAAGCAAGGTGTCCAGCCGTTGGTAGTCCTCGTCGGAAAGGAACAGGGGCAGGTTGTCGTAAACAAAATCTCCGGCACTGTTGATCAGGTTTTCGTCGGCTTTTGAGAAGATCTCTTTAATCAGGGTTCCTTCCGCTTGTTGCTGTAAATCCTGTTTTATGGTTTCGGCAGCTTCAATCAGGGAATCCGCATCCGCCACACCGTCCTTGCCGGACAGCATGATCATAATTTTATCCTTTATCTTCAGATTTTCAAATACGTTGATGGCATTTTGGGAGTCCTTGGTATCCGGAAAGAAACTGGTTACGTTTTCCTCGAATCTGACTTGGGCGACAAAAAGGGCCATAAAGAGGATGCATACGCTGAGGGACAGGTAAAACAAGACTTTATGCCTTTCAAAATAGTTATATAATCCAACAAAGAATTTAGTCATATCCGTTTTTTCTCCTACATATAGCCAGCAACACGGTGGAGATTACTCCAGACAGCAGACTGCAAGCCATTGCAAAGATAATGCTTCCTATTAAATATTGCTCTAAAACTGATTTGACATTTTCAAGAGAAAGGTTTCCGAGATGCAAATCGGGAGGATTACCCAGTACCATGCAGCCTGTCCGGTAACTGCCGTACAGCAATAGGGGAATCATGGGTGGAATACTGATATTGGCGGCGACAAGGGCAATCACTTTATTCAGTCTGAACAGATGCGCAAGAAAGAGGGTGATCAGCATCTGATAACCCCATAACGGAACGATACCCATAAAAATCCCCAGCATGATGGCGAGTACAATCTTCAGGTTGGATTCCCGTGTATTCAGCACATGGTCGGTGAAGAATCGCTTGCAGTTGCTCCATGACAGTTTGCGGAGCAGGTTACGGGGAACAATCCAAAGGCAGGTAATCAGCACCAGCACCGTGTTCAGCACACTGATACGGGTAAAATCCCGGAACGGCCGGAAATGGGATACCCGTTCTGCTTGCGGGGGATAATACACGTGGATGGGAATGTTCTTCACCGCTACATCTCCCCATGCGGCAAAGACGATGGCTTCCAACTCAAATTCGTATTTGGCGGTGTACCAGCAGCTTTGCACATTCATTTTGCGCAGAGGGTAAAGGCGGTATCCCGATTGTGTATCTTCCAGTTTCAGCCCGGTTTCCAGTCTGAACCAGAAATTAGAGAATTTATTGGCAAAGGTATTCTTGCCCGGCATATTGTCGGAGGCTAAGTTTCGGGCGCCTACCAGCAGCGTGTCGGGCTCTTTTTCAATGGCTTCGATAAAACAGGGAATATCGGAAGCGAAATGCTGTCCGTCCGAATCGATGGTGATGGCATAGCGGAAACCCTCTTTTTTTGCTTGGGAAAGACCGTGCTTCAAAGCGGTTCCTTTTCCTTTATTGACAGGATGGGTAATGGTGCGGATAGCCGGATATTGTTCCAGAATGTTGGTCGTATCATCCGTAGAGCCGTCATTGACGACAATGATATCGTCTGCATACCTGCATACCTCCTCAATGACTGCCGCCAGTGTCTTCCCGTTGTTGTAGGTGGGAATAACGACGACAATCTCCAGTTCCTTTAGTTTCTTCCGCCAAACCGATGTTGTGTTTGTACTCATCTTGTTTTTCAGTCAAACTATTCAGATACGTTTGGGATGAATGTTTTCGTACCTGAACTTATGTGGTTTCTAATGGGTGACAAAGATAGTATATTTTCGGATGCGGGCATTCTGGCGTTAATTATTTATTTGGAGATGCATTTTTAATTTTAAAGCAGGTAAACACCAACTTGTTCTCGTCGAATTGCGGATTTTCCAGATTGTTCTCGGATATATACAGTCCTTCCCTTCCCACAAAACTCATTTTATAGAAATATTTCTTTCCGGGGAATTTTGTTTCTCCGATGATTTCAAAATCCGCGTTCAGTACAATGACGGAGAACTCCTTTCCTTTGGGTTCGTCATAGGGGCTTTCGTTGGAAGCCAGTTTGTAAGGCATTTCAGCAAAACGGTAGTACACATTGCGGTATTTGTCATACATGATATGCCAATATTTCGGTGTTTCTCTGAGTTTTATAATGGCATTGATGCCTTCCATAGAATTTCCCAGTTTGGGTCTCATGCTTTTCAGATATCTGCTCTTGGCGTTATACCATCGGATATGTTTCAAGTCATCTGTAACCATCAGGCTGTCATATCCGAAAAATCCACAGACCAAACGGCTCTCTTTGTAGTTGTAATCATAACTAAAACCGTATCCTCCTGCGATATTGTCATATTCCTCTTTAAAGATGGGTGGATAGAAAATAGGAATCCATTTAATTTCTCCTGTTCTCAAATCCAGTGAGGCGAACATATGTGTCTCGGACCAGTCTTTTTTCTTCATGTTGGGCTTGTGGGCACTCATTTCCATGAACAGGCATGAGTCTTTGACAAAAGCAGGCGTGTTGTAATAGCTGCCAAAATGTAACGGAGCGAATTTGCCTTCAGGAGTTTGGAAATCATAGTTTCGTATCACTTCTCCCTTGTCGTTTATGGAGCTGAGCCGACTGATATCATTTTGTGCGATCAATATGTATTTAGAGTCGGGGGAAGGCCTGCTTCCATATACTGCCGGCAATCCGTTGGGACCTGTCTTGTGAAGAGGTATCCGTTTGGCTATCTGTTTGTTTTCGATATCAAAAATGACGATGTCATATAATGATTTTCGTGTATTTTCAAAGTGAAGGTATTCCTTCCCGTTTTCTTCAAATTGATATATGGATATGCTTAAGTAATAGGTCTGTTCGTCTAAAGGGAAGGCCAGCTGTTTTTCTGCTACCAGTTCTACTTCGTTCTGTCTTTCTGTGTTGTTTTTCTTTGCGGACTGGCAAGACATGAAAATCAGAACAAAAAGTGCTGTTATAAAAAGATATGTTTTGTTCATAGTATTTCCGGTTTTTATCATGGTTGCAAACTGTTTTCTTTTGGCATTGCTTGTTAAGGTACATTTTTAATTTTAAAGCAGGTAAACACCAACTTGTTCTCGTCGAATTGCGGATTTTCCAGATTGTTCTCGGATATATACAGTCCTTCCCTTCCCACAAAACTCATTTTATAGAAATATTTCTTTCCGGGGAATTTTGTTTCTCCGATGATTTCAAAATCCGCGTTCAGTACAATGACGGAGAACTCCTTTCCTTTGGGTTCGTCATAGGGGCTTTCGTTGGAAGCCAGTTTGTAAGGCATTTCAGCAAAACGGTAGTACACATTGCGGTATTTGTCATACATGATATGCCAATATTTCGGTGTTTCTCTGAGTTTTATAATGGCATTGATGCCTTCCATAGAATTTCCCAGTTTGGGTCTCATGCTTTTCAGATATCTGCTCTTGGCGTTATACCATCGGATATGTTTCAAGTCATCTGTAACCATCAGGCTGTCATATCCGAAAAATCCACAGACCAAACGGCTCTCTTTGTAGTTGTAATCATAACTAAAACCGTATCCTCCTGCGATATTGTCATATTCCTCTTTAAAGATGGGTGGATAGAAAATAGGAATCCATTTAACTTCTCCTGTTCTCAGATCCTGTGAGGCGAACATATGGGTTCTAGGCCAGTCTTCCTTTTTCATATCGGGTTTTAAAATTTCTTGGCGTAGAAATATGCATGAGTCTTTGATAAAAGCAGGTGCATTGTAGTAACTGCCAAAAGACAAGGGTGTAAATCTGCCTTCAGGAGTTTGGAAATTATAGTTTCGTATTATTTCCCCTTGAGAGTTTATGGAACTGAGCCGACTGATATTATTCTGTGCAACTAATATATATTGAGAATCGGGGGAAGGTCTACTGCCGAATACAGCTGGTAGCCCGTTGGGACCTGTCTTGTGAAGAGGTATCCGTTTGGCTATCTGTTGATTCTCTATATCAAAAATGACAATGTCATATAATGATTTTTGTGTATTCTCAAAGTGAAGGTATTCTTTCCCGTTTTCTTCGAATTGGAACATGGATTTGCTTAAGTAATAGGTCTGTTCGTCTAAAGGGAAAGCCAGCTGTTTTTCTGCTACCAGTTCTACTTCGTTCTGTTTGCCAGCTTCGTTTTTTGGGGAGGACTGGCAAGATACGAGGGTAAATATAGAAAAGAGTGATATAAAAAGGAGTGTTCGATTCATAATATTTTCGGTTTTATGATGTATGTAATTTATGTGGTCAGTAAAAAACCGACCACATAAATTGTTTGTTGTTAATTGGTAGGAGCACCATGATTCCCATCTTCTCCTGAGCCCTCACCGGGGGCACCTACCTCTACTCCGGTGCCGCATTTACCATCTTCACTGATACACACTGTGCCTGTAGCAGCCATTTTGCAATTTTCCCATTCAGTTTCGAAAGCACAGTACTTTGGTCCCCCTCGTGGCATTTGCACGGCAGGTACTCCAAACACTACTTCCTCATTAGAAGAGTGGAGGTTCAAGCTTATTGCAAATGTTGCAATAACAGCCATAATCATTGTGAATTTTGTTTTCATAGGCATTCGTTTTTAATGGTTAGATTTATTGTACTTTTCCTTTTACGGAAATTTCTATCGGAGATTCCGGTACATTGCAATGAACATGGATAAATCTTTCAAATTCCCCCTTTTCTTCCGCTCGAAAATGAATTGTCAGCGTAGTACACTCGCCGGGTGGAACAGGAGAATCCACCCATTGTACAGTGGTACATTCACAAGATGACTCTATGGCACTGATGTATAAAGTATCTGTTCCGGTATTGGTCAATATCACTTTTTCTTCCTGTATTTCCGCTTGTCCGAAATTTCCCCAGTCAATATACTGCTTGTCAGCAGTCAGAACGGTCATTGGCTTTCTGCTTTTTGCCGTAGGTCTTTGATAAGGCCGACGTTCTACATATTTCCCGTCTTTTAAGAAGTATACCATAGGAAAAGTGGTTACCATTTTCAGTCTGGCTGATACTTTGTCTTTATCTAGGTAAAGATTGTTGAAATCCGTTGATTTTTTGCCACCGCTCAGTAAGAAGAAATCTTTTTCCGTATCACACATAAAGACATACACAGTGTCTGTTGCTTCCCTGATATGGTCCATCGCCCCTTGAATGCAACTGCCGCAACCGTTGCCGGGAATAATAATTAGGAAACATGAGTCTGATGCGTTTGGAAGGCAGATACCTGTTTCCTGTACCAGCTGGCGGATATATTTGTCTTCATTGGAAAGGCATCCATAGCTTGTGAGAACTATAAGGTATAGCACGATCTGTTGCCAGCCTGTCTTCATAGGTGTCAGATTTATAATTGTCTAAATATAAGATATTTAATAGATGTTGACAACTATAAATGGACTTATTGTTCTTGCTGTTATGGATATTTAACAGAAGGACTTGCTTCATTGATACTTACTTGCCATCAGTACCGCTTTCAACTTGATAAATTCTGTTCCATTACAAATGCCTTCTGCCTGCAACTTGAAAAGATGCTCTTCCGTTTCTTCTAGTCGGATAAATAGTTGCAGTAGTGGAGTTTCAAGCGGATTGATGGCAGACAGGAATTTGGAAGAAGCAATCTGTACATACTGCAAAGGTTGGTTGGCGATCTGTTCGGCACTTTCTTTTATTATCTGTAAGGTACAGACGCCCGGAACCACCGGCTGTCCGGGGAAATGACCTTGATAGAGCACATGGCCGGGATTCAGCTCTATCTCTATTTCCTGTTTCCCGTCTTCTCTTTCCTTTATATGAATGATTTTATAAAAGTTCTCCAGCAGCATTTCAAGGGTTGTTTATGTTCAGTTTGTCCAATTGGATTCTTAGCCGTAGCAGCGGATGCTTGATTTGTACTTTCTCCGCCTGTCCGTTTACAAAGCCGGACAAGGTGAATACCGTCTTTCCAAATCCTTTGCCACTGATTCTTTGCTCAAAAGTACTACTTTTCTTTTTAATACGTGCTTTTTCACTCTTTAGAAATAGATTTTTGAAATCAGTTTCCAGTATTTTCAGCATCTTTTTCTTCCTCATCGGTTCCATGCAACTGTTCACTATGAAGGTGTCGCAGTGCAGGGAGAAGTCAAAAAGGCTGAGGCCAAAGTAAGTGGATCCCAGGATACGGATTTCGTTATCAGGCATTTGGCGGACAATGAGCATTCCGCTGAAATGGTGTTTCATGAAATCCAGTTGCAGGTTGTACTTTTGCGACTGTGCTTCTGCCTGCAGGATGGGAGGAAGTGCCGTAGCTTCCCCCGTCACCCGGTGTGAGCAAGAGAGCAGTATAAACAGCAACAGCAGCCAGCTAGCGTATCGTAAACTTTGCCTCATCTTTCAAAGAATTGAATTTCTTGTCCGAGAATTCGTATTCGGTATAGTTGGTTGCGGTTTCCGATAAACGTAGTTTGTGGACAGACATGTCTTTTTTGTCTAAATAAATTTGAATCTGGTTGATATATGCCTGTATCGCTTTGCTGACGGGCTTGATTTGAATGAGATAGTAATGGGCGTCTTCAAAATATTCCAAAGCATAGCCGGGCGACATGTTGGACAGGTCGCCCACCATGCAGGCGGTAAGCATATCCTGCATTTGGTTCATCATCTTATTGGAGTGAAGGTCCATGATGCTTTTCTTTCCGTCCGATACTATTTTCAGTTGGTTGTTGTTGATCACGATAAGGTAGTTCATGGGCTGGGCGTAGTCCATGCATATCTTATTGCTCTTTTTATAATAGAACGTTCCTTTCGAGGTTATTTTCTCATCGAATACATCCAGATATTTTATCTGAGTGAAATTACTTTCGATGGACTCTATATTTTTAGCCTCTTGCAGCAGACGGGCTTCAAAATCTTTCAAATCAGTAAGTTTCTTCATCTGTTGGGCTTGCATCGGCAGGACTGTACAGAACATCAAGAGCAAAAGTATTTTCATGTAGGTCATACTTTATAGTGGTTTATCTGTTTGTAATGGGAGGCAAAGATAGTATATTTTGAGAAACCATTCATACCTTTACCAGCTATTTACGATTTTTACCTGTTTCTACAATCGTTCACATGAGCAATTATAATGAATAAAAAAGTTATATTTCTGCGTTGCAATATTTTTTTGTTTCATCACGTCATATTGTTGTTAATCAATAATTTATAGTGACGAATCCTCCTGTATCCCCCTCGAAACGGTTTATCCGTTTTCCCTGTCGGAGTCAGTTTGGCAGAAAGCGTCATTATGCAGGATGAAGGTCTGTTGGAATTCTTGTAAGGAGAACGGTAGGATATGATTTTCACTTAGGTGAAGATGGATTTTCACCTGTGTGAAGAGCTGTTGTCACCAGTGTGAAACTACCGTTTCACACTGGTGAAGCAACAGTATATATCGGAAGTTTACACACTGACATCCTATTAAGTTGAACGAAAGTACAGCATATCCTGTCAGATTTAATCTGATATCTACGCTTCTTTTGCAAATAACGGGTGAATGTTCCACTCCATCGCTTACATACCGGTTTGGGGGTATTGCAGACTTTTTTACGCAGCAAATTGCTGGTAATGAGTGGAATGAGGTGGCGGAAGAATTTTATGTTTTACGTAAGACGAAGTTATCTTTTTATCAGTTTGATCATGAGGTGTGAACTGGGTCTCGTTTTTGGAACTTGGTGATGTTGCTGTTGAAAATATAGAAGAAATTTATTTTGTCATGTCCTTTATCAGCCTGTCTAATGTTACCACCGTATACCCCTCTTTTTCTATAAAGTCCAGAACTTGTACCAGCAGCCTGTCACTATCGGGCATCCGGTCATGTAGCAGAAGGATGGAGCCCGGAACGAGCCGTTTCTTGATGCGTTTGATAATTTTTTCAGGAGTGGGTTGCTGAGTGTCCAGTGTGCGGATGTTCCAACCAATGGGGATGTATCCCAGCCTGCGCACTGCTTTAGCCAGGGTAGGATTGGTCACTCCGAAAGGCGGCCGGAACCATAGGACCGGTTGACCGGTTACTTTTTCCAATTCTTGCTGGCAGGTTATTAAATCATGGCACATCCGTTTGAAGGTATAGAGAGGAAAATAGCCGGAATGGGAGAAGGAATGATTCCCGATACGATGTCCTTCTTTGATGATTTGCCGGAGCAGCTCTTCATTGCCTTTTATCTTGTTTCCGATGCAAAAAAAGCAGGCCGGTATGTGTTTTTCTCTTAACACTTTCAGCACTTTGGGAGTCTGTATCGGATCGGGCCCGTCATCAAAAGTGATGGCTATGATTTTCTCTTCGGTTTTCTTGCAACAGAAGACACACATGTAAATACAGGCACGGATGCTGTAAGAAGCGTAAAAGAAAAAGGCCATGACGCTTACTATGATGACTACAGAAACTAGGATGTGCATTGCTTGATTAAGATGATTGAGTGATACTTTAATAAATGATCTTGTAGAGATTATTCTAATTGTTTGTCATTATCTGTCAGTATTCTGAACTTTTTTTCGGTATCAATCGTATTCAAGTGTGCTAATTGCTCTTTGGCCATCTGCCGAAGATGAGTAAACCTTTTAGACTTGTCCACCTTACGCTTGATTAACTCTGCATTGAAGGATTCCATATTCGATAATACGACTAATTCATTTATGCTTGCTACATCTCTGATATTGATATTCTTATCTGCGTATTGTGGATTTGCTTCACGCCATTGTCTTGCGGTACATCCCCATAATGCGAGATTTAACAAATCAGCTTCATCGGCATAAACAAGTTTTTGATTGAAATCTTCTACTTTAGGTATAATAAAGTCTTTGATTGCATCCGTATGTATGGAATAATTTACTTTACTAAGTATTCTTTTTACGTTCCATTCACTTAATAAAGGGTGTGATTCTGCTTCTTTAAGTCTTTGGTATTCTTTGATGAGATATAGTTTAAATTCAGGGCTGAGCCAAGTCCCGAATTCAAAAGCTATGTCTTTATGGGCAAAAGTTCCCCCATATCGCCCGGGCTTGGATATAATCCCTATTGCTTTAGTTTTTTCTATCCATTGTTTGGGGGTTAGGGTGAAACTGTTTGTTCCACTCTCCATTTTAAAAGCATCGAATTCGATGCCTTTAAAATTTGGATTATTTAGTTTTTCCCATAACCCTAGAAAATCAATCGTACTACGTAGACGCATCCAGTTTTGTATAATGTAGTTAGTACGTTCTCTGTCTTTGAAATGTGCCATGTCTGTCAGGCAGATATAATCATTATTATCAGGTCTTACAGATATGGATATATCAATATTCGTAACAGTTATTTTCTTCATTATTTCTACTACTTTTATTTTATGAGGGATAAAGTTAAGCATTATTCCTGTTTTCAGTATCTTAAAAGCATCTTTTTAATAGGCCATGACGCTTACTATGATGACTACAGAAACTAGGATGTGCATCGCTTGATTAAGATGATTGAGTGATTGATACCTTGATATTGGTTATAAATCAATGCGTAACGGGATGAAGCTTCTTCTTTCAAGGCTTTTGCCGCCATCCAGAGAGCATAGGATGAAGCAGTCTGATATTCTCCGCATTGTTCTTTAAAGTTGCTATGCAGGGCATGAGGGAACAGACTGTGTTCCAGCTCTGTATAAACGGAATCTGTTGCTTTCTGCCCGTTCTTGCCACTGATAAACCAGTCAATGTCTTCGGGTGCAAGCCCGTGAGATTTTAGAAAATGATGCATCCTGTTACTGATTTCCGGAACACTCATCCGGGTGATAAAAGTATCTACCCCTTTCAGTTCGGCAAAAGTCTGTTCCTCTTTTTGTGCGCTTAACAGGAAAAATTGTGCTCCCTCACCGGCTGTCGTTCCTTTCAACAGTCCTAAACGCTGCTGAATGATATGGCTGGTAGGGGTTATTTCATCCATAGCACCTGCCAGTACATGCTGTTTGCCTTCGGCAATGCTCATGATGCCATCTATCAGAGCACTTTCAAAACTTAAGCCACGGTGTACATACGTCACATTATAAGCATGTATTTTGAGTAGCAAAGCTAGCTGTGCACCCAACGTATTAAAGGTGGACTGAATGAAAGCGGTGGGATTGAGCATCTGTTCCCGGTTGTCCATCAAGGCGTTCATAAACTTTTCCGTATCGGCCAGACAACCCAGTCCCGTAGCAGTGATAATGGCATCTACCTTTTCCGACGGGATATCTTTCAGACATTCCAGTCCGCAGGCTACTCCCATCTTGATCATGCGGCTCATGCGCCTCCGCAGATTGGCGTTGGTGATCATTTCTTTATAATCAGGTTCCTGTGCGGAGAAATAAGGCTTTTCATTGCTGCTTTCCGCATGGATAGAGGCGATACGGTTGATATATACTGGGCACATACGCTATCTGTTTAGAGTGGAAAATACGAGAGATGAGTTGTTGCCGCCAAATCCGAAGGAGTTGGATAATACATGCCGTATGGGAAGTCCTGACCGGAAAACCGTTTCAGGAATAAGGCCGCTTTCTTCATCGGACAGATGGAAGTTCAGATTAGGGTAAATCAGTCCGTGACGGATGGAGAGTACGGAATATACGGCTTCTATTCCTTCCGAGGCTCCCAGGGTGTGCCCGATGAAAGCCTTGACCGAACTGAAAGGAGGAATACGGGTATCGAAGATACGCCGGATGGCTTTCCCTTCGGAAGCGTCGTTGCTGGGAGTGCCTGTACCATGTACATTGATATAGTCTATGGCTCCGGCTGTCAGCCCGGCAGAGGCTATGGCCTGACTCATGGAAAGGAAAGGCCCGTCTCCGTCGGGGGAACTTCCTGTCTGGTGGTAGGCTTCATTGGCATTGGCGTAACCGCTGAGTTCGCAATAAGGAGCTTTAGTAAGGGATTTATCAGATTGAAGAACAAGGTATCCGGCTCCTTCTCCCAGGTTTAGTCCGGCACGTGTGCGGTCGAAAGGGCGGCAGTGCTCTTTGTCCAGTATCATCAATGAATTGAAACCGTTGAGCGTGAAACGGCATAAGGCATCCGTTCCGCCTACAAGGACAGCGTCCAGCAGACCGTGCCGGATGAGGCGTGCCCCTAACATAATGGCATTTGCGGCGGAAGAACAGGCGGTGCTGAGGGTGGTCACCGTTCCTTTCACTCCCAAATAAGCGGCTATCATTTCGGTACTGGACCCACAGTCATGGGAGATAATGTCACGTAATCTCCCTTTCCGGTTATCTTCCCGGAAAGAGGCATAAAACCGCTCGCTTGCATCCATTCCTCCGATGGAAGTGGAAGAAATGAGCCCGATACGGGGAGAAGTGAAATCGAGTTCCGCATCACGGGCCGCTTCTTGGGCTGCCCACAAGCCCAGCAAGGCTGTACGTGAATACGTCTTGCCGGATGGAAGGGACAGGAGTTTCTTTAATTCTTCATTGCTCTGTTTTACTTCGGACACGGGTACGTCAAGTGCGGTGGGGAAAAGGGTGATTTTCCCCATACCGTGTTTCCCGGCTTTTAAGGAATCCAGGTTTTCTTCCACTCCTTTCCCTATGCCCGAAATCACTCCCAGACCGGTGACATAGATCTTCCTCATTGCTGATGGGCGGTGATGTAGTCTGCCAGGGTACGTACCGAATAGAATATTTCCTTGCCTTTGGCAGGATTCTCTATCTTGATTCCATAATTCCTTTCCAGAATCAGGATAATCTCTAATGCGTCAATCGAGTCAAGGCCCAGACCGTCATCTCCGAATAAAGGTGCTTCACTGTCAATGTCCTCCGGAGTGATTTCTTCCAGATTCAATGCTTCTATTAATTCAACTTTCAGTTTATCAATCAATTCTTCCATATTCTTTATTGTTTTTCAATCAGTTTAAATACTGCTTTATAGGTGTTCTTCCATAATTCACACCACCCGATGATGCAATAGTTCAGTTTCCCTTTTTGCATGACTATACGTGCGTATCTTTCCAGTTTTTCCGGCTGATAGGCTTCAGTGATGAAAAAGGTGTTTTCCCCTTGTATCTTGTGGCGGATGCAAATCTCGCCGGACACTACATTGGGTAGTGTGTAAACAAATACAGCCGGACTGGCTGCCTGGTCTCCTTCCCGGTCTATCAGTTGCTGGTGTCTGATGTCCGTATGCAGAGAGGAAGCGGCATTGGCAAGTAACATTCCCATTTCCAGTGGAGCGAATGTCTTACCTTCCAGCAAGTATTCGGCGGCCACATATCCCAATTTGCAAAGGTCATCCATTTTATAGAATTTCAGGTTGTTTCCGCCTGTTTTTTTATAGGTATCACGTATAAATGTGCCGAAATCCGGTTCTTCGGAATGAAAAATAAGTTCGTTGTTTATGAAGACAGAACTGTTTTCAATACGAACCTCCCGTGTACATCGGATTTCGGGCAAGGTGTTGTCCTCATCTTTGAACGGAGTATATTCCGGTAAAGATAAGACAATGGCTGCGTTGCATCCGCCGAATCCCGAAGCGGTTTTTACGCAATGTTTCATCGGGATGCTCCGGTGGGTGGCATAGACCGGTATCGGCATAGGAACTCCCGGTGTTTCGTAACCCGGAGTGCCGAACAGGATGCCTTGTTTCAGTTCGTGCATACAGACAATGCTTTCAATGATTCCCGATGCTCCCAAGGTATGGCCGAAATAGGGCTTCAAACTATGGACGGGCACTTGTTCCAGATGAGCCAGTGTGAGGGCTTTGGATTCCATTTCGTCATTGTATACGGTAGCTGTGCCGTGAGCATTCACAAAACTGATATCCTGAGGGGCTGTTCCTGCTTCCTGCATGGCTTGGCGGATGGCGAAATAGAGTCCGTCTCCCGTGCGGGAAGGACCGGAGATGTGGTTGGCATCGTTACTGACGGCTCCTCCCGAAAGGATAACATGTTCTTCTGTTCCTTCTGAACTGAGCAATACGGCTCCGCAGGCCTCTCCCAAGTTCAATCCGTCACGGCTGCTGTCATACGGACGGCATGGGCGGGAGCTGAGAGACCGGAAAGACCCGAAACCGCTGGTGATGAAATGAGAGAGAAGGTCACCTCCCGCTACGATTACCCGGCGGTAGATACCGTTCTCTATCATGCGTTTTCCTGCTATGAGGGCTGACACTCCTGAAATGCAGGCATTGGAAATGACATGCATCCGTTCCTCGGCATGGAAATAACCGGCAATGTTTTCTGCCATTTTCCAAAGAAAGACCGCTTCATCGGGATGTTCCGTATGACGGGCCAGTAAATCGATGTTCCCTTTGGTGGTGGAGAGGATGAGTCCGCAGGTTTTGTCTTCCAAAGTTTGTCCGGACTGACGGATGAGTTCGTTGATGGTCAGTATGAACAGTTGTTCCATCCGGGGATAGCCACTTACTCCTATGGCCTCCGCCTGTTGTTGCAATCTCTCTTGCGAGAGAGTGGCTGCCAATAGGGGAGTGTCCGCAATCCGTTTGTCCGTCTGCAGGGTGATACCGCTGTGATAGCTCCGGATGGCTTCCAGATTTTCCTGTGTGCCGAAACCCAGCGCGCTGATCAGGGTATCATGGGTGATATAGGTAGTCAGATGATGTTCCATTTCTTTTTCCACTCTATGTAAAAGGCAGGATTAACCAGTTCCAGTTCTCTATTTGTATTCAGGAATACCTGTGTAGTGGTTCCTGTTGCCACAATGTTTTGGTCCGATGCCCGGTAGATGGTGTATTCAAAAAGGATTTTGGCGGCATCACTGTGGATAAACCGTGTCTCGACAATCGCTTCCTCGCCAAAAGACAGCGGTTGTTTGAACTGGCAGGTCAGATCTACGATAGGTACTACATATCCTTCCCGGTAAATGCTCATATAGTCCAGGCCGTACCGCTTTCCGAAAGCTTCGCGTCCGTCTTCGAAATAACGCACATATTCTCCATGCCATACTATCTGCATGGAATCTATCTCACTGAAGCGGACTTTGATGGTGGTCCGGTCTGTCAGTGCCGCCTGATGTGGACTTGTTTTTCGTTTCATTCTTTCTTCAGATATATTTTCATCCGGCATTCGGCCAGCAATTCATCGTTTTCTTTTACCTCGGCGGTAATCAGGGTGATATCAAATACTTCCTGAACGATGGTTATACCGGTATATAGTTCTGCTCCGGCAGAAGGAAGACGGAATAGTTTCATCTTTTCTACCGAACCGATAAAACCTAATGGTACAGGTTCTTTCCGCAGCATATAGATATAACCTACACGTGCCGCCGCCGACTGGGCGATGTGCTCTATGATTCCCGTTTCCTGTAATACACCGTCCCGGCAGAACAGGTTGTCGGTAGTGACGGTCAGCCCTGACCAGGATGTATCTTCTTCTATCCCATAGAAGCGGTCTATCATTACCATGGGCGGGCGTTGGGGAATCAGCCGGAACAGTTCTTCTCCCTGACAGATGATTTCTTTGCTGCTCATTTCAGTCTGCATTGCAGGATACTGTGTCCCAGTCCTATGTTATCTTGAATTTCTTCCACTTCCAATCCGGCATTTTCAATGCAGCGGATCAGGTCATCCGAATGGAACATCTTGCTGTTGCCGTTGGCCATTGCTGTAAAGTAGAGGCTGATTTGTGTCAGGCAATAAGATGCTGTTTCATACCGTTGGCGATCCCATAATGTTTCCATAATATAGACTTTGCTGTCTTTGCCGATGGATTGTGCCACACGGGTCAGGATGCTGATGACTTCTTCTTCCGAGAAGCAGTCCAGAAACTGGCTCATCCATACAGCGTCAAAACCCGTGGGAAAGGGCACGTCCCGATCCAGCAGATTGGCGCCGTGACCGTGTATGCGTTCACTACCGGACAAACCGGCCGTTTGCTTTCTCATCATTTCCAGTTGTTGAGGCAGGTCCACGATGGTTACTTCCACTTCCTTATTATATTGTACGCATTGTGTGGCCCATCTGCCGGTATTCCCGCCAATATCGAGCAAGCGTTTCGGGTGATGGCTGAACACGATTTCCAACGCTTTGCCGAATGACTGGTCCGAATAGAAATGATCAAAGCCGAACCAGCTTTTCTGTACCTGTTCCGGCAATTGGGACAGACCTTCGTAAATGGTAGGCCATTCTCCGAATACTTTCAATCCTTCCGGACGCCCGTTTAAAAGAGCTTCTTCCAGATGGAACAATCCTTGATAGTTCACATCGTGATTGAATTCCATATTGACACGAGCCATTTTATCGTTCAGCAGAAACCAGCCTGCCTTGGCCAGTACATAACGGTCTTCTTCCAACAGGATGGTTCCGATGGTCAGCGATGCTTCCAGTAATACTTGTGCCGCATAGCGTGTCAGTCCGGTCCGCCCGCTGATTTCTTGCAGCGTATATCCTTCCCGTTTGCCGGACAATAATTGGAAAATTCCGAATTTCAACATCAGGCGCGATACTTGGAATACCACAGGACCGAAAGCTATCTCTTGTGCCAGTCTTTGCGCTTCGGCAGCCGTACATTGTTCTTTTGTATATCTTTTATGCATCATACCAGATTTATTTTTATGTCCAGAACGGGTAGTAATTGAACCATTGTTCCGGATACTGCCGGACAATCTTTTCCAGCGTTTGTGTATATTGCTCCAATAATGCCTGTTCGGCCCGTTTCTCTTTCGTCCGTACTACTGTCTCGGCTATAAAGAAATGGAAACGATACGTTCTTTGGGCTTCACGCATGGCAAAATAGAATACGACGGGTACTTTTAACTTCGAAGCCAGCAGGAAAGGGCCCATCGGAAATTTGGCTTCTTTTCCCATGAAAGAAGTCGTGAGTAATTTCTCTTTATTCAGATAGCGGTCTCCCTGAAAGCAGACATACTCCCGGCGGTCCAGCGCTTCCGTGATGCGGAATACATGTGTCAGGCTGTCTTCATTCACCGGAATTATTTTGTAGTCTCGCGTAGAGGCGTTCTTTTCCAAAATCTCCTTTATCCGTTCGTGTTCGGCGTCAAACATGACGATATTGATCTTTTTGCCATATTCATCGAAGAAAGGAGCGCCTATTTCCCAGTTGCCCACATGGGCGCCAATCATAATTACTCCGGTGTTTCCGTTTAGTACGTCTAAAAATGCCTGATAGTTCTCAAACTTGAAATGATACTTGCCGGTCATTCCGTTGCCGATGGCCACTTTGTCAATCAATATTTGTCCCAGCCGGTAATAGTTTTTCAGGAGCAGTGCGACGGATTTCAGCCGTCCGTATTTCAGCCTGTTCCGTGCGTAACTCCAAGTATTGCCCGTTGCTTTCGGTGCGAAAGGTATGAAGTAGAGGACGACCAATGCCAGGAAGCCGTAGGCCGCAGTTATCCCCAGACAGCGGATCATGTAGATAAAGAACATGTATCCGAATGTGCCTCCTCTTGTCTTACCTTTCCATGTTTCGGACATCAGTCTTCTTTTTGCATATGTGAAATTACCAGATTATAGAAATCCTGGAAGGTTTTGATACCGGCAAAATCTTTGGCTGTAACGGTGAAACCGAAATTCTTGTCAATCAGTACTACCATATCCACCAGGTCAAGGCTATCCAATTCCAAGGTTTGCATCAAAGGTGCGTCCGGTTGGATCTGTTCTACATCAATCTCAAATTCTTCGGCCAGGGTGGTTCTGATCTTTTCGATGATTTCTTCGTTGGTCATAAATTTATATATTGGTTTGAATTAATTGTTTTCTTTAAATTTACGGATAATCAGTGAGGAATTGGTTCCTCCGAATCCGAATGAGTTGGACAAGAAGGTGTCAAATTCCGTTTCTATCCTCCGGGAGGGGATGTTCAGCAGAGCAGAGGCTTCATCGGGTTCTTCAAAATTGAGATTAGGAGCGATAAATCCGTTATTCATCATCAAGATGGAATAAATGACTTCACTGGCGCCTGCCATCCACATCTCATGTCCGGTTTGTGACTTGGTGGATGTGACATAGGGCCGATGGTTTCCGAACACTTCCGCTATGGCTTTTGCCTCATTCAAATCTCCCACGGGGGTGGAAGTGGCGTGTGCATTGATATATTGGATTTCTTCCAAGGGAATGCCCGCATCGTTGATTGCCATCTGTAAAGAGCGTCTGGGACCGTCCACATTCGGTACGGAAATATGATCTCCGTTGGATGAAAAACCGTATCCGATGACTTCTGCCAGAATAGTAGCTCCGCGCCTTACGGCTGATTCATAACTTTCGAGTACCAGGCTGGCGCCTCCTCCGCTGGGTATCAAACCGTCCCGTCCCTTGTCAAAGGGGCGCGATGCCTTTTCCGGTTCGTCCTCACGGGTGGAGAACGCGCCCAATCCGTCGAAACTACCCACGGAGTAAGGATTTACCTCTTGTGCTCCTCCGCACAGAATGCAGTCCTGAAGTCCTGATTTGATGAGCATATATGCCATGCCGATGGCGTGTGAACCGCTGGCACAAGCTCCCGATATGGTAAAATTAATTCCCTTCAAATGGAAAATAACCGAAAGGTTCATGGTAATCGTAGAGTTCATGGACTGGAAGATAGAACCGGAGCCCACCATAGCCGTATTCTTCTTGGCACGAATGACATCAATGGCCTCGATTACCGGAGCGGCGCTACTGTCATTTCCATACAATATGCCTACTTCATGATTTAATAAAAACTCCTCGTCTATTTGTGCCTGACGGAATGCCTCCAAGGTAGCCATATAGGCATATTCTCCCTGTTCGGCGAGGCTATGCCTCTTTTTGCGGTCCAATAACTTCTTTAAATCAGGACGTTCGACAAGTCCTGTCAATGCGGAAAAATACCCCATCTCTTTACGTGCCGGATCGATGCCGATGCCTGAACGCCCTTGGAACAAAGAGTCTTTCACCTCATCTTGGTTCTTGCCTATGCACGAATAAATACCCATGCCTGTAATCACTACTCTTCTCATCTTCTGCTTATGTATAGATTCCTCCATTGATGGAAATTACTTCTCCGGTGATATAGGAGGCTTGTTCCGATGCCAGGAAGCCTACCAGTGCGGCTACTTCTCCGGGTTCGCCGAACCGTCCTGCCGGTATCTGTTTTTTCCATTCATTTTCATCAATGCCGTTGGTCATATCCGTGCGGATAAATCCCGGTGCTACGGCGTTCACCGTCACGTGTTTTCTGGCCACTTCCTGTGCCAGTGCTTTGGTGGCGGCTATCATTCCGCCTTTGGCTGCCGAATAGTTGGTTTGTCCCGGCATTCCTTTGATACCCGACAGGGAAACGATGTTGATGATACGTCCGAATCGCTTTACCAGCATATTTTTCAGCAAGGGTTGGGTGACGTTGAAGAAACCGTTCAGGCTGATATCCAACACCCGGCTCCATTCATCCTGTTCCATCCACAGCATCAGGTTGTCACGGCGTATACCGGCATTGTTCACCAGTACCTCAATGTAGGTATCGGGATGCTTCTCCATCCAGCCGTTCAGTGCGGCGTGTGTGGCTACTGCGTCTGTCACGTCAAATTTCATCAGTTCGCCGTCCGAGCCTTGTTCCCGTATCTGTTGCAGGGTGGCTTCGGCTTCCGTATCGTTGCTTTGGTAGTTTATCAGTATATGATATCCCATTTCGGCCAGTTTCAGACATACAGCCCGTCCGATGCCCCGGCTTCCTCCTGTTACTAGTGCGTATTTCATTTTTCTTGCAACCTCCCTTTTTTAAGATATACCATCATTCTTTCTATCTCTTTATATTTAGGCGTATCTTCCCGGAACACAGGAAAAAATGCTCGTATCTCTTTATATACTTGTTGTGACCGGGGGCTTAGCCGACCGGCTATTTCCAAACAGTCTACAGCTTGTACAATACCCATCATCAGGATAGCCATCACCTGATAAGCATTTTCAATGACTGTTTTTGCCAGCAGTGCGGAATTGGTTCCCATGCTTACAATATCCTGATTGTCATTGTTGTTGGGGATGCTATGCACATACATCGGATTGGACAAAGTCTGGCACTCCGCTGTGGTAGAAGTCGCGGTAAATTGTGACGCCTGCAAACCATAGTTCAATCCCAGCACTCCCATATTGACAAAGGGGGGCAGAATGCCGTTGATGCGGTCGTGAAACAAGTAATTGATCTGCCGTTCGGCAAGCATGGCCAGTTTGGTGACCGCTATTTTCAGTTTATCCATTTCAAAAGAAACGTAATCTCCGTGAAAGTTACCGCCATGATACACGTTTTGCGTGTCGGGGTCCACTATCGGGTTGTCACAGGCTGAATTTATTTCGTTTATCAATACTTTTTCGGCATTGAGCAATTCATCATAAACCGGTCCTAGAATCTGTGGGATGCAGCGCAACGAATAATAGGGTTGAACCTTATGGGTGAAGATTTTCTCTTCGTGTTTTCCGTTGTAAAGTTCATTCTCTCTTTTGCGTACACATTGGCTGCCTTCCACCCATTGGCGCATCATGCGGGCTATCTCTTGCTGTCCTTCATGCCGTTTGGCTTCGTTCAGCGGTTCAGACATGAAATCATCGTACGAGGCGGCAATTTCATTCATCATGACCGATGCGCCTACTGCCCAATGCATCAGTTGGCGGGCATAAATCAGGTTGACAATGCCTATACCTGTCATTACCGAAGTGCCGTTGGTCACTGAAAGCCCTTCGCGGATATGCATTTTGAAGGGTTGCAATCCGTTTTCCGCCAAAACGGATGCCGTATCTCTTTTCTTGCCTTGGTAAAAGACCTCTCCTTCTCCAATCAGGGTGAGGGCGATATGGGCAAGCTGTACCAAATCGCCACTGGCCCCTACACTGCCGTGTTCGGGTACGTATGGAGTAATCCCCCGGTTGATAAACTCGATAATGAGCAATGCCAGTTCTTTATGTACGCCGGATTTTCCTTGCAGAAAAGTATAGAGACGCGCTATCATGGCAGCTTTGACATAGAGTTCCGGAAGGGGTTGCCCTGCTCCGGTGGCATGGCTGCGGATGATATTATACTGTAATTGTGACAAGGATTCATCTTCAATACGGTATTGGGCCATCGGTCCAAAGCCGGTATTGATGCCATAGATGATCTTGTCGTTGGAGAATGTTTTCAGAAAATGGAAACTCTCTTCCAATTTTTGCATACATTGGTCGGAGAGTGTCAGTGGCTCTTCTTCAAACAAAATCTTATACAGGGACGCTAAAGTTATCTTATTCTCAGCTAGCATTGGATTGGTGTGATAAGCAGTTTTGTATAATTTCCGCAAAAATAGTTATTTAAAAATAAGTATTACCATCCGAAGGGAGATTTTTCAGTTTTGATGGTTATCTGAAAGGTTCACCACAGATTATACAAATAAACGCAGATGCTTCTTAAATCATTGATTGTCAGGTGGGTAATCTGTGTGAATCTGTATAGTCTGTGGTGAAAAATATAGTGTCGCTCTATGTATCCTATTTATTCAGTTTCCATGTGAAACCGTCTTTGGTATCTTTCACTTCAAAGCCAAGAGCGGCCAGCTCATCACGGATTTTATCGCTTGTAGCCCAGTCTTTATTGGCTTTGGCTTTCATACGCTGTTCCAGCAGCATATCTACTACTTTGCCGTATGCCTCTTCACGTGCCTCGTTATTGGCGGCTTCTTCTTTCAGGCCCAGGATTTCGTACATAAAGAGATGGAACACACTTTTCAGTTCTTCCAGATCTTCTGCGGAAATAGTGGCTTTCTTGTCCAGAACCGTATTAATCATACGGGCGCCGTCAAACAGATGGGCAATGACAATCGGTGAGTTCAAGTCATCATTCATGGCTGTATAACACTTTTCACGCAAGTCTTTTACCCCCTCTATGCCGGTGGTTTGTGTTGCCGGAGTGATGCGTTCAAGACCTTTCACAGCTTCTGTCAGCCGTTCCAATCCTTTTTCGGCTGCTTGTAATGCTTCGTTACTGAAGTCCACTGTACTGCGGTAATGTGCCTGAAGGATGAAGAAACGGATGGTCATGGGGCTGTAGGCTTGGGTCAGTAACTTGTGGGTACCGTGGAAGAACTCATCCAAGTTAATGAAGTTGCCGTATGATTTTCCCATCTTCTGTCCATTAATGGTAATCATGTTGTTGTGCATCCAATAGTGAACCATGTCATCGCCTTGTGAAGCCACGCTTTGTGCGATTTCACATTCGTGGTGTGGGAAAATTAAGTCCATTCCCCCTCCATGAATATCGAAATGCTCGCCCAGGTATTTCTTACCCATTGCGGTACATTCACAATGCCAACCGGGGAATCCGTTACTCCACGGGCTGGGCCAGCGCATGATATGTTCGGGTTGTGCACATTTCCACAGGGCGAAATCGGCAGGATTGCGCTTCTCGCTTTGACCGTCCAGCTCGCGGGTGGTGTTCAGCACATCGTCCAGGTTGCGGCCGGACAGTTTGCCGTAATGATGGTCTTTGTTGTATTTTGCTACATCGAAATAAACGGAACCTTCACTTTCATAAGCATAGCCGTTTTTCAGAATTTCTTCTACCAGTTCTATCTGTTCAATGATATGGCCTGATGCATGTGGCTCGATACTGGGTGGAAGTACATTCAAGGCTTCCATTGCCTTGTGGTAGCGATTGAGGTAATATTGCACTACTTCCATGGGTTCCAGTTGCTCCAGACGGGCCTTTTTGGCGATTTTATCTTCGCCTTCGTCTGCATCGTGTTCCAGATGACCGACATCGGTAATGTTACGGACATAACGTACCTTGTATCCCAGATGGGTAAGATAACGGAACAGGATATCGAACGTGATGGCGGGGCGTGCGTGTCCTAAATGGGCATCGCCATATACGGTAGGACCGCATACATACATACCTACATGAGGGGCATGCAAGGGAACGAAAAGTTCCTTTTGACGGCTTAATGTATTGTAAATGGTTAGTTTATTTTCCATAATTCATTCTATTAGAATTGCAAAGTTATAAATTAAAGTGTGTATTTGGCTAATAATTAACAAAAAATCTGATGCTGATGTCCTCTGCTTGTCTACAAATGGTGTTTGTTGGTTTAAAGGATAGAGATTTATGGTAATAAATAAAAGTAGGTTGTCTTTGAATGTAAAAGAACAGAATGATGATTTTTTGTATGGAGATTAGGGAACCTAACTCTTTTTCCTTTTCATGAAATAGGTTTCTCTTGTTTCTGTTTATGATCTTTAATCTCTGCTATTGATTTGTAAAACAGGACCACTGCCTCATAAACCTTGGTGTTGTTTTACGGGGCAGTGGTGGTGTTTCTATATGAAGTTTGCGTGCGGAGCGGGAATGTTTATTTGGACTTCTTTCCCCAATACGTCTTGTTGTTGGCATAGCCGGCATAGACGATGGTATGGGTGCGCGGACTGGCTTCCCAGTCGGTTTCGCGTTGCAGATAAAGTTCCACTCCGTTGACAGTCAGAATCTGTTGGGCGGCATCATAGCTCCACGTACTGCCTTTCCAGATACCTTCGGTGATAGTGTGGTCGGCGGCGAGAGTCATTGTTGCTGAAGTTCTCTGCTCTCCATATTTGTATGTAAGGTCGATGTGTTCCCAATTGCCGGGCAATTCTTCTTCGGTGATGGCTACCTTGGGAACGGCTCCGTAGCGTTCAGGCATTACGAGAGGCCAACCGTCTTTCGTCCAGCGGATGCTGCGTACGTGCCCCATCATGATGGCGTTGCTGGCGTTGATGCCCGGAACATCCTTAGGCAGACGGCCTTGTGAGGCGTAGAACCAGTTGTCTTTGCCATCGTCGAAGATAGCGCAGTGGGCGATGCCTACCCAGCCGTAGCCTTTGCTGAACTTATAGGGATGAGTCACTATGGGCAGTGCATCGGCACCGGCGGTCACGTCTTTGCCGTCAATGCCCACGTAGGGACCGGTGATGCTTTTCGAGCGGACCACACGGGTGTTATAGGGCACGTCGAGAGCGTCGTAGGCCAGGAAGAGGTAGTAGTAGCCATCGCGGTAAATGACTTCGGGACCTTCACTGGCTTGCCAGCGGTTACCTGTCTGGCGGGTGGCGATCAACTGACCATACTCGGCAGGTGCTTGGCCTGTAGCCCAAGGTTGGCCCAAAGTTTCGGCAGGCTTGCCTGTTTCGCTATTGAGCTTGAGAGCGGCTATGCCGCTATGCCATGAACCGTAGACCAACCAGTGCTCGCCTTCGGGCGTGATGACATAAGAGGGGTCGATGGCATTCCATTTATAATAGCAATTGGCCCAATCATCCGGCTTCACGTTGAAGTTAAGTCCTTTGTCGGAAGCATTGGTGATGACGTAGCCTTTGTCTACCCATCCGTCGTTGTTGGAGGGATCGTTGTTTTCCATCAGGCCGATAAAGGCGCGCTCCGACCAGGTGTTGGCACCGTTGAGTGTGCCGGGGCAGACAATGGAATAGTACATGCGATAGAGGCCGTTCTTTACCTTGCGTACTACGGGAGCCCAATAGCCGAAGTCATTAACATTAGGATTGATTTCGGCAAGTCCCATTTCTTTTCGTATTTCATTGAGCTTGGGCACTACCCATTCGGGCAGGTTCTTCATTGTACCGCCGAGGTATTCCCAGTTGACAAGGTCCTTGGAGCGACGACCGTGGAAGTGGCCGCCTGCGGTGTGGACGTTGCCGTATGAAGCATCCGTCTGATACATGTAATAATAACCATCTTCGGCCAATACAACCGAGGGGTCGTGTACGTTGGCAAGATTCCATTGAGAGCGTTTGCTCCAGTCACTTATCGAGGTATAGTCATCGGAGTAGGTGGGGGCCACGTAATTCTTGAGTTCATCGTCTAAGCTTAAGCTTTCTGTGGTGGCCGTGACCACCTCTGAATAGACATAACGGCTGTCACAGTAGACGTATGCACGGATATAGTAGGAGGTACCGGAGGTCAAGGTTGAGAGGGAGGCACTGAAATTCTCATCGGCATCCACCACGTGGTCTTTGATAGTCGGTACGGAAGCTGCTGCACTGTAACAGAAGCCTTTCTTGACTATTTGGTTCAGATCACCTGTAACCGATGCGGTGACGGTCAACGAGGTGGGTGTGGTTGTAGTTACTTTCGGAGTACTTACAGTTGCATAATAGCGGTCTATATCTTCGCTGTTGTCAGAACAAGCGGCTAAAACAAGGAATATTGGTAAGAACATCCACAATGGTAATAGTTTTTTCATCTGTTGATAGTTTAAAGACCATGCCGCTTCTTCCTGAGGAAAACGGCATGGCTTGTGTGATTACTGATTCGGATTAGAAGACGAGATGGCCGCCTTCAATTGTTAAAGCGAAGTTCAAGTCGTTCATATCCAATTTGTTGATCCCTAAATAGTATTGGGCATAGGAAGTACCTGAAGTGCCTTTCATTACTGCTTGAATGTCGGCTGTACCATTGCCGCAATTGGTCACGTAGACGGTGACTTTGGCTCCGTTCATATCGGCAAGCCAAGCAGCCCAGTCGCCTTGTGTACCGTTGTGAACGAGGCTGGCATTTCCATCGTATCCTGCACCCCATCCATAGTTGTCGGCGCGTACCACTGCATATTCGGCAAGATCGGCTTTGCGGAGAACGATAGCGAAGTTGCTCCAGTTATTAGCTTGGCTGGTGTAATTGGTGAAGCTGATGGATCTGGTTTCACCTGCCGGCACGTTGAAATTGTCAGAAAAGACAGTCCACCAACCCGTTGAATTGTCTTCGGCTCCTATGATACCGGCTGAGTTGCTCACAGCGGCAACCACAGATTCGGCAACTTTGACTTCTACGGTAGCGGTAACTTCTTCGGCAGTAATGGTTACGGTCTGCGTACCGGCTTTGGCAGGAATGGCAGAGAAATGGAGTTTGGCGTTGTCTACTACTCTTGTGCTTCCGTCGGCATAAGTAGCCGTTACTTCCAATCCTTCGGGAAGGAATGCCAGCGTACGGTCGGTCATCGTTTCCGTTGCTGCCGAAGTATAATAGTAATACTGCGTGTGCGCAGGTTGAGCCGTCACTTGGATGGATACAATCTTTTCCACTACTTCAAACGTAGCATTGGCCACCACCGGCTGGTTGCAATTCTCGCCTTTGAAGGTCTTGTTGTAGATGACTACCAGTGTCTTCGTGCCCAGTTCGTTCATATTGGGGATGGCAGTGAACTGGAGTTCTTCTGCGGTTACGGTCTTAGTCACCCCTTCTTCGAAGCTGACGATGGCAGTAATCCCGGCTACGGCTTCTTCGAGTGAGGTGCCGGCATTGACCTGATCGGGTACATTTTGCAGTACCATCGAGAGCGGATTCTTGTCTTCGGCAGAGGTAAGGCCGCCGATAGGAACGATGTTCGATTGCAAGAAGTTGATGTAAGAGCCTTCGGGTACCAGGAAGCAGCGGATGTTGGTATTGCTCGCGTCTGCATTCAGATTGGGTAACTTGTACGGCTGTTTGTAGGTTTTGGTTGCCGAGGCGTTCTGGATTTTGATAGAGAAGGCATTTTCATTGGTGCGGTCTACGGTGAGTGTTACTTTGCCGCCCAATTTCTGTACAGTTTCGTCCAGATTGTCAACGGGTGACAGCATCAGTGTGCTGGAGGTGTATTTGAAGAAGAGATGGGAACCCCATTGGGAGTTATAGGCCAAAGTATCGTTTGTGGTATCAAAACGATAAGCGCCATATTCCGTGTATCCTTCACCTCCGCGGTCTGCGTCATTGGTAATGACTAGGGCGAAGTTTTTATAATAGGTATTGTCGGCAGGGTTGATGTTGAGGTTGAACACTCCATGCCACTTCTGACCATCGGGCACGACGTAATACTTGGAGAAAGCTGTCCAGAAACCGGAGGTGTAGTCCGTATTACCGAAGGAGTAGACATCTTCCTGCATGCCCTCCAGCACTTCTTCTTCCGGATCTTTCTTTGAATTTGCTATGGAGTCCACTTTCTCGGAAATCCAGTCAGGGGCGTTAACATCATACAGCTCGCCACCCTCGCAGCTTGGCAATGCCATCAACCCGAAGGCGATGGAACAGCAAGCGTATACTAATTTATTGAGTATTCTCATTGTCTTACATTTTAATAGGTTTGTTTATTTGCTTAAGTCAACCACCGGATGAACAGTCCATCCGTTCTCACTGAAATAAGTAGAGTTGTCCGTGCTAAAGTTGGCAGAGTTACCACTTAGGTTAGGGTTCTTGTTCAACAACTGTTGTACGATGGGCAGAAATTCGTGCCCGGGTAAGTAGGTGTCAAAAGAACTTTTTAGTTCGGAGTCGGTTGCGATATCGTTGTAGTCTACAGGATCTTTGGTTCCGGTTACAGAACGGCGTACGACACTGTGCTCCTTAAGTTGTTGCAAACGATCATTCTTATAGAAGAATCCCCAGCGGATAAGATCGAATCCGCGTCCGAACTCACAACCAAATTCTTTCGGACGCTCCACATTGGCAATCTGCTCGAAGAGTTTGTCGGCTGTAGGGAAGTCAGCCAGTTCCAGATCGGGCAAGTCAGCGCGGTTGCGTACTTCGTTAATCCAGTCGATGGCCTGTTGTGTGGGGCCGTTGACTTCGTTTTCACATTCGGCAGCACGGAGCAGCACGTCGGAGTAGCGCATCAGACGCAAGTTGATTCCATCGTGTAAACCTGTAATAACGGTGCTATAGAGTCCGGTACGGAGGTTTGTGAACTTGGCGATGGGTAGACCACCGTATGTGTTGTTGGTTACGATGTTGTCGGTGGCTGTAAGTTTGCTCGTATAAGCTACATTGCCATATTCAAAGTCTTCCCAATCGGATTCGTAAGTACCGATGGTCCAGTACAGACGCGGGTCGAGTTTGCCGTCAGTAGTACGTTCTGCTTTGAAGAGATGGTAGAGCCAGGGGGAAGCCGAAATGTCGGCCCAACCGCCATAATTGCCGGGAGCGAAGTTACTCTCGATGGCCGAACCTTGGGTGGCATTCGGGCTGGTGTTCACCGGAGTCCACTCGTCGTCGGTTCCTTGTGATTCTAAGTCAAGGAATTGCACTTCGAAAAGGCTTTCCTTGTTGTTCTCATAGGCAGGACCTTCACGAAAGTTGTCGCCATAGTTATCCATCAGTTCATAAGTACCATATTTTTTGCCGATAATGTCTTTCAGTACAGTAAGGGCGTCTTTGAATTTATGGCGTACCATGAGCGCACGGGCATAGTAACCGGCTGCGGCACCACAGGTGGCACGTCCTTTTTCCCATTCGCCACCTTGATCTCGTGAGGGTAACAATTCCATGGCTTCTTTGAAATCACTTTCCACTTGGTCCAGCACGGCATCATAGGTGCTGTTGCCGGTATAAAGTCCATCCAATGAAGAGTAGGTGGCATAATCTGTGATGAGGGGCGGGTTCTGGTAATAACCAACCAGATTGTAGTATGACAGACCGCGCAGGAAGAGCACTTGTCCTTTGATGCGTTTCATTTTTTCGGAAAGCTGGCTGTTGTCTTCATCGCAACGGGAAATGGCAAAATTACATACATTAACGGTGTAGTACCATTCGCGCCAGGGCCACCACGTGATGTCCGAGGTTACTTCCGCATTCAGGTCATCGAAAGGCAGATACCATACTTGTGATGAATTCCAGGCTTCATCGCCACGACACACATCAATGGTGTAGCCTACACGGGCGTAAGAACCTTCCATACGGATATGGTTATAGGCGGCAATAACGCTCTCTTCCAAATCATCGGCATTGAAACCGAATGTGTTTGAGGTTTGCTGGTTGGGATTTAACAGCTCCAAATTATCATTGCAAGAAGTCAATGTGCCTAATCCCAAAAAGAGAACCAATGCATATTTATTGAGTTTCATATTGTTATGTTTTTAGTGATTAGAAAGTGAAATGAACGCCACACATGAAGGTACGTGCGGTAGGATAAGAACAGAAGTTATATCCCGGTGTGAAGGTACCTCCTGCATAGTCCACATTGTAACCTTTGTAGCCGGTAAAGGTGTGCAGGTTCTGTGCCGACACGTAGAAACGTACATCCGATACGTATTTGCCAAACCATTCGTTGGGGAAGTTGTAGCCCAGTTCTATATTGGCAATTTTCCAATAAGCTGCGTTCTGAATTTTGCGGTCGCTGAAGAGATCGTTCCAGGCCAGGCTGGCACTGTTGGTGACATAGGTACGTGGTACGCTGGAAAGATAGGTGCTGCCGTCTTCGCTGAAGCGATTGGCGTCGAGCATGGCTACGTCTTTGTTGCCCCAGCCATAGCAAGAGTTCAGAGAGTTGTGGATGTCGTCGCTAACGTGATAGTTGAGTGCACCGAACGTAGCGATGCTCAGGTCGAAACGTTTGTATTCGAAGCGGGCGTTCAAACCGAAATTGATCTTAGGCATACCGCTGCCCAATACTACCTGGTCATTGGCATCTACCTTTCCGTCAGGCTTTCCGTCGGGACCGCTTACGTCCTTATAGAGGCAGTCACCAATTTGGGCGCCTTCTTGTGTGGCATGGTTGTCCAAGTCAGCTTGTGTGCGGGCGATGCCATCATAAACCCATCCGTAGAATTTGCCGATCTCTTCACCTACGTTGGTGATGTAGGCGCCGGAGATGTATGAATCGGTACCGAAGCCCAATGAGGTTACGCGGTTACGGACAGTACTTAAGTTAGCCGACACTTCATACTTGAAGTCGTGGTCTCGGTTGCGGTAAGTAGCTGCAAATTCGAAACCTGAATTGTTCATCGAAGCGGCGTTCATTGTTACGGTGGTATTGGATACACCGGCTTGTTCGGGAACGGGAACAGCATAAAGCAGGTCTTCACTGGTGTTCTTGTACCATTCGGCAGTGAATTCCAGACGGTTGTTGAACAAGGCGAGGTCGATACCCACGTTGTAGCTTTTCTTCTTTTCCCAAGAAAGGTTGTTGTCTACGAAAGTGGAAATGGCAGAACCGGTGATGGGCGTGTTGCCAAAGCTATAAGTCATGTTATTACGTGCCATTACAGCCTGATACATGTATTCACCAATGTTTTCGTTACCGAGCTCGCCATAGCTGGCACGTACCTTGAACATGTTGACAATGTTTCTGTTGAAGGGGAAGAAAGACTCCTTGTCGAAACGCCATCCCACAGAAACAGAGGGGAAGGTGCCCCAACGGATATTTTGGGACAAGCGGGAACTGCCGTCGCGGCGCACGGTTGCCGAGAACAGATAACGCTCGTCGTAGTTGTAGTTGATACGCCCGATGTAGGATAGGAGGGTGTGTTTGTATTCGAAGCTTTCAGCGTAAGTGTTGGCGGCATTCTGGAGTTGCAGGAAGTAAGGCTCGGTGAAGTTGACGCCCCAGCCTGTCAGCAAGTCGGTGTTTTCTTCTTCGTAAGTCTGGCCGGCTACCAGGTTAAAATGGTGTTTGCCGACGGTGGCATCATAAGTCAGCACGTTTTCAATCAAAGCATCGGCATAAGAGCGGGTAGCTTTGGTGAGACGTTCGTTGCTTTTGGCCAGATAGACACGGTTGCTCTGTACCCATGCAGGAATCCAGGTGAAGTCCTTGCAATGGGTTTTGCTGTAAGAGAGATTGACTTTATAGTTGAGCTTGTGGTTTTTGCTGCCAATACCGATCATTTTCAGGAGATCCACATCGGCAGAGGCTGTTCCTACAAAGCGGTCTACACGGGTATTGCGCTTTAACAGGTTATTGACCAGCAAGGGGTTGGAAGCTGAAATGTCACCATGTACGGTGTCGTAGTAAACACCATAACCATAAGAGTCATAGTTGAAGTTATTGGCGATCCCTACCAGATTGTCAAGTACCCAAGTAGAGTTGTCGTAGGCTTTGATGGTGGGTTGCATCAGCAAAGTACCACGCAGTATGTTGGTTACGTCTCCATACAGACCTTGAACGTATTCGGAAGCGTTTGACAAACCCATGTTGTCTTGATCGGAGTGAGAGTAAACCAGGCTGGTATGGAACTTGATGAATTTGGTGTCCATCGTGTTGTTGACACGCGCCGTGTAACGTTCGTAGTTGGGACCGGCGCCTTCCAGTGTACCTTTCTGGTTGTAGTAATCTAATGAAACGTTATAAGTATTGTGGGCACCGCCACCGGAGAGGTTCACATTGTGATTTTGACGGATACCTGTTTTGAACACTTCTTTAAACCAGTTGGTATTGGTGTTATCCTGGAAATGATATTTTCCGGTGGTACTGTCCAGCTTGTAACCGCCGGGCAGCGGAGTGTTGGAGTTGGCGCATGCCTGACCGATGTACTGGCTGTATTGGTCGGCATCCATTACGTCATAGACACTACTGGGAATGTAGTCCATACCTACGTACCCATTGTAGTCTACTTTCAGCGGTTGGTCTTTCTGACCGCGTTTGGTAGTGATGATGACCACACCGTTGGCTGCACGCGAACCGTAAATGGCAGCAGCCGATGCATCCTTCAGAATTTGGATGGTTTCAATATCGTTTGAAGAGAAATCGCGGATGGAAGTACCCATGGGGACACCATCGATAACATAAAGAGGAGAAGTGTCACCAAAAGATCCGACGCCACGGATACGGACGGTAGGGTCGGCACCGGGCTGCCCGTCGGAAGTGACTTGTACGCCTGATACTTTACCTTCGAGCATGGTGGAGATATTGGAATGGGATGTCTGTTTCAAGGCTTCCGTGTCTACTACAGCTACAGAACCGGTCAAATCGGATTTCTTTTGTGTGCCATAACCTATGACAACAACTTGTTCCAGCATCTGGTTGTCGGGTTGCAATTGGATGGCTTCAATGATAGCGCGGTTACGAACAGCTACTTCGCGTTCCTTGTAGCCTACATAGCTTATCGAAAGGATAGCGTTTCCGGCAACCTCCAGTTGGAAGTTTCCGTCCACATCGGTAATGGTTCCACCTTGTCCTCCTTTAATTCTGACAGTAGCTCCTGTCAAGGGCTCACCTTGTTCATCGATAACTTGACCGCGAACCTTGATAGCCGGAGATTGTGCCACGGTAGCTATAGCAGGTGTAGGATACACCATCATGCCACCCATAGCACACAGACTAAGCATTACGGAAAATAATAAATGTTTCCTCATTTTTTTAAGTATTAAATTAGTAGATTAAATTGTTGCTGATGTATTGAATTGAGATGTTGGATTATTGTACAATCCAATGTTGAATACTCTAGGTAGACAAACCACAGAGTTTATAAATATGCTGGAGCTATTCTTCATAATATTTAAGATTAGGATTAGACTTTAAAAGCAGGGTTCTCTTCCGAAAGATTGAGCACCGATTGCATGACAAAAGTATAATTTACACCGTAAACAGGGGTGGACAAACGGTTTTATAGGGTGGACGAATGGATAATGGAAAAAATGTATTTATTCCGCTTATAGTTTGCGTCTTTTGGAGGTGGTGAGATAGGCTTAGGAGAAGGCTTTTTTTATATAAAGTCATGTAGCCGGACAACCTGGTGAAGGACTGTCCGGCTACATGAGGGATAAAATACAAATAAAATTCTCTGAAAGGAATTATTTCACAAGTAAAAATCCTCCTTCCGCCTGCATCGTAATGCTGACTTCATCATTCTTTTTTAATGTTATCTCTTCAGCGTGAGGATTTAGTTTTTTATCGTCCTGATAAAGCATCACTTTATCTCCTTTAGTACACATGGGAAGGTTCAACTTTAATTTCAGCGGTTCTTTTTGTGCATTGATTCCGGCTATGTACCATTTATCGGCATGCCGACGTGCCAGTACTACGTATTTGCCCGGATAGCCGTCAATGAATCTTGTTTCGTCCCATGTGGTGGGAACTTGCTTCATGAAATCCAAACAAACTTGGGGGGCATCGGTCAGGTTATTAGGCGCCAACGCAAAATTCTGAATAGGATTTTGGAATAAAACGGCTGTTGCCAGTTGGAATACATCAGTGGTCTTGCGTATGCTTCCGCCGTCATTGTTGCGGTTGAGGCGTTTGTTGAGGAATGTGCCACCAAACTCCATGCAACCGATGGTGTTGCGGATAAATGGATGCAGACAGGCATTAAATGCTTCTTCATCGCAAAAATGTTGTTGGAAAATCAGGTTTTCCGATGCGAGCACGGCTTCGCTTCCTACATAATTAGGATACATACGCTCCCATCCCCGAGGAAGGGTACAGCCGTGGAAAATGACCATCAGTCCATTATCATCCGCATCGCTCAGGATGGCTTCGTACAGACGCATGGTTTCCTGCTTGTCACCTCCGAAGAAGTCTACTTTGATTCCTTTTACTCCTATATTATGCAGCCATTTCATTTCCTTTTTACGGATAATGGGATTGTCCATGTAATTGGTAGGACCTTGCACTATATCATTCCAGTAGCCGCTGGAACTATACCATAAAAATACATCTACATTTTTACTGTGTGCATAGTCTATGAAGTCTTTCATACGTTCACGGCCGATGTTGGTATCCCACCAGTTGTCTATCAATACATATTCATATCCCATGGCGGCAGCAAGATCTACATATTTTTTCTGATCGTCGAAATTGATGCTGCCATCTTGCCAAAGTATCCAGCTCCAGGTTCCGCGTCCCATTTTGTATGTATGCTCCGTTGGGTAAAGAGGTTCCACGACATCCCATGGAATCGTTGTTTCTACAATGGGCTTCAGGTTTTCGCCTACAGTAATAGTACGCCAAGGAGTGGAACCGGGCAATGCAAGACCGGGAGATGCCGTACCGTTACCGTTGTTTTCTTCGGGCATGGGGAAAGCGAGGGTATAAAGTCCGTCGGCGGTGGCATCGCTCAGGTGTGAACCACAGTATTTGCTGTCTACTCCGGTTTCACTGATAAGTGCCCAGCCATTTTCTCCTACATGGAACAGACAAGGAAATGTGTAACCGTGCCCATATTGTGAACGTACATTCATAGGAGCGTCAGCCTTATATTCTTCCTCATAGCTGGGCTTGGTACGTTTCCAACCTATCATGGCGTCGCTTTGCGGGCACAGGAAAGTAGTGGTGAAGGAGGGGAAGTCAAAACCGGTAGTTTCTTTTTCTATCACGATGCTTCCCGTATCGCCATATTTGGGCATTTCGTAGCGGAAAGCAATATCGTTGTTGCTTACGCGGAATATTATATTTATATTTTTCTTTTCTTTGTTGGTAAAGGTGCATGTAAGTTCATTGGCTTGATAATGAATTTGTGATTGTTTGATACGGTCTTGTGTATAGGTCTTATCTATTTTATTCTCTTTTTGTCCGGTGAAAGTCATATCCCGGCTGAAGTCCCCCACATTGGCAACAAAACCTAAAGGTGAATCTTCCAGGATGGTCTTGTCCTTATAGGTAACGGAATAAATGGGGATACCCTGTTTTACGGATACATTTACTTTCAAAAAGGAATCGGGTCCTGTAACTGTAGCTTGTTGGGCAAAAGCTGACATTGTAGTGATGGCAAGCAGCCAAGTCATAAATTGTTTTTTCATGGGTATTAAATATGCTATTATAATGTAGAGCAAAGATAATTTATTTAGCGCGAAGAAAGCGTAGACAAACGGAGCATTTATGGTATACAATCCGTTCATTCTACGCTCTGGAATAAGTCAGTCGGTTCCATTCTCCATCATCGAACTGGGTGTTGTTCCGAAATGTTTTGTAAAGCAGCGTGTGAAGTATTTGGGATCATTGAATCCTACTTCGTATGCTATCTCAGATATATTCATATTGTGCGTCAGCCGGTTACGGATAATAAGTTCCCGCGCAAGATTCAGCCGGTAGTTACGCATGAATTGTCCGGCAGACTGTCCTGTCAGATTTTGCATTTTTTTGTTCATCAAACTTTTGCTTACCCCCATTGCTTCGATGAAATCGCTTATTTCGTAATAGGAGTTCTTATAGTTTTCTTTCACAATCTGCATCGCCTTGTCCAGGAATTTCTTGTCACTGGATTCTTTTTCGATATTCAGTGCATCCACATCCATACTGTATGAGAACTTTTGTTGGAAACGTTTGCGGTTTTCCAGTATATTGGATATCCGGGCCAGCAGCAAAGTATCATCAAATGGTTTCAGCAGGTATTCGTCTACACCTATACGGAAGCTTTCGATGCGCGATTCGTTGGATGTTTTGGCTGTGAGCATCAGGAAGGGGATATGTGAGATGGCGAAATTGGATTTTACCCGGCGGGACAGTTCCATACCATCCATGACAGGCATCATCAGGTCGCTAACAATAAAATCCACGTTCTGGGATTGGAGCACAGTCAATGCTTCTTCACCTTGGGATGCTTCGAGCACGTTATAATATTCGGCCAGAATGGAACGGATATAGTCGCGCATATCTTTGTTGTCTTCTACTACCAGAATCGTCAGTTTTCCATTGGTGGCAGGTTGCAAGGCCAGCGGAGATTCTACCGGTTCTTTAACTTGCTCTGTTGGTGCGGGCAGATTGTCTGCATCGGCATATTGCAAAGGGAGTAAAATACGGAAAGAACATCCTTTGCTCTGATTATTCTTGGCACAAATTGAACCTCCATGCAACTGGACAATTCGTTTGCATAGATAGAGGCCGATTCCGGTCCCGCTTTGTCCGTTGATAGAGGAATGCGTCTTGTTTTGTGATTGGTAGAAGCGGTTGAATACTTTGTCTATCTCTTCTTCGGGCAGTCCTGGCCCCGTATCCCGGATACAGATGAACAACTTTTCCTGCTCTTCCTGGCGGAAGGGGGTGGCATAGATGGTAATTTGTCCTCCTTTGGGGGTAAATTTCAAAGCATTTCCTATCAAATTGACAATCACTTTATGCATGGCATCCTCATCGTACATGATTTCACATGAAGGAAGGCGGAAACGACGTTCGATGGTTATTCCTCTTTCGGATGCATATGCGTCGAAGGGAACCAGCAGTTCATTGAGTAACTTGGCAAAGTTGCCCGGGTTGCGGACAATTTCCATTTTCCCTGATTCTACTTTGCGGAAGTCCATTAATTGGTTGACCAGTGAGAGCAGATATTTTGAGTTGCGCTCCACAAAATGTAATTGTTCAATGACTTGAGGATTGTAGCTTAGTTTCAATGCCCTTTCTATAGGTCCTACGATTAATGTCAACGGAGTACGGAATTCATGGGTGATATTGGTGAAGAAGGCGAGTTTGTCAACCGTCAATTCCTGTACTTTCTTTGACATTTGTATCAGTTGCCCTTTTTGTTTGGTTATTTTTTCGTTTTGCTGTTTCAATAGTTGGTTTTGACGATAGAGCTCGCTTGCCTGAGTGGAAAGCAGTTTTTTTTGTTCTTCCAGTTCACGGGTACGTTCCTCTACTTTGATGTGGAGCATTTCTTGTTGTTCTTTTAACGAACGAAGCCTCCATGATAATACCTTATATATAAGGAAAGATAGAAGAACCAATATGGACAGAATGAACCAGATGGTTTTATAGAAATAAGGTGATACGGCAATGTGGAGTTCTGCCATTTCTTCCAGCCACTGTTTGCCGTCGGGGGCATAACGCAGTTCGAAAGTATAGTTGCCGGGACGCAGGTTGGTATAGGCGGCTTGTCGCCTGTTGGCCGGCACTTTTATCCATTTGTCGTCAAATCCTTTCAAGCGGTAATAATAATTGGCGAATGTCGATGCATCATAATCCAGTGCGGCAAATTCAATATAGAGAGATTTGTCGCGTTCGTGTAACTGTAGGGTGCCGTTTGTGTACAATCGTTCTTCATTGGCCACACGAACATGGGTGAATGCCAGAGGAACAGCCTCCTTGGGATTTGTGTCTATGACTGGTTTGACTACAGACAGCCCTTTAGTACTTCCTACATACAAATCTCCATTGGCGGCACGGCATATTGCGTTCCAATAGAACTGGTTGGATAATAGTCCGTCTTTCCGGGTATAGTTGAAGAAGCTGTTGTTGTTAGGATTGAAGCGGGAGAGTCCGTTGGTGGTGGTAATCCAAAGATACCCTTCTTTATCTTCCGATATGCAGCGGACACTGTTGTTTATCAGTCCGTCTTCGGTGGTGAAGGAGCGGAAGGTATATTCTCCGTTTTCTGTTGGTGAGGATTTGTAGAAACCATATCCGTTGCTGCCTATCCATAGGGTTCCGTCTTTAGACTGGGTGATGTAGGTTACCCTTTCCTTCAACTTTGATTCCGGTTCGTCCAGCTTGATCCTCCAGAGTTGATAAATCAGTCTGGGGGCTTTCAAACTGCTTAGATCTATTCGGCAAAGTCCTTCTGTAAGTCCCAGCCACAGGTGGTTATCCTTATCTATATAGTATCCTGTACAGCCTTCAATTCCACCTAGGTTCATACCCTTGAATGGTTCGGTGAGCGTTTGTGTTTTCAAGTCGTAAACATAGATATTGGTACTGGTTCCCACCCAGATGGCATTATTCAAGTGGTCATAGCAGATACTTCCGGCCCATCCCCATGAGAAGTCTCCGTATTCGGGTATTTCTATGTGGTGGAATTGTTTGTTCTGCGGATTTTTCATGTCTATCCATCCTATGCCTCCTCCCCAGGTTCCTATCCAGAGCCTTCCATCGTTATCGCTGGTAAAACAACTGACGGTATTATGGCTTAGGTGGGCGGGTGCATCAGTGGTATAGTGTTCAAAAGTGTTGCTGCCGGGAGCCCGCCGGTTTAAACCTCCTTCTACGGTTCCTACCCATAAAACACCCGACGGGTCTTCATAAATGGCATTGACGGGATTTTGGGAAAGACTTCCGGGAATGGTGGGAATATGATAATAGTTTTGTACCAACAGCATCCGGCGGCTCATCTTGTTCAGCCCTCCCACTTCGGTTCCTACCCAGATAATGTCACCATCGGTCAGCAGACAGTTTACGAAGTCACAGTTCAATGTGTTTTGTACAATTTCTCCTTCTCCGGTATCTTTATTTATCCGCTCAAAATTGTCTGTCAACGCATTATAAAGGTTTATACCTTTTAGGGTGGCAACCAGCATGGTATGTTCTCCTGTTTCTGCTATGTCTGTGATAAAGTTTTGGGAAAGCGAGTTGTTGTCATTCGGATCGTACATATAATGCTTCATCAGTTCCGTATCCATATTGTATCGGAAAAGGCCTTGTGCGCTGCCAATCCAAATTTCATTTTCTTTCCGGCAGATTACTTGTATGGACACACCGGGTAACTGCAGGGCAGATGAAATGAATGTGGGTTCCTGTACTTCCATAGCCGATTCTTTGATGCGGTAGATACCGTCTTTGTAGTTTATCCAAAGATAGTCTTCCACCTCACAAATAGTCCGGACGGATTCTCCTGCCGGCACTTCGCATATTTTAATGATCTGTCTTATATTTCCTTGTTTGTCAAAGGTAATTTTGAATAAATTGTTTTCCGAACAAACCCAAATATTTCCCGCTTTGCTATGGAGAATGAGATGGGAGGGGCGGTTGCACAGTGAAATAAGTTTGTCTTTCGTATCAGCGACTTGTACAGTCTGCATGGTTTGTATATCCAATATGTCAATACCCATTTCACTGACAGCCCAAATACGCTTGAAGTTATCCTCACACAGTTTGTTTATGAAGTTGCTTCGTAGTTTGGTGTGGGTGCTTCCCATATTGAAGGCGGTAAATTCATAACCGTCATAACGGGCGATTCCTTCCCCACGGGTGGCAATCCATAAAAAGCCCTGGCTGTCTTTCAATATATCGTCCACGAAGTTGTGAGGCAGTCCTTCATCCATCGTAATAGCGGTGACGTTATAGCGTTCAGACCATTTTCCGGCGGTCCCTTCAGCTTGTATAGACAGGCTCGACAGAAAGATGAACAGAGCAAATAGCAAAGAATGTCTTTTCATAGTGTGTAGTTCATTAATGACGTAAGAATATACCATTATGGAAACAAAGATATACCTTTTCGTTTTTCCTTAAAAACAAACAAATCATTTTTATCCCTCTGCTGTACAAATGTCCACCCTTTAAGCGATATTGTCCACCTGGCGAGCTTTTGGTTGCAGCTATATTTGCATTAATAATAATTAGTCAATGTGTCAATATGCCAATGTGCCGATTGGCTGCGCTATATGCCACATGGCCATTGACAAATTAGTACATTAGCAAATGGTCATATAATAAACAAAATACTATGAAACAGCAATTTTTTCCTCAAAGATTATTCATGGACATGAAGAGGTTAATAATAAATAGGTTGGTTGGTTTAGGCCTGTTGGTCGTAGGGGCATTGGTATCATGCAATGCACCTACGGCTTTCGTGCCTGTTCCTTCACCGAATCCTTGGGTGGATGATTATACCGCCCTTTCGTCTATGGAAAATTACAAGCAGTGGGGAACGTATAATGTACACGATCCGGCCTGTAAAAAAATAGGGGATACCTATTATATGTATTCCACTGATGCTATCTTTGCCGAGAACCGGAAAGAGGCGGAAGAGAAGAATGTACCGTTAGGTTTTATCCAGGTACGCAAATCAAAAGATCTGGTACATTGGGATTTTGTGGGATGGGCCTTTCCCGAAATACCTGCTCCGGCTATAGAATGGGTCCATAGTCAGGCGGAAGGAAAAGGGGCAACTAACATTTGGGCTCCCTTCCTGATGCCTTATCAGGGTATTTATCGTTTGTATTATTGTGTATCGGCATTCGGCAGGAATACATCCTATATCGGTATGGCCGAGTCGGATTCTCCCGAAGGTCCCTGGATACAGAAAGGGTGTGTGGTCAAGACAGGGGAAGGGGATGCGATGAATGCCATAGACCCTTCTGTTATTGAGGACCCGGAAACCGGAAAGTGGTGGATGCATTATGGCTCTTATTTCGGCGGTCTGTACTGTGTGGAACTGAATCCCAAAACAGGAATGACTATGCAGCCGGAGGATCATGGGCACTTGATAGCACGCCGGGCCAATTACCGGAAAGACAATCTGGAAGCGCCGGAAATCATGTATCAGCCGGAACTTGGCAAATATTATCTGTTTACATCCTACGATCCGCTGATGACTACCTATAATGTACGTGTCGCTTATTCCGATTCTCCCGAAGGGCCTTTTGTGGATTTCTATGGAGAGGATATAAAAGATACAACGAATAATGTTCCCATTTTGACAGCTCCTTACCGCTTCGAAAATCATCCGGGATGGGCGGGAACGGCTCATTGCGGTCTTATTGATGCCGGTGACGGCCGTTATTTTATGGCTCATCAGGGACGGCTCTCTCCTCAGAACCAGTTGATGGATCTGCATGTACGTGAAGTGTTCTTTACTGTAAACGGATGGCCTGTGGTTTCTCCCGAACGCTATGCAGGTACTGCTCCGCGCTCTTTCACTAAAGAAGATTTGGCAGGTGAGTGGGAAATTATCCGTCTTCAGGAACCGCCTCTGGAACGTAGCTTGGAGGCCGGTCAGATAATGTGGGGCGAAGGAGACTTGCGAAATGGGGAGCAGGCATTGTCTGTCCGTGTCGTTTTGGAAGCAGATGGTAGTGTTGGAGATGCAACTTGGGATTTTAATGTTAAAAAACAACTTCTTACTATAAAAACAGCCACAGAAGATATTAACAATTTGATTATCTTTGCCGGACACGATTGGGAAAATGAAACAGAAACCATTCTCTTTACCGGCCTGGATGCTCAAGGGCATTCTGTATGGGGAAAGAGAATTAACTAATAAAAATTAATAATATTACTATCATGAAATTACACCGAACTCTATTCACAGCATGGGTATTTGCTGCCGGAGTAGCGCTACATGCACAGAATGCGCACAACATGGTCGTGCAGACCAATAAACTTGGTGCGGAAATACAACCAACCATGTATGGTTTGTTTTTTGAGGACATTAATTATGGAGCCGACGGAGGATTGTATGCCGAACTGGTAAAGAACCGTTCATTCGAATTCCCGCAACGTTTTATGGGGTGGAATGTTTTCGGTAACGTGACCTTGATGGATGACGGGCCGTTTGAACGAAATCCGCATTATGTCCGTCTGGGTAATTCCGGGCACAGGGAAAAACATACAGGGATTGAAAACGAAGGTTTCTTCGGTATAGGTGTCAAGGAAGGAGCCGAGTACCGTTTTTCCGTATGGGCACGTGGTGAGAACCAGAAACTTCGCATTGAATTGATCAAGAATGATACGATGGAGGAACGTCAGGCTTTTGAGTCAAAAGAACTGACAGTGAACTCGAAGGATTGGAAACAATATGAGGTGATATTGAAATCGCCGAGAACGGAACCCAAGGCTCATCTCCGTATTTTCCTTGAAAGTGCGGGAACGGTGGATCTGGAACATGTTTCTCTTTTCCCTGTGGATACTTGGAAAGAGCGTAAGAACGGGCTTCGCAAGGACTTGGTGCAGGCTTTATATGATATCAAACCCGGTGTTTTCCGTTTTCCCGGTGGTTGTATTGTAGAAGGTACGGATGAGGCTACCCGTTACGAATGGAAAAAAACAGTAGGTGCGGTAGAGAATCGTCCGTTGAATGAAAACCGCTGGCATTATACGTTCAAGCATCGTTTCTTCCCCGATTATTTCCAGACTTACGGACTGGGCTTCTTTGAGTATTTCCAGTTGTCGGAGGATATAGGCGCCGAACCGTTGCCTATTCTGAACTGCGGACTGGTATGCCAGTATCAGAATGATCCCGACCAGCAGGTCAGCTTGTCCAAACTTGATTCGTATATACAGGATGCATTGGATCTGATTGAATTTGCCAATGGTGATGTTACGACTACTTGGGGAAAAGTTCGTGCGGATATGGGACATCCTGCTCCCTTCAACTTGAAGTTCTTGGGCATTGGTAACGAACAATGGGGACCGGAATATCCGGAACGTCTGAAACAGTTTGTCGAGGTGCTTCGTAAGGCGCATCCCGAAATCAAGATTGTCGGCAGTTCGGGACCTCAGTCTGAAGGTAAAGACTTTGATTACTTATGGCCGGAAATGAAAAATCTGAAAGTGGATTTGGTGGATGAGCATTTCTATCGTCCCGAAAGCTGGTTCCTGGCACAAGGTAACCGTTATGACAATTACGACCGCAAAGGTCCGAAGGTCTTTGCCGGAGAATATGCTTGTCATGGAAAAGGCAAGAAATGGAACCATTTTAATGCTGCTTTAATGGAAGCTGCGTTCATGACCGGACTGGAACGCAATGCCGATGTGGTACACATGGCTACTTATGCGCCTTTGTTTGCTCATGTGGAAGGGTGGCAGTGGCGTCCGGATTTGATTTGGTTTGATAATCTGAATTCTGTCCGTACTTGCAGTTACTATGTACAACAGTTGTACAGTCATAATAAAGGCACGCATGTATTGCCGTTGACAATGGATAAAAAAGCTGTGAGCGGTCAGGAAGGACAGGATGGTCTGTTTGCCAGTGCCGTATGGGATAAGGATGAAAAGGCTTGTATCGTGAAAATTGCCAATACTTCGGATAAGGCACAACCGGTATCAGTGACTTTCAACGGATTGAAGAAGAGTGATAAACTTGTGGAAGGTAAATGCATCACGCTCCAGTCTGCCGATTTGGATAAAGATAACACGGTAGAGCATCCGAATGTCATTACTCCGAAAGAAAGTGATGTTACGATTGAGGGTAATGTACTGAATGTAGAGATGGCGCCCAAGACTTTCGTGCTTTATAAGTTTGTTAAGGCAAGTAATAAGTAAAAGATGAATCATTCCTTTAAATGCTAACACAGAGGATAGAGAAACATAAAGCAGCCGAAGGGCTGCTTTATAATCCCAACTGCATCCGGAACTTTTAAAGGAAATGTATACCTGTCTCCCTTGGTTGTACCAAGGGAGTTTTTTTGATTATACGTATATTGTTATCTTGGATTGCTCACGGTATTTTGCTGTAAATCAGTAATGTACCGTGAAAATACATTCTAAATCCCCCCGAAACGGTTTGCCATTCTCCGCTGCCAAATTTGGTTTGACGGATATCGGTTGTTCTGATTCCTGTGTCATAGCTACGGTTGTTCCCTTGCAGGGGAGCGTCATAAGGCGTATTTTTGTTCGGGTGCGTTCATTGCTTCACTAAGGTGAAGAGGCAGCTTCGCTTAGGTGAACAGCCGCTTTCACCCAAGTGGAATAACTGCTTCACCTGGGTGAAATATTAAATGGAGTGAGGTGAAGATAAGATGAGAATAGGTTCTTATGATGTCTACGAGTTGCCGGGAGGTAACGAGGGGGTGATTTTACATTCTGTCCGAGAGCATCCCCGAAGCAGATGTATTTCGCCACCGGCATACCGATTGAGGAGGTTTTGAAAGACTGTTGCACGGGAAGTTCTTGGTAATGAGTGAGTTGTTGTGATGGAATGCTTTTGTGTTTTATGTAAATGAGTCAAAAGTGATTTTTGTTGTCGTTATGTTGTATGGGCGGGCTCATGGGCCTGCCCATACGGTGGAACATTTGATGGTTATTTCGAATTTTTGAAATATCCTCTTATTGGATGAGTCCTGTTTACATCTTTATTCTCTTATTGCGTACTTGCCTCAGAATGGTCTGCAACTCAAATACTTTCTCAGGATACTTTTCTGCTACATTCTCTTGTTCGCTCACCTTTTCCATTTCATATAACTGGGGAACGTTCAGGTTTCCGGTTTCTATTTTTTCTGCTTTCATGAAAGTGGTCGGATCATCATTAGGTTCAATGTATTTCCAGTCTTTGGTACGGACGGACAACGTGTGGTTCATGGATTGTTCCACAATCCAGGGGCGGTCTGTCTTGTCGGTTCCTATCAGATTCCCTAAACGGTCATAACTGTCCGGAGCGCTGCCTTTAGGTAATCTGGCGTTGATCAAAGCTCCTAAGGAGGCTAGCCAGTCAATCTGTGACATTAATACGTCCGAGTCTCCTGTCTGTTTTATCTTCTGTGGCCAGCGGACAATGACCGGAACGGCTGTTCCACCCTCGAAAGCGCTGTATTTGTTTCCTCTCCACGGACCGGAAGGTGTATGTCCGTTCAACAGCTCTTCTGCCTTGTCCTTATATCCGTCGTCTACAACCGGACCATTGTCGCTGGATAGAATAATCAGCGTGTTTTCAGTTAGTCCAAGTTGGTCCAATGTTTCCATCAGCTGGCCTACCGTCCAGTCGAATTGGGCGATTGCGTCTCCGCGTAGTCCCATAGGATTCTTTCCACGGAAGCGGTCATGGGGAAAACGAGGAACGTGTACATCATTGGTTGCAAAATACATAAAGAAAGGCTCGTCTTTATGCTGTTTGATAAAGTCGATGGCATGAACGGTGATGGAATCGGCAATGTTCTCGTCTTTCCAAAGTGCTTTTCCGCCCCCTTTCATAAATCCGATGCGGCTGATGCCATTGACGATGGACATGTCATGTCCGTTGCTGGGATGTAGGTTATACAGTAATTCGGGATTATCTTTGCCGGTCGGTTCTCCCGGAAAGTTCTTGGTGTAACTCACTTCTATGGGATCGGACGGATCATAGTTGGCTACCTTGCCGTTTTCTATAAATACACAAGGTACACGGTCGGCTGTAGCGGCCATGATATAGTGATAGTCAAAGCCTAAGTCACCTAAAGCGGCTGGTAAAGGAGCATTCCAATCCTGTCCGCCTGTCTTGTTTCCCAGGCCCAGATGCCATTTGCCGATGGCGGCTGTAGCATATCCGGCACTTTTAAACATGTCTGCCATGGTGTATTGTTCGGGACGGATAATCATTTTTACATCTCCTGCGGCAATGTCCGTGTCCGGTCTGCGCCATGCATATTCTCCTGTCAGCAAGGAGTAGCGGGATGGGGTGCTGGTAGCGGCTACGGTATGTGCATTAGTAAAACGAATGCCTTCCGATGCCAGTTTGTCAACATGGGGAGTTTCTACATTCTTGGCTCCGTAACATTTTAAATCTCCATATCCCAGGTCATCTGCCAGAATAACGATAACATTGGGCTTTTGGGGGGCCTGCGTACTGTTTTTTTGAACGGTTTCTGCTGTTGCAGAGTTACAGGCGGCTAATGAGGCAAGTAAGGATATGCCTGCATAATTTCTACTTTTCATCTCTATTTATTTAAGGTTTGATCCGGATACATGTCTATTTTCACTTTCCGGTTTCTCGACCTGAAGGTGAAGAACGACGGAAAGTTATCAAGAAAATCTTGAAGCAGCAAAAAAGAGGGCCGAAATATGAATTGAAAGTGTCTGGAATTAGATGATAATGCCCCCACCCAGTACTACATCATCCCTATAGAAAGCGGCTGCCTGTCCCGGAGCAATGGCTGTCAGCGGCTCGTGCAGTTGTACATGCAGGGTGTTATCCGGTTGCAGGGTTACTGTGCAGCGGTTGGCTTGTTTCCGATAGCGTATTTTGACGATGATGTCGTCCTTGTTTAGTAATAAAGCGGGATTGGTGATGCGCCATTCTTTCAGTCTCATTTCTGTTTTTTCCAGTGCTTTCAAGTCGCTCAGTATGACTTTGTTTTCTGCCGGAATGATTTCTTTGACAAAGACAGCCCGGTTAAGATCTATGCCCAATCCTCTCCGCTGGCCGATGGTATAGAAAGGATAACCTTTGTGCCGTGCGATAAAATTCCCCATTTCATCGAAGAATTTACCCGGTAGGATACTTCCTTCAGGTAATTCCTTATGTAGGAATGTGCGGTAGTCCATGGGGCAGAAGCAGACTCCCAGACTGTCCCGTTTATGGGCGGCTTTCAGAAAACCACGCTCTGCCGCGATTTCACGGACACGGGCTTTAGTCAGGTTGCCCATAGGGAGAAGCATACGTTGCAGGATTTCTTGTGGCAGCCCCCATAGGAAAAAGGATTGGTCTTTATCCGGGTCGGCACCGGTAGTGATGTGATAGCATCCATTGATGAATCGCCGGCGTACATAATGTCCTGTAGCGAAGTGATAAATTCCCATTTCATCGGATATTTTCTTCAAAAGAGGCCATTTCAGGTAGTTGTTGCACAAGGTACAGGGAACCGGGGTATGACCTGCCATATATTCGTTGATGAAATAGTCAATGATGGTTTTCCGGAAGGTGTCACGAACATCGTATGTGAGATGGGGGATGTTCAGACGTTCACATAAAGCGCGGGCGTCCTCCAGATACTCTGTATCATTTTCTTTTTCATAAAAGCGGAAGGTGATGCCGGTTACTTCGTATCCTGCATCCTGCAATAGAAGGGCGGCTACGGAACTGTCTGTTCCTCCGCTCATGCCTAGTAGGACTTTATTATTGGACTCTGTTTCTCTCATCTTTATAGCAGTTTTGTGAGGATGGATGCCGGAATATCCATTTTGGAGAAGGCAAACAGTTTCTTTCCCAAATCTTTCAAAGAGGCTCCGATGTGATATATGTCGGATTGGTCTATAATAAGAAAACGGTCATGTGCCTGGCTATTAGCCCATTGGCGGAATTGGATTCCTCGTTTCGTATTTACACGGTATCCTACTGATATAATCACATCTAAATTATAATATTCTAAGTTACGGGTAATCTGTCTGTTGCCTTCTTGGCGAACTGTTCGGAAATTCCGAACGGTTGAACTTTGGATTAGTTCTTCTGATTTATAAATGTTCTTTAGATGCTCGCTTATATTGGCTTTGCTGGATTGGAATAGTTCTACTATTTGTGCCTGGGTCAGCCACACTGTTTCATCTTCAATGCGCACTTCCATCCTCACTGATTCATCCGGCTGGTAGAGTATGATTTCTCCTTGTTGTTCCATGTGTTCGATTTTTTGAGTACAAAGCTAGCAAATATAAATCAGACTGATCTTGTTTTCAGGTTATAATTGAAATGTAGGATGGGAAATGAAACTCCGATGACAATCTATATGATAGTGCCATCGGAGTTCTGACATACTCTTCTTATTAAGGAAGGAATGCTTGCTATGTTTTTATTTTACCGGCATCAATGTGAATCCCCAATGATATTCCTTATTGGCGGGTAGGGTATGTTCCGGCAGAGGGCGGTCTCCCCAGCTGTCATAACCGGCTACACCTTGTTGCTTCATATCAATACATACTTCCACAAAATTACGTGGGGTGATATCATTGACATGTGTCATGCGGCGTATTACATTTTTAGCTTTTTCCTCATTATGGTTAGCAACTTCTTCGGGAGTGAAGTTAGTCCACTGACGGGGACGGCTGATAGCTTCTTCCGAGTCAAAGTCCTCTACGGAGTTGCGCAGGGCATTGAATCCGATAGTGCTGTCGGCACGTATTAACAATCCTTTTCCGCCTTTGCGGGTCAGTTCTACCCAACGGGTGTCGGTGCGGTGTCCGTTTTCTTGCGGACGGACATAGTTGTTGGTGTACATCTGGTCGGCTGTAGTGCGGTAGAGATCAACGAAGCTGCTTGCATTACGGTCGATGTAGTTTTCACCCGGTCCGCGTCCGAAGTATTCTACCTGGTTCATATCGGATGGCAAATGGAAACGTACACCGATACGTGGTACGTTCAGTTTGGAAGAGGCAAGGCGTTGAGCATCCTGTCCCGGTGTGAAAGTGGCCATTAAGGTAGCTTCTGATACTTCCGTGTCGGCAGCCTTCATATCGGTAGAAGTAAAGGTGATGCCTGCATGAACCACACCGTCGGGATAGATGGTATATTTCATGATGTACAGATTGCCTGCCGCCAGTAGGTAATTGACTGTTAATACGGTCTTGTTGCCGTCTGTTGTTGTGGTAACATCTGCTACATTGAAATTCTTGCTGGACTGTTTCCATATTTGCTCGCGCTTAGGCCCACCGTTACCATAATCATTGTCCGTCGGTGCGCGCCAGAAGTTAGGCTGAATACCAAAACCTTCAGCGAAATATTCTGTACCGTTTACTTTGTATGAAGTCACGAGTCCGCTTCTCTTGTTGAAAACGAACTGCATACGTGGTGATAATACGGTGATGACGTCACCATCCGTGCTGACGGTAGTCTTGCCGCTTGCTTTATGTCCGGTCATAGCCAATGGTTCTATGGGCAGGCGGAATTGTTCGGAAGCAATATCGTGTCCTGCAGGAATCAAGGGCTCCGGTTCTGTGGTGGTAACTACAAAATCTACAAAATATTCTGTGCCGGCCTTGGGTTTCAATCCGTTGAGGTTGATGTTCAGTTCTTTGGAACCTTGCGGTTCGATATCTAATGATACTTTTCCGCCTTTGATTGTTTTTCCGTTTGCCTTTACGGTATAACTGATCATATACTTCTTCAAGTTGGTGAAGTAGAAACGGTTTTTTACCAGGAATTTGCCGGCAGCCGGGTCGATGGCTTCGAAACCTACATTCTGATGTGCATATTTCACTTCTGTCATGGCCGGATGCGGAGTGCGGTCCGGAGCTACGATTCCATTGCATAGGAAGTTTCCGTCGCTGGGTGCATTGGTCCCGTAATCACCTCCGTAGGCCCAGTAGGTACGTCCATTTTCGTCTGTTTCCAGAATACCTTGGTCTACCCAGTCCCAAATGTAACCGCCTTGCAGGTTCGGGTACTTGTAGATTGCTCTCCATTGTGCTGCCAGATTACCATTGGAATTGCCCATAGCGTGTGAATATTCGGATGGTGCGATGGGACGGTCGCTGCCTTTCTTGCCTATTTCTTCCAGCCAGGCGGCACTGGGGTATTGGGGTACATACATATCTGTGTTCCATTCCCAAAGGGCGCGTTCATAATTTACAGGACGGTTCATCCCTTTTACTTCGCGTTCTTTCAGCCATAAATAGGTCTGATAGAAATTATAACCGTTTCCGGCTTCGTTTCCTAATGACCAGATGGCTACAGAGGGATGGTTTTTGTTACGCTCGTACATATTAATGGTACGGTCCATGTGCGGCTTCAGCCATTCGGGATGGTTGCCCAATGTTCCGCCCCGGCTTAAGTTATAATACATACCGTGGCTTTCGATGTTGGCTTCATCATATACATAGATACCATATTCATCACACAATTCATAGAACTTGCGGTCTTGCGGATAGTGGCAGAGGCGCACGCTGTTGATGTTGTTCTGTTTCATCAGGGTGAAGTCCTTGCGCATCAGCTCTTCGGGAACATAATGTCCTGTTTCGGGATTATGTTCGTGTATGTTTACACCTTTCAGCTTGATGGGTTGGCCGTTGACGAACAAGCAAACGTATGGTTTGCCGTTTTCGGCTATCTGATCGGTTGGTTTGATCTCGAAACGGCGGAAACCTACCGTATAAGGAATGATTTCGCTTGTTTTTTCTCCGTCTTTCAGAGATATCAGTAACCGATACAGGTTAGGGTGTTCTGATGTCCAGGTCTTGACGTTGCTGAGGGCGGCTTCAAAAGAGATGCTCTTCTGCCCGTCTGCTGTAACAGGACAGGGGGTGTTACCTTCTGCAACCACTTTCTTTGCGGCATCCAGCAATTCGTATGCTACGGTTACCTCTTTGTTGGCTGCTGTATGGTTGGTTACGTCCACATTCAGTTTGAAGATACCATTCTTATAAGTGTCGTCCAGTGTAGACACCACATTGAAATCTTTGATGTGGGTTTTGGGCTGTGAGAACAGGAATACATCACGTTCAATACCGCTCATGCGCCAAAAGTCCTGGCATTCCAGATAAGAACCGGTACTCCAGCGGAATATTTTGATGACCAGCGAGTTTTTGCCGGGTTTCAGGTAGTTGTTGATTAAGAATTCTGCCGGATTCTTGGAGTCTTCGCTGTATCCCACTTCCTGTCCGTTGACATACACGTATACACCGGATTTTGCTCCTTCCAAACGGAGGAATATGTCGCGTCCATCCCAATCGGCGGGAATTTCGATATCACGCTGATACACACCGACCGGATTGGTTTCGGGTAACTGCGGCGGTTGTGGATTTCTGGGTTTGAATTCGTATCCATGATTGGTGTAGATGGCCACTCCGTAGCCCTGTACTTCCCAGTTGCCGGGTACTTTAATCTCCTTCCAGGCTATGTTGGCATCCGGTTGCTCAATGTTGGCAGGCAGATCTTTGTATGCATCTGCATAATAAAAGTTCCATGTACCGTTTAGTAGTTTGTAATAAGGGCTGTTCTCATACTCGCCGGTCAGTGCCTGGTTCCGGTTGTCGTAAGTCATGAAAGCTGTGCGTGGATATTCCTTGTTGACGGCTACGGTCTGAATATCTTTCCAATAAGGTAGTTTTGTATCTTCCGCATGAAGAACTTGTGTTGAATATGCGCATACAGCAGCGCTGATCAGGAATTTAAATAAGGTTGTCATTTTAGGTTTCATAGGTTCAAATAGAAAAATGAAGAAGAAAGGGCGCTAGTACCGGCGCCCCTTTCCTTAAGTCCTTTTATGTAAAATAGCAATTATTTAATTGCGTCTGCCAGTTCAGCACCTGGTTTGAACTTGGTTACTTTTTTAGCAGGAATAGTAATCGTTGCTTTTGTGGATGGGTTGATACCTGTTCTTGCACTTCTTTCAGCAACAGAGAATGTTCCGAATCCGATTAATGATACTTTGTCCCCTTCTTGGAGGGCTTTTGTTACAGTTGAAACGAAAGCTTCAACTGCTTTTTTTGCGTCGACTTTGCTCAAGCCGGCTTCAGCGGCGACTGCGCTGATAAGATCTGCCTTATTCATAACGAAAATGATTAATTATTAAATGTAACACAAAAGTTTTACCAAAATCAGTGACAAATATATGCTTTCAAAATTAGAAATCAAACAGATAGCCTAAAAAAGATGCTCCAAAAATCAAAAAAACGTAAGAGAACTCTTGTTTTCTGTTATATAACAGAATAAAATTGTAAATTTGCGCGCAATCAATGTTTTATAAGACGAAGAATATTTATGAACAGTATACCTACAGTAACCAAGAATTTATTGATAATAAATGTGTTGTGTTTCTTTGGCGGCGTGGTAGCCATGAAGTATGGAATTGACTTGAACGACCTGCTGGGACTGCACTTTTTTATGGCATCTGATTTTAATCCTGCCCAGTTGATTACTTATATGTTTATGCATGGCGGTTTCCAGCATATCTTTTTTAACATGTTTGCTTTGTGGATGTTTGGCCGTACGCTTGAACAGGTCTGGGGACCGAAACGTTTCTTATCCTATTATATGGTATGTGGTATAGGTGCGGGACTGGTGCAGGAGCTGGTGCAATATATACAATATGTGACTGAATTATCGCAGTATGACAGTGTGAATACGGGGATTGCCGTGATCCCGATGGCGGAGTACTTGAATCTGATGACTACAGTTGGCGCTTCGGGAGCGATATATGGCATTTTGTTGGCATTCGGTATGCTGTTCCCCAATAGTCAGATGTTTGTATTCCCTATCCCATTTCCTGTCAAGGCTAAATATTTTGTGATGGGATATGCTGCTTTGGAGATATTTTTGGGCTTGGGTGCTTCGACCGATGGCGTTGCCCACTTTGCACACTTGGGAGGTATGATTTTTGGCTTTATATTGATAATGTATTGGAGAAAAAAGAATAACAATGGGCAGTTTTATTACTGATTTGAAAAATAGTTTCAACAAAGGGAACATATATATCCAGTTTATATATATTAATGTAGGGGTATTCATTGTAACTTCCTTATTGGGAATTTTATGGATGCTGTTCAACCGGAATGGAGCATTTGTGCTTCAATATTTGGAACTGCCGGCCTGGACGTTGCAGTTTGTCAAGCAGCCTTGGTCTTTGCTGACTTATATGTTCATGCACGCAGGTATTTTGCATTTGCTGTTTAATATGCTGTGGCTTTATTGGTTCGGGCAGATGTTTCTGTCTCTTTTCTCGGCAAAGCATTTCCGCGGGCTCTATCTGTTGGGAGGTATTTGTGGCGGTTTGTTGTATATGATCGCTTACAATGTTTTCCCTTATTTCAGTGATTCTTTGTATTATTCTTATTTGTTGGGAGCATCAGCTTCCGTACTTGCTATCGTTGTGGCCACTGCGGTACGTGCACCGGAATATAGAGTAAACTTTATGTTTATTGGGACTGTTAGGTTGAAGTATGTGGCTCTGTTTATGGTTGTGACCGATTTGCTGTTTATGACATCGGGCAATGCCGGTGGCCATATCGCTCATTTAGGAGGTGCTTTGGCCGGATGGTGGTTTGCTTCCGGATTGTCCCGCGGACATGATGCTACGTCATGGATAAACCGATGCTTGGATTGCTTCTCGGAAGGTCTTTCGTTTCGTCGTCAATCGAAAAGACCGAAGATGAAAGTTCATTATGGTGATAAGGCAAAAGATTACGATTATAATGCCCGTAAAAAACAGCAAAGCGAGGAGATAGACCGTATATTGGATAAATTAAAGAAATCCGGTTATAACAGTCTGACTACCGAAGAGAAGAAAAGCTTGTTTGATGCGAGCAAAAAGTGATATATGAAATATATTGGTCGTTTTTTGGGATGGATACTACTGGGCATAAACTTGTGTATGGTGGTATTGTTACTGGTATGTGCTTACAGCCCTTATATTGATCCTGTGGCTCATCCGGTATGGTCATGTGCCGGTTTGGCTTTTCCCGCTTTTTTGATTGTTAATCTTTTGTTTCTGGTCTTCTGGTTGGTGATTTATCGTAAATATGCGTTGCTTTCATTTTTAGGCCTGGTATGTTCCATTGGTGCTATCCGTACTTATTTCCCAGTCAATGTATTTGTATCTGATGTACCGGAAGGGGCAATCAAATTCTTATCCTACAATACGATGGCCTTTGAAAAGAACCGTGCGAACACCAAGGATAATCCGAACCCTGTGCTGGAATATTTAAGAAACAGCAATGCGGATATAATCTGCCTGCAGGAATATATTGTAGGCGGACGGTTAACCAAGAAAGAGGTGGATTATGCTTTAAGAGATTATCCTTATAAAAATTATCATAAGATATCGGGGGCCAACGGTTTGGGTTGTTATTCCCGTTTTCCTATTTTGTCGGCACATCCGGTGAAATATGCCAGCCTTAACAATGGTTCCATTGCTTATAAAATCAAAGTGAATGGTGATACCTTGCTGGTTGTTAATAATCATCTGGAATCCAATAAGCTGACTGAGAAGGATAAAGAAGTCTATCGCGAAATGATGAAGGACCCTGATAAGCAAAAGGTATCGCAAGGGTCTCGTTTGCTGATCAGAAAACTGGCGGAAGCATCGGCTATACGTGCCGTTCAGGCTGATTCCATAGCTCGTTTGGTGGCCGGTTACAAAGGGGGAGGCGTAATTGTATGCGGTGACTTCAATGATTCTCCTATATCATACACTCACAGGGTGGTAGGGGAAGGGCTGAATGATGCTTTTGTGGAGTCGGGAAACGGCTTTGGCATATCTTATAATCAAAATCATTTTTATTTCAGAATAGACAATATTTTATTGAGCAAGAATTTAAAATCTTACCGTTGTACGGTGGATAATACGATAAAGAGTTCGGATCATTACCCCATTTGGTGTTATGTGGCGGAGAAGTGATTTTACATACCTTTAATTGACAGATTATGAAAAGACTATTATTTACGTTAGCGACGTGTTGTGTAATGTGTGCATGTGAACAGAAAACAGAAATGAATCCGTTCTTTACGGAATTCCAGACCGAGTACGGTGCTCCCGATTTTACTAAGATCAGACTGGAGCATTATGAACCTGCTTTCTTGAAAGGAATAGAGGAGCAGAATGCGGAAATTAAGGCAATAGTTGATAATCCCGAGGAACCTACTTTTGAAAATACCATTGTGGCGCTGGATAAAAGTGGCGGGATTCTGGCGAGAGTAAGTGGGGTGTTTTTTGCATTGACCGAAGCGGATACAAATGATTCGTTGACGGCCTTGAATGAAAAGATGGCTCCTGTACTTTCAGAACATAGTGATAATATTTATTTGAATCAGGATTTGTATAAACGGGTGGCTGATGTGCATCAACAGGAACAGGAAGGTAAGATAACTCTTACGACTGAGCAACACCGGCTGTTGGACAAGTATTATAAAGCTTTTGTCCGTTCGGGTGCCGGACTGGATGCCGGAAAACAATCCCGTTTGAGGGAGATCAATAAAGAATTGTCGACTTTGGGGATTGCTTTCGACAATCATATCTTAAATGAGAATAACGCTTATCAGTTGGTTATCGAGAATGAGGCTGATTTGGCCGGGTTACCCGAATGGGTGAAAGCGGGGGCCGCAGAGGAAGCGAAAGCTGCTGGAAAAGAAGGGAAATGGCTATTCACTTTGCAAAACTCCAGTCGCTTGCCTTTTTTGCAATATGCTGAAAACCGTGAGCTAAGAAAAAATATTTATGAAGCTTATATCAACCGGGGGAATCATGATGATGCGAATGACAATAAAGAGATATTGGGAAAGATCATGGCATTGCGTTTGGAACAGGCAAAATTATTAGGATTCGATTGTTATTCCAATTTTGTACTGGATGAGAACATGGCTAAGAATTCGCAGACAGTCATGGATTTCTTGAACAACCTGTGGGGATACTCACTGGAAAATGCAAAGAAAGAGGCCGCCGAGTTGCAGAAAATAATGGATAAGGAAGGTAAGGGAGAGAAGCTGGCTGCATGGGACTGGTGGTATTATGCCGAAAAATTGCGTCAGGAAAAGTATGATTTGAATGAAGATGAAATCAAGCCCTATTTCAGTTTGGAAGATGTGCGTAGCGGATTGTATACCGTGGCCAACAAACTGTATGGCATTACATTGACCGAACTGAATGATGTGCCCGTATATGAGCCGGATGTGAAAGTGTATGAAGTAAAGGATGCCGATGGCTCATTTTTGGGATTGTTCTATGCGGATTACTTTCCACGCGCAGGTAAGCGTGGTGGCGCATGGATGAGTAATTTTCGTGAACAGGCCGGTGAAGTACGTCCTTTAATTTATAATGTGGCAAGTTTTACTAAACCTGCAGGAAATATGCCTTCTTTACTGACTTTGGATGAGGTGGAAACCATGTTTCATGAGTTTGGACATGCATTGCACGGTATGCTGACCAAGTGTAACTACAAAGGAGTGTCCGGTACCAGTGTGGCGCAGGATTTTGTAGAACTTCCTTCACAGATTATGGAACACTGGGCTGTAGAACCTGAAGTGCTGAAACTCTATGCCAAGCATTACGAAACAAGAGAAGTGATTCCGGATGAGCTGATTACGAAAATCCAAAATCAGGGTACTTTTAATCAAGGTTTTATGACTACGGAATTATTGGCAGCCGCTTTGCTTGATATGGAACTGCATAACCTGACTGATACAGACAATCTGAATGTCGTTGCTTTTGAAAAAGAAACGATGGACAAGCTGGGGCTGATTCCTGAAATAGCTCCTCGGTATCGCGCCACTTATTTTAGTCATATTATAGGTGGATATGCTGCTGGGTATTACAGCTATCTATGGGCAGAAGTTCTTGACACGGATGCTTTTGAAGCGTTTAAAGAACATGGAGTGTTCGATAAAAATACCGCAGACTCTTTCCGTAAAAATATTCTAGAGAAAGGTGGAACGGAAGATCCTATGACCCTTTACAGAGGTTTTCGTGGGGCTGATCCCAGCTTGGAACCCTTGCTTAAAAACAGGGGTTTGAAATAAAATAGACTGTGAGATAGAATAATTTAGGCTGCAAAAAATGCTTTTGCAGCCTTTTTTCTCTTTTGGAATCTAAATATTTGTGTTTGATACCGTGGGAATGTGAAAAAAAAACTATATTTGCAACCTTGTATAAACTAAGAATTAATCAAAAAGTAAAAATAATAAATTTCAAAGTAACATGCAAAACAAAGGATTTGTAAAGGTTTTTGCGGTATTACTCACCCTTGTATGTGTGTTTTATCTTTCTTTCTCTTTTGTGACCCGCTATCACATGGACAAAGCGGCACAAGACCCGAAAGGTGAAGCACATTACCTTGATTCTATGCAGAATGAAAAAGTTTATTTGGGTAGTTATACGCTGAAACAGTGTCGCGAGATGGAGATTGGTCTGGGTCTGGACCTGAAAGGTGGTATGAACGTTATCCTTGAAGTTTCTGTACCGGATGTAGTGAAGGCTTTGGCTGACAACAAGACTGATGAAGCTTTTAACAAAGCGGTTGCAGAAGCATCAAAACAATCTATCACTAGTCAGGATGACTTTATCACTCTTTTTGTAAAAGAGTATAAGAAACAAGCTCCCAATGGCAAATTGGCTGAATTATTTGCTACTCAGCAGTTGAAAGACAAAGTAACCACCCGCAGTTCCGACAGTGAAGTTGAAAAAGTATTGCGCGAAGAGGTAAAGGCTGCTATCGACAACTCTTATAATGTATTACGTACACGTATTGACCGTTTTGGTGTGGCACAGCCTAACATTCAGGCGTTGGAAGGAAAGATGGGCCGTATCATGGTGGAACTGCCGGGTATCAAAGAACCGGAACGTGTCAGAAAACTGTTGCAGGGATCTGCTAACTTGGAATTCTGGGAAACTTTCGACGCAAAAGAAATAGTTCCTTATCTTTCTTCTGTAGATAACAGACTGCGTGATATTCTTGCCGTTGAAAGTGGTGCTGCTTCTGCTGATTCTGTAGCTACTGATACTGTTGCTGTCGCACAGGCTTCTGCAATTTCTGCTGCCGACAGTCTTGCAGCCGCATTGAAAGGCGAAACGGCAAGTAACTCTGCCGCAATGGAGCAGATGAAGAAAGAACATCCGTTGGCTTCTGTTCTTCAATTAAATCCGAATGGTTACGGGTCGGTGGTAGGTTATGCCGATTATAAAGATACTGCTCAGGTAAACCAGTACCTTGCTATGAAAGAAGTGAAAGAAATGTTGCCGAAAGATCTTCGTTTGAAATGGGGTGTAAAGGCTGCTGACTTTGACAAGCAGGGACGTATTTTTGAATTGTATGCTATCAAGTCTACTGAACGTAACGGACGTGCTCCGTTGGAAGGTGATGTGATCACTGATGCTAAAGATGAATATGACCAGTTCAACAAGCCTTGTGTCAGTATGTCTATGAACACTGACGGCGCACGCCGCTGGGCTGTTCTGACAAAGAACAATGTAGGCAAGGCTATCGCTATCGTACTGGATGGTTACGTATACAGCGCTCCGAATGTAAACGGTGAAATTACGGGGGGACACTCTCAGATTACCGGTAACTTTACCCCGGAGGTGACAAAAGACTTGGCTAACGTATTGAAGTCTGGTAAGATGCCTGCTCCTGCACGTATCGTTCAGGAGGATATTGTTGGTCCGTCATTGGGTCAGGAATCTATCAATCAAGGTATTATTTCATTTGTTGTTGCGTTGATTCTGTTGATGATCTATATGTGCGCTATGTACGGATTGATTCCGGGTATGGTTGCCAACTGCGCATTGGTTGTTAACTTCTTCTTCACATTAGGAATCCTTACCTCGTTCCAAGCTGCACTGACCATGTCTGGTATTGCCGGTATGGTGTTGTCATTGGGTATGGCTGTAGATGCTAACGTGTTGATTTATGAACGTACAAAAGAAGAATTGAGAGCCGGTAAAACTGTTAAGGCTGCTTTAGCAGACGGTTATTCTAACGCATTCTCTGCTATTTTTGACTCAAACTTGACATCAATTATCACTGGTATCATTCTGTTCTATTTCGGTACGGGTCCGATTCGTGGTTTTGCCACTACGTTGATTATCGGTATCCTCTGCTCATTCTTTACAGCAGTATTCTTGACCCGTATTGTTTATGAGCACTTCATGAATAAAGACAAGTGGCTGAACTTGACATTCACTACAGGGATCTCCAAGAATCTGATGCAGAACGTGAATTACAACTTTATGGGAATGATGAAACGTTCATTCACGGTATTCGGAGCGATTATCGTTATCTGTATCATTTCATTCTTTATCCGTGGTTTGGCGCAGAGTATTGACTTTACCGGTGGACGTAACTTCGTAGTTCAGTTTGAACAGCAGGTTGAACCTGAAACAGTGCGTGACCTGTTGAAGAAGAAAATCACAGAAGATAATGTACAGGCTATTGCTTTGGGTACAGACAAGAAGACAATCCGTATTACAACCAATTACCGTATTAATGAAGATTCTCCTACTATCGACTCTGAAATTGAAGAGTTCTTGTATCAGTCTTTGAAAGATGGTAACTTGCTGGGCGAAGGTACTACATTGGAAATCTTTATTGACCGTGATAATCGTGTCGGTGGTTCTATCATCAGTTCTCAGAAAGTAGGTCCTAGTATCGCTGATGATATCAAGACTTCGGCTGTCTGGTCTGTATTGTTTGCATTGGTGGCTATCGGTTTGTATATCTTGCTGCGTTTCCGCAATGTAGCTTATAGTGTGGGTGCGACTGTTGCATTGGCTGTCGATACTATTTTGATCATCGGTGCATACTCGTTATGTTATGGATGGGTTCCGTTCTCATTGGAAATTGACCAGACTTTTATTGGCGCTATTTTGACCGCTATCGGTTATTCTATCAATGACAAGGTGGTTATCTTTGACCGTATCCGTGAGTTCTTCGGTCTGTATCCGAAACGTAACCGTATGCAGTTGTTTAATGATTCATTGAATACTACTTTGGCTCGTACCATCAATACTTCATTAAGTACATTGATCGTATTGTTGTGTATCTTCGTGCTGGGTGGTGACAGTATCCGCAGCTTCGCCTTTGCAATGATTTTGGGCGTTGTGATCGGTACATTGTCTTCTATCTTCATTGCTGCTCCTATCGCTTACCTGACTATGGGTAACAAGATGCCGGAAGAAACAAAGGCATAAGAAGGTTTCTTTTAAGAAATAAATAAAAAGAGGAGGATGCTCATGAATGAGCATCCTCCTCTTTTTATAATGGTCGATTGGAATTGGTTTGTGGAAAAAGGGTAGATGAATCTTCTGTGGCTTCAAAAATTAACTTAAGTACATTGGGTAAGTAACTTAGCTTGCTTGGCATTTCAACTTAGCTTGCTTGTCCCATGAAGTTAACTTGCTTTTTTACACTGTATCTTGCAGATCAATTCTGTTTGGCTATAATCGTGAAAATAGTTATCTGACTACTCTTCCTGAAGTGTTTCCTTGCATTAACTCTTCCACTTCTTCTACTGTTACTTGATTGAAATCTCCATATATGGTATTTTTCAATGCAGATGCGGCAAGGGCGAATTCCAATGTTTTTTGGTCATTGTCGGGGTAGGTCAGCAAACCATAAATCATGCCGCCTACAAATGCATCTCCTGCACCCACACGGTCTACTTCATGGACAATATCGTAAATGCCGGTATGCTTTAATGTTCCTTTAGAATAAAGTATGGCTGCCAGCAGATTGTGATTGGAAGTGATGGTATTACGCAACTCCAGAAACATTTTCTGGCATCGGGGAGCTTGTTCTGATACTTTTTGACCGAATACTTTGAAACCGGACAAATCTAATGGATATGAGGTGTCTACAGCTTTAAAACCTACCGGGGGAATGCCGAAAATTTCTTTGTATTCGGGTTCTGCACCAAAAATGACATCACTATATTGAACAAGGGGGAGCATTACCTCTGATGCGGATTTACCGTAATTCCATAATTTTTTGCGGAAATTTAAGTCGCATGAGATTGTTAATCCCAGGCGGTCTGCTGTTTGCAGTGCTTCCAGGCAGGCATCTGCTCCTTCCTGTGACAGGGACGCTGCTATACCCGACCAGTGGAACCAGCCTGCATCGGAAAGAATCTTTTCCCAGTCTATCATGCCGGGACGTAAAGTGGCAAAGGAAGAGCCTTCACGGTCATATACTACATTGGAGTTACGAAATGCTGCACCGCTTTCCAGAAAGTATAATCCCATGCGTTTCCCACCATAAATAATGCCGTCTGTACCTAATCCGTAAGCTTGGAGTGAGTTTACGCAGGCTTGTGCCATTGCATTCTCGGGAAGTCTGGTAACGAATTCTGTGGGGATGCCGAAGTTGACCAGTGATATGGCTACATTCGCTTCACTTCCTCCATAAGTAGCAGTAAACTCGTTTGTTTGGGAAAAGCGCTGGAAATTGGGGGCGGTCAGCCTTAGCATTACTTCTCCGAATGTAACGACTTTCTTGTTCTGGGTAATAGCTCTTGTATTCATAGTATGTTTTTAATCAGTATGTTAATTTGCACGAAGATACGATCAAAATTTTATATAAGTGCAAGAAATGTATAAAAATAGCCTTCTCTATCTTTTCCATATAGAATAGAGAAGGCTATTTTATTATTCAATATTAGTGGTTTATTTATTGAATCGTATTTTTAGTTTGGCAAGCATATCCTGTGTCATGCTGTCTAGATCATATTCCGGTTTCCATCCCCATTCCTCACGGGCACAAGTGTCGTCCAGTGAGTTCGGCCATGATTCGGCGATAGCTTGACGTAGTGGATCTACTTTGTACTCCATATGGAAGTCGGGCATATACTTCTTTATATTGTTATAAATAATTTCCGGATCAAAACTCATTGAAGCAATGTTGAACGAATTGCGATGAATTAGTTTGTCGGGATTCGCTTCCATGATTTCAATGGCTGCACGTAAACCGTCAGGCATATACATCATATCCATGAATGTACCGGCTGCAATAGGACATTCAAATTTTTCACCTTTTACAGCCGAATAATAGATGTCTACAGCATAATCGGTAGTCCCGCCACCCGGAGGTGTGACATACGAAATTAATCCGGGGAAACGAACGGAGCGGGTATCTACGCCAAAACGGATATGGTAATAATCGCTCAGTAATTCTCCTGATACTTTTGTAACTCCATACATGGTACGCGGATTACGGATAGTGTCTTGCGGGGTCTTGTCTTTAGGGGTGTTGTTGCCGAATACACCGATAGAACTTGGGGTAAATACGGCGCAACCCATTTCGCGTGCTACTTCCAATACGTTGAACAGGCCTCCCATGCCTATTTTCCATGCTAGTTGAGGTTTGGCTTCTGCTACAGCCGATAGTAAGGCTGCCAGGTTGTAAATGGTGTCGATGTTGTACTTTGATACAGTTTCGGCAATTTGTTGTTCGTTGGTGATATCTACGATGGCAGAAGGGCCTGATTCTTTTAATTCCCCTTTAGGCTCAGCACCGGGAATATATCCGGCTACGATATTACCATTGTAAATACTTCTCAATTTCATGGTTAGTTCCGAACCGATCTGACCGGTGGAGCCGATAATTAATACATTTTTCATAGTTTGCTATTTGCTTTAAGTTTTCTTTTGGAAGCAAAGATAGATAGAAAACTGCATATTTTATCAAAATTTTCTCTATAATTTAATCGGATATCAAAAAAAAATAAGAACTTTGTCAAGTCAGACTGATTTTTAAACTTAAACTATATACTTAATAAAAAAACAAAGCTATGTATGGTAAAATGAAGGAGTTCCTTGCGAAGGAACTGGCTGATATTAAGGCAGCCGGATTGTATAAAAATGAACGTATAATTACCACACCTCAGCGTGCGGACATCAAGGTGAATGACGGAGAAGATGTGTTGAACTTTTGTGCCAACAATTATTTAGGTTTGTCAGATAATCAACGCTTGATCAATGCTGCCAAAGAGGCGATGGACACACATGGCTTCGGTATGTCTTCCGTACGCTTTATCTGTGGAACTCAGGATTTGCACAAACAGCTGGAAGCTGCCATTTCTGATTATTTTAAAACAGAAGATACTATACTTTATGCAGCTTGTTTTGATGCTAACGGTGGTTTGTTCGAACCGCTGTTTACAGAAGAAGACGCTATTATTTCAGATGCGTTGAATCATGCATCTATTATAGATGGTGTACGCTTGTGTAAGGCAAAACGCTATCGTTATGCCAATGCTGATATGGCTGACCTGGAACGTTGTTTGCAGGAAGCGCAGGCACAGCGTCATCGTATTATTGCTACAGATGGTGTATTCTCGATGGATGGTAATGTGGCTCCATTGGATAAGATTTGTGAACTGGCGGAAAAGTATGACGCGTTGGTTATGGTGGATGAATCTCATTCGGCCGGTGTAGTAGGTCCTACAGGGCATGGCGTGGCAGAACAGTTTAATGCATACGGGCGTGTGGATATCTTTACTGGTACATTAGGTAAAGCATTTGGTGGGGCAATGGGAGGATTTACCACCGGTAAGAAAGAAATTATTGATATGTTGCGCCAGCGTTCCCGTCCTTATTTATTCTCTAATTCTGTAGCTCCTGCCATTATCGGTGCTAGTTTGGAAATGTTTAAGATATTGAAAGAAAGTGATGCTTTGCATACTAAGCTGATGGATAATGTGAATTATTTCCGTGACAGGATGCTGGCTGCCGGTTTTGACATCAAACCAACTCAGAGCGCGATTTGTGCTGTGATGCTTTATGATGCGAAACTGTCTCAGGATTTTGCCGCCAAGATGCAGAAAGAGGGCATATATGTAACCGGTTTCTATTATCCGGTTGTTCCGAAAGGACAGGCACGTATCCGTGTCCAGTTGTCTGCCGGGCATGAAAAGGCACATTTGGATAAGGCAATTGCTGCATTTATTAAAGTGGGCAAAGAACTTGGGGTGATTAAATAAGCAGATTTGAAAGCTATCCAGTAAAATAAGAGCAGTAAACGGTTGTATAACAATTGTTTACTGCTCTTTGTAGCCCCGAGGGGAATCGAACCCCTATCTAAAGTTTAGGAAACTTCTATTCTATCCGTTGAACTACAAGGCCCCTTTATGGGTACAAAGGTACTTCTTTTTGTTAAAATGGCAATATGAAAGATTGAAAAATGTCTTAAGTGGGAAGAAAATAATCCTTTCTTTGTTGTTTTGTTGTTTTTTGTCTGTTTTTTATAATCTAATAATGTTGTTATTCTGCTATAAACTTTCATGTTGTTCATAAAACATGGATAAAAATAATAAATTGTAAAAATGAATCGTTTTTGATGCTGTCATAATGATAGGGATTTATGCTTTTAAACAGGTAATTATCTCTGCTTTTTCTTAGCTTGGAAACAAATAAACCTTTAATTTTGTACATTTTGATATTCAAACGTAGTTTGATAGCGGAATATTTTGTCCTTTGACAGAACTTTCCGAACTTTGCAAACAGTGAAATTTTGTAACCCTAAATAATAAGTTATGGCAGATGAAATGATAGTCAAGGAGTTGGACCAAGTGGTGGTCCGTTTCTCAGGCGACTCAGGCGATGGTATGCAGCTGGCCGGAAATATCTTTTCTAATATTTCGGCTACAGTGGGAAATGATATCAGTACATTCCCCGATTACCCGGCGGATATACGTGCCCCGCAAGGTTCGTTGACCGGTGTGTCAGGTTTCCAGGTGCATATCGGTGCGGGTAAAGTTTTTACCCCTGGTGACAAATGCGACGTGCTGGTCGCAATGAATGCCGCTGCATTGAAAACACAATACAAATTTGCGAAGTCCACAGCTTGTATCATTATTGATACAGATTGTTTTCAGAAATCAGATCTGGACAAGGCGGCTTTCAAAACAGACAATCCGATTGAAGAAATGGGTATTAAGCAGGATGTAATTGCTGCTCCTATTTCGCAGATGGTGAAAGATTGTCTGGCAGATACAGGCATGGACAACAAGTCAATGTTGAAATGTCGTAATATGTTTGCTTTGGGATTGGTCTGCTGGTTGTTTAATCGTGACTTGGCGGTTGCTGAAAATTTCTTGCGCGAGAAATTTGCAAAGAAGCCGCAAATAGCTGAAGCGAATATTAAAGTGATACACGCCGGATATGATTATGGTCACAATACGCATGCGTCTGTGGATCATACTTATAAGGTGGAAACTAAGTCTAAAGTACCTGGAAAGTACATGGATATCAGCGGAAACAAGGCTACGGCTTATGGCTTAATTGCTGCTGCCGAGAAAGCAGGTCTGCGTTTGTTCCTGGGATCTTATCCCATTACTCCGGCAACAGATATCTTGCATGAACTTTCTAAACATAAATCATTGGGAGTGACTACGGTTCAATGTGAAGATGAAATTTCAGGTTGCGCTACGGCTATCGGTGCCTCGTTTGCAGGTGCGTTGGCAGCTACTTCTACTTCGGGACCGGGTGTTTGTCTGAAATCAGAGGCTATGAATCTGGCTGTTATTACAGAATTACCATTGGTGGTTATTAATGTACAGCGCGGCGGTCCTTCTACTGGTTTGCCTACTAAGTCTGAGCAAACAGATTTATTGCAGGCTTTGTTTGGCCGTAACGGTGAATCTCCTATGCCGGTCATTGTCGCAGCTTCTCCAACTCATTGTTTTGATGCTGCTTATGATGCTTGTAAGATTGCCTTGGAACACATGACTCCGGTGGTGTTGCTGACCGATGGTTTTGTAGCAAATGGTTCCGGTGCATGGAAGTTGCCTGATCTGGCGAACTATCCGGCTATTAACCCACCCTATGTTACTCCGGAAATGAAGGATAATTATACTCCTTACAAGCGTAACGCCGAAACAGGTGTCCGTTATTGGGCATTGCCGGGACAGGAAGGTTATATGCATATTTTGGGAGGCTTGGAAAAAGACAGTGATACAGGTGCTATTTCTACCGAGTCTGAAAACCATAATTTGATGTGCCGTTTGCGTGCCGAGAAGGTTGCTAAAATTCCAGTGCCTGATGTTAAGGTGCAAGGCTGCGTAGAGGATGCAGATTTGCTGATAGTAGGTTTCGGTGGAACTTACGGTCATTTATATTCAGCAATGGAGGAAATGAACCATGCGGGCAAGAAGGTTGCTTTGGCACATTTTGTTCATTTGAACCCGCTGCCTCACAATACGGCAGAAGTGCTGAAGAAATATAAGAAGGTAGTCGTGGCTGAGCAGAATCTTGGTCAGTTTGCCGGATATCTCCGTATGAAAGTGGACGGATTTGTTCCTTATCAGTTTAATGAGGTAAAAGGCCAGCCGTTCGTAGTCAGCGAGTTAGTTGATGCTTTCACTGAGATTTTAAATAAATAATAACCGTAAAGAAAGTAAAGACTATGAACGAATATACAGCAAAAGATTTCAAAAAGGGACAACCTCGCTGGTGTCCGGGTTGCGGTGACCATTTTTTCTTGGCTTCGCTGCACAAAGCGATGGCTGAATTGGGAGTGGCTCCTCATGATACTGCCGTTATTTCGGGTATCGGATGTTCCAGCCGTCTGCCTTATTACATGAATACATATGCCATGCAGACTGTGCACGGTCGTGCGGCTGCTATTTCTACAGGCTGCAAGGTGGCTAATCCGAAGATTACTGTCTGGCAGATTTCAGGGGATGGTGATGGGCTGGCTATTGGTGGAAATCATTTTATACACGCCGTTCGTCGTAATATCGACTTGAATATGATTTTGTTGAACAACCGTATATATGGTTTGACCAAAGGACAGTATTCTCCGACCTCTCCCCGTGGATTTGTTAGCAAATCATCTCCTTACGGCACTGTGGAAGATCCGTTTCATCCGGCTGAATTATGTTTTGGTGCGCGTGGGCGTTTCTTTGCCCGTGCGGTAGCTACGGATGGTCCTGGTACAGTGGAGATTCTGAAAGCTGCTGCCAATCATAAAGGTGCGGCTGTATGTGAAATTCTTCAGAACTGCGTCATTTTTAATGATGGAACACACGAATCAGTATATACGAAAGAAGGTCGTTCAAAGAATGCCATTTATTTGGAACACGGTAAACCGATGTTGTTTGGGGTAGATAAAGAATACGGGCTGATGCAGGAAGGTTTCGGGCTGAAAGTGGTAAAGCTTGGCGAGAATGGTGTGACGGAAAAAGACATTTTAGTGCACGATGCTCATTGTATGGATAATACTTTGCAGTTGAAACTGGCATTGATGGAAGGACCGGATTTTCCGGTTGCGTTAGGGGTGATCCGTGATGTGGAAGCGCCTACTTATGATGACGCCGTTAATGCACAGATTGAAGAAGTGGCCGCAAAGAAAAAATATCATAATTTCCAGGAATTACTGATGACAAATGATATTTGGGAAGTGAAATAATATTTTTCATCTTCCCTGTAGGAACCGGATCTACAGAGTTGTTCTAAAAATTAAATGGTTAGTAATAGGCAGTGAATAATTGCCGGTTACTAACCATTTAATTTAGAATTTTAGTGTGTAAGAGAACACACCTGAAACTGTCCTTATAGTTTGAGCTTTAGAGTTTCTCGCCGAATGATAAATCACCGGCATCCCCTAACCCCGGAACAATGTATTTGTGCTCGTCCAAGACAGGGTCTATGGCGGCACACCATAATGTGACATCATCGCCGGGAAAAAGTTCTGCCATATGCGCTACCCCTTGTTGGCTGGCAATGACACAGGCCATCTGCAATTTAGCTGGTTTGCCTTTGGTAAGAAACGCTTTCCAGGCAAGTTCCATGCTTTCACCGGTGGCAAGCATGGGATCAACGAGAAGCAAGGTTCTGTCATTCAATGAAGGAGCGGCGATGTATTCAATGTGTACATCTACAATACGGTGTTCATCATCTTTGTAAAAACGGAATGCGGAAACGAAAGCGTTGTCGGCATGGTCGAACATGTTCAGAAAACCGGTGTGCAGCGGCAGTCCGGCACGGAATACCGTTGCGATCACTATTTTGTCATCGTGTGTGCTGGCCGTGGCAGTTCCCAAGGGTGTCTGTACTTGCTTTACGGAATAGGTTAGTGCTTTACTCATCTCGTATGCCATGATTTCTCCTATTCTTTCAATATTTCTGCGGAAACGCATACGATCATTTTGAACATGTACATCGCGCAATTCCGCTACATATTGGTTTAGGAGAGAATTGCCTTCACTGAGATTGATGATTTTCATATCTATGCTTTTGTTATATTGTTGACTTTGACCTGCAAAGAAACAAATAATTTCTAGATTTGTAAAGTACGAATTGCATTTTTGTTACACAAATATAAATATTTGATTATTACGGAAATTTTTCTCTAATAACTTCTTTTTTTTAAAATAAAGCACTAATTTTGTAGCGCCTTAGACAAGGGGGTGTTGAAAAACATCTTCTTTCAGAAAATAAAGAGTAAAAATAACATTATACAATAACCAAATTAAATCATTAAAAAATGGCAAATTTAGATTTAAGCAAGTACGGTATTACCGACGTGAAGGAAGTTCTCCACAATCCTTCTTATGATGTGCTTTTCGCTGAAGAAACTAAACCGGGATTGGAAGGTTTCGAAAAAGGACAGGTTACTGAACTGGGTGCTGTAAACGTAATGACTGGTGTTTACACAGGTCGTTCTCCTAAAGATAAATTCTTCGTTAAGAATGAAGCTTCTGAAAATTCAGTATGGTGGACTTCTGACGAATATAAAAACGATAACAAACCTTGTACTGAAGAAGCTTGGGCTGACTTGAAGTCTAAAGCTGTAAAACAATTGAGCGGCAAGCGTTTGTTCGTTGTTGATACATTCTGCGGTGCTAATGCTGCAACTCGTATGAAAGTACGTTTCATCATGGAAGTGGCTTGGCAGGCTCATTTCGTAACTAACATGTTCATCCGCCCGACTGCTGAAGAACTGGAAGCTTACGGAGAACCTGATTTTGTATGTTTCAATGCATCTAAAGCAAAAGTTGATAACTATAAAGAACTGGGCTTGAACTCTGAAACAGCTACTGTTTTCAACTTGAAGACTAAAGAACAAGTTATCCTGAACACTTGGTACGGTGGTGAAATGAAGAAAGGTATGTTCTCTATCATGAACTACATGAACCCGCTTCGTGGTATCGCTTCCATGCACTGCTCTGCTAATACAAATATGGAAGGAACTAGTTCGGCTATCTTCTTCGGTTTGTCTGGTACAGGTAAGACTACTTTGTCTACTGACCCGAAACGTAAGTTGATCGGTGACGACGAACACGGATGGGATGACGAAGGTGTATTCAACTACGAAGGTGGTTGCTATGCTAAAGTTATCAACTTGGATAAGGAAAGTGAACCCGATATCTACGCTGCTATCAAACGTGACGCTTTGCTGGAAAACGTAACAGTTGATGCTAACGGTAAGATTGATTTCGCTGATAAGAGCGTAACAGAAAACACTCGTGTTTCTTATCCTATCTATCATATCGAAAACATCGTTAAACCTATCTCTAAAGGTCCTCACGCTCAACAAGTTATTTTCTTGTCAGCTGATGCATTCGGTGTATTGCCTCCGGTATCTATCTTGAACCCTGAACAAGCTCAGTATTACTTCTTGTCTGGATTTACAGCTAAATTGGCTGGTACAGAACGTGGTATTACTGAACCGACTCCGACATTCTCTGCTTGCTTCGGTGCTGCTTTCTTGTCATTGCATCCTACTAAGTATGCTGAAGAATTGGTTAAGAAGATGGAAAAGACTGGTGCTAAAGCATATTTGGTTAACACTGGTTGGAACGGTACTGGTAAACGTATCTCTATCCGCGATACTCGTGGTATCATCGATGCTATTTTGGATGGCTCTATTGATAAGGCTCCTACTAAGGTTATTCCTTACTTCGATTTCGTTGTTCCTACAGAATTGCCGGGTGTTGATCCGAAGATCCTTGATCCTCGTGACACTTACGCTGACGCTGCTCAGTGGGATGAAAAAGCAAAAGACTTGGCTGGTCGTTTCATCAAGAACTTCGCTAAGTTCACTGGTAACGAAGCAGGTAAGAAATTGGTTGCTGCCGGTCCGAAATTGTAATCTGAATTTTACAGATTTAACATATAAAAAGTGGTTCCTATCGGGAACCACTTTTTTTTATGCTTGAAAATGCCTAGATTTGTTGCAAACCAAATATGATAGCAAATGAAATTATTTAGATTAATGTTAGTTGGTGCAGGTATGTTCGTATTATGCAGCTGTACATCGCAAGGTTCTCAACAGAAGGAAGTTGTTACGGATAGTGTTTCCGTGAGTCAGGTAGACCCTGTAATAGAAACTATTATGAGCCGCCGTAGTATACGGAAGTATAAGCCCGAGGCTGTGGAACGTGAAAAAATGCAGACTATAGTGGAATGTGGAATCAATGCACCTAATGGAATGAATAAACAGTCATGGGAGGTTCGTGTAGTAGATAATCCGGAATTTATCAATGGTTTGACTGAAATTTTCAAAAAAGAAAACCCCAAAGTGGCAGAACGTCCGGGATTTCAGAATATGTTCAATAATGCTCCTACAGTAGTGTTTATTGCTAACGATCCTGCATATGATATGTCACAGATAGATTGTGGTCTGTTGGGTGAGAATATGATTTTGTCTGCTTGGTCAATGGGAATAGGTTCCTGCTGTTTGGGAGGGCCTGTGCGTTTCATGAAATCACCTGCAGCTGCCGAATATATGAAACAGTTGGGATTCAGTGAAGGGTATGAGTTGCTTTATGCGATTGCTTTCGGTTATCCCGATGAAATGCCGGCTGCTAAACCTAGAGAAGTTAGTAAAGTAAAGTTTGTAGATTAAATATAAAAAATCCCGAAGGTAATATGGTCTCCGGGATTTTTTATATTAAAGGTAGATTGATTAGCTTTTGTTAGCTCTCTTACGTTCTGTTTCGTCAAGAATCACTTTACGCATACGCATACTCTTTGGAGTAACTTCTACATATTCATCTTCCTTAATGTATTCCAATGCTTCTTCCAACGAAAATACTACCGGAGGAATGATGCGTGCCTTGTCATCAGAACCTGATGCGCGCATATTGGTAAGCTTCTTCGATTTAGTTACATTGATAACCAAGTCGTTTTCATGAACATGTTCACCTACTACTTGGCCGGCATATACTTCGTCTTGCGGATAAATGAAAAATTTGCCACGATCCTGTAATTTGTCAATAGCGTATGCAAAAGCTGTTCCGCTTTCCATAGCAATCATAGAACCGTTGCTGCGACGTTCTATCTCGCCCTTGTATGGTTGGTAGCATTTAAAACGGTGAGCCATGATCGCTTCTCCGGCCGATGCTGTCAGTACATTGGTACGAAGACCGATAATACCGCGCGAAGGCATATCAAACTCAATGTTTACACGGTCACCCTGTGTTTCCATAGAAACTAAATCACCTTTACGGCGGGTTACCATATCGATCATTTTACTGGAATATTCTTCGGGTACGCTGATCGTTAATTCTTCGATAGGTTCGCATTTTACTCCGTCTATTTCTTTGAAGATAACCTGAGGCTGGCCCACTTGTAATTCGTATCCTTCGCGGCGCATGGTTTCAATCAGGACAGAAAGATGAAGCACACCACGTCCTGAAACAATCCATTTACCGTCCTCCAGTTCGCTTTTGCGTACACGCAATGCCAAGTTCTTATCCAATTCTTTGGTCAAGCGGTCTTGGATGTGGCGTGAAGTCACAAACTTACCTTCTTTGCCGAAGAAAGGAGAATCGTTGATAGTGAATAACATACTCATGGTCGGTTCGTCAATGGCGATGGGGGGCAATGGTTCCGGATTTTCGAAATCGCAGATAGTATCACCAATTTCGAAGCCTTCTACACCTACTACAGCACAGATGTCTCCCGATGAAACGGCATTTGTCTTTTTACGTCCTAAGCCTTCAAAAGTATGTAGCTCTTTGATTTTAGACTTTATCAGACTACCATCACGCTTTGCTAGTGTAATATTCATACCTTCTTTCAGCGTACCACGATGTACACGTCCTACAGCAATACGACCTGTATATGCTGAATAGTCTAAAGAGGTGATTAACATTTGAGGAGTTCCCTCCAACTGTTTCGGTGCCGGAATATGCTCAATAATAGCGTCCAACAACGGAACCAGGTTTTCTGTCGGGGTCTTCCAATCAGTACTCATCCAATTATTTTTGGCAGAACCATAGATAACGGGGAAATCCAACTGATCTTCTGTAGCATTCAGGCTGAACATCAAGTCGAATACCATTTCGTATACTTCTTCCGGACGGCAGTTGGGTTTATCCACCTTGTTCACTACAACTACAGGTTTCAATCCGATCTGTAATGCCTTTTGCAATACGAAGCGTGTCTGCGGCATCGGGCCTTCGAATGCGTCTACCAATAAGATACATCCATCAGCCATATTGAGTACACGTTCTACTTCGCCACCGAAGTCGGCGTGTCCCGGAGTATCAATAATATTGATTTTTGTTCCTTTGTAGTTAATTGAAACGTTCTTTGAAAGGATAGTTATCCCTCTTTCGCGTTCCAAGTCATTATTATCCAATACCAGTTCACCATTTGTCTGGTCGTTGCGGAACAAATGTCCCGCCAGCATCATCTTGTCCACCAAAGTCGTTTTTCCGTGGTCTACGTGGGCGATGATCGCAATGTTTCTAATGTCTTGCATACTATACCTATATATTTGGCTGCAAAGGTACGATTTTTAATTCAAAAAATATTTGGCTGTTAACGATTATTTTTTATCTTCCGTATCTTCTTTACTATTAAATGTAGAGGGAGTGGTGCCATAGAAATCGACAAAATGCTTTCTGAAGGTGGGGATGTCATTATAACCAACCATTTCGGCTACCTCCTGAACATTGTATTTGCGGCTTCTCAGTAATTCGGCAGAACGTTTTAACCGGACTCCTCTTACTAATTCTATGATAGTGAAATTAGTGAGTTGTTTTACTTTTCTGTAAAGGGTAGGTTGACTCATGTTCAGCATTTCGGCCAGTTTTTTCACATTGAATTCCGGGTTTTGCAGGTTCTCATTTACAATATTCAGAATTTGTGTGATGAACGGGTCTTCTATGATGATTGTTTCCGTATTCTCTTCTTGCGAGCCGTTGACGGTGATGGAAGGCATTAGTAGTTTGGTATAAATCCGTTTCAGTTCAGTCCGGCTTTTTATTAAACGTTTTACTTTAGTGCGGAGAATCTCCGGATTGAACGGCTTCAGAATATAGTCATCAGCTCCTAATTCTATTCCTTTCACTATATTTTCATCATCTGTCAAAGCTGTCAGCAGAATAATAGGGATATGGCAAGTTTTTAGATCTTCTTTCAGGATACGGCAACATTCAAAACCGTTCATGACAGGCATCATGACATCCGTTATTACAAGATCCGGTATTTCTTTACGTGCCATTCTTACTCCTTCTTCCCCATTTTCCGCCATAATAATATTATAGGTGGCAGAAAATAATACTCTCAGATAGAGGCGGATATCTGCATGGTCCTCAACAACCAGTAGTTTGTATTTGGTTTCGGGGTTGTCAATAGGTTTGGCGGTTATACTGTTTGCTATTTCCTGTTGTCTTTTATCCTCTGCAGTAATCATTGCTTTATCTGAATCTTCCATTATTGTTTCGGGTTCGATGAAACATACGTTTTCATCATTTTTCAAATGTTGTTTACCTAGAGGGATATAAAGAACAACTCGGGTTCCTTTGTTTTTTTCTTGAGTGATTTGGATATCGCCGTGGTGGGCTAGTATTGTCGTTTTCATAATTTCAATGCCTAATTCGGGATGTAGCCGGTTGCTTGGAGGATTGTAATTGTCCGATCCAAGGAAGATGACAGAGGACTCTTCTATCATTTCTTTCCCGTCATCCTCTATAGTAAAAAGGCAGAAATCTTTTCCGTTGATAGTACTGGTGTTTACAGTAAAGTGGATGGAACCGGAATACGAGATATGCCGGTAGGCATTGGATAATATATTGCTTAGAATAAAGATTATCTTTTTCCGGTCAATCCATATTTCCGTATTTATTTTGTTGTCTTTGTCATAATGCAGGTTAATGGGACTGACGTTCAGTAGTTCGTGAGATGCACGGACTACAGTGTCGGCTATCACGCTGGCAGGATAAGGGGCCACATTCAATTTAGGACTGTAACTTTCTTGCTGATGAATATTCAATAGCTGGTTACAAATGTCTTGCAGGCTGATTGAATTCCGATAGGCCATTTTTGCTTTTTGCAGGAATGATTCCGGGAAGGCCGTATTAGTAATCATTTCTTTTAACGGAGCGGTGATGAGTGATAACGGGGTGCGTAATTCCTGTGCCAGCATATATCTGATTTGGTCACGCAATTGATGGTTTTTCTCTTCTTCTTTTCTTATTTCCGTTTCTTCTTCCAGCTTTTCTTTCAGTTTCACTTCTTTGGCCTTGTAAACTTGCCGTTTCTGTAATTTCCGGTTAAAGTACATCCATGTAAGCAAAGAAATAATGATAATAGCCAGGATGTATGCGGCGATGGCCCATCCGGTTGCAGCCCAATATCTATTTACATTGATAGATAACCGGGTTATTTGTTTATTTTCTTCCAACGGATAAGACGAGCGTATTTCCAGTACATATTTCCCAGGAGGGATATTGCTGAGTTTTATATGATCGTCATAATTCGTATTCCATTTTTCTTCTGTGGGTAATAGGCGGTATTTCACTGTGTTGGGCGAGGTTCCGTATTTCAGATCACTTAAATAGAGAATCAGGTTGTTGTTATTGTAGTCTAAAGATAAATGTTCTATCAGGTACGCAGGTTTGTCCAGAATGACTTGTCCGTTTATTTTTTCTCCTATTTCTACTTTATTGTAATTAATATCTATATCGGAGATATGGAATTGGCAGTTACTTGAACTTTCTTTTAAAGTGCGCGGTTCAAAATAGAGTAATCCTGTAGAGTTCGCCCATAGCAATTTCCCGTCATTTAGCCGACATACATCGTAATAACTTTCCGGTAATGCGTAGGTATATGATGCATTGTTCTTGTTATTCAATGTGATAAAACCAGCATTGCTTCCCAGCCAGGTATTTCCGTTCTTATCATCTATCATACAGCTTATGTGTCCGTTAGGCAAGTCTTTTTGTAAGATCATGATAGAGGATATGGTTTTCTCTTTTCCGTCTATTTGGATAATTTTATCAGTGTATGAGATAAGCAATTGGTTATAGTTGTTCAGATAAAGTGCCAATACTTTTCCGGGTGTCAGGTTTCTTGCCTTTTCATAACCACCGGTGAATTTTATTTGTTTTCCTTTACGGCTGGCACGGTGTATTCCTTTTTCAGTACCTAGCCACATGGTTCCATCTCCATCTTCACATATAGCGGTTATTTTTTTGAATTCTTTCGTATAAGGTTGTGCTGCTATGCATTCGTGTGTCTGATGGTTATAGACCATTATTCCTTTTTCGGTGGCAATCCATAAATGGTTTTGTGAGTTTAGATATAGTTTCAAGATAGAAGCAGTTACAGCAGAGTCTGCTGTTTCGGGGTTTAGTTGGTGAATCACCGTTTCACCGGTAGTAGGATTTACCCAAAGGATGTTTCCTTTGTCATCGCCGAACCATAATCCTCCATTGCGATCTTTGTGCAGGCAATAATGATTATTCTTGTGACTTTTCTCCCATAAGGAAAAGTGCAGATTAGGAGAGATCTTATTTTCTGTACTTTTATATATGCCATCTTTTTCGGTGACCAGCCAGATGTATCCGTCGGCATCTTGTGCTATACTATTCACATATCTTATTTCATCGTTCAACGGGATACGGTTGATATCGTTTCCTTTGAGATTCAGTTTCAGCAATCCTCTGCCGAAAGTTCCTACCCAAAGCACATTGTTGGACTTGTCAAAATGAATGTCGGTAATTCTGTTTTTGAGGATGGGGGCATAGTAAGAATCATGTTGGGTTAGATCTATAATGTGGAATGGCGACTGGAGGTAGTTGTCCGTTTCAAATCTTATGGCTGACAGTGAACTCCATGTGGCTATAATGAATGTGGTCTTATCTATTTGGATAATATCGCGTATATCTTTTTGAATGAAGGATGACTGGCTGTTATCATTCAGTGTGCGTGATGTTTTAGTGTTTGTATTATAACAGATGATTCCTTCGGTTTGGTCACAAATCCACACATTATCATTATATATATGTATTTTTTCAATGTTGTCGGCTTTCACAATACCTAGATCGGTTCCATTTATATGCTCGCTACTTTTATCGGAAACGTTATAAAGCAAGATTTGATTCTCTGCTGTCAGTGCGCATAAAATATCTTCGTTATTATAAAGTCCTAGGACTTTTGTTTTTATATCTATAAGCGGTTGGGCAGTCAGTCTTATTTCATCTGCATTTTTCTCCATATTTAACTCTACTATGGCATTGGAGGTCAAGGCATATAATTTGTCTTGCAGTACACATATATCCTGTATATCTTGCAATACTTCAGGAGTAGGTGAGATAAGTGGCATATAGATTCCACGCATCTTGTCAAAACAGGCTATTTGGTTTAAATTGGCGATATGAGACCATAGCAGATTGTTTGATGTTTCATATAAATGAGTTAAGGCACGTGGCTCTTTATCAATCAGATTGTAATTATGAAAATGTATTCCGTCATAGCGGCTTAGTCCAACATCGGTTCCTAACCATAAAAAGCCGGCTTTATCCTGATAAATTCCAGTCAATGTATTGTTGCTCAATCCGTTTTGTTTGGTAAGTAGTTGGATACCACACTGGCGGAAATAACTTTGCGCATTAGTAGTTGATAGATAAAAACTACATAATAAGGTGATTATTAAAGATTTCATCATAATAAATTGTTTCACTTTTATTCCCCTGTAATCAGATTGGTCACGTACAATCTGCTTGATATTATTCCTTAATCTATTTTAGGAATTCCTACAAATATAGCAAACTATATTTTCATAACCAACTAAAAGTCATAGGAATATATTCTGTTTTTAGTATCAACAGGTTCGGTGAAAAGAAAGGATAGTAGGTATTCCGTTCACACAGTTTTGTCTTGTCTTGATTATTAGACGATTGTATTTGAATGAAATACACCCCTTGCCTCTTGCTATTTTATTAAGGTATGTATACCAAGCTAGAAACAAGGGGGGAATGATGGTATATATTATAAAGTGATTATTGTATTATATATCATAAATTGTAGGAAAATGCAGCATCATGGTTTCGGGGATTATAGTTGCCATTTATAGTGACAGGAATCTGCATATATTTGATTCCATTATCTATTACTTTCATATAAATATAGCTTTGGGATTCGAATTTATAATTTTTTGTGGCATTATCGGTAGCCAGGCTGAAACCTTTAAGATACCATTTTATCAAAGAAGAAGAACATTCCGCCTGATATCCGCCATAGTAGAGGCTTCCGTCATTGTAACAGTTCATATTTAACTGGATAGTGAAAGCATATTTATGATCTATTGTTTGCTTCATTACAATTCTAAGCCATGTTTGTTCTCCTTTGGTGGCAGTTTGAATATCAAGTTCTTCTTGAGCATCAGTATGTTTTCGTAGGACAGATAGAATATGGTCGGCTTCAGAAAGGCTGATAGCCGGTAACTCACTTAATTTTAACTTGTCAGAATTGTTTCCCTCGTATGTAACGCTTCTGGCTCCATACGTTTTTTCCAGGAGATACGTTGAAACTGAGTTTTCAACGGGGTCATTACCATCTGCAGAGCAGGATGCCAAACTCATCATGACGAGCATGGCAATTATTAAATGCATTGCCTTCATAGAACTATAATTTTTTATTGTTTTTTTGATTATGTGAATGATTGACCCATTATCATCCGATACAAAAGTAGGTATTCTTTTCATGTATCCAAATTATTTTCAAGCTTTTTTGATGAAAACACCCTCTTTTTGATGAAAATACCTGCTATGTTGGAAAGAAGGAGTTGTTTGGCTATATAAGGGGGTGTTTTTATCATGATGAAAGGATTTTCATTTATGGATGGAGAAAACTCCGTTGGTGTTCCATTTGATAGTTGGAATGTTTCTCATTGAATGGATGTTCTGTTTTTGACGGAAATAGGAACTAAGATTGTTTTTTGTTCATTCTGTATTTTGCCGAAACCACCTCTTAATAAAGATTAATTTGCCAATATCCTGTTAAAAGAATAGCCTCTACCTTTGTGATGTAAAAAATAACTTAGCTAGAGAGAATTGAATATGGTAATACGAAGATTTTTATTTTCATGGGTGTGTCTGCTGGCTTCTTCCTTATTTATGTATGGACAGGTGGCTGTTAAGACTAATGTGGCGATAGATGCCGTCGCCATACCAAACTTAGGAGTGGAAGTAGGGTTGAGCAAGAAGCTTACAGTGGATATTCCGTTTTATTATAATCCCTGGAAATACAGCGATAATAAAATGCTGAAACTGGTGATGGTACAGCCCGAGTTGCGTTATTGGCTTTGTGATAAGTTCAATGGTCATTTTTTCGGTTTCCATTTAATGGGAGGAGCATACAATACTACCGGTATTGATTTGCCGTTTTCTCCTTTCGATGATTTGAAAGACTTCCGTTATAAGGGACATTTTTATGGCGGCGGTGTCAGTTACGGTTATCAGTTTGTGCTGGGACGCCATTGGAATCTGGGCGCCACCATCGGTTTGGGTTATGCTTATGTGCGTTATAAGAAATATGAGTGTGAAGAATGTGGAGATATGTTGGAGAAATCCAACAAGAATTATTGGGGTCCTACTAAGGCTGCTCTGAATCTTATTTATATATTCTAAAAATTACGGATTATGAAACTTATATGTTATATACTTCTTATATTATTGATACCGGCTATTCCGGTAGGTGCACAGACATTATCAGGTGGTCAGGTACAAGTCAGCAATCAGTCAATCCTGATTAGTGATAATGGACAGGTGATGATAGGAATGGATATCACGTTGCCGGCTGCAATGGAGCTTTCTTCCAACTGTGTGGCAACTCTGACTCCGGTTTTGAAGACACAGGATAACAGTTATAACAGGATTTTGCCTGTTATTTGGGTATATGGGCGTATCCGTTCCATCGTGCAACAGCGTGAACGCAGTATTCCGTCGGATGCATATACCATTCTTCGTCGTAAGAATGGAACGGAACAGACTGTAAATTATTCAGCCCGTATTCCATACGAGAAATGGATGAATGGTGCAGAACTGGAACTGCAGGCTGCTATACGTGGCTGTGCCGATTGTCAGAAAGAAGAAAACAGTGCCTTTATAACTCGTGCCAATTTGGAACGCTATGTGGTAAAACCTGTCGTGGCATTTGTTTCTCCTGCTGTCGAGGCTGTGAAGAATCGTGCCGAGGAAGGACGTGCTTATTTGGATTTTCCGGTAAATCAGATGAAGATTTATCCTGATTATCGTCGTAATCCATCCGAACTGGCTGCTATCAAACATACGGTGGATGTAGTGAAAAATGATGTCAATACTACCATTACTGAAATAGCTATTGTGGGTTATGCTTCTCCTGAGGGCAGATATGCGGCCAATGCGCGTTTGGCTCAGGGGCGTGCTGAGGCATTGAAGAGTTATGTAATGAATGAGTATGGCTTTAAAGCGGATTTGTTCAAGGTGAATTCTGTACCCGAGGACTGGGCCGGACTGCGTGCGTATGTGGCTAAGAATGATTTACCGCTGAAAGAAGAGATTTTGTCCATAATAGATAAGAATGAGAGCGATTTTGACGTGAAGGAGGAACGCATTAAGGCCTTGGATGGTGGAAAGGTATATGCCGCATTACTACAGGATTGTTATCCGGCTTTGCGTCACTCTGATTACACTGTACGTTATGTAGTTCGCGGATTTGATGTGGAAGAGGCAAAACAGATTATAAAGCTCCGTCCCCAGCAGTTGAGCTTGCAGGAAATGTTTCTGGTTGCCCAAACATACGAAAAGGGGAGTGACGAGTTTAACGAAGTGTTCGATGTGGCAGTGCGCATGTTTCCTGATGACCCAACAGCGAATATAAACGCTGCCGCTATCGAACTCCAACGGGGTGACTTGCAACAGGCGGTACGTTATTTGGACAAGGCCGATGCACAGGCGAGTGCGACGCTGAACAACAGAGGCGTACTGAAACTGTTGCAAGGGGACCTCGACTCTGCTGAGAATTATTTCAAACAGGCACAGGCCAAGGATTCCGTCGAAGCCGGAGCCAATTTGGAAGAAGTGACCAATAAACGTAAGGATGAAGCAATCTTTGTAAAATAAGACATATAGACAAACAGTACAATAAAAGATGTTAGAAGAAACTTGTTCTTTGCGAAAAGCGCAAGGTAAAATCCGGGGTAGTGGAGTCTATTCCCGGATTTTGAATTAAAGTTCAGCGCATTAGTGTCCTCACAGTGTTTTTAAGTTGAATTTTACATAATCTGTCGGTTGGGGGCTTTATGGAATATGTCGGAAGTCGAAGTTCCGGCAGTGGCAAAAAAGATCAAGACGTTTTTTAAAAAGCTCGCCATCTTTTTAAAAAAGCTCGCCGTCTTTTTTGAAAACGACTTGATCTTTTTAAGAAATACCCTTGTCTTTGAACATGTAGTATTTATATACGTACGCATAAGCCTATATAATTGTATAGGTCTATGGATATGTACGTATGTGAAGGAATGTGTACTTCTTGATGAGAGAAACACTTGCTCACTACATTTTTATGTTTTTACGGGTGATTCCCACTTTAGATTTGGCTTCCGCATATGTTGATGAGGGCGGCTTTTATGGAGGGATATTTTGCTGAAATGCCACACTGTCCGATCTGTTTGATGTAGTGAAAAAAAAGTACATGTTATCCTTGTTTTTTTCTCTTCTTTTTTAATGGAAAAATGTAAGAGGTGATTCTTTCAACGTGTAGGGTATTTTATTCACGTATGATGGAAATGCCCTGTAAAAGACGATATAAAGTCATTTTGTCAAAGATACCAATCTATTTTGTCGAAAATACCGATTAAGGTTTATACGATTAACCACTTACCTTTGCTGTGTTGACAAACAAGAATGGAAATTACAAAAATAGTTTATAATTTAAAAACTTAGGATTATGAAGATTAAGGGATTATTATTAGGAATGTTGGCATATGCTGCCATGGTAGCATGTACGAATGAGGACATTGTGAAAAACAATGTGAATCAACCAGAGAAAGTGAAGGGTAACCTTTCATTAGTGATAAGTTCTACATCAAACTCATCACGCGCTGCTGATAATGAAGAAAGCGGTGTAACGGATCCAGGTATCGAAGGTGAATCAACTGTAACAGATGCCGTTATAATTTTAAATAGACTAGATGAAAATGGAAATCTTACTAAAGAAGAATTCGGTGGTTATTTAACAAAGGCACAATTGAATGAAACTACGGCTAGTGGAGAGACCATTTATAATCCTTTCTTTACATTGGCAAATTCTGGATGGTATAAAGTGCTTGTTGTGTTAAATCCGACTGAGTCAATAGAAGCTATTGCCAACAGCCAACAATCGACTGATAAGTCTAAGTATGAACAAATTGCAGAAAGTTCTTATACAACAACTGGTGATATAACAATAGCTGCTGCCGGTCAATTTATGATGGTGAACAAAAAAGAGATAAAGGTAGACGTTTTATCCAACAACTATGAAGAGCCAACAATAGAAGAGGTAGAGGTGGAACGTGTTGTTTCAAAGATAAATTATGTAATTGCTAAACCAAATAACTTATATCCTCTTACAGTACAAACTACTGATTATGCCATTGCGGAAACTACAAGTGGTTACTATATATATCCCGATAATAAAGCCGTTCGTTTGACAGGTTTGCATAAGGCAAAGAATTTGGATAATGATAATTCTGATGTTTGGATACATGAGGGAACAGATGGAACTGATAGAAGAGCTTTTATAAAGACAGAAAAAACTTATGGTCAGACAGGTGAACATATTTTTACTCTTCTTGAGCCGTTCCCCAAATTTGAATATTATACTACATCTACTGATGGTAAGCTTGACTGGACAGTGAAACTGGATAAATACGCGTTGGTGAATCTTTCAAATTCTGTGTATACGGCAAGACATTTGACGGATGCGAGCTGGGAAAACTTCAGGACTTTAGGCGTGTTAGGTGTAGACAATATGGCCTATATGGTTGATCCTAATTCAAAGAATAAGAATAATGTAACAGATTACGACCAAGTTTTTGGATCATATTTCTATAACGCATTGAAAAATGTAAATGCGGATAAAGTTGATGAGGCCAGCGATGATAGCCAAGTTTATTTCCAAGATCTTCCCACTGCTAATATTAACGATAATGAACAGGTAGGTCATCGTTTGGCTTATTGTTTAGAAAATATTGTGAAAAAAGAAAAGCAAGTACCAGCTTTAGTGACTGGTATTATTTTCCGTGGTCAGATTGGCGATGAAACGGGTGAGCCTGTTGGTACCATTTATAAATGCAATAATAAATTTTATACATCTATTGATGCTGTAAAAGCTGATAATGGTGCAGATGCATCTTATGATACTTATGAAAATGGACATTGCTATTATTATTCATCTGAAATTTGCCACAATAAAGGAGATCAGTATATGGATAAGGCAATCATGAGAAATAATATCTATGTACTGAAAGTTACTGGATTCGAGAATATCGGTGGTGCAACAATAACAATAGATCCTAGCGGTGAAGAGAGTGATAATAATTTCTATTTGCAATTGAATGCTAAGATTATTCCTTGGATTGTACGTTTCAATAACATTGAGTTCTAACAAACACTATGACAGACAGGGGAGGATTCATCTCCCTCCCCTTTATACCTTTCTATATTCTAACATTATAAAATGACCAAAAGCATGAAAACAGTAAAAACATTCGCCCGACAATTCTCCTTCAGCCTGATGATGGCCATGACATTGGGAAGTGCCGTTGTGTCGTGCGACAGCATACTCGGTGAAGAAGAGGTAGATTGCTCTGTAGAGTACAGAGTGAAATTCAAGTATGATTATAACATGAAGTATGCCGATGCTTTCTCGCGCGAGGTGGGGACTGTGACACTTTATGCTTTTGACGATAACGGCAAGTTGGTATATCAGAAGACAGAAGAAGGCGATGTGCTGGGAGAAGAAGGATATACCATGAAAGTGGATTTGGAACCGGGTGACTATCATCTTGTCACTTGGGCGGGACTGAATGATGAGGCTTCATTCTCAGTGCCTTTGGTTACGGCAGGGGAATCCTCGCTAGATGAACTGCAATGCAGGATGGATCGTCTGTACAGTCGTGCGGCTGATGGAACGGCTGTTGTGAACAGTAAACTTTCTGCGTTGTGGCACGGTGAAGTGACCAAGCAATCTTTCTCGCGGGCAGCAAGCTCGCAGGTAGTGACTGTACCACTGGTGAAGAACACCAACACCATACGCATCATTCTCCAGCAAATGGACGGAGTGACTGTGGAGGTAGATAAATTTGAATTTACGATTACAGACGACAACGGTTTGATGAACTATGATAATAAGCTGCTGGAGGACGAAACATTAACATATTATCCCTATTACCGTATGCAGGGTGGCACGGATATGGGAACACGTGCCGATGGAGATGCAGAGGACAGCAATATCAGCGTAGCTATTGCACAGATTACCGTAGGGCGTCTGGTGGTTGAAAATAATCCCCGCCTCACCATAACCAACAAGGAAACAGGGGAGCCTGTACTTTCCATACCATTAGTGAAATACTTGCTGCTTACTGAAGCAGAAGGACATGAGATGACCAATCAGGAGTATCTGGACCGCCAGGACGAATACAATATGACTTTCTTTTTGGACGAGAGCATGAAGTGGATTAATACTAGCATCATTATCAATGATTGGGTGGTACGCTTCAACGAACTGGACATGTAATAACGAAACTAAAAAAGCAATCTATGAAAAGAGGTTTATCCTATATAGTGATGGCGGTGTTCTGCGGACTGTGCTTCTCGTCGTGTGCGAAGGACGAGTTGGCGGCGAAGGCTGGGGGGGACGGAAGAGCGCCGGTACGTCTTGCATTGTCTCTTTCGGGGAATTCTTCCAGAACGGTTGACGCGCCCACAGCAGATGGTAATTGGGATTTTACCACTCCGGAACAGGGGACTATTGTGGAAGGCGATGTGTATGTACTAGTGATTGATGCGGTTACTCAAAGACTGAAATATTTGGTAGAGGATTTGAGAGTGATTAATGATTATGCCGACCAAAAGATACTGGAAGGGACTATGCAGAGGACGATAGGTAATGAACAGGTACGGTTGGTGGTTCTCGCCAATTTGAATCAGAACCAAATTCAGGGAGTCAGTGAGGGAATGCAGGCATATCTTAATACGATGGTAGGCAATACTGCCGTTGAAATCTATAATAAATTGGTTTATAATTACACTGGTCCGACCCCGTGGAATCTGGCCGAAAGGCGTCTGCCGATGTGGGGGATCAGTCCCGCTACCGGTGTCCCTCCTGCAGGACCAAGCTTAGAGTGCAAACTGTATAGGGCAGTGGCTAAGGTGAGCCTTTGGGTGAACGGGAAACAAGGGCTTCAAGATACAAAAGGCGATTTTATTATTACCGGCATCACGGTGAATAACGCTAATGATAAAGGGTATTGTGTGTCACAAGCTACGTTGAGCCCCGATGAAACAATTCAGTACCAAAGTCCTTACGTAACAGGGTTGTCGATGAAGCCGCAGAACTTTGTTTATACGGGACTGAATGTGACAATGGCTTATGAGGATTTGATTTATTTGCCGGAACAAGAAAATAACGACAGCGGGGCAGTATCCTTGGATGTGACTTACACGTATGGAGGTGAAACCAAGACAAAAACGATCGAGTTCAGAAAAGATGGGGTTGGAGATCGGTTTGAGGTGGTGCGTAACCATGTGTATATATTTAATATAAAAGTGACCGAGACTCCTGCTGGAGGCGGTTTGAAGACGGATGTGGAAACTTATGTGGCAGATTGGGATGAAATATTGCTTAGTCCGGGCTATGAATAAACAAAAGGAGGAAAAATGAAGACAATAAGACTGATAATGATGTTTTTCATCATTTGTATGTTGGGTGCTTGTACGGCAGAGGAGTTAGCCGGTCCGGAGTCCGGAGTGGAGGATGATGCTCCTGTGGTCATAGCAATATCACCAGCCGATATTACTTCTGTGAACATGAACAGCAGGGCTGCCGGAGATAACTCCATATTCTCCGTTATTGATGATGTGAATGTAAAAGTGAATTATGGAGGAAATACGGTAACCGTCTATCTGGTTAAGAATGGGGATTCGTTCGAAGTTTCCGGTAGTGTGGAGAATGGTAGTGCAGGGGTCGTTTCTTCTAAAACAGCAGATGGAAAAGTATATATCCACATCAATGCCAAACAAGGCAACCAGGCTGTAAGAGTAGAGGTTATCGCTAATTATGGACGAAAGATTACTTTGTCATTGTGGCAGAGTGTTAAAGAGAGTTTGATTCAGTGGCCGGTGGATTTTGATGAAACATCCGTTTGTCTCCTTTACGGTGCATCCGAGCAGTTTATCTATACCGAGAATCCGCATGAGGGGGCTCAAGGTGGTAATAAAGGTTGCTATTTGGCTAAAGTTTCTTTGAAACGCCCGTATGCTATGATTAAAGTAAATATCAATACTTCCGGGCTGGACAACGAAGTGACCTTGACGCCCCGATCAGTACAATTATGTAATGTGCCTAAGACTTGTACCTTGGCCTCGGATAATAGTATAACGGATTTTACTTCTTTTGACAAGGAAGGACAGAAGTATGACTTCCCATCCGGTTCGTTGCTTACGGGACCAAGTGGAAATGGCGAAACTCAAGTGATGTCCGAGCGTCTTTATCAGTTTGAGAATAAACAGACGGTTCATGCCCAAAACTGTACGGATGCCCAAAATGGTAATGAAAAAGCCAAAACCCCGAATCGTATCAAAAATACGATGGAGGCAGGTAAAGAAGTGTATGCTGCATTTACCGACTATACAGACAATGAGAACTTGGGTCGCAGATGTTCATACATCCTTGTTACGGCGGATTATGAATATAAATCGAGCAGTGCACATGTAAAGGGAACTATTAGTTACCGACTGTTTTTAGGTAAGAACATATCGTATGATTTTGATGTGAACAGAAATACCATTTATAATGTTACGCTTCATTTGCGCGGAGCGGGAGGTGTGAAAGAATCGGGTTGCATGGATGAGAACGGTGTGATCAACATCTCGGGAAACACGAAGGATGCTCAATGGAGGGTAGACAGCGAATTGTCTGACTTGTTTATTCAGTTCAATGAAGGGCAAGATTATAATATTGACGGACATTTGGTGAAAATCAAAGTGGTGAGTACCGATAGGCAGAAATGGCAAATCAAAGTGGATGATTTTGATGGCGTTTCTGGAGACTATTGGGTGATGTTTGAGTCTGATATGAGTTGGATTACTCCTAGATATGATGAATACAATGTGATACAAAAGGAGGGAACGGCAGAGCTTAGAATGTATTTAAAGGGATACGCTGATCAAAAAACGATTTGGGAGAAAGAATGGAACTCAGAGAAGCCGTATCGTTCGTGCAATATTTATGTGCGTAAACTGGATGCGCAAAACAAGCCTGTTGCGGGCAGCGAAATGAAATATCCTATCAAACAATGGTATCCTATCCAGATTACAGAACAGTTGTATGTTGACAGAATAGACCGTTTTGCTGTTGGCGGTCTGCCCTGGGGAGACAATGGGTACACAACGAACCTGACGGACGGACAGAAAATAATAAAGGAGTATTATAAGAAGATAAATAAAGAACATTATTCCAGTGACAATGATGAAAGAAGTGTAATGGATAATGCGATAGGTGTGGCGGTTAATTCCAGTGGTAGTTCTACTCCTGTCACATCGGGTAATAGCTATACGGTTTTTTATCATTTCTCTTTGCCCGCAGAAGCAGAGTGGCAGCAAATAAATGGGGTGATTACCAGTTCCGGTATTAAGTATAATAATTGGTCAGGTGTGCCTTATTGGACAGCTACGACGGAGGGAACTCAGTCAAAAGTATATATTCCGGGGCAGGGAGTGTCAGAAAACAGGTCAAGAAATGAGTCGCATCGTTTCAGGCTGGTATGGCGATATAATAGCTTAGGCTATTATTAAGTATAAAGGAGGATGTTATGAGCAACCTGTTAGAAATCATGGACAAGAAATCATGCGGTAAATCGGAAATTTATATATCCGAAGAAGACGGACGTTGGTACGCTTGCTACCGTTCTGCTCATTTGTTGAAGAAACTTAATGAGACGGTATTGAGAGGTGTTATGCTGGATAAGGTGGAAGTCGATTTGAATAAGTTACTGAACGGCCCTTGGATTGTGGTTCTGTGCTCGGACAATGAGATGATACTGATTAAAAACGAGTAATCTATAAAATTATGCGCGAGATAATAATGATGTTGGAAAGAGAATTAAGCAATGATGGCTTGATATATATCTATCGGGAAAGTGACGGTAAATGGTATGCCTATGAACAGTCTGCTTTTTATTTGAGCCGGATGATGCTTGAGCTTTCTTTAGACCGTTATGTGATGGAAAATGCTTTGTGGCTGGCAAGGGCGGAAATTGATGTAAACCGGATTCCTTGGGATAAAGTTATCAGTCATAGCCAATCCGAATATGTATTGCACTATACCCCTTATGATGGGTTCCATGAGTGGCTGGTTGAAATAAAATAGCGATAGTTTAAAAAGTGTCCAGTCCGAAATTCATGAAGAAACGGTTTCGGACTGGGCACTTTTATTCATCGGATGAAAAGAAATCGGGTTTACAATTTCATTCAATGTCAGTTGGGCAGCCTTTGCTATGATGTTCGAAGATATGCTGAAAGATGCGACAGTAAAAGAGATAGAAGATTATTTTTAAAATAAATCGCTCTAATTCATTGTGATATAAAAGATAATGTCTATCTTTGCACCCGCTAAATGAAAATTTTATATATCAAAAAATCTAAGAATTATGTATTTAGATGCAGCTAAAAAACAAGAAATCTTTGAAAAGTACGGAAAGTCTAACACTGATACTGGCTCAGCTGAAGCGCAGATAGCTTTGTTTTCATACCGTATTTCTCACCTGACTGAGCACCTGAAGCTCAACAGAAAAGATTATAGCACTGAAAGAGCTTTGACAACTTTGGTAGGTAAACGCCGTGCGTTGTTGAACTACCTGAAGAACCGTGATATCGAAAGATATCGTGCTATTGTTAAAGCACTAGGATTACGTAAGTAATTCAATCTTTATTGAAAAGGACTTAAAGAAAAGCCGCTCTCTGAAAAGAAAGCGGCTTTTCTATTTTCTGTTATTACGTTTCTACTGTTCTGTTGTTGAGAATTACTCTTTAGTAGGATAATACAGATTATCTTTTGTCATGTGTTCCAATACTTCATGCAGATATTTGGCCGACTCCCATTTGGCCATAGGCAGGTCGTGAAGCAAGTAGTTACCGCAATCTTTAGGGGCGGCTCCCGGAACTTCGCCTTCAAAATCGGCTACAAAGCGGAACGTTTCCTGCATCAGTTCTACAATATCTTCCGATTTTAAATCGCCTTTCATTAACAGGTAGTTACCGGTGAGGCATCCCATCGGTCCCCAGTAGACAATTTTGTCAGACCATATAGGGTGGTTACGCAGGTAGGTAGCGGCTAGATGCTCTATGGTATGCAAGGCTCCTTGTCCCAAAGCAGGTTCCCGGTTGGGTTCTTTCATGCGGATGTCAAAGGTGGTGACCGTTTCACCGCCCACTTCGTCTTTTCTGGATACATAGATACCGCGAAGCAAGCGGATATGGTCAATGGTAAAACTGGGTATTGTCTTCATATTATTCGTTTTTATAAATTAGCTGGTAATGAGGAAAGGAAGGTATGAGTGACCTCGAAGGAACGGTCGGCTATAGTCTCCCAAAAATTTGTGTATTGTTCCCAATGGTTGTCGGATCCCGGCGTATCGCTGATGATACGGAAACTGATGAACGGTACCTTATATATATAACAGATTTGGGCGATGGCTCCCGATTCCATATCTACTGCCAGCCCTTCGTGGAACTTTTCTTTAATGTCGTTCAGTTCGGAACGGTCGGTGATGAATTTGTCTCCGCTGCATATCAGACCTCCATGAATGGCGGTCGGAGTATCCAGTGACATGGCGCAATCAAACAATGTGGCATTACCTTCGAATCGGGCGGGAAGTCCTTGTATCTGTCCGTACATATTGCCTTCTCCACACCATACATCATGATATACAACTTGTCGGCTCACCACAACATCCATTATTTTCAGGCAGCTGTCTATGCCTCCTGCTACACCGGTGCTGATGACACAGTCGGGTTGGAAGGTACGGATCAGTTCTACAGTACCGGCAGCAGCGTTCACTTTACCTATTCCACATTTCATCAGGATAATGGTATTATTTCTAATGCTGCCTTCAGTATATTGGAAAGGACCTTCGGTGTATTCTTTCTTGTTTTCGAGCAGTTGCGCTACTTGTTTCTGCTCGGAACTCATGGCTGTTATAATTCCTATTTTCATAATTCAACTTTATTTATGGCTGCAAATGTACGCATTTTATCAGAGTATATCGTATCTTTGCAACGTTAATAAACAGATATACTTATGAACTTATTTAAAAGAATACTACCTGATATAGTAGTGATTATCCTTTTTGCTGTCATCTCATTCGCCTATTTTTTCCCGGCTGTGACAGAAGGGCGTATCCTTTCACAACATGACTCTGTGGCGGGCATTGGTGCCGGTGAAGAAGCGAAAGAATATCTGGAACGTACGGGAGAGCGTACGCGCTGGACTAATTCGATTTTTGGTGGTATGCCTACTTATCAGATGGCACCCAGTTATGATTCTACGGATACCCTGAAGGGAGTGGAGAAGTTATATCATTTGTATCTCCCGAATTATGTGTGGTATGTATTTGTCATGCTGTTGGGCTTTTATATATTATTGCGTGCATTCGATTTCTCGGTCTGGCTGGCTTCATTGGGGGCTGTGTTGTGGGCGTTTTCTTCTTATTTTTTCATCATTATAGCTGCCGGACACATCTGGAAATTTGTAACCTTGGCTTATATTCCACCCACTATAGCCGGTATGGTATTGGCTTATAGAGGGAAATACTTGTCAGGTGGTTTGCTGACAGCGGTTTTTGTTGCTTTGCAAATAGTGTCGAACCATGTGCAGATGAGTTATTATTTTCTTTTTGTCATGCTCTTTATGGCGGTTGCGTTCGGAGTGGATGCTTGGCAGAAGAAGGAAATGCCGCAATTTCTGAAAGCAACTGGTGTGTTGTTGATGGCCGGTATTTTGGGAGTTTGTATAAATCTATCTAACTTATATCATACGTATGAGTATAGTAAGGAAACGATGCGTGGAAAGAGTGAGCTGGTGAAACCGGATAGTCATAATCAGACAAAAAGTGGTCTGGAACGAGATTATATCACTCAGTGGAGCTACGGTATCGGTGAGACTTTCTCTTTGCTTGTCCCTAATGTGAAAGGTGGTGCTTCCGTACCTTTGGCAGCTAACGAAAAGGCGATGGAAAAGGCGAATCCTATGTATAATAGTATCTATAGCCAGATAGGTCAGTATTGGGGTGAGCAACCCGGTACATCCGGTCCTGTATACGTGGGGGCGTTTGTGATGTTTCTGTTTGTTCTTGGGCTGTTTATAGTGAAAGGTCCTATGAAATGGGCGCTTTTGAGTGCTACAGTTTTGTCTGTCCTGCTGTCATGGGGAAAGAATTTTATGGGATTCACCGATTTCTTTTTGGATTATATCCCGATGTACGATAAATTCCGTGCGGTTTCTTCTATTTTGGTCATTGCTGAGTTTACCATACCTTTGTTGGCAGTCCTTGCTTTAAAGGAGGTAATGGCACGCCCTCAGTTGGTTAAGGAACAGGCCCGGTCGTTTTATATCAGTCTGGGATTGACAGGTGGCATCGCTTTATTGTTTGCATTAGCTCCCGGTTTCTTTTTCCTGTCGTATGTTTCAAGTATGGAAATGCAGGCATTGCAGGGTATTCCGGCAGATCAGCTGGCTCCGTTACTTGCTAATCTGGAAGAAATCCGTCAGAGTATCTTTACTTCGGATGCATGGCGCAGTTTCTTTGTTATTATGATAGGTACGGCAGTTCTTTGGTTATATGGCATGGGCAAACTAAAGGCGAAGGTGACGATTCTGGCATTGGCTGTCCTCTGTCTGGCAGATATGTGGAGTGTGAACAAACGTTATTTGTATGATGAACAATTTGTGGAGAAGGTGCAGCAGGATAATTCCTTTAAACCGACCGAAACGGATAAGGCAATATTGGCCGATAAAACGTTGGATTTCCGGGTACTGAACCTAGCCGGCAATACGTTTAATGAAAATACGACTTCTTATTGGCATAAGAGCATCGGTGGATATCATGCCGCCAAGCTGCGCCGCTATCAGGAAATGATAGAGGAGCATATCAGCACCGAGATGAATGGCGTGTTCAAGGCTGTTTCGGAGGCGGGAGGCGATATGCAGAAGGTGGCTCCGTCCGGTTTTCCTGTGTTGAATATGCTGAATACCCGTTACTTTATTTTTCCGCTGCAAGGTGGAAAGACTGTCCCGATACAGAATCCTTATACGCTGGGCAATGCTTGGTTTGTAAACGAGGTGCAGTATGTGGATAATGCCAATGAAGAGATAGATGCTTTGCATCGGATAGATCCGGCAAAAACGGCTGTCGTAGATAAAAAATTCAGTGCGGAGGTAAAATCGGCGGCTGAAACAGATACACTGGGTACAATCAAACTGACTGCGTACGAACCTAATGACTTGAAATATGAGGTTAATTCGAAGACAGGAGGAACAGTGGTTTTCTCGGAAATTTACTATCCTGGTTGGCAGGCATATATTGATGGTGTGGAAGCACCGCACGGAAGAGCGGATTATATTCTTCGGGCGATGAATGTGCCGGCCGGAAAGCATGTAGTGGAATTTAAGTTCGATCCGAAATCGCTGCATGTTACGGAAACGGTGGCTTTTGTGGCGTTGGGTGTATTGACCTGTGTGCTGGTCTTGTTCTTATTCTTGCAGGTCAGAAGAGCCCGTAGGAAAATTGATTAAGGCCCGTCGTAAGCCAGACTCCGGATTATTTGTAAAGCAGGCGCAGAACGAACCATAAGTGGTGTGTCACTGTGCTTGCCCATCCATAGTGACGGCTCATAATACGGAAGCGTTCTTTCAAGGAGGCTTTATGGTTACGGGTGGTCATTCCTTCATTCAGGTAATCAATAAGAGTAAGATGGGTGTTATGGAGTACATCCGCTTTCTTCATGATACGGATACACCAGTCAAAATCTGCCGAGAACCGATATCTCAGGTCATATGGTTCCACCAGATCACGGCGGGCGAAAAAGGCTTGATGGCAGACTAGCATTCCTTGCTTGAAGCTTTTCCAGGTAAGCGTTGCGGGTGCGGACAGGCGGCGCATATATAAAAAATGCCCTTGACTGTCCACAATTTCTGTTTCTCCATATAGTACTCCCGGCAGGGCTGTTCCATTGATGGAATGTACCATTTGCAGCAAAGTATCATCCTCGTGCAGGCCGTCACCGGCATTCAAGAAACAAAGATAATCTCCGGTTGCCAGTTTTATTCCTTTGTTCATGGCATCGTATAAACCTTGGTCGGGTTCACTGATAACAGTGGTGATATGTTCCTGGTATTTGTGAATGATATCCAGTGTTTCATCTGTTGATCCCCCATCTACAATAATATACTCCAGATTCTTATAAGTTTGTGTAACAATACTTTGTATAGTATCCTCCAATACTTTTGCGGCGTTGTAGGTGACAGTAATAATAGAAAACTTGGGATGAGGATGATGGTTATGCATGATTCCCTGTAATCTTGTTATAGATTTCAACATATTTCTTGGCGATGGTACTTTCCGAATAGCTGGATACTGCCTTACGGCAGGCTTCTTCGCTCAGACTTTCATATTCTCCTTCGGTCAATGCCCAGTGAATTCCGTTTGCCAGATCCTTGGAAGACTGATATTCGGCAACATAGCCGTTGTGCAGGTGGTCAATCATTTGTGGAATACCTCCTACATTGAACCCTATGCACGGAATACCACAGGCCATTGCCTCTACGATGGTATTGGGTAGGTTGTCTTGTAAAGAAGGTGTGACGTATAAGTCGACTGCGTTGTAAATATCTACCAGTTCCTTCTCGTTGCTGACATAATTCATCGGATAGATAGGGAAAGGAAACAGGGAAGCGTATTGTTCGGCTTGGTTGCCAAAAACCACTACACCTAACTCTTTACTAAAATCAGGATACGAGGAAGCTATTTGTTTGCAAGCTGATACCAAATAGTCTATTCCTTTTCTCTTGTCTGTAATTTTTACGGAGCCGAAAAGCAATAACTTCTTGTCTTGCGGGAGGTGGCACTTTTCTCTGGCCTGTTTTTTATCACGAGGTTTGAACAGGTTGGTGTTGATTGCATTGGGAATATTGGTAATGGTCTGACCTTTAATCAGATCACTTTTCTTAGCCAATGATTCTAACCAGCGGCTACAAGCTACAAAGGTGATTTGTGCTCCTTCAAACAGTTTTTTCTTTTTCTGGAAAGTACGGTAGGCTATGTCTTTCCTGCTTCCTTTGTAAAGTTGCGGACAGTTGTGGCATTGTGTGGCATATTTATCGCAATCTCCTGCATAGTGGCAGATACCGGTAAAAGGCCACATATCATGCATTGTCCAAACGATGGGCTTGCCGGATTGGATGATACGCCGGATATCTGTCAGTGACAACATACCTTGGTTAATCCAATGCAGATGAATGACATCGGCTTGGGTAAATTCGGGCAATGCTGTGATATTGGTGCCGGTATTCGCTATGTCAACGGCAAACAAGTTATGTTTCTTGAAGTGGTTGGCTTGCCAGATAACGACACGCTCCCAGATGAATTGCCATACTTTCCACCATGATTTCTTTAGTTCAACGACACTTATCTGGTCGGTCTGCTTGTCGCGTACAAGCATTTTTGTCTTTATTCCGTTGTTTTTTAAAGCCTCCATGAGGCGGTTGGCTGCAATGGCGGCTCCACCTATTCGCTCAGACGTATTGATGATAAGTACTCTCATGTGCATAAAAGTTTATGCAAATGTACGCTTTTTAGGGGACATCTTGGATATTTCCAGTAAGCTTTCTGCTATTTCACGGGAAAAGATTTCCAAATTGAAACGTTTTTCTGCCAGCTTTCGGGCGTTGGCGCCCATTTTTTGGGCTTCTTCAGGATGGTCGGCTATGCGATGAATGGCATTGATCCACCCTTCCACGTCATCATAGGCTACGGTAATTCCTATTTCTTCTTTGTCTATATCCATTTCAAAATTAGGATTACGTGAGCAAATGACAGGGATGCCTAATGCAAAGGCCTCTACCAGTGTGGTAAGACCTACGGTATAAGGAAAATCCATGCAGCAGATGACAACACAGCTTTTTCGTGCCACTTTCTGTGCCAACAAGTATGGGATGACACCGTCCGTATAATGTACTCGTACAGAATCGGGCAGACAGAAGCTTTCAATAATCTGTTGGTAGTTTACACTTCCATTGGTGGGGGCTATGTACAAGTCCAGTTGTTGATCGGTGGCGCAGAAAGCTTGCAGCATTGTGTCTACATCCCGGTTTTCTTTCCCGGTGGAGATAAAACCTTCCGGTTTCCGATCCGGCATTGTTTGTAGAAGATGGTCATAGAAAGCGAGGTCCGGCCCCCAATGGATAAGCTGAAGCTTTTCTTCGGGAGCTTTTCCGGTTGCTAATGAGTCTTTAATCAATTTTTTACTGAACAGGAACATATGATCAATGCCCTTATAAAAGAAACGTGAGATGCGTTCTCTTATTTTTCTGGATGAGGTTTTTAAAGCAGTGTGATGCCAAATGACAATGGGCTTGCGGTAGAGGCCTAATGCTCTGAGTAGGATGATAAGTTCCAACCCACGGAAAGATGTACCGTAGAGCACTTCGTATGGCTCTTTGCAGCACAGAATCTCTTTAGTGGCATAGAGCATTAGTTTCAGACGGCTGGGGAAAGCTTTGTATTTATGCATCACCGACCGGATTCCATATTTTTCCAGCAAAGGAAGTCCGTAGAGGATATGTCCCGGAAACTTATAATCTTTCCATTCCTCGTAACTTTCACGGGTTAATCGGGTGTGATAAAAATAAATAGTGAGTGGTTTTACCGGTGTTGGTCTCTTTTCAGCCATTTGTTAATTCTGTTTTTTATTGCTTTAGTGATGATGGAAAAATTGCCGTATCGCAGGTTCAGAAATAGTTCTTCAAAAGAACGTCCTATCTTAATCCAGGGATGTCCCCACCCCATAATGCGGTAGACAGCTTTTTTATAAGCTACATTCTCAATGACATAACGAGGATGCTTGAGAGGAAATTCTACTTCATACTGTTTCATGGTGAAGATGCGGCGGTATCCTTTAGGCAGTGTATGCACAGAACCGGCAAAATGGGTGGAATCTGCCGTGGCTCCCAAGTTGTTAATCATGTTGCGGGTGGGCACGATAGCCAGTCCCGAGTTGAAAAGCATGGAAGCGTGGAAGATGGTTTCATAATAGGCTTTGTTGTTTTCTTTATGGCGATGGCACATATAGATAAAGTCTTTACGGAATTTCCGTTCTTTAATGAGCTGTTCCAGTTGTTGCATATTGAACTTGTCTTCTAGAAAAGTATAATGTTCGTCCCATTGGTCAATGACCCTTTTCCAACTGGCCCATCCCCAGATAGAGAAAGTGGAGGCAAAGAAATAATCGTATGGTACACCCGGAGTAATCTCTTCGTTATTGAAACCCGCAATCATGGTGATACGGGGGTCTTGCTCGTATTTGTCTAACATTTCTTTACAGAATGTGAAAAAAGAAACGGAAGGCACATCGTCATCTTCCAATACGATACATTTGTCAACCATAGAAAAAGCCCATTTTTGTGAAATGTATTCCGAAGGGTCGCAACCGTAGTTTTTTTCCTGATACATACGGTGGACTTCGCAGTCCCAGTCTATCTGATCTGTCACTTCACGACATGCTTTTATACCGGGCAGGTCGTGTTCGCTGCGTGGTCCGTCCTGATAGAGGAAAAGCTTGGAGGGACGGGCATTCCTGACTTGTTCAAACACTTGCGACAGCTGTTGCGGGCGGTTGAAGAACAAAATGAGTACGGGTACATCTACAAGGAACGGTTTCATAGTTCAATCTCCTTTATTTGTAAAATTCGAGTTTGTTGTAATGCGGATGTATATTCTCTAAATCTGGTAATTGCATATAGTCACCGTATATCTTCCTTAGCACAGCATCTGTTTGGCGTGGTACGGGGAACATTTTTCCTTCAAATTCCATTTCTGTCAGTGGAAAAATATCGTCTGTATAGCGCGGTTTGAAATAGGCGGTGCCAAAAGAATGGCGTAATTCTTTTCCGGGGAATAACTTGGCAATGAACCTTAGGATGGGAAAACCGATGCGGGTATTAAAATGATAAATCCTACGAATCCGTTTGTATAATGTGCTTTCTTTTATATTTTTATTATTCAACTGATTGTATATCTGCCCTTGCATGTGTCCTCCTATCCAAGCTAGACAATAAGGGATCTTTTCTAAAGGAAAAATATCAATGTAGATACCGGTATAATGGAAAATACGGTCATATGAATTTGTTTCTTCCAAATGAGAATCCTTATCACGTAATTTGCCGTATATAAAGATGTAATTGGGATCTGTTTCATTAGTTTGCAATGCAAGATTGTCCGGAAGTTCTTGAGGAAGAACTTTCAGCAGACGCAGGTAATCTGAGCGAAGCATTTCTATGTCCAGATCATCATCCCAGGGAATGAAACCTTTGTGACGTGCTGCACCTATTAGAGTTCCGGAACTGAGCCAATAGGGTATTTGGTGCTTGCGACAAATCACATCAATAACCTCCAGAAGCTCTAACATACGTAGTTGCTGGCGACGGAGAAGGGAACCATCGGGATTAAATCGCTTTCTTAGTTCACTATCCATACATTAATTTTTTAGTAGTTTATAAAACAAATCAGCGTTAATGTAACCTGTTTCTGACAGGTCTTTTCCTTTTAATTCTCCTTCATGGATATATTCTTTGTTTAATACATCTTGCCCCCATAGCAATATTTTATCAATGTTTGGGGTACAAATATTTAATACCTCTGCTATTGATTTGATTATCAATAATCCAAATGGAAAATCCTCAGTGAAATACCGGCTTTTGAAATCAGGCAGAAATCCTTTTTCTGTTTTTTCCATAGGAGCTGGAATATGTTTGAAGGCAATGATGGAGCGTATCTTGCGGGTAAGTGACCTTGCATCATAACTGTCATAATATTCCAATAAAGTAGGAATTGGCTCTATTCGGACCGGCAGTGCTTTCAGAATTTGTTGGAATTCATTGTCACAAGCAATGAGGAGCTCCGAACTTTCTTCGTCCCAACTATTATAGAACCCGGGAATCTCATGATATGTTTTTCCTCTACTCCAGGTATGGAAAAGTGAATAAAGACGGGCTGGATGAAGCAATGGATTGCTATTGGTCAGGCTGGCTTCTAGAAAATGATGAAGCATACGCACCGGCGTATCTAACATTTCTTGAAGAGTTCGTAGTAAAATATCGGATTTTGATATGTTTACGGTAGCTATTTGTAATTCCTTTTTGTATCCCAACAAGAGTGCTTTCTGGCCATAGGTTTGTACACGGGCAATGAATGGAGCACGCTGGAATCCGAAGAGTGAAGCTGTTTTGCCTAATATTCTATAAGCGGTAAAGAAAAAACCGGTACAACTGACTACACTTCCTATGCAAGTTTTTTCCTGCAAGAACGGTTGTATGTGGAGAAGTTCTTCCTCAATGGCAAATCCGGGGAGACAAAGCAATACGATATCAGAGTGTGGAATGACTTCTGCCGGGTTAGCCGTAACGCAGGCTAATGAGCCGGAGAATGTATTTCCCCGGCAATCTTCAATGAGTAATGATGGATTCCATTGGTCGGGATGCCGGGTGAGGATGGAAACATTAAAGCCTTTATGTGCAGCTACTCCTGCAATGACGTGCCCCAGACCGCCACCGCCACAAATACAGATATTGATACTCATGCTTGCAGTTTTTTTAAGTTTTCAGCCAGATAATTGTTGTCTTCAGTGTCGCGTATGGCGATACGGATGTAATTCCTGCCATCGAATCCTGTCTTGGTACTACAATCTTTTAACAAGAGATTATGCTCCAGCAATAAAGAAACGAGTTTGGTGGAACTGAAGCGGGAAGTTACTTCGCACAGGAAATAATTGGCTTGTGAAGGTATGACACGTAGGAAGTCAACCTGTTGCAATACCTCGAAAAAGCGTTGGCGCTCGGCTATGAATTTTTTACAGGCATTTTGATAATCATTATTATACTTGCTGTATATCTGTAAATAGAATTCGGCGAAGGAGTTTATATTCCATATAGCCATGTTTTTTCGTAAATAGGATATTATCTCTTTGTCGGAAGATGCGGCTATCCCCAAGCGTAATCCCGGAACTCCATAAGATTTGGAAATACTTTTAATGACTGTGAGGTGTGGGTATGTTTCCAGAACTTCATTCTTAAGCAGCGTATTTTCGACACTTTTTTCGCTGAAGTCAACAAAAGATTCATCCAGTATTAAGTGGATATTTCGCTGCTGCGTCCATGCCAGCAAATCCATAAGTTCGTTAAGGGGGATGAAGTTACCTGATGGGTTATCCGGATTGATCAAGAGTAAATGGCGGATATCTTTGTCCGCATAAAAAAGCATCAGTTCTTTTGCCGTATAATGAAAATCGGCATTCTGTGGATAGAATGCAATGATTTCTTCTGATTGTCGGTTGGGATATTCTTCAAAAGTGGGATAAATTACTCCCATTTTGCCATCTGAATGTTCCATCAGCGCTTTGATGATTTCGGCGGCTCCGTTGCCAACAACCACATAATCTTGCCGGATACCGAAGTTTTTTGCCATGACAAGTGTGTTCACTCCCATGCCGGAAGGGTATTCACGGAGAAGCACATTAAAATTAGCCTGTAGTTCTTCACACATTTTTTGTGGTGGAAAATAGGGGTTTACTAAATAGCAGAAATCTTTCAGCTTTGGGAAACGCCAGTATCCGCCATATCTTTTTTGGTAGCGTTGTAGCTGGTCCTGTTCGGCAAAAATGGTTTCAGCGATGTCAAGATCTTGTATATCATCAATCTCATACCAGCGTTCTCCTTCCAAAGGGAGTCCTTTCAGTTCACATCTCTCCAGCAGGGTGATTACCCGTAATACCTGTTCGTAATATTCGTTATTCCCCAGGGCTTTGCTGTAGGCTTCAAGAAATGGCACATAACTGTTGCGGAGAAACTCTTTACTGAATTTATAGATATTGACGGTTTTGTAGTAATCGTCAATATCTGCGTAGCGGAACGTTTTTTTTGAGATAAAATCAATGATGTCATTTTCAGTATTGAGCCGTACCATCGTGCCGTCCATCCATGGCTCATATTTAGCTACAAGTGCCAGATTGGGATAGGGGTTATTTAAAATTTTGTGGAAAAGTGTATCCTCAAAAATCAAATCGGATTCAATTAATAAAGTATCTTGCTTTTGCAATTCCTCTTTAGCAAGATAGAGAGAATAGATATTATTGGTCTTATTGTAGACAGGATTGTAAATATATTCTATCGGAGTATTTCTACTTTGTTTCTCTATGTGGGTACGTAATTTCTCTCCCTGGTAGCCTATGACTAAAATGATGCGTTCCAGATTTAATGAATCTAACTGTGAGAGCAGACGGTCTATCAGATAGGTCCCGTTTACTTTAATCATACACTTGGTGTTATCTTTGGTAAGATCTCCCAAGCGCTTGCCCATGCCGGCGGCTAGAATGATTGCTTGCATAATAAATTTAGGTATATATATTGCAAAAGTAGTAATTAATTAGCATTTATAAGCGATGTTATTTATATTTGCCTCAAATTTTAAACAGGAATGGGTAAAATAACATTTGTACCGGTAGGAGGATTGGCCAACCGTATGCGTGCAGTGGCTTCGGCGGTAATGCTGGCAGGAAAGACAAAAAGTGAATTAAGCATCATTTGGTTTCGGGATTGGGCACTGAATGCACCGTTTTATCAGTTGTTTAAGCCTGTAGACAGGGAAGTGGCTTGTTTACGGGATGCTTCGCGGTTGGATTATGCATTATTAGACAGACCTCGTTCCAAGAATTTTCATTTCCCGCTTTTGTTTCAGAAACTGCTTTTCAAGTCTTGTCTGTACGAGCGTTCCATTACTCCTTTATGTAACCGGCATTTTGATTTTGAACGGTGGGTTAAAGAAGGTGGCTGTGTTTATATGGCATCATACACCGCTTTCCAACTTTATGATTATGCATGGATCAGTCGGTTGTTTGTTCCGGTAGACGAGATTATGGAAGAGGTGGAAAACCGTTGTCGGAATTTTTCGGATGCTATGATTGGTGTGCATATCCGTCGTACAGATAATCTGGCTTCTATCAGGCAAAGCCCTATCGAGTTGTTCTATCAGAAATTAGATGAGAAGATAAAAGAGGACGGCAAGGTGGCTATCTATTTGGCTACAGATTCGGAAGAGGTGAAGCGGGAAATGAAAGAGCGTTATGGTGACCGGATATTCTGTTCCGGAAAAAAGGCAGACCGTGGATCTTTGGAGGGAATAAGGGAGGGTATCACGGATATGTACACATTGGCTCGTACACAAAAAATATATGGTTCTTTTCAGAGTTCATTTTCGGATATGGCAGCTCAGATAGGAGGGGTTCCATTGGAGATTTTGAAATTATGAGTTACGGAAATAAATCATTGTTTTAATGATTATCTGCAAACATTTTTATTTTTGCTCCTCTTCTTTCTATGGCATTTGCCAATTTGTTTTCTATTTTTCCTAATAGCAGCCGTCTGCTCCATTCTATAACAAGCGTCGTCAGACAGATAGAAACAAGTGTTCCCATAAAATACAGAACAAGTAGGTTGCTGTCTGCATAAGGGGTATACCAGGGTTGTAAACAGTGGATAAGAAGTCCTTGAAGCATATATAAGGCAAAAACGTATCCTGCTAGGTAATTGATGATGCGGGATGAAAAATGCCACCGGGTAAACTGGTAGAAAATCATGATAGAGGCGATGATAATCAGTAGATTATTATCTCGGGCGAATCTCAGTATGATATTTCCACTCATTGCTGTAAGCAGGGTATTCAGTATAAAAATACCGGCAAGGCTGCCTGACAAGATTTCCCGGCTATGTCGTTTCATGTTTTCCGGAAGACCATAGGTCTTCAGATATTGTCCTATGAGATAAGCTAGTGTGACATTGATAATTCCCTTGCCCGTGTCATTCTGAATTTCAAAAAACAGGATTGTCGGGGCAAATACAAAAAAGAATCCCCATAGTAACAGTAGTTGTTTATAACTTTTTTGTGAGAGGTTATGAACCAGCCGGTTTAAATAGGGCGAGAAACAATAAAGTACTACATAGCAGGTCATAAACCAGTATTTTTTGCTAAGTATCGGTAGCAATGAGGAGGCCAGCCCTGTCCAGGTATGCGGAGTGTGAAGCCATATTGTTTCGATCAGATAAGAAACGATGGAATAAAACCATACGACAACCAGCATTTTGAAAAATTTATGTGTATTGAAACGGATTCCAAAATAACCTGAGATCAGAATGAACAAGGTTACTCCGGTGTTTCCCAGTGTATTGATAAATAGTATGAATTCTTTGTTCAGCCAGTTACTGGTGTGGAAGGTATTTCCTAGAATATGCATGGATACAATCAGTATGATACTGATAATTCGTAAACATTCTAATCCGGAGTGACGTGTAGCAGCCATTATTTCTTGATTATATAGTGTAAACTCTCTTTAAAAGTGACGGAGCCGCTCAACCACAGGATGGCTGTGTAGAGTGTGCCGGCTATGATCATTTTGCTTGCCATTAATAAATACAGATTGGCAAAGCCGATAGTGATATAATAGGTAGCCGCCATTACCGCGGTAGCTATGAAGGCAAACGGAAGGATGTCTTTCAGCGCTGCAAACAAGCTGAGCCGTATTTGTTTCCATACAAAATAGTGCCATACAAACAGCCAGCAGATATTGATGGATACATACACTATAATCATGGTATGTACGCCGTATGGATAGAGCAGAAGCATGGTTGTTAACTGGATGATGCCTAAGCCGATGGTATTCCACATATAGATATCCGATTTTCCTTTGCTGATGACTAGGTTGGAATACAAATTGGTTATGGGAATGAATGCGCCACCGATGCAGAGCAATTGCAGGATGAAGGCACTGGGTAGCCATTTGTCTGTAATAGTCAGTATAATCAGTTCGGGTGCGATTAATGATAATCCTAACATAGCCGGAAAAGAAATAAAGGCAGTGAAGCGGAGCATCTTCCGGAAAGCGCGTTGTTGGCGTTCCCTTTCATCCGACAAACTGGAAAGTACGGGTTGGGCCACACTGTTGACTGTTCCTGAAATTAATGAATGTCCCATATAATTCCATTTATTAGCTTGAGTAAAATAGCCTACTTCTTGTCCCGAATAGAATTTACCAAGGATAACGGTAAAGATATTATTATTGATGTGGTTGAATATATTGGTTACTAATAATTTGCTGCTGAAAGAAAGCATCCCTCTCAAAGGCTTGAAGTCGAAAGTAAGTGTAGGTCGCCAGGGTGAGAAGCACCAATAACAGATATTAATGGTTCCTACATAGACAATGCTTTGTGTGGCTATCCCCCAATAGGCAAATCCCAAGCAGGCCATAGTTATACCGATAGTTCCTGAGGCGGTTAATCCGATAGTGACCGCCATTGCCTTTTGCTTGACCATTAAGTTGCGGAACAGGTAAGCACTGTGGGCAATGCCCAAACTGGCTACAAAGAAACCGAGGAAAGTGTATCGTGCCAAAGCTGTCAGTTCGGGAGTGTGATAGAATTCGGCAATGAGTGGGGCGCAAAGGAACAGAATGAGGTAGAGACAGGCACTTAGCCCGGTACTGAACCAGAATACGGCATTATAGTCTTTGTGGGAGATATCCCGTTTGTTGGCTAGGGCGGCCGTGAACCCGCTTTCCTGCAAAGAGCCTGCAATAAGGGAGAAGATGGACAGCATTCCCACCATGCCATAATCTTCCGCATTCAGAATGCGTGACAGGAATATCCCGAAAAAAAGATTCAGCAGCTGCTGTACTCCATTGCTTAATCCGCCCCAGAAGAGGCCTTTTGCTGTCTTTTCTTTCAAGGATTGTTCTGCCATTTTTATAGATAGATTATAAAACAGTCAGGCTGAAAGCGGACGTTTCAGTTGCTTTCAGCCTTTTCTGTATTTGGGTGTATATTATTTCACTTCACTGCCCGGCTTTACCTCTCTTAATAAAGAGGTCACCGCTAAGGTGCCGTCAAAGTTTTCAGCACTCAGGATCATGCCTTCGCTCACCAATCCGTTCTTGAATTGGCGCGGAGCAAGGTTGGCAATGAATAAAACTTGTTTGCCCACCAGTTCTTCCGGTTTATAATGTTGTGCGATACCGCTGACGATGGTACGGTTCTCCAGTCCGTCAGCAATCTTGAATTTCAGCAGCTTTTTCATTTTAGGCACTACCTCACACTCTAATACGGTACCTACACGGATATCTAACTTTTCAAATTCTTCAAAAGCAATTACCGGTTTTATCGGGTTGGCTTTATAGTTGGCAGCCTCGTTTGCTTTTTTGGTAGCCAACAGTTTGTCTACTTGTGCTTGAATGGTTTCATCTTCGATCTTTTCGAACAACAGTTCTGCCTTATTCAATTGATGTCCTTCTGCCAGCAGATCGGTACGCCCCAGTTGGTCCCATTCAAATGTTTCCATATTCAGCATTTGGCGGAGCTTTTCGCTGCTGAAAGGCAGGAAAGGTTCGAATGCAATAGCCAGATTGGCAACTAGTTGCAATGCTATGTTAAGGATGGTGGCTACACGGTCCATATCAGTTTTTGCCAGTTTCCAAGGCTCTGTATCGGCTAAGTATTTATTACCGATACGTGCCAGGTTCATTGCCTCTTTTTGTGCATCGCGGAATTTGAATACATCCAGTAGCTTTTCTACTTCTGCCTTTACGTCTGCAAATTCTTTTAATGTTTCTTTGTCGTAGTCGGTCAATTCACCGCAAACGGGAACTTTCCCGTCGAAATATTTATGAGTCAGCACTAAAGCACGGTTTACAAAGTTACCGTAAACAGCCACCAACTCATTGTTGTTACGTGCTTGAAAATCTTTCCAGGTAAAATCGTTGTCTTTTGTTTCGGGGGCATTGGCTGTCAATACATAGCGCAATACATCCTGTTTGCCGGGGAAGTCCTGCAAATATTCATGCAACCATACTGCCCAGTTGCGTGAAGTGGAAATCTTGTCACCTTCCAGATTCAGGAATTCATTGCTAGGTACGTTATCCGGTAAGATATAGCTTCCTTCCGCTTTCAGCATAGCAGGGAAAACAATGCAGTGGAATACAATATTGTCTTTTCCGATGAAGTGAATCAAACGGGTTTCTGGATCTTTCCACCAAGTTTCCCAACTGTCGGGAAGTAATTCTTTTGTATTTGAAATATAGCCGATGGGGGCATCGAACCATACATAAAGTACTTTTCCCTCAGCGCCTTCTACAGGAACAGGGATTCCCCAATCCAAGTCACGGCTTACCGCACGGGGTTGCAAGCCCATATCTAACCAGCTTTTACATTGTCCGTATACATTGGGGCGCCATTCTTTATGATTTTCAAGAATCCATTCACGCAGCCATCCTTCGTGTTTGTCCAATGGCAGATACCAATGTTTGGTTTCACGCATCACTGGTTTACTGCCACTGATAGCACTTTTCGGATTGATCAGGTCGGTCGGAGAAAGTGATGTTCCGCACTTCTCGCATTGGTCACCGTAGGCTCCTTCTGCATGGCAGTGAGGACATTCACCGGTAATATAACGGTCGGCCAGGAACTGATGGGCTTCTTCGTCGTAATATTGCATGGAGGTCTTTTCAATGAACTCACCTTTATCATACAGGGTTTTGAAGAATTCGGAAGCCAGTTCGTGGTGTGTCTTTGATGTAGTACGAGAGTATATATCGAATGAAATTCCAAATTCTTTGAATGATTCTTTTATCAAGGTATGATAGCGGTCCACCACATCTTGTGGAGTAATACCTTCTTTCTTTGCACGAATGGTGATAGGTACTCCGTGTTCGTCAGAGCCTCCGATGAAAAGAACATCTTCTTTTTTCAGGCGGAGATAGCGCACGTAGATATCAGCAGGAACATATACACCTGCCAGATGACCAATATGTACCGGACCGTTTGCGTAGGGCAAAGCGGATGTGACGGTGGTTCTTTTGAATTTATTTTCCATTGTATGATGTCTTTTTTGTTATTTCTACCAGTAACGTGCAAAGTTAGTGATTTTTAGTAAGTATATGGAATAATCAGAAATATTTCTCCCTTAAAATCTCTGACAGGCCGTACTTATTATAAAATATGGTTATTCGGGGGCTTTGTCGGAAGAAGTGAAAATACAGAAAAATGTTATATCGTGATGCAGTGATTTGCACTTATTTGCATTTAATCTTAAGGAGAGAAAAATGATGAACTAAATTTTACTTATCCTGTTTTTTATAAAACCTTAAGTCGAACGAGACATGAATACGTGGTATAAATTCATTTTAAATGCACTTTTCTCTAAAAAGAGAGAGGATAAAGATTGGGAAACGACCGATAAGGAAGAGGATGTTCTTTCAAATTACATTGAACTGGACTCATTGATGCAGGTCATTTATCATGCAAAGGAAACTGAGTCGGGCAGCTAAACTAACCGGCCCAGTCTTCTCTATCAAGATTTCTATAGCTTATCGCTTCTGCCAGGTGGATGGAAGTAATGTGTTCACTGTTGTCCAGATCGGCAATGGTACGCGCTACTTTTAGAATGCGACCGTATGCGCGCGCCGACAGGTTGAGGCGTGTCATGGCAGTTCGTAATAATTTTAGCCCTGCTTCATTGGGTTGAGCGTACAGATGGAGTAACCCGGCTTCCATTTGTGCGTTGCAGTAAATACCCGGATGGTTGGCAAAACGTTGAGCTTGTATTTTCCGGGCCTTGATAACCCGTTCGCGTATGCTTGCACTACTTTCCGCATGATGGCGTTCTGCCATTTTTTCGAATGGAACCGGAACTATTTCTATTTGGATATCTATGCGGTCCAGTAAAGGACCGGAGATACGGTTCAGGTACCGTTGCACTTGTCCGGGATTACAGACGCAAGCTCGTGTAGGATGATTATAATATCCGCATGGACAGGGATTCATACTGGCTACCAGCATGAAACTGGCCGGATAATCCAGACTGTATTTAGCTCGTGCGATGGATATATGCCTGTCCTCTAGGGGTTGGCGAAGTACTTCAAGTACACTTCTGTTAAATTCCGGCAACTCGTCTAGAAAGAGCAAACCGTTGTGAGCCAGACTGATTTCTCCCGGTTGGGGATTGGTGCCGCCACCTACCATTGCTACAACACTAATTAACTATTAGGTGGTGAATTGGTATTTTTGAACTTTATATAAACAACCAATCATGCAAAAAAAAGAGGAACTATACGAAATGTATGCTCCTCCTAAACAATGTTATATAGAGAAACTTGTTTTATAGTTCTTCAATTTCTTCTTTGGTCAATCCGGTTGCTCCCATAATTAACTTTATTGAGGTTCCAGATGATTTTAAATAACGGGCAACTTCTATTGCTTTTTTTCTTTCTCCTTTATTTATTCCTTCTTCAATCCCTTCTGCTCTTCCTTCTTCCCGTTCAGTATTGATATTGTCACGAAGGATTACAATATTATCCAAGTGACGGTAATAGGCAGCGAGCTCATCCTTGGTCATGCTATCCAGTTTCAATCTCTCACGGGCCTCCTCAAGACCTGGAGCTGTAGCAGTGGAAGGTATCTCCCCAGTGTTCAGGTAGTAGATCCATTCTTCCAGGGGACTTTTTGCCACCTGATTAAAACCGTTCACTTTCAGGATATAATATTCAGGATATAGCTGACTTACCGTATCCACCTTGAATGTCTGTTTCTGGAACGGGGTGAGTTCAAGAAGATCATTAGTGTGGATACCCCTGAATTCCGTCTTTCCATGATAAACGAAGTCCCTGCCATGTCCTAGGGAGAAGTAGACTATATTAACGCTATATACTTTACGGACCTTGTCATAGCTTTCCCCTCTGTTGATATATTCAGTGACCAGCTTGGAAGTACCGAACAACATACGCTGGAAGTAGGCATATTCATTATTGTTCTGCACCTCTATCAATACCAGCTCCCCCTTGGAGTTCTCGGCAAGCATATCCACACGGTTATACTTGTCATATTCGTCCTCCTGATTGCTCTCGCTCTCAAGAAGCCTCTGGATAATGATCTTCTCACCCAGTAACGTGGTGAGCAGGCCTTCAAGGACACTGAAGTTTGCCTTGTTTCTGAGCAGACGTTTCATCGCCCAGTCAAAACGGATTATCTGGTTTTTATTATTACTGTTCATAATGGTCTGATATATGGGTTACTACAAAGATAGGCAAAAAACTCAAGACCTCCAAAATAATATGGGTTATAGTGAAAAGTGGCTGTTCTCAACGAACCGCCACTTTGTAATGAATCAATTTGTTTTATCATTCATGAGGAAAATCTATTTTAGAATAATCTTTTGATATATCCTGTTCAAAGACTTTGTGTCCAGTTCGTCTATCCTTATTATATATAATGCATCCGTCACATACACTTCTTTTTCTCCAAGAAAAATGTATGCGGCATCGAAAAACCAGCCCTCACCTCTTACCCTCATGTCTATTCTGATATCGTTTTGTATCTCACAGACTTTTCTTATAGCCTCAATCAGTTCGGTTCTCTCCATACGATACTCCTTTATCCGGATACAACAGGGCACCCGGATTTTTGTTTGCGGACCTTTCATTTATATATCAAAAGTATGGCCGTTCATTCCTCCCTCCTGAAACCTTCCAAACCCTTATATATGAGAAAATAGCTTGGAGCATTATTCAGCACCATTAAGATAAGGTGCGTAGCTTCAAGCGTTATAAAAAGTAATTTTCCGGGTTAAATCTAATTTCAGATGATGGTTAGAACTTTAATTCGAGGGATAGCAACGGTACGAGTAGTTTTCACAGCTTTAGTCTTGATTACCCAAAGTATGCAGTCTATCGGAAAGTCAAGTCAGATCGAGGAGGTTTGATGACGGCTTTTCTTTTTTTTCTTCCCCTTTCTTGAATCCTTCAAAGCCTTATATGTGAGAATAATATATAAGAGAATAGAAACGTAATAACAAACAATTGAAAATTAGAGAAATGGGAAATTTAGTAAAAGCATTGAAGATCGCCGCAAATGTAGCGGAGATCATCGTGGCAGGCTCCGTATTGATCGAGCTTGCAGAAAAGTATGGTGGCAGATTGGGAAAGAAAAAATCCGCCACGGGTAAAGTCGCTACAGATACTGTGGTGACTGAAAACTAACATAACGTCTTGAACAGTGGATTATGATAAAGGTCAGGACGTAATAATAACAATCCTTGAAGTTACTACATCAATACTCAAGGGAATTAAGAAGCTAAGAAGTTTATTTATAAAAGCAAAGAAATAAACCTCTTGGCTTTTTTCGTTTATCGGATTTTATTAACAACTAAAAAATAAGAATAGTATGGAAACAATGACTAATGAACTTACTGTCATTCCAAGAACAATCGGAATGATGACAAGAATGATGGATGTGATTAATACTGAGAATATCGAAGATGCTGTAATCGTATCGGAAGAAGAACAGAAGGAGCATCCGAATTTTATTGAAAGTAACACTTCGGGCATTACACTTGAAGAATTGGAGAGTAATTGCATTGTACCTAGTTTCGGAGATAATCAACTAACAATCAGCCACCAGACATTCATACACCGGATCGAGGAGGCTGCAAGGAATTATTTTACGGGTGAAAGCTTTGGAAACACAGAGATCAGAGTATCACATAGAATCCTAGGCAGGGTTCCAGGAGCATTAACCAAAAAGAAGGAGGAACTGAAATCTGAGGACGAGACTATCTATTATCAACGTATGGCTTTCTGTTTTCATATCAGGTCTATGAGCAGAATGATGAACGGAGAAGAAGTCCATTTATGTATCGGAGGTGTAAGAAGTCTGAACGAGGAAAATCTATACGCCCGAAAATCCCCCGAGAAATTTAAGATATTCATAGGGTTTAGAGTGAAAGTTTGCTCGAACCTTATGTTACTGAACGATGGCCTGACCGGACGACTGGAAGTGATGAGTGATGCAGATATATACAGTTCAGCACTACGGTTATTTCAAGACTTTAATCCCGAACAAAATCTCAGGCTACTTGAAAACCTGGGAAGAACGAGGATTTCACAGGAACAGTTTTGTCAGATAATAGGCAGGCTCAGATTATATCAAGCTTTACCCGCTTCACAACTTAAAGAACTGCCCAAGGTGATTTTAGGTGATTCCAATGTCAATGCGGCTACGAAAGGCTATATAGAAAACCCTAATTTCGGGTTACGTGGCAGGGATAATATTACTTGTTGGGATCTGATGCAGCTACTCAATGACGCTGCCAAACAATCCTATATTGATAAGTTCCTGGAGAGAAATCAGAACTGCACTGATTTTGCGGTTGGTATCCAAAAAGCTTTAAACGGTGAAGATACTGAGAATTACGGATGGTTTTTGAGTTAGACCTGAAAATAAATTGACTCACAAGGGAGAAAGATCTAAATATGACAAACATGATCTTTCTCCCTTTTTTGTTGAACCCTTTAACGGATACTTGATATGGAAATGAATGATATTATGACATGCATAGACAGATTGCCGCAAGGCTGTTCTGATAAAAGATATGCTGGGATCCTGAAGGAATTACCGGATGAATGTCAGTCACGTATAAGAAAGACGTTTACCCCAAATCATTACAACAGGAATAATGTATAATCAATAATGAATATCAGCGATGAAATATGATTTTATAAAAGTTGGTGCCACTGTTTGCTGGCATGATCCCGAAGGTATATCAGAGGGTGAATACAAAGTGGCTTCGGTCCCGGATAATTTGGAGGATGACAGTGTGGTCCTTATAACTTCCGATTTTTCCGAGGCTGAGGTTTTCCCTACAGAATTATCTCCGGTTTAATATTATAGGTTATGGAAAGACATGAATTGGAAAACAGCAGGGAATTCAAGGCTGCAAAAGAACTTGAACATGCCCTGAACGATTATGGGTGGAATGAGAAAAGGTTCGCTTCAGCGGTGACTACATTCCACAGGACCCTGCAACAGACTTTATTCAGAAGTATGGTTGAAGTGATTAAGATTATGGGAAGTGAAGGTTACGGATATGACCTGAGGAACAAGGCTTCCCATGAGATATGTAAGAAGATAGTGGAATCAGGAGTTCTGGAAGACAAGACGATACCATTCATCTGAAAAGGTTGAAACATACCAAGACTAATATTCCGGGGAGGGATATTTCCGATAAAAAGGAAGTATCTCTCCTTTTTTTATTTACCGACAATTTAAAATTCAGAAGATTATGTTATACTATGATTTTTATGGTTACGAAAGATTCAAGGCCTGTTTCGGACTTGAAAAGAGAGATAACGGTACAGTGGTAAGAAAGAACAGGATACTGCTGGGCCATCTGAAAAATCCTGCATTGCTTCGGTATTGCAGGGAACATGACGATTATGCCTTGTTACATATATATGATATGGCTGACCTACAGAAAAAAGTAATGGATGCTGTCATTGAATCAGGAAAAGGTGATAAAAAGCTACCTTATAGGGTGGAACTGATAGGAAAGACATATTACTCCTCCCAATATCAGACTGACGAAAGCCAAGGTGTATGTGAGGACTTGGATAAAGGTTCAGTCCGCTATATCAATGTTGAACGTAACCGGGTCTTCAAGATGAGGGCCGGAAAATTCATGAGAGAGCTTATCCTTGAAACAGAAATAGGAAAGCTACTCTCACCCAGTGTAGTAAACTGGATTGCAGGAGATGTTTTCACTCAGCAATGGTGTACTTATACTTATGGTTATACTCCTGATATAGAATTGCATGTCAACGATGATTTCAGGAGCATCTATGACAGTGACTGTTGCAAGGGTGATTTCGGTTCATGCATGGTGGATAGGGAGCGTACTTCATTCTATCGTGCTTCTGTAAAAGCCAAGGCTGCATACATAATAGACAAGACGGGGCTGATTGTAGCAAGGGCAATTCTTTTTACCGATGTTACGGATCAGGACGGCAAGAAATGGAGGCTGCTTGAAAGGCAGTATTCCTCGGAAGGTGATGATGTATTGAAACGCCTGCTTGTGGATAAACTTATTCAGGAAGATTATATTGACGGCTACAAGGTGATCGGTGCTTCCTGTCATGATGCAAATTCCTTTGTGGATGTTTGTGGCAACTCGTTGTCTGACAGAAAATTTGAAATAGATTGTGAACTGGAACTGGAAGACACGCTTTCCTATCAGGATTCTTTCAAATGGTATAGTTATAATCAGAACAAAGCCTATAACTACGAAAACTCCGGGACCTCATACAACCTTGATACAACGGACCTTAATCTTTACGGGGATGATAATGAAGATGATGGAGAATGGGATAGTTATCATCAATACTATTGTGATGATACAAGGCTCTGTTATCGGAATGGAATAGAAATCCGGGTGGATTCAGACAACCTGGATGATTTCGTATGGATAGAATCCAGGCAGGAATATCACCATGAAAACGATTGTGTCTGCTGTGATGAGTGCGGAACGGATATTCTGGAAGATGACGCCATGTATTCGGAAGTGACGGAGGAATACTATTGCTGCAAGAAGTGTATGGAGAAAGCGGAGGATGAATTCAAGCGGAAGAACTGGTATTATTCTGAGTATGATGATGAATGGTATGAAAGCCTTGATGATATAACCTGTATTCATATTTGGAATGAATCGGAAGGTATCTATGAGGAGAAGTCCATTAGTATAGACACATTGGATGGATTGATTGAGAATGAAGATGTATGGGAGTTCGGTGAGGATGTATTTGATAAAGTAAATCCGAGCACCAACCTTCCATACGGTTATAAACTTAAAAAAGAGATGAATCATGAATATGCAATTGTTGAAGAGGCTGTATAGTATCTACAGCCCGAGCGGAAAGGAACAGAAGATGGTGAAGTTCCTCTGTTCCTACATAAGACAACTTCCCGGAAACATATCCGTGTCAAAGGATGAATTCGGGAACCTGTATGTGGTAAAGGGAGAAGCGGAAAGTTATCCCTGCCTGGTGAGCCATATCGACCAGGTTTCACACTGCAAGCATTCGAAGGATTTTAAGGCAGTGGAGACCAGGGAAGTCATATTCGGTTATTCGCCAAAGAACAGGAGGTTTGAGAATTTGGGAGCCGATGACAAGAACGGGGTATTCATCTGTCTTGAATGCCTGAAGAAATATGATGCTGTTAAAGTCGTGTTTTTCAGAGAGGAGGAAACAGGATGCAGGGGCAGTTCTGAGGCGGTGATGTCTTTCTTCGATGATGTAAGGTTCGTTATCCAGCCTGACAGAAAGGGTGATTCGGATCTGGTTACAAGTATAGGATATGCCGGCTTGTGTTCCGAAAAGTTTATGGAAGCGATAGAACCTGAGAAATGGGGTTACATGGAGGAGAACGGATCGATGACCGATATCCTGACCTTGAAAGAGAACGGACTTGGGGTTTCCTGCATCAACGTCTCATGCGGTTACTACAATGCCCATTCTGACGAGGAGGTAACAATAAAGAAAGACCTGCTGAAATGCCTGCTGTTTGTAGAGCATATCATAGAGGATTGTACTGATGTATATCCTCATGTACTGACTGATTCATATTTCAGCCCCTATGAATTTGAGGATGAGGTTTATGACATACTGAATAACGATCCAAACCTTACTCCCGAAGACCTTCATTACATGTATTCCACCAATTTCCCTCATTTGGGATTGGAGGATTATAGAAGGATATGTGAGGATTATCGGATGTTTTGGTATGAGGATGAAGAAGATAGGAACTTAAAAACTTTGGATTATGGAAAGAGATAAGAACTACGATTTGGAACTGGCCAAGTATATCTGGTCAATCCTGAAATCCAATCTCCCTGTCCTTATGTCCTGGGGAGTTGAGATTGAGACTGTAAAAGTAATAACATGTGGTCTTGAATTCAGGGTCAACGGATTCAAGCATACCGGAAAAGTTCAGATTGTATTGAATGAGGGTGCTGACCTGTTTGAAGTCTGTCTGATTGGTGAGGATGGAGAAATCAGGGAAAAGAGAGAGGACATCTACTTTGACATGCTTGTTTCTGTGGTGGATGAACTTGTGGAGAAAACCGATGATTATGAAAAGAGAATTGCTGATACATATAATATTATAAAGTATTAGCGGTTCTCTGAAAAATCGGGAAATGTGACAACAGGCTTTCTGTGGGAGAGTAGAATTTATAAGAACTCGAAATCTCATGGAAAGCCTTTTTTATGAACCTGCTTAAAGGTTATTGAACGGACATTCAGTAACCGGGAAGAGCGTTAAACAAGTGTTAATTATGAAACAGAAAAATTATGTTGCCTATTTACGGCAGTCCACGGTGAAACAGGAAATCTCAGGACTTGGCGTGGAGGCACAGAGAGAAATAATACAGAATTACTTGAAGGATAGAAAAACGATTGCTGAATATATTGAAACAGAAAGTGGCCGTAAATCCAACAGACCTAAACTTACAGAAGCTTTGGAGTTATGCAGGAAAACAAATTCTGTCCTGATTGTAGCAAAATTGGACAGATTAAGTAGAAATGTCGCTTTCACCAGTAAATTGTTGGAAAGTGATGTTGAGATTGTATTCTGTGATTTTCCGGAGGCGAACAAACTCGTACTTCATATCATCAGCAGTATAGCGGAATATGAGGCCGGATTAATCAGCCAGAGAACGAAACAATCCCTGAAAGCCAAGAAAGCAAGGGGATATAGACTGGGGAAATCTGAAAACCTGTTGAATAAACTGGAGCAAGCGGTAGAGAACAGTAATAAGACCAATCACCAGAAAGCTCTTGACAATCCCAATAACAAGAGAGCCATAGCATTATTGAAAAACCTGGTGAAAGAAGATAGAAGTTTGTCTGAAATGGCTAGAATCCTGAATAGTGAAGGATTCGTAACTTCTAAGGGATGTCAATTCAGAGCTTCGCAGGTGAGTATATTATTGAAAAGGTATAACTTAAAAGAGGATTGAAATTATGGAACCTAAGTATGTATTGATTTTAGATTTCTGTATCGGTTGCTTGAATATCATAAAGTTGACAGATGAAGAATTAAGGGAATCGGAGAATTACGAGGATTTTGAGGATTTTCTTTCTACCATTGAAGAGAAATACGGATTCAGGCTAAATAATTGCCAGTGGATGGTTACAGAAAATCTGGACATCTATTGCTATCAGAATGGAGAAGAGACAACCCCCAATCTGTTATAGTCAAATTAAGAAGAGAAACTGAGGTGATACTTGGTTTCTTTTTTTCTTTCTTCGGGTTGGTCGGAGACAAGAGTATGAAACGCAAGTGGAATGTATAACATAACTGTAAGACAAAGTGTTATAAAAAAGTGTGCAAATCAGGTACAAATGCTTAAAGAATAAGTGTTTTGTCTGTTTTTTTATAACATCCTTACGGTTATGTTATCAATACTCCGTATCACTTCCCGTCTCTGACTAATCCCGGTCAAATGGAGCGAAAGGATTACTGTAGACGAAGCGGATGAAAAGTTCAAAAGAAACGGTTGCTTTTTCCGGTTATACAGATAAAATACTATCGGATTCGTATTTTTTATTTGATAATATTAGTAAATCTCATATATAATGTATAGCTTTGTGTGTAATAATAATTTTTTATGCAGATCTTATTATATACATAATTGTTTGTTTTATATTATATAGCTTATTTGATGTGTTGGTACATTATAAGTGTAATGTACGTTAGTGTTTATATAAGAAACGGGTTGAATGGCGATTCAACTAATATTATTGAAGCAAAATCCTAATGGTGTTGTTCGTGAGAATGATGCCATTAGTATGTTTAGCTATTATAATATATTTGATTATGCCGGTACATTATGGCTTGTGGGAAGCAGTAATGTGCGTCCTTGTTTTAATGAGTAGAAAAAAACATTCAAGCAAGGTCTGGCAAGCGTTTTTATAGCATTACAGATGCTGTATTTTTGGAAATAGTATGTTTAATTACACAGGTACATTATAGTCCGGGAGGATAGTAATGTACGACTTTATTCCAGCCGGCTTGAAAAGCGTTTCAGGCAACATGATAAAATATTCGATATGATTCATAATGTTTGTTATATTAGATATGTAGAATTGTATTTTGCATTACGGCCTGTGAAGATAGTAATGCAAGTTTTGTGTTTTTCATTTCAAGACAGGTTTTATTTATGCACTTGTACCTGTTGTATTGTATATTGTGGTTTGTGAAAATAGCAATATATCTTTTATTTTTTCAATGGAAACTGGTACTTGTTTGCTGCCATATTTCCTGTCGTTTCATTAGAATCAGATTTAAAGTTATATGCACTATTGTTTGTGATGAATGGTAGTGCATTTTTTATGGCTGATGGAATAATATGATTGCCGGCCGGAGTTGTTGCTGGGAGAAATGATGTTATGATTATATTGAATAAGAAAAGTATATAAAAATAACTTTCTGATGATTTCTGGTTTGATGGGATGGAGTAATCATTGGACAAAATACTATATGAAAGTGATTGCCCCCCTTTTTTTAGGTAAATATTTCTGTATTCATATTTTGATATAACTAAAACAGACTGATAAGTGGAAATAAACCGCAATGCAGATAAGGTTTATTGGTTGTTTGTATAATTAAATAATTTATAAATAATGTGAATAATTTCTTTATAATATTATTATATAAAAATTCCGCATTAAATTTGAAAAAAATAAAGGAAATAAGGCTAATTTGTTGACCTGTTAACTTTGAATCTTAAATTATAATAATTTTATCTTGGAGTTAATAAGATGTGATTAGTTGTATTAAATTAATTTTAATATTAATACTATGAAAAAAACAGAAAAGTTAGTAAGTACGGCATTGCTTTTATCAGGTCTTTTTGTTGGATATATTCAGGCTGCACCTTATGTTGTAGCTACGGAGATGCATTCCGTCCAGCAGAATAATGTATGTACAGGTGTTGTTGTGGATGAGGATAACGGAACTGTCATTGGTGCTTCTGTTGTTGTCAAAGGTACAACGAACGGAACTATAACGGGACTGGATGGTGACTTTAGTATTTCCAATGTGGAGAAAGGAGATGTTGTTGTTGTTTCATATGTAGGCTATGTGGACGCTGAAATTGTATGGAGTGGTAAACCTTTAAGGATCGTTTTGAAAGAGGATGCCAAAATTTTGGATGAAGTGGTAGTGGTGGGATACGGAACACAAAAAAAAGTAAATGTGACTGGATCCGTAGGCATGGTTGGCTCTGAAGTGTTGAAAGCCCGTCCAGTTCAGAATGTGTCCCAGGCTCTTCAAGGGGTGATTCCTGGATTAAATGTGAGTACTACAAATAGCGGAGGTGCTCTCGATGGAACAATGAATATAAACATCCGTGGTACAGGTACTATTGGTGAGGGATCAGGCTCTTCCCCTTTGATACTGATTGATGGCATTGAAGGTAACTTGAATACAGTAAATCCCAATGACATTGAATCCGTTTCTGTATTGAAGGATGCCGCGTCTGCGTCTATATATGGTGCGAGAGCCTCATTCGGTGTGATTCTGGTAACAACCAAAAGTGGAAAAAGTGGCAAGGCGAAGGTTAGCTATTCTGGTAATGTGCGCTTCAATGATGCTATAGCTATGCCTGAAATGATGGATTCTTATACTTTTGCACAATATTTCAACAGGGCGGCTTCCAATTCAGGCAGGACGCCGGTTTTTACAGACCCTGTCCTTGAACGGATTAAAGGTTATCAAGATGGTACTTTTACAGCTGCGACTGTTGATGATGGAAACGGTCGGTGGAGTAAGTGGAAGACAGCGAACGGAAACACTGACTGGTTTGCCGAATTTTATAAAAACTGGGTGCCGTCACATGAGCATAACCTGAGTGTCAGCGGAGGAACGGAAAGAATTCAATATTTGGTCAGTGGAAGTCTTTTGGATCAAAATGGTTTGATACGTCATGGCGAGGATCGTTTTCAGAGATATACCCTAAACAGCAAGATCAGCAGTCAGGTGACAGACTGGTTCAGAATAGTCTTGTCAAACAAATGGACCCGTGAAGATTTTGCACGCCCGACTTATCTGACAAAACATTTTTTTCATAATCTGCCACGTCGTTGGCCTGTACAGCCGGCTTACGATCCCAACGGCAATCCGATGGAGGAAACAGGAATACAGCAAATGGAGATGGGGGGTGAGCAGAATAGCCAGAAGGATTTTTATACGAACCAGTTGCGTTTGGTTTTTGAGCCGTTTAAAGACTGGCATATTAATCTGGAAGGAAGCATTCGTACTACAACCCATTACCAGCATTGGGCAGTCCTTCCGGTTTATGGATATGACGTGGCGGGTGATCCCTTTGCTATCGCATGGGATATGGGATATAGCACATATGCTCCGGGAGCTTCAAGAGTGGATGAATACTCGTGGAAGGAAAATTATTATACTACCAACATTTATTCGGATTACTTGAAGAGTTTCAGCAGTGGGCATTATTTTAAAGTAATGGTAGGTTTTAATGCAGAGTTGTACAAGACAAGAAATATTAGTGCCCAAAAGAATACGCTGATAACACCTTCTGTTCCTACTTTGAATACAGCTACGGGTGAGGCTAATGCTTCTGGTGCTTATAACCATACAGCTGTCGCTGGTTTTTTCGCACGGGTTAACTGGAGTTATAAAGACCGCTATATGTTCGAGGCTAACGGACGTTATGATGGCTCCTCACGCTTTGTCGGTGATAAAAGATGGGGATTCTTTCCTTCTTTTTCGGCGGGTTGGAATATTGCCCGAGAAGAGTTTTTTGCCGGCATGGCGGATAAGATAGGTCTTGGAAGTTTGAAATTGAGGGCTTCATGGGGGCAACTTGGAAATACAAATACCAAAGATGCCTGGTATCCTTTTTATCAAAGTATGCCTGTTGGAACAAATTATGGTTGGCTGGTCAACGGCACACGTCCCAATTATGCTCAAATGCCTGGACTTGTAAGTACCCAAAAAACCTGGGAAACAATTGAAACTTGGAATATAGGTTTGGACTGGTCATTCTTCAACAACCGCTTGACAGGTTCTTTTGATTGGTTTACGCGATTTACTTACGATATGATTGGTCCGGCTCCTGAACTAGCTTCAGTTTTGGGAACAGGTGTACCTAAAGTAAACAATTGTGACATGAAGTCATATGGATTTGAGTTAGAGATAGGATGGAGGGACAAGATCGGGAATTTCAGTTATGGTATAAAGACGAATTTGGCTGATGATCGACAAAAAATTTTAAAATATCCCAATGATGACTGCACTCTTTCCCGTTATTATAAAGGTAGAATGTTGCATGAAATTTGGGGATATACAACCATTGGAATCGCCCAAAGTCAGGAGGAGATGGATGCTCATTTGGAAAAGGTTGATCAGTCCGCTTTGGGATCAAACTGGGGTGCAGGAGACATTATGTATGCGGACTTGAATGGGGATGGCAAAATAAATTCAGGAGCGAACAAGCATGGGGATAGCGGTGACTATCAGCGAATAGGAAATAGCACTCCCAGATTCAAATTCGGTATTTCATTGGATGCGGAATATAAGGGCTTCGACTTTCGTATGTTCCTTCAAGGTGTGGGTAAACGTGATTTGTGGCTTGATGGAAGTTATTTTTGGGGGGCTACAGGTGGAGGCAGCGAATGGCAGTCTACAGGTTTTGTCGAGCATTGGGACTTTTGGAGACCAGAAAATGATCCTTTGGGTGCCAATACGGATGCCTATTATCCCCGTGTGGCGTTCAATGGAGGTAAGAATACAAATGTGCAGACGCGTTATTTACAGAACGGGGCTTATTTGCGTTTGAAAAATATTCAGCTTGGATATACGTTGCCAGTACAATGGATACAGAAAGCAGGTATGTCATCTGTACGGGTATATGTTTCCGGAGATAATTTGCTTACGTGGAGCAGCCTTTCTACTATATTTGATCCTGAGGCCACGGGCGATATGGCTGGCTCGGGATCGGGAAAGCTCTATCCTTTACAACGTGTTGTTTCAATAGGTATGAATGTTAATTTCTAAAAAAAAAAAACATGAAGATAAAAGATCTGTTACCTCGAGTTTGTCTGCTGATAAGCTCCTCCTTGACAGTAGTTTCCTGTAATGATTTTTTAGACAGGGAACCTCTTGCATCTGTCACACCTCAGGAGTATTTCCAGACTGTTGACCATTTTGCTTCTTATGCTATTTCTCATTATCAAGGACTTTTTCCTACACATGGAGGGTTCGGAATGGGGATTGGCAATGGTGATAGCAATACTGACAATGCCATAACTGGTATGGCTAGTACCCGTTATTTTGTCAAAGGGTTTTGGAAAGTGCCTAGAGAAAGTAATGCGTGGAGTTTTGGAACCATTCGGTCTATTAACTATTTTTTTGAACAGGCCGTTCCCAAATTTGATCAGGGTATGGTTGCCGGTGCTGCGGATGACATTCGACATTATATTGGTGAGATGCATTTTCTGCGAGCTCTTACTTATTTTAATTGCTTGAAAAGTTTTGGTGATTATCCTATCATAACCGAAGTCTTGCCTGACGATGCACAGGTGCTTATAGAGAAATCGAAGAGGGAACCTCGCAACAGGGTTGCCCGTTTTATTCTTTCAGAACTTGATAAGGCAATAGACAAGTTACATCCTCAAGGATTTGAATCAAACAACCGTATCAATAAGGAAACGGCTCTTCTTTTTAAATCTCGTGTGGCACTTTATGAGGCATCCTTTGAAAGGTATCATAAAGGAACGGGACGTGTGCCAGGTGATGCGCAATGGCCCGGAAAAACAGTGCATCCGAAATTCACTTTGAATGTGGAGGAGGAAGTTAATTTCTTTTTGGATGAAGCTTTGAAGGCATCAGAACAGGTTGCGGACAAGATTCATCTTACGAAGAATAATGGTAAGGTAGAACCTGATCCGGGGCAGACTTTGACAGGCAATCCTTATTTTGACATGTTTTCCCAAGTTGATTTAAGTCAGAATGAGGAGGTACTATTGTGGAGAAGTTATAGTAAGAATTCAGACTTTACAATTTCTCATGGAACACCTGCATGGGTGCTGTCAGGAGGGGATAACGGATTATTAAAAACCTATGTGGAAAGTTTTCTTATGAAAGACGGTAGACCCTGGTATGCGGCGTCTGAAAAATTTCCTTATAAAGGGGACAGAACATTGGACGCTGTAAAGACCAACCGGGACAGTCGTTTGGAACTATTTGTGTTTTCTGAAAAGAATATACTTCCCAAACGTTCAACGGAAGGTGCGGAAACTGTTCGATATTTTGTCCCGCATCCTGCCAGTGGCAGATCGGAAATGAGAGATAGAACATGTTATAGACTGCGTAAATATGCCAGTTTCGAACCGTCTCAAAATGTATGGGGCAAGGCAGAATCAACTACTGGATGTATAATTTATAGAGCAGTAGAAGCTTATCTGAATTATATAGAAGCCTATTATATGCGTTATGGCAACATTACAGGAAAAGCTGATAAATATTGGAGAGATGTTCGTCGCCGTGCACATGTTAGTGAAGACTATAATATGACTGTTAACGCTACAGATTTGAATCAGGAAACCGATTGGGCTAAATTTTCTGGAAATGAGCAGGTTGATAAAGTCTTATTTAATATTCGTCGTGAGCGACGTTGCGAGTTCATCGGGGAAGACATGCGTTGGGATGATCTGATCCGGTGGCGTTCGTTTGACCAGTTGATCAGCCGAAAATTTATTCCTGAAGGATGTAATTTTTGGGATAAGATTTATCAATATGCAGACAGGGATGAGAACGGTACCCAGATTAAGCTTATAGATGATGGAAGTACTAAAGCAAACGTGTCTAGTAAGAATCTTTCAAAATATTTTCGCCCAATGTCCATTAACAAGGCCAATAATGAGCTTTTTGATGGATATACATGGGCAAAGGCTAATTACTTGATTCCTGTACCAGTCAGACAGATAGAACTATTGTCACCTGATGGCAGTATTGAGAATTCTGTAATTTATCAGAATCCTTATTGGCCGACAAAAATAGGTGATTCTGCATTGGAATGAGTGTACACTGTTATGTTAATTATGTGACTATGTTATTGATAGAGCGAGAATAAGACGAGTTGTGATTTAGATTAAAAATTAGATTTGGGAGAGGTTGCCGCTAGTGTGATATGCGGTGGCCTTTCTTGATTTTATTTGTTTGTTTTTCAGGTAAAGTAAGAGACGAAATAAATTTTCTTTTTTCTAGTTCTTATTTATATTACAAAATAAGAAGATACAATGATATAAATATAATAATTAAAAAGCCTATTTTGTTTTTAGACACTGATAAAGCGGCTTGTCTATTTATAATTTTTGAGAAACTAATGAGATCATAGTCAAGGTGTATTTTATCTTTAGAATCACAAATATGATATGTCCGGTAAGAATTGCAGGTAGCAGTTTCCCTATATGAAAGAAAAGGCAACTCTGATCCGTTATAATCAATAGAAACGGATCAGAGTTTTATATACTTTATTATATATCCATGAAATCTTTGGGCCTATGTTGTATTCTTCCCTTTAAAAGGAAGAGATACTCCTAAAATATCCTATCCTTCGAATACTGATTTTGTTAGGAAAATGTCCATTGTACCTTTGTCAAAATAATAATTGTCATGCTTGAAGCTAATAGCATCCTTATGATTGGTAAGGAATAATGCAATGTTTACTAAAAAGGCGAAAAATATATTGGTATAAATGAACGGGAATTTGTGGATAGATGGAAAGAGCTGTATGAGGGGAAAAAATGAAAGCCAGGTAGAAAAATAAGGATATTTTTGATTATTTTGTCTGACATCCATGTTTTGGACTTGGAATGCTATGAAGGATATTACTTCTGATGGATTGGAGAAAGAGTCAGGCTATATTATAATTTCAGTATTTATTATGTTAAAAATCTCTGTCCTCTCCCCCAAAAATCAGAAATCCTATATATAAGAAAAAAACATTACTCTGCTTGTCTTTTGGGTAATCAGGGTATTATTGGTTTACGGTGAGAGTTTGAAGTGGTTTAGGAGTTGTTTTTACCCCAATGAACCACTTCTTTTTTATCGCTTCTTTTATACCAGTTTAAATCCCTTACCATCAGACTCCAGCTTTCCCTCACGTGCCAGCCATCCTAATCCGAGATATAATGATTGTCCGGAAAGTTTGGTCAGGCTCAATAGCTCTCTTTCCGTCAATGCTTTCTCTGATTCATTAAGTGTGTTCCAAATCTTACCCGCACAGGTTCCTACAATATCAGGAGTAATGATTTCTACAGGTGATTTTGTGGCTGTCTTCTTTGTTGTAGTCTTTTTAGTTGTTGCTGTTTTCTTAGCTGTTGTTTTCTTAGTTGTTGCCATTGTAATATGTTCTGATTTTGTTTCTTGTTGACAAAGATACTAAATTTTATGTTGGTATGGAAATGAAAGAGCGATTATATGTTTTGTATTTGTTGTTTAGGAATGGTGGTAATCAAGTCTTTCTTTAGTTCTGTCACCTTATATATATAAATAGGTATGGTGAAAGAGAAAGGGTTGGGAAAGTTATTGATGATTAAAGGGTATGGAAAATAATGGGATCTGACCTCTTAGTTGTTTAAGTATTACGTCAGCGTCATATAATCCTTTCTGTAAAAAGCACTGAAAGCCTTATTAATGAAGAAACAATACTCATAAGAAGAGTGTCTGATATTCATGGTTATAAATCTGATTTGAGGACACTTTTCTTTTATTCTTTCTCCTTTCCAAATCGCTAAAACGCTATTCTCGCCAGCTCAAATCCTTACTCCTGAAATATAAATCGCATTTAATGTTTATCGATTTTATAAGTAGGATATTAGGAGCTGAAAAAGTTTCTGTTTCTAATCGCTTGGAAAATAATGCTGAGCCAAGTGTTATCGTGACAAAAGACAGCAACAGACCTATCCCTGAGAAATACAAAAAAGACGTAGCATCACTCCGAAGCAAGTATGGGGATGATTTAAAAACCGGATTCTGCATTATCCTCACGCTTCAGGAGGCTTTATCAATCATGCCGAGAGATCGTAAGAGAGTAGATTCTTATGCAGGACTTATATCTTATCTAAAAAGAGAACAGGGAATTACACTAACCATTAAATCACAAAAGACTAAACTATGAAAAACTATTTTATAGCAAACGGAGAAGTGCTCAATACAAATATGAGCATTAAAGAAATGGAATCACGAGTACAGGAAACATTAGATGAGAACACCTCTGGAATGGCACAATTCAGAATCAAGGAAGTCAGCGAGAAAGAAATCAGAATGTTCTTTGTCAGGGACTTCGACTATAATCCCAACCAACCTATCATTTTTGACGCTGACATGGCCTTGATAACCGGAGTGGGAATAGGAGCCTTCCAGCCACAACAAGTTGGAGGATACCCAATGATACATCCCTTGAGTTTTGCCGGAAAGAATTTCTATTCCGAAATTACAAGCTTCATCAGGTTCTATAAATTCCAGTTGTTTGTAGAGACGGGGCAGCTGGTGGAACATATAGGCCTGAGATGCTATTCTGATCGGATTTTAATGCAGATAATCTTCTAGGGGTATGAATGTATTGGTAGCATGTGAAGAAAGTCAGGCCGTTTGTTTGGCTTTCAGAAGATTGGGTCATAAGGCTTTCAGTTGTGACCTTCAGGAGTGCAGCGGTAGTCATCCTGAATTTCATTTCAAAGGAGATATGTTTGATGTAATAGCCAATCGTGGTGGAACTTTGGAGAATGGTACTAAACATTTCCTTGATAGTTGTTGGGATTTGGTTATAGCCCATCCACCCTGTACTTATCTTGCTGTTTCAGGTGCAAGGTGGTATTATCACCCCGATGATAAAAAACTTCCGATAGAACAGAGAAGACCACATCCGAAGTTCCCTGACAGAGCCAAAGACCGTGAAGATGCAGTTCAGTTCTTCATGGATGTTTCAAAGATAGGAGTGAATAAACTGGCTATAGAAAATCCGGTTGGTATCATGAGCAGCCGATGGAGAAAACCTGACCAGATCATAGAGCCTTGGCAGTTTGGTCATGAAGCGAGCAAGAAGACCTGTCTATGGTTGAAAAACTTACCTTCCCTGGTTCCGACAAATGTAGTAGGGAAAGGTGAGGTCTATGTTTCAAAGAGTGGAAATAAATCCCCTAAGTGGTTCACTGACATATTCTTCTCGGGTGTATCGCCTGAAGAAAGAAGAAAACTCAGAAGCAAGACCTTTCCCGGGATAGCGGATGCGATGGCTCTACAATGGGGAGGCAGGATTATAGCAGCGTAGAGAATATTTTGATGATATAATTGTGGGATACCTAGGGAAAACGCCACAACTTCTATTGTTCCCCCCAAAAATCAAGAATCAGCAAGGAAACCTGGTGCTGTCCGAATCAGGGGAATGTCGGTGGATGCGGATTATGAGAAAGTGGTGGTGAAACTGGTATATTAGTAAGAATTCATATATGTATTACAGGGAAGTATTGTACGTAATGTATGGTACTTCTCTTCTTTTGTTGGTGAGGGATTTCGGAGATTCACCGAATTGTGTTATATTTGCAATATAGTACAGATTTTTCTATATTTACCAATCCGTCAGGCTATGAAGTTTGATGGAAGTTTTGTTATTGTTATTAATTTATCCATCAGTCTGCTTTGTTCACAGACTGGTGGATTTTTGTTTTTATAGGAATATAACTCATTAAATTTATCCGCTTGTCGTCCGCTTATGAAATGCGATTCATATTAAATAAGGTATATCTGGCTTAATTTCGTTTCACATAACAGTTTGAGAAATGATTATTTTACGAGATTCTATATTTTTTTATAGGAAAAATGTACAAAGTTTCGAGAAAGTATGTATATTTGCACCGAAATAACATTTCATTCTATTAAAAAACAGGAAAAAATAAATTCACAGACAATATTGATAATGGCGTGTGTGGAGAAAATTAAAAAAGTATGGAATATCTATTTCTAAGACGTAGGGAAACCATCTCCACTTCTCAAAGACAGAAGGATTTGCTCTTCAAAGCTGCTGAAAAGCACTGGAAGGAGGAAATTGTCATGAGAGGGAGAAACAACAGGGAAATAGATTGCCTGATTTACAAGAAGTTGCTTTACCAGTTGGAAATAAGGATGGTGTTTTTGGATTCGGAATTATCCTTAACAAAGTTGAGTGCTATGATTGATACAAACCAGACCTACCTCTCCAATGTAGTGAATAGATATTTTGAATGTAACTTGAAAGGATTGTTAAACAGGTATCGGATAGAATATGCGAAGGAGTTGTTGCAAACTGGCTATAGTACTTTGGAAAATCTTCCGAATAAATGTGGCTTCGCTTCAAAAAGTCCCTTTTATACAGCTTTCAAAAAAGTAACGGGGATAACTCCCATACAATATATGACAAGATTCAGACAACGGAATTAAGTCCTTTGTAAAATATGTATAACCAATTTTAGTTTTTAAATTTATAAATTTAAAGTTTTAATTATGAACAAAAAGTTTTTAAGTGCAATCTTGTTCGGAGCCTTGATGGTTTCGTCAACAGGAACATTTGTATCTTGTAAAGACTATGATGACGACATCGAAAATTTACAAGGTCAAATCAATGCCAATGCCGAAGCTATTAAGACCATTAATGACCTTGTCGCTAAGGGGTCTGTTATCTCTAGCGTTGAGCCTACTGCTAATGGCATCATTATTAAATTGAGTGATGGAAAGTCTTACACTATTGAAAACGGAAAAGACGGTAATGACGGTAAGCCTGCTGACGTTTGGACTATTGGAGAAGACGGATTCTGGTACAAGAATGATCAAAAGACAGAGTATAAGGCTGTAGGTTCCAATGGAACTAACGGTGCTGATGGCGTTAATGGTGGCTTTTACCGTCCCAATACTGCTACAGGAAATTTTGATTATGTCGTAGTGGGTAAAGATGGAAAAGAAACTGTGACTGACAGTGGTATCGCTTGGAAAGTTGGCGGAAACAACATCACAGCTGTAGTGACAGACGGAGATGTTATTTTGCAAGGCGTTCCGGGTATTCCTGATGGAAAAGTGGTTATTCCACGTAATAACGTTCTTCGTTCATTGGTGTTTGTTCCTGAAGTTTATGTAGAAGGTATTCCCGGTATGCGCTATTATAATGTAGCTTACACACGTCAGGATTTGGATAAGAAAAATACTAAAAACGAAGCGTTTAAAGATATAAAAGATGGTGCGGTTGAATTGAACAGAGGAATTTTGGCACAATATCATGTCAATCCGTCTTGTGTTGACAAGTCAGAATTACAAGTTTTGAATCTGGCTACACGTAATGTGCCTTATCTGACAGCACGTTCGGCTGATTTTGAAGCTAAGGCAACATATAAGGATTTTAAGGACGGACTTTTGACTGTTGGTATAGAGTTAGGTAAAGGGGTTTCTTCTTGGTTGGACCAAAATACCAATGATTCCGTTCCTGTAGCTGCGTTGCAGGTAATCCGTGAAGGCAAAGATACTATTACATCTGACTATGCGACTCTTTATAAAGCAGCTGTGAAGAATGTAAGAATCGCCAATCCGAATGCGAAAGCTGAAGAACATTACCGTTTTGCAATCAATGATAACACTTTGAAATCTAAAGATTCCAAGGTTGTGTTGGGAGACAAGATTGTATGGAATGAAACTCCTCAAGATTATAAGGATTGTGATACAACTTTGGTTGACGGCTCTTCATTAGATTTGATGAGTCTTGTTTCTGCTCATGGTTTGATGGAAAATCAGGATTGTGCAAAACTTGACACCGAAACATATGGTTGGACATGGAAATTTGAAGTGGTAACAGGTTATGTCTTAGGTGTAAACAAAACTCCGCAGGATAAATTTGTTGCTTTGGAAGCTGACGGACATACTTTGAAAACTACGGTTTATGGTGATGATAGTCAGGGTGCTGCTATTGGTCGTACTCCGATTATCCGTGTTACTTTGATTGATGAAGCTGGTAAGATTGTATCAGGAGCTTATATCAAACTTCAGATTGTAAAAGAGGATGTTCCTTCAAGAGAACAGATTGAAATTGATTTGGGTGGAGCTAAATTCTCTTGTGCTGGTTATACAGGTCCGGTAGATACGAAGATGATGAATCAGTTGATTTATAATGTTGTTGGTATGAGCAAGGATGCTTTCCACAATCATTTCGATGTCTTCAAAGCTTACAATGCTCCGGCAGAAGGAATTAACAAAGCTAATGTTGGTGAGGTTGAACAGAAAGAGGATACAGAAGCTATCAGTGGAAGAAGCTATAACTTGATTTGGACAGCTACCGATATGGATTTGTGGAACAATGCAGGCAAGGTTATGACTCATAGAGTTGTATACTATGATGATGCTAATGCTCCTACTGACTCATTGGTTGTTATATTGAAAGCAACAGCTGAAGATATTGCTAAGAATGCTGACATTGATGCTGCCAAGATGTTGGACAACTATTGGGATGCAGCCAAGACTTACACAAGTTATAACTTCAGAACTCCTGTTGTTGGTGAAAACAAAGTTGACAAATTTGAATTAATAACTGACCCGAATGCTTCATTCAAGACTGTTAATGGTAATCTGTTACTTTCTGAAGGATTGTCTGCTGGTGCTGTTACTAAATACTATTTCTGCATGGATGACATGAAGAAGATTGAAACAATTGGTAACTTGAAAGTTAAATTCAGCTTTAATGAAAAAGACAGTGTGTCATTATATGCTCAAATTTATGATGACTCTAAGAAGACATTTGGAGATCGTGAAATTGTAGCCAAGATTACAAATAAGTTCAGCAATACAGCTGATAAGGATGCTGTTGGAACTCCTTATGAAAGCTTTGATGGTGGTAAGATGAATAGTTTCTTGCAATATGGTAATTCTGTTGCAGGAGAGGGTATGGCAAATGCAACAAAACAGGGTGAGGTTGCTAAGAAGTTGCTGAACACTGGTGCTATGTATGCATTGATTTGTGCAGACCAATATCCTTGTGCTGACCTTAATAAGCGTGTTTCTGTAAGCTTCAAGGGGGCAGATCATTTCAAAGCTAATATTATCCGTCCTGTAAACGCTAAGGAAGTGGCTAATGGTAACTTCATTGATGGTAAGGATAAGATTCCGGCAGACAAAACTCAAGCTGAGGTTGGTACATATATGTCAATTGAAAAATTGGTTGACTTGTATGATTGGCGTGGACGTCAGTTCTCTGCTAAGGAATATAAAGAATATTATTATGGTTATTATGGAATTAAGAGTATCATTCCTGATCTTAAGAACGTAACTTGTGACTTGAATGGTGAAAATACTGCTGTTCCTACGACTGTAGTACTTGGTTGGGAATCAACAAATGGTAATGAAGTAATTTATGGTAAAGATGTTACAGATGATAAAGGAAATGTAACAGAAAAACGTGCTCAAACTTCTAAATACGGTTTTGTAACTTACTATAACAATGGTGCTAAACTTGATAAGGATTTCAATTTGATTATTCCTGTAACTATTGAGTATGCTTGGGGTAAGATTGAAACAACTGTAAAAGCCCATGTTGTCAAGACAGAACAGAAATAATTATTTGAAAGAATAATTAAAAGAAATGAGAATTTTTCTAGTAAGAAAGATTTTTATATAATAGAAAAACTTTAAATGAATCCCTGGCTTGTGAAAGTCGGGGATTTTTTTTAGTATGCCCAGTAGTGGTGTACGTTATAGGGGGTAAGTTTTGAATGAGCTCTGATAGTGGAAATCGTTAGCCAATAACAAGGGTGTCCGTGGCGACTCAATCTGAAGGAAGCTGGTGGCAAGTATTCAGCCTTGCGAACAGGAACTGCATACAAGTCCTGTTAAACAAGACGAAGTCCAATAACTATCCGAATCCATGTAAAGTAAATGCAGAAGGCATATGAGTTGAAAGTGTACGCTCTTATCTGAAGAGGTCTCACGGACGTATGGTACTTGATATGTGACATGTGGCTGAAACAAGATTGGTCGTGAGAAGTCAGCCGAGACCATAGTACCGATGAGTGAATATTGAGAAGGAACCAACCATTATTAGTAACTCCAATGAGGATTACCTTATGAAGGGAAGAAAGCAGAATAAACCGATGAGGTTAGACCAATCGGAGAGTAGGGTGAAACCTAAGAGTATGATTGGCTTGCAGACCTGTATGGGGATAAGTGAAACAGGATTTACAGATTTTACCCGCCCAAAGTACAGATTGTTAGAGTTTATTCTCTCATCCGCCAACCTTAATGCTGCTTACAAGAAGATGAACAGTAACACGGGTATCGGTGGAATAACGGCATGAGTACAGAAGACTTTGCCCTATCTAAAGGAGCATGGTTCTGAACTTGTAGGGTCCATCCGTGAAGGCACATACAAACCGAATTCTTTCCTTAGGGTAGAGATACCCGAAGCGAACGGTAAGAAGCGTGGACTTGGTATCTCTATGATAGTCGACCGTGTGGTATATCAGGGCATCAATCTGGTACTTGAAGCGTTCTATGAATTTCAATTCAGCGAAACGAGTTATGACTTTCGCCTCCATTGTGGTGCTCATCAAGAATGAAACAGATGATATTCTATCACTAGTGTCCCGTTAAATTCTTGTATGTATCAATTTAGAGAGTAATAAACTCATAATTAACTGATATTGAATATAAATTTTTCTTTCAGAAATGCATACTTTTTGGATTTCTCATTTCAAATCTGTTTGCTTTAAGTTTTAATGTAAATGATTAAGTAACAGTCTTATATAATGGTATTTTTAAATTTTAACGGGATACTAGTGATATTCTATGTGGAAATGTTTTGTATGGTTTGTTTATGAGTTGTTAAAAAAACAAATAGAAAAAGGTCTTGACATTGTTGCTTTTTTGGTAAAATACATATATATTTGGAATGTTCATCAAACTGGACAAGGAATTATAAACAAAAGCGTTTAGCTGGTTCTGTATAAGTGAAAAGTCGAAATTTCCTGGAAAGTACCAAGAATAGCCATACGTTTGGTCTGCAATATTTAGTAGGGGCGTTTCTTGTTGTACCAAGGGTTTCGACTCCCGCACTTATAGACGAGGTTAATGCCCTTCCGCTTTTAATTTAGATGGGTTTGCATATAGGGCACAAGCCTGGAGATTATATTATGACAAGAATAAACATGTACAAATCTCGCTCTTACCTGAAAAGTATTATCAAACATTGGAACTCCACTGAAAAGAAATTTCCAATACAAGGCTGATATATAGACTCATGTGTCTGCTCTATATGTCATAAGTATCTGGTTCCTTCCTGGAAACCGATATTACTTCATAATATATAGATTCAATTCGGAACTACTTATAAATAAGACCATGGATAAGAAATCTGTAAAAATCAATGCTGAAAAAATATGGCATACACTGAATGAGGTGAAGTCTGTTTCAATATCTGAACTTGCAAGGATACTTAACCTGAGTATTGAAAGTACTGCATTGGCTGTCGGTTGGCTGGTATGTGAAAATAAAGTTTCCATAGGAAGTAAAAACGGACAGATTGAATCTGTAGTGAAAACACCTATAATTTCTGTTTCGGTTAAATTGAAAGATATGTTGCAATGAATAAGAATGGTATCGGTATAAATGCTGGAATTGTATGGAGGCTGTTGGACAATAACAGGCGTTTGGAATACAGAGAGATTAAAAGGCTTTCAGGACTTTCGGATCGTGAATTGAATATGGCTGTCGGTTGGTTGGCGCGTGAGGATAGGATACAGATTGACGCTTATATTGAAAACGGGAAAGAATATTATTATCTTGAACTCAACCTGTATATTGGATAGAACGGTAGTAATACATTCTGCATGGGTAGACTGGAGCCGGCTGAAAGATCCGGTTTCCTTATTTGCTATGATAAAACAAACCGCATCGTTTTTAGTATCAGCTCGAAACACGATGGATGTCGCCAGTGTAATATTGTCATCCTGTTCTGTATTAGTATCAAATACTGAATGGAATCTGTAAAGAAACGAATCGGGAATGCCACATATAAGAAATAAGAAAAATGACTGAATAATTTATCTGAACCACTAAAAACAAAAATATGAGGACGAAATTGTTATCATTGATATGGGGAGTTTTATCGGTTCTTCCCTTGCAGGCCCAAACAGAAGAACGCTACATCGAAGTAACTGGAACCTCTGAAATAGAAATTGTACCGGATAAGATTCATTATATCATTGAAATTAGGGAGTATTTTGAAGAAGAGTTCGATGGTAAATCAAAACCGGAGGATTATCGTACTAAAGTGTCGTTAAATGATATAGAGTGGAAGCTGAGAGAAGCCTTGGATGAAGCGGGTGTTTCCCAAGATGCGATCCGTACCCAGGAAATTGGCGATTATTGGCGTGAACGCGGTCATGATTTTCTAGCATCCAAACGTTTCGACATCACATTGACCGACTTCAAACTGATTGATGAGATAATCGGAAATATAGATACAAGAGGAATCAATACCATGCGTGTCGGAGAACTGGAAAACAAGGACATGCTTGTATATCATCGGAAAGGGAAGATTGAAGCACTTATGGCCGCCCGGAGAAAAGTTGAATATCTGGTGGAGGCGGTTGGTAAGAAATAGGGTGATGTAATTCGGATTGTTGAAAGTGAAGCCTTCAATATTTTACCGTATTCGGGAATACAAAGCAATGTACGTTCTTCTGACGCTGAATCATTTGACAGTTTCCGTACCATAAAGAAAAGCTATTCCATGCTCGTAAGATTTAAGATTGTGGATAAATGACAACTATAAAATAAACAGTTATGAGACTTGTTCTGTTATTCTTATTTTTTCTTTCACAAATGTCTTTCTTGTTTGCGAATTCCCCCGTTTATGATATAATCCGGATGGACGGTAAAGATTGGAAACTGATGGCAAAACCTTTAAGGTGGGACTCCATAGCTTACAGCAGAATTGAAAAGCTTTTACCAGAGGAATACAAATGGCCCCGGAGGGATGAGGAAAACCATATCGGATACTGGACTGTAAAGGATCAGAGGATATATCTGGTGGGTCTGAAAGTATTCTCCGGAGGAAAGGAGAAAGTGTATGGGAGAAAGACTCTTGAAAGAATGTTTTCAGGATTCTGTGACGGAAAAGGCATTCACGCCTCTTGGTTCAGTTCGGAGGTCAGGGCTGGATGCGGAAAGGAAACGTGGTGGTCGGGCAGTAATTATCCGTATTATATGGAGAAGGAATATGTCTTGGGAGTATATAAAGGTGTCATTGTGAAACAGCGGCTTTACCATAATCATAGGGTCAGAGACGGTTTCAGAGTCGACAATGTACAGTTTGAATTGGAAAAACGTTTTCCTTTTGATGAATTCCCGGAAATGGAGGGAAAAGAAATAAGACTTGCTGTGGGTGACTTGAAAATTTCACCGGATGGTCATCTCCTGGATTGTTACCAGACCCATATATTTCTCCATAGGCTGAAACCCTTTCCGGCGGAGCGAAGGGCGCTAATGGTAAAAGCGTTTGAGAAAACGATGAGAAGTATATATCCTTGGGAAGTATCATTGGTGAATGGGGAATATGTGGTGGCTTCCAAAGAAACCTTCATCAGACTCCATTATCCGGTCTTGACAGCACATACAAAGGAGGAGACTTTGGAAACCGGAGTATCGGTCTGCTATTTGAATGCAAGGAAGGATACAATAATTCCATTCGGTAAATATGTATATTGTGGCAGCGATACCATCCGTCACATTGGTTTTGTTCTGGACAAGCGGATTGTTTGTATCAATAATAAAGGGAAGGAGCTGTTTGAGGTTTTCAACCATTACAACACTCCGGATCCTGTTAGGGAAGGATTGTTCCGTATAAAGGACAAGGATGGAAAGATTGGATTTGCAGATCCCAAAGGCAATATTGTTATTCAGCCCCAGTATGCTTTTGCTTGTCCGTTCAAGAATAACAGGGCGAGAGTCACTTACTCGGGAGAGCGGATTCCTGTCGGCAGAAACCAGGAACATTGGGAGTGGAAGAGTGATTACTGGTTCTGCATAGACCGTGAGGGGAACTATGTGACGGATGACCCTGATGTAAAAACGGTAAAGGAGTATGTCGAATCCAATGCGTTTATAGATATTATTCCGGAAAAATATTATGAGAACCTTTCCAGACATGTCTATTCAAAATCGGAAATACAGAATCTGGACAATCAGATGAAAGCTGCAACTTACCGTTTTTACAGGCATTGTACAATAGATGAAGATGGAATCATGACTTGTCATGCCGGAAGTGGCAGTGAACTGAATATTTCTGAGGAAGTGTTTGAATTCCGTCTTAGAGATATGGAATCCATGAACAGGATGATGAGAGAGGCTAGACAGGAAGGACGGAAAATCAGACCGGTCTCTCTTGATGAGAGATTTTTTAATAATTTGCTGAATTATAAAAGTTTTCAGTATTAATGGTATGATTGCTGGCGCAGACCTTTTATTGTAATATAAGAATGAAAACGTGGCCTGATTGATGAAAAAGACAACAAGGAGGGACTTGAACAGATTATTTTATATATCGGTATAGTATTCAATAAAATAAAAAAGTGACGGACTATGAAAAAAACATTAATCGGATTATTGGGTTCGACAGTTATATGCGTACTGTCTCTTGCAGGTTGTATTGATGAACATTATGGGGAGGATAGCAATACCATTGTTACTAATCTGACCGGTTATGCATGGGAGAGAACATTTCAGATACGTACTGAGGATGGCAGGGATGCGGAAGTCTGTGAACATTATGAGTTCGGGCTGAATGGTAAGGCTTCCTGTAAATCACGGACGACGTGTGATGGTGAGGAAGTGGAAGAGCATGTACATTATTTCCGATATGATTTTATCACTCCCAATAACAGATATCTTCTTTTGGATTACTGCTACTGGCAGATTGACAGGATCAGTTCTTCAGTATTGAGCATATATGAAACCTTTGAGAATCCTGTGGTTGTGATGGGGCAGACCAGGGAATATAAGAGTTTCTCGGCTGTCCCGTTGGGGGATGACTGATGGGCTATGTCTGATGTGTTTTTAGGAACAGAGGCGTTACAGGCATAAGTGAAGGGAAAATATGATTTTTGTCTCCATATTGAATCACTGTTTTTACTTATTATTTATGAGAATCGGACCGGTGTTTTTGATAGGATTTTGTATTCTAGCTGTCTGTTGTACTAATAAGCGGAAGAATATTAAAGGAAAAGAATGCCATACTACTATGATTTTTGCAAGTTATTTATGATAAAATAGGTTTATATCTCTCATTTCTTTTGATGACCGCAAACATCCTCGCCACGATTTTTGCTCGTAGCGCATTGATTACGGACATCTTGTTTTTGCCTTCGGCAACTTTTCTTTCGTAATACTTCTTCAGTTCACCTCCAATCCGGTGCGTTACAGCCACGGCAGCCAAATGCAGCAATCTTTTCATCACCTTGTCCGCTCGGTGTGACACTCGTGCTTTCGAGTGTTGGGAACTTCCGGAAGAATAAGAGAAAGGGGCTACTCCGGCATAACAGTTGAATTTCCTCGGATCACCGAAACGGGTAAAGGCTTCCGTTGCGATTATCATGTTGGTTGCTACTACACGCCCAACACCGTCTATAGACATTAGCAGTTCCCGCTGCCTGAACAATACAGGGCAGGAGGCAATTACTTCATCCATTTCGTCAGTAATGGATTGTATGGCTTCCTCTAAGTCGTCCATCAATGCCTGCAAACGCTTCATCTTGCGTTCGTACAGGGATTTGGGCATATACTCCTTTTGGTCCTTCATCTGTCCTTTGTATTTGGCTAAATCCGTCACATACAAGGTGCGTTCAGACTCAAGCTGCTTCAATCTTTCAATATCTTCCGTAGGGCGTTCGTAATATTGTACCTTGTCCTGAAAACGACTGGCATAGATGGCTATGCGCTTGGCATCCACCCTGTCATTCTTTCCCCGTTGTACACCGGAGGAGTATTTGATTTCCGCTGCGTTTTCAAGCCAAAGCTTGCATTCCACGGCTTTGCAGGCACAAGCTAAAGGGAACGTGTACTGCCCCGTATGCTCCGCACAGACAAGCATTTGACCGCTTGCTATCCCATAATCCTCTTCCAAGTGATGCAGCAACGACATGATCGCGCCTTGATGGTTGCTTGTTTCTTCTTCATGTACAACCTTTCCCTCAAACATTACGCAGAAGTCCAGCTTCTTTTTCGACACGTCCACACCGATAAAATAAAAATTTTCCATACTTTTGTCTTTTACTGATTTAAGAAAGAAAGGGTTTGAACTTAACCCAACTACCTTAACAATGGATGTTAACCTACTATCTGGGTCTGGGTTCAAACAAGCAGAAAGTCCGCTTATGGCAATGAATCTCGCAAACTTCTTAATTCTAACTGGTTCACTTTCTGCATTCTTTCTTTGTTTCACAAATTTATCCTTTCTATTTTATCTGTAATCCTCGGATGCAAATCTAAGGTAATATTGTAAGTATGGATACTTCGATGATTGTAGTGGACTCTACCATATTGCTGTTTCCGAATTTTAAGACATCCGGAAATGAAGTCTATACTTTATTGGATGAAAAGCCGGAATATCCCGGAGGTATGAAAGAACTTGTAAAATTCATACAGCAGAGCATTCTGTATCCTCCGGTTGCCTTACAAAAACAGACACAAGGAAGGGTTTGGATAGAAGGTATAATAGATACGGATGGCAAAATAATACAGCCTAAAGTGGTATATGGTGCAGATTCTCTGTTGGATAAGGAAGCGCTCCGTATTATAGGGATGATGCCAGCCTGGAAACCGGGGAAGTTGAACGGAAAAACGGTAAGGGTTAAATTCTATTTTCCCGTGACATTTGGAATATCAGAGAAAAAGAAAAGAAGAGATAATCAAGTTGTGATTGTAGAAGAGGGTCCCAAACAAGATCCGAAAGATACAGAAGCCATCGAAATTGAGTATATTCCTCCCGTAGATGCCACTTCTCCTGTAAAGAAAGAGGTGCCTGTAAAATGGGGACATTTGATAGATGATACGGAAGGAGTGGTCAAGGCTTCTTTTGACAGGCATAACAACCGGATAAACCGTGAAAAAAGTGAGGATATCATGGTAAATGATATCAGTATTTTCAAAGATAAGGTTTATATTTCCATTGGCAGTTCTAATTGTAATCTGATATATAAAGGTGAGGCTGATTTTTATCTGGAGGACAAACAGAAGAAATTACATAAGATTCCCGGTAAAGACGTGGATAAGGAGTCTGTCGCCCTGCATCTTGGAAAAGGGAAGACTGCCGAGATAAGTGTTGATTTTCCTGATAATTGTCAACCGGGTGATTATCTTTTGAAAATCAGAGTCTATAATGAGAATGAGGAATGTTATTATACAATCCATCAATGGTTTGAAGCATATACATCACGACAAAAATCACAAAGACGTAAACCTATTCCAGTTAGTGCTAAGTATGCCCCTGTTATGGCAGAGCCTATAACAGAGAAAAATAGGGATGATATATTTAATCTTGTTCAGAATATGCCTGAGTTTCCCGGTGGTATGCTTAAACTGGTGGAGTTTATAAAACAGAATATCCGGTATCCTCAAACTGCAAGACAAAGCAGACTGGAAGGCAGGATTACAGTAGAGATCGTTATAGACAAGGATGGAAGTATAATACAGCCTGGGATCATTCGCAACATCAGTCCGACATTACGTGGCGATACAGCTTTTTGTGAGGAAGCGTTACGTATCGTTTCAATAATGCCCAAATGGAAACCGGGTAATCAGGATGGAGTGAATCTGAAAGTAAGGTTCATGTTCCCGATAAGATTTGAATCTCCCACTAGTCAAATTGCCCGAAATAATGAAAGTATGCCATGAAAACGATATTTGTAACCATACTGCTTTGTGTTTTGATGGTCAGATGTACAAGCAAACCTAAACATAATCCGATAGTGGATACTATAAACAGTAGTATAGGAATAAATGATACCCTCGGATTGTCATTGTATCCCGAATACCCTGTATATTCCACCAGACAGAAACAAGTGACTTTTGTATTACATAACAATAGTGGTACTGATATTGGTCTTGGAGGATATTACAGCTACACTTATGAGGATGAAAAAGGAATATGGAGGGATGTGCCCATGCAACTTATTGTATTTGCTGAAGAAATCATGCTCCAACAAGGCAGTACATATTATTATAATGCGGAATTGTTCAGGCATACTCCCGGTCGTTATCGCTTTTTTCTTACAATAAGAAGAAATGATAGAAAACATACTTTAATGGCTGAATTCCAATTGCAGAATGATGCTGTTGAATTTTTAAAAGTGCATTCTGATAACCAACAGAAAGATACTTTACCACCAGACGAAGTACTTGTTGACCAACCCGTCTTTAGAGTCATTGACCAAATGCCTGAATTTCCCAGTGGTATGGATAAACTGTTGCAGTTCATCAACGACAATATACAATATCCGGCAGAAGCACGGAAGAAGGGAATACAAGGAAGGGTTACTGTTCAATTTATTGTAGATGAAGACGGTCACATAACAGAACCTAACATAGTGAGAAGTGTTGACCCTTTTTTAGATAAAGAGGCATTACGTATCATAAAAACGCTTCCCCAATGGAAACCCGGAACATTGAAAGGGAAAGCTGTAAAGGTGAAATATACAGTTCCGGTAACTTTTAGGCTGGATAAAACAAAAGAGATCCCCCAAGCCCCACAATCAATGACACAGACATTGCATCCGGTATCCCGTAATATTCCAATCGGAAAAAACATGAATCCCGATTCGCTTTCCATGAAAACAGAATATGCCTGCTATCCGCCGTCAACTACGGAAGTGAGAATATTTGTCATCAATCACTCCCAGCAAAAGTACACATGTGGAAATGACTACAGCCTTGCTTTTTATAATGGCAGCAAACGACAATGGGAAACAATATCTGCCAATCCAACTATTGAGGATATTGGTTGGGTATTGCTTCCCCAATATCCCCCTCATCAGCAGACAATCAAACTCCATGCTTCTGAAATACCCAATCGTCCGGGAAAATACCGAATTTATAAAACATTCTATAGAGATGCCAAAGAAGTAGCCTATGCGGAGTTTGAAATAACTTCATCCGAGTTATATCAGAAATAACTTGATAAGGCGATGTGATATTAACCCAATGGAAGATAACGATGAAATATTTACTCTTTATATCGTTGATACTATTTTGCTCTTGCCATTCCGGTTCTTCCAGGAAAGGACAGAGAGAGAAAACAGACAGCATTCGTTTACAAAAGGAACTATACGCTTTACATCGGTATGTGGACAGCATTATTAAATCCGATACCATTCTGCAACAACACTTCCATTGTTCAGGAGTAGGTCTGACTAAAGACAAAGTATCCATTGACTTCCAGGATATACCGGAAGATTCTTTTGAGGTCTTTAAATCGGCATTCAAGAAGAACGTTTTTGATTCTCCGTTGTTGGAATTCAATATAATGTCGGACATCACATTTGGCCCTGAAATCATTCCGATAAAAGAAGATTCTCTCGGACGGACTACAAATATAGTGTTGAGTCCTATACCACGGGATATTCCGTCAGGGGAAGCCATAAACCCTGATTCCCTTTCAATGCGTGTTGAATATGACTATTATCCGTTATCGACAACGGAAGTAAAAGTAATCATAACCAACCACTCCCGTTATGAATATGATTGTGGTGAAGGTTACAGTCTGGTCTATTACAATGAAAAACAGAAAACATGGGAAACGCTGCCGACCAATCTAATCAGGAATGATGTTTTATGGATATTTCCATCGAATTGTCCCACTCATGAGCAGACAATCAGGCTTTATACTTCTGAAGTGCCTAATCGTCCGGGGAAATATCGCATCTATAAATCATTCAATGGAAATACAAAAGTAGCTTATGCTGGGTTTAAGATGGTGGATAAGAAAGGAATTGAACAAATCAGAAAACGAATCAGTGAGTATAATATGAAAAATAGGGACACTATAGCACAAAATATCACAGATTTTGGAAGCTATGGGGATACGATTGAAGTTTCTTTGATTAATAATTCCTCCTATTTTCAGGAAATGTTCAGACGTAAAGTGGTCAGTTATTCGGCGGTCAGTCATGGAAAAATTCAGCAACCGGAGCTTTTTACCTCATCTGCATATTCTGATACTTTACAAATATCCATGAAGACAGAAAAATCAGTTTATCCCGTGGGTGTAAAAAGTGTATCTGTGAATCTGGTCAATAATAATTCAAAGGCTTTGTCTTTTGGCGGGGATTATAGGGTAGCACGTAGAGAAAATGGTCAATGGATTCTGTTATATGGAAATTTTAATGTCAAAGATGAAGGCATTATAATAAAGCAGGGAGGAACATATCAGTTTGCAGCCAACCTTTATCCCCTCTTTAATGATAATAAGTCTGGGGTTTATAGAGTTTATAAGAGAGTAGGTTTTGATAATTCTCGGGAAGACTGGTTTATGTCAGCCGAGTTCAGGATTAAATAACTTTATGACTTTGAATACAAAGCTTATGAATAACAAGATACTGTTTTTATTTCTAGCCTGTTGCTTGTTTTCCGGTTGTATGGACAAGAAACGGAATAATGGAGGCGGGAACCCTGATATAATTTTATTAGGAGAACAGAAAGAACTGGGTATCTCCTTTTCTCATGATTATACTGTATATATGAAAGTATTGAAAACGGTTAATTCATCAGATAGTGGTATGATGGTTGTAGTGTCCAACGCATTGGATGTTCCGATGAGATATGGAGAGGGGTGGAAATTACAGAAACAGACCAGGGATGCTTGGACTGATAAAGGTTATAGAAAGGATCTTGATGGATTTAATGGGATTCTTCCTCCTAGGAGAAGTTGCCTCTTGAAATTTCCTCTTGGAGAATTGGAGCCCGGAAAGTATCGCATAGTCAAAGCTTTTCAAACAGGAAGGAGGAATATTCTGCAACTGGGAGCGAAATTTGAAATACGTGATAATTATAATCCGTTAATTCTACCGTTCTGGATGTTGTATCCACAGGACAAGATAGTGCTCGGTTTTTATGATATTGTTTTTTCGGAAGATTTGCCAAAGTCATATCCTATGTATCTTATCAATAAAACGGATTGTGATATAACATTGGGAAGAGCATATCGGATAGAAAAATATAAAAAAGGGATATGGAGTGCTGTCAAGGGAAACAGCGATTTTAGAGATGACGCACTGATAGTCAAACCTTGCAGACGTTCCGGATGGAAAGGACTCGGAGTGTATATTCCCCGACTGGCTAAGGGATTATACAGGATATGTAAGGAAGCGGACCATGATAACAGAACTCATCTGATAACCTGTGAGTTCTATATTTATTAGTAGAATAAGTTAAAACAGACAATATTTATGAAAGCTGGATTGATATGTTTGCTTACCCTTGTTAATCTTATGAGTAGTTGTATCAATAGGGATAAATCATTTGATGGCGAGAGTTTCCTTGTCGGTACTGGTGCATGTACTGTAATTCATTCTGATACGTTGACTTGTAACTGTGATCTGAAGGAAGATACTGTATATATGAGAACATTGAAGGCAACATATCCTATGGGAACAGAACTTGTAACGACAATGGCAATAAATTCCACGGATACACCTTTGGAGTATGGCTGTGACTGGTGGCTGTATAAATGGACTGTGAATAAATGGGAAAAGGCTGTTCCCCAACGGGATATTTCTTTTGCCGGTTGTATAGTCACTCCTTCTTATGGGAACCAATATTATTTTTTTGTATATCCCGTCGGAGTGTTTTATAATCTTGAACCGGGAAGATATCGTATTTCCCAACCATTTCGGTGTGATGGTAAAAATTTGGAGTTGGGGGCTGATTTTGAAGTCGGGTGACTGTTTGCATGTTTTGGGAGCATAGGAAATTATTGGGGATATATGATAGTTTGAAGATAAATTGAATGGATTGGATAAAGTGCTATACGGTCAAGGTATCATTCGAAAAGCGGTGAATGTAGTAGTGATGATAATATTCATTTTCTCAGATTCGGAAGGAGTGGTTGGTATTAGAGGTTATAGGAAACAATATATAAGAAGGAGGGATAAAACACCTCCTTCATGGTTTATCTTATCCATTCTGCTATCTTGTCCTTGGCATAGAAATAATAGAAAGCCAGCCCCAAACCAGCTTGTAATGATGATTAAAACGATGAACAGAAGTTTTTTCACCACCTCACCATTTGTTTTTCAGATTTCCATTCCGGCCTTGATGGTAAGAACAAGACCGATGGTCCATATAATAAATCCAATCATAGTTTTATATGTTATATCACCACAAAATATAACATTTTTTTGAATTCCGATAGCATGTACGGACCATTAATGTGTTTTGTGGGGGATTGATTCAGCTTCCATATCTTGATTTTTTTCCTGCCGGTGGTTTTATAACTTGGAATTCGGTATCTTTGCAGCCTTTTAATAAAACAATCGGATTATGCAGAAAATAGAAATTGTAGATAAGATTTCCCGGCAAACTGGAGTTGGGAGGAAGGAAGCTCTTCAGGTCGTGGAATGTTTCATGGAGGTGGTGAAGGATTCTTTGTCCAATGGAGAGAATGTGTATCTGAGAGGATTCGGCAGTTTTGTAGTAAAGTATCGTGCTGAGAAAGTGGCCCGTAATATCAATAAGAATATAAGTGTAGTTGTTCCGGCTCATGATGTTCCGGCCTTTAAACCGTCCAGGGATTTTACATTGGATTAAAAATGTTTTCGGTATATAACTCATTGCTTGTCTTAGGTCGTGGAATAGGCCAGGTGATGTTTCAGAACAATGCGTTGTCCGGTCTGTTGATGCTGATCGGGATATTTCTGAATTCATGGGAAATGGGAATGTTGGCTGTAAGCGGTAATATAATAAGTACATTGACTGCCCATTTTTCAGGCTATGGACGTGATGATATAAAGGATGGTCTGTATGGTTTTAACGGTACATTGGTGGGAATAGCAGTCGGGGTCTTCATGGAACTGTCGATAGGTTCCTTATTGCTGATGGCTGTGGCTTCATGTATTTCAACCTGGATAGCACGACTTTTCAACCTGCAACGCTCACTTCCCGGATTTACAGCACCTTTCATCCTTTCCGTATGGATGTTATTGGGGTTCTGTTCCTGGATTATGCCTGATATTTTGTTGGTTTCTGATACGGTAACTGATGCTACACAAGGAATCAATTACTTTCAGATCTTCAGTTTTGGTATCGGTCAGGTAATGTTTCAAGGGAATATCTGGACTGGTTTATTGTTTTTAGTTGGTATTCTTGTTAATTCATGGAGTGCTGCTTTCTATGCTGTATTTGGAGCATTTCTCCCTATTCCTTTGGCTATCTTACTGGGAATAGACACTGAAACCTTGAATATGGGATTGATGGGCTATAACGGTGTATTGTGTGCCATAGCTTTAGGAGATAGAACCCTGAAAAGTCTTGTATGGGCCTCATGTTCAGTCTTGCTTTCCACTCTCTTGCAGATTATAGGGATGAACTTGGAGATTACTACTCTGACCGCCCCTTTTGTAGTATCTGTATGGGTCATAATGGGAATACAGAAGTTGGTGAATCCAAAAACAGCAAAGTGTTAATTCTGGCATTATGATTAATGATAGAAAAATAAGGGAGACCGAACGTTTACATTGTTCAGTCTCCTTTTTGTTCTATAATTTGAATCGGAAAGAACTACATGGGTTAATTCTGTTGCTCTTTTGGGGCTTCAAATCAATCAGTTTCAATTCCAAAGAAGCTTTTCGTATTTTGCCTTTGTTTTATCTGTAAGTTCTTCGCCATTATATTTTATGTCAGTTATAAACGTATGAAATACATAGTATTTATCAGATTTATAACCGATAGCCACACCATCTTCAGTCAGCCATTTAAGTATACCATTTCGTTCAGAAATAAATCCTGATGAAGTCAAGTAAACAAAGAACACTTCTTCATTTTGATGTGTATTACAGCTAAAGTTCTCTAGAAAAGGATAAAGAAAAAAAACGATTTGTGACTTTTTGGTGTCTTCAGGTGTAATTTTTCCTATAGTAAAATAATCGGTGGTCTGATTTTTTAGTTGAAATTTTTTGGTAACCGTGAATCCGGGGTTACTCCATTGTGGCCACTTTATACCAATATGAGCCACGTATCCATCGTGCAGATTAATCGTAGGGAAAGCATGAACATGTGGGCCTAGATCAGAATGATTTTTGGCTGCATATTGCTCATACATATTTAAATTCTGCTTGATCTTTTTTATAGCTTCAGCCTTTTTTATGTTCACCTTACTCAAATATTCTTTCATTACTTGTTCTAAAGAATCGTAGCGACCATTAGTCGTGGGAATCGAACTGTTTGTTTGATTTTTTTTCTTTTTCATACTATATGTTTTTGGGGTTTGTATTTTATTCATAGTGCTCATAGCTTAAATCCCTCAGGCAGGATTAGATTCACCTTTTTCCGTACTCCACTGCCATAACGGTATTCCTCCAACTGTTTCTGGCATAATGAAGATTCAGTAAAACCGGATTGAGTGATTAACCGTTCTCTACCTTCAAGCACCCAGTTCATAATTCCGGGTAACTCTGTAGAAACAATCTTCTCAGCCAGTTTCGGATCCACTTCCAATTTGGGTATCTGGACTTTGAAGGGAACGATAAGAAACCTCCTGAAATATCCATTGGACTTGTCGTTGGTTTTCGGCAGCTCGTTCAAACAGAAAAGCATTTTGGCGTAATCGGTAAGAGTGGCTACATCCTTGTATAACTGTCTGGTGCTGATAGGTTCTCCACTGGCGATACGTTTGAAAATATCCCCCGAGAAAGCGTTTGGAGCTACATCAGAGCAGGTATTCAACAGTTTCCCGGATAAATTTGCCCTGCTTCTGTCTCCGTTTTCTCCACACATATCCGATAGAGACTCATGGGAAATGTTCTCCTTGCCTAAAAGAGCCTCGACAATATCAACGAACACCGATTTGCCATTCTTTCCGGAGCCATAGAGGAACAGACACTTCTCCAGTTTCAATGGGGTAAAGATCCAGCCTATATACTCAGCCAGAACCTTTTGAGCGTCCTTGTCCGGTAATACTCTGTCCAGGTACTTCATAAACATCTGACACGTCGCATTTGGGTTATAGGGGTAAGGGAGAACATACCTGAAATAATCCGAATACTGATGTTGTACCAGTCTTCCGGTTTTAAGATTAAGCGTACCGTTCTGAAAGTTGATTTTCTCCTTGTCCTGCTCTACCGCCAATCCCATCACCGTATATGGAAACTGCTTGAACAATCCTTCCACCACTTCCCTTTGTGATGCCTCTACCATATTATTTGTCATTCTCCCCAAAGCTTCCCTGAGAAATATCTTCAGGTCAAAATCATCTATACTGACCCAATACTTTCCGGTGTAGGAATAAACACGCTGGTCCCTGAAAGTTTGAAAAGGATGGCCGGTCTTGATTGCCACTTTTTGTATCTCGTAGCATACTTCGGCATTTGTTCCCCTCTTGTTGTTTGAAGCAGTCGGTTGGGGAATGGCATTGATTATATCCCCCAATAATTTTTTGTAATCCATAATCTTAAATTTTTCTATATTTACTACCAATTTTACCTTTACCATCAACCCACTTATAGGCGTTCCTTATTTCACGTTTCAACTCTTCTTCCGGGAAATCCGGTTCTATGAACTTTCTCAGATTGACATAAGCCGCACTCTCTGAAAATCCCCATTCAGCCAATTCCCTTGCTCTGTTGAAGGCTGAATCATGTCTTTGACCTGGTGTCATCGGGTATTTATAGAATCCACCTTCCAGAAAATTTATGATTTTAGCTGCTTCACCGGGTGAACAGACCATGTATTTAGGACTTATAGGATCGTGATTACCTGTATTCGTTGGTTGAGGAGTGCTTTTTCTTATAGTCCATACCTTGCTGTTCCGGTTCACATAAAGATCAGGGTCACTGCTGAGATAACAAGCTCTGGATATTCCTTTACAACTGTCATCCCAGAATGGAGAGTTATAATATTCCTTCAAAGCATCAAGGTATTCGTTATGACTGGTATTATCTATATTATTGGCAACACGGACAATAACCTTATAACCTCTACCGGAAGGGGAAAGGAATGCAGCATAGGTATAAGGATCATTAACCAGCATATTCCATACGTCAGACATATCCTGAGGTGGAATCTTGTCTAAATCAACAACTACAAGCCCCGAAGGAGTAATAAGAGCATCATTACAGAATCTTCCGAATGTTCCGGCAAAGAGACAGATAGGTAACTTTCCCTTAAGTTTGGAATACTTTGAATGGTCAGTATCATAGAAGGATCTCATGGCATCAATCTCAGGTTTCAGTTTTTCCTGTTTAATCATATCGAATACCAGATCAATATCCACATGGTTGGGAGGATATTCCATGACTCTGAATGATTTTATACCGGTCAGAGGATTTGTATATTCCTGACTATAAGGTTTCTGTTTGAAGATTGTTACTTCAATCATAATTTCTAAATTTTAATTGTTCGTTAATATTTCATTTAATCTTTCTTCTTCCCGTCCTCAAGAGAGAGAAGGGGGGAAAGGGGAAAGCGGAACCTCTAAAACCTATTTTTTTACTGATTTTGGAATGGATGAAATTGAAAAAAGTTATAAAAAATAGGCTTTTCCACCCCCTTTTCCCCATTTCCCCTCCTTTTCCCCTTTGAGGCAGGGAAAGAAAAGTAATCTAATCAAAAGGTAAAGAAAGTCTAATCTTAGAACTGTTTATACCTATCTTCACACCTTTCTTGTTATCCTCTTCCACCACATAACCCTCGCTTTTCAGTTTCATCTTGAAGTTTTCCCTGGTCTCGGCTTTCTGGTTATTATCCCTGCAATATTCCCGATAATTGTTGAATAGAGGAGTCAGACCTATCTTGTTGTCATTATCAGGAACACACATCTTGGCACTCAGGAACATGACCACTGTATCCGTATCCTCCTTGTATGCCTGCTCCAAATTTTCAAGGGTGGAGGACTTGCTGAGTTTTTTTCCATTCCTGATAAATCTTCCCAGACCTTCGATAGCCCAGATGAGAATACCAGACAATTCACTTTTCAATTTTTTAGCCAGGTCAGGGTCAGCCTTACTCTTGTCTATCTTCACATCGAAAGGAATAATCAGTAACCTCCTCCTGAATCCGAAAGACGTATCACTACTATAAGGCATGGAGTTACAGTTGAAAGCCAATCTTGCATAGTCCTTTAAAATCTCCGGTTCCTTATATAATCTTCTAGCTTCAACGGGTTCCCCACTCGTCAGTTGCTTGAAGATACCGTTGGCGAATATCTTGCCGTTGAAGTCGCTGCTGTAGTTCAGAAGCTTGTTCCTGATCATTGCCCTGCTGTATCCTTTATCATCACATAAGGAGTTTATGTTGTAGGAGCAGACATTATCCTCGCCAAGCAGAGCCATCACAATCTCGAAGAACACGCTCTTGCCATTGAATCCTGAACCTACACAACACAATGCCTTCTCCAGTTTGATGAAGGGATTGAGACAGCAACCGACAAACTCCTGCAATACTTCCTGAACATCTTTGGCTGGCAATACTTCATCCAGAAACTTATGAAACATGGGACACATCGCTTTGGGGTCGTACTCATAAGGAAGGACATAGAAGAAATAGTCATCAGCCGAATGCTCCTGTTCCTTCACGTTTCCATCATGACCAATCACAAGGGTCGTATTAGTCAGATTGATTTTAACCACACCCTTATCCCGTTCTGTCTGTCTGTAAAGTGAGTAGCAGGCCTGTTCATGGACCTTGTTCGCTATCCTCACATTCCTGGCTGTATATTTGTCGGCTCCCATTTTCTGGAAAGCCTTGCCTAGGAAATGTTTCAGGTCAAGCTCGTTTATCGGTTCCCAGAACATCTTGTTATACAGATAGCACGTTTTTCCCTCATTGATCACCAGGCCATATCCCAATTGTTCAGCTACTTCCCTCACTTTCTCGACAACAAGGACGGATTTGTTCTCATCAGTGATCTGTATGGAATAGATCTTCTCCTGAAAAAGTTTCTTCACATCAGGATCGGTTTCCTTTTCCAGTCTCCGGTAAAATCCACCGGCATAAATCTCCTTGAAATCCGTTTTCGGAATATTATCAAGGATCTCTTTTAAAATTTCATTTGAAGTCATTTTTTATGTTTTATGATGAAGCCCTATCCCATAAATGAGTTCAGGCTTCATCGGTTAATTACTCAATCAAGGTTTTGTCTTTCCTGGAGTCGGATAAGCGTGGTACTCTTTCCCGTCCAAAAGACACCCGTTCTCTTTAGCGTTACGTTTCACTCCGTCAGCACTCCAAGTACCCCATTGTTTGAAAAAGAAAGCTGTACCTGTGGAAGCGTCACATTGGGATTTAATATTCAGAATCCAGTTCTTTTCCACTTTTCTGGCTCTGTTTCCCGATTCACCGCCAACGATAACCCAGTCAATATCAGACAAGTCAAGTGTTCCCAGGTCTTCCAGCAGAGGCTCACAACTGAGGAACCGTACCGGAGCATCCAGTTTCTTCAGGTAATCAATACGGCCTTTCACCTTCTGATTCTCGACTGTAACACCAAGCCATACATTTTCAGGAATGGCATGAGTCGAAAAATACTCATGCATCCTCTCTGCCCGTTTTGTCAAAATCTGGAATGTATGCTGTGGACATTTAGTGATAACTTCCATTACTTTGTCGATGAAATCAAACGGAATATCCTTATGGAATAAATCTCCCATACTTACCACAAACACAAGCTTGTTCCCTTTCCATCCAAATGGCTCGTTTAAACATTCAGGATGAATAGTCGGGATAAAGCCATTCTGATATTTGGCCTGTCCCATAGCTTTCAGACGTTCGGCCATCATTCTTGCGTAACAATTCTTACATCCATCACTGATCGGATCACAACCCGCTGTAACGTTCCATGTGGTTGTAGTCCATGAGATTTTGCTGTTATTACTCATTGTTTCTTATTGTTTTTAAATTCAATACTATTATCCCTCTGTCCCTCAGTTTCTTATATCCTATACCCGGGATATTTTTAGGCATAGAAGGGGCTGTAATAGAAATTTTCATTTTTTCCATTATCCTAAAATTTTTAATTATGTTATTGCTTGTTCTCTTCAAATCCACAGACCGTTTCCGATTCCATAACCTCTCTTTGGAAACCATGATGAAAACGGTCTTGTGGGAAGTAAATCTCTTTCGGTTCTATCAGTCTGTTGATTCCACCAGGTTACCGGAAATATCATACAGTTCGATACTGTGTCCCAGTTCTTTCTCGATATGTTGCTTCAGTGTTTTCGGATTGATACCCGATGAGTCGGCATGGAATCTGATATTTTCCCGACATCCCCTGAAGGCGTTTGTCGCAATACTACCGATACAAAGTGGAATATGAATATCAGTCAGCGATATGCATCCTTCAAATGCTGCCTCACCGATATCCGGATCTATGGGGAGGGTAACTTCCTTCAGGTTTATACATCCCTTGAACAGGTTTGCCGGTACTGTATCCGCATAATCTGAAAGTATCACCCTTTTAACGTGTCGGTTCATATAAAAGGCACCGGGAAACAAGCCCGTCCCACTTTTTGACAAATCAATCTCTGTTTTCTTGCAATACATCCGTTTTTGGGATGTATTTTTGTTCCCTTTTAAATGTTTCATAATCATTTTTTATCTTGGCTGGAATTATTCTGTTGGTTGAAAATCACCATCCTGTGTTCCAAAGACGATTATCAAGTTCTTTTTTCATGTCATCCGTCAAATCTTCTCCTTGATATTTGATTTGATCTGTAAACCTGTTAAATACGTAGAATTTACAGTATTTATATCCGAAAGCTAATCCTTCGGAAAACAACCATCTCACTTCTCCGGAGCATTTTGAAATATAACCGGTACAAGAGAGAATACTAAAGAAGAGGTCCTCTCCGTATTTGGTAGAATCCGAAAAACATTCAAGAAACGGTCTGGTAAAGAATGCAAGTTGGGGTTCATCGGCGTTATCCGGATGAATCCATCCTATAGTCATCTCATCACCGCCATCTTCAAGAACAAATTCTTTTGTCAGGGAAACAATTATTCTCATTTCCACCCTATACTTATAGATATAGACTGTATAGCCATCTCCCCAGTCGAAAGCATAGAAATCGTCACAATGTGAATCCATATCTGAATGGTCGGTATCAGAATGGTTCTGGTACAAAGGAGTATTTTTCTTAATCACCTGATCTATTGTACCCATAATATAATCCCAATTACTGACAAATTCTTCCACTACTTCACCCAAGCAACTATATTCTTTCCGGCCGGGAATAGGTAAACTATCAGCTTCGGAAATATTATTACTATTTAAATCCGAAGACGATTTGTCGTTTTCAAAGTATAATCTCAGCATGATATTCTTTTTTTATGTTATTTACTTCTATCCTTCTGTTTCCAAGCCCTTTACATTCTATGCCAAGGATATTTTTAAGCATAGAAAGGGCTGTAATGGGAATTTTTAGTTTTTCCATTATACTAAATTTTAATTAAAATTAAACTGTAGGAAAGCAGGCAGGGCCCGTGCTTGCTTTATATTAGAATTTTACATATCTGCCGGGAATAGTTTCAATGTTTATTTCCTCATCCTTGAGAGCAGATTGTAACAGAGCATACCAGAGGTTCAGATCATTGCCAATAACGACCAGCTTCTTTTCCAGGTCGTTATCCAGTGCAGTTACGAGATCACCGTTCCCATCCACTACAGACACCCCACGTACCAGATAATCATTGACCGTAGTAACATGAATTATAACATCTCCAACAGGACACATCAACTGGCATTGTAACTTGTTGATGATTCCGGTATCAAGTTTTGGTTTTTGAGGGAGACAGATACTGTATCCATCTTCCCTAAGTTTCTTCAAGTTATTCATTTTCTGAATATTTCTTATAGAATCCCCATCACCTCTCACATGATGGGGATAGATTACTTCATCCGTTCATTATACAGAGCGTCCAACGCATTTCTCACATTCTGCGCCCTGTCAGCACCTTTGATTTTCTCAACCTTGTCAGCATCCGAACGTGTGAGTCTTGAAGCGAATTCTATGATTTTTTTTGCAGCTTCAGGACCTGACATATAATCCAGTTCATCCAGTTTGCCAATCACCCATTCCGGAAAAAATTTGCATCCGAGAATTGATTCGGCAAAAGTCCTGGCAAAAGCATCATAAATGGATTTACCACGTTCAAATTTGGAAGAGTCGCTGATTTCCTTGTAGGTTGTTTCAGCTTTCTCATCCGTACCGGCTGCCTTTATCAGCTTTGTTCTTGAAGGTACCCCCAGTTTGTTTAATTTGACCCATTCCCATGTCGCTGTATCCCCAAGTTTTTCCAACTTGGACTGGACCCAGAGAAGCATTTCATTTTTTGCAGCCTCCTCATTGGACATTATCAGACTGGTCAGAAAATCCGAACCACCCCACGGTCTTGTTACGACATTGGACTGTCTGAGAAGCTCTAATATGGGAACTGTATTTACGATGGGAAGATAATAATAGCATTCTTTTTTCTCCTCACTATTCTTCAGGCTGGAATTTATTTGCTGTACCGCCACATGCCTGTGCTCTCCGTCAATAACAATCAGTATCCTGTCCAGATTTGGAGTATCCCAGGTTATGGTCTTTCCGTCAAACCGGATAATCTCAAGACCTGCCTCCAGACAATCCCTTGCTGTTACAACCAGACAGGGGGATATGACCCCGTAAGACTTTATGGATGCTATTTTTTTCTTCAAAGCCGTCTGGTTCCTCGCTCTGTTGATTTTCAGTTTGCCAAAAGAATATCCCCGGTTTATCAGAAAGGACAGTGCGACAATATCTCCGATGGTAAGACGGTTCTTTTCTTTTGACTTCGTTTTCTTTGCATGTCCGTCTTTCGCTTCCCCATATACCTGTGGATCCCGTGTCGGTTCATTTGTATTTTCCTTGTCGGTTTCCATTCCGGTCTCTCCTTTATTAGGTGAAGTTGTATCGTTCCCGTTCACTTGTACAGGTGTTCCCTTGTCAGCTTCTGAACTAGGTTGTTGTGTATCACTAGCAGATACACTTGCCTGTAAATCCTTATCCTCTACAGTGGATTCTTTCACATTTGACCCTTGCAGATCCAGTGTGGAAACTGCTTCATCGATTAAATGCTTTTCCATTTTTTATTTTTAAATTTATGTTCTTCGACAATGACGGTCTGAAACTCATACGACAACTCCTTCACTAGATCCATACGATCTAATGCGAGGGCTGCTCTTATTTTAAGAAGGAGTTTTTGCTTCTTCTCCATCAGTCGCAGCATTTCTACGTTGTCTATACTTTGTTTCATACTTCATTGTTTTTTGAACGCTGCAAAGGTATTTTTTTTAAGGATATATTGGTTGTAATGCGCTGATTATAATGTGGTTATAATTAGTGACTGAAAATTATAATCTGGCTATATGGATTATAATACACAACCAGTGGTAATAAAACTTGTTATATTGGTTTAAAAAGGAAAAGAATAATATATAGGGAAAGTAGGATATATTCTTTTTTTAAAGCATAAAAAAGCCACTCCTTTATTTAGGAATGGCTTGGCTGATTGAAGATATAAATTTTTAGTTCTTCTTGATATTCGGATAGAATCCTAGAATATCTTTTTCGAACGTTGGATCTACATTGTCTGCATATGATGACGTTTGTTGGTCAAAATTTGGGAGGCTACTGGTGAAAAAGATTTTAATTTTGGACCATTTTGTTGTTTGAGGATAGAAATATCTGATAATATATGCCATCTCATTCACTCCTTTTTTCCATTCAATTTTTTCTACCAGATTTTCAGGAGGACAAATACCAGTCAGACGAAATGCGAAAGTGGCTTTCGTTTCAGGAGTATTTTCGATATAACCTTCTTTTGCCAGCCAGTTGATAAATTCCATAAATTTTGTTTCTCCTCCAGCTTTGACACATTCTTTCAGTTTACAGAAATAAGCATTCTGGTCAGGAACGGGTTGTTGGTTGAAATAATCCTTATCCAGAAAAAAGTCTTCGTTGTTGTTCTCGTCATCGGTTTCTGAGGCTTTATCAGAGGTGATTTCTTGGGGAAGTCCGGAACAGGTTTCCAGAATCTCAATAGAATTTATTTCTTTGGGAGTTTCAGAATCGGTTTCAGATAATTCTTTGGAAAGGATTTCTAGAATACTGGGGGCATCAGGATCATTGATGTATTCTGCCATTTCTTTTTGGTATATGGAGTAAATCTTATCATATACTTTTTTATAATATGGGTTACGTTTGATTCTTTTTATAAGTTTATCAAGAATCTTTTTTTCATACATGGTATATTCCTTCATAAGCATGAAATGAAAAAAAAGGATGTACTTGGTCACTGAATAGATGTCTTTTGTTGAAATCTTTATTTTGGAGTTGTCGCTTTTTATTGATTGGCTTAATATTCTTATAAATTTATCGGAGTTTCCATTTTTAATATGCTCATTTATAATCTTTTCAGATTCAAAAAAAAACATTTCTTGATTTTTCCTTTTTTCAGATATTTTGTCCAGTCTTTTCAGAGTTTGAAGCCTGAAACCATAAATGTCACAGAACTCTTTTATTTTCTGTAAATTGTAGTTCCCATTCAATAGTATTTTTATAAAATTTTCCTTGTCGCTTATGTATAATAGATGGATAAGGTATTCACTGCTTGGTAGATCCGGTGATATTTCTCTAAGTAATTTTTGTGTATTGGATTTGGGTGTTTGCCTAAGTATGTTGTATATATCCTCCATTGTGGAGTCACATTTTAAGCTGTCTGGCAAATTCTCTTTGAGGACATTGAAACTATAGTTGAAATTTTTATATTCAATGATAGTTTCGAGTGTATTATTAAGTGGTGCTAGAATATCTCTAATAAATTCCATACATTTGAGGTTGTATTTTAATATGGCATAATCCTGTCTAAAAATTTTTTCTACTAAAATTAGAAGATACCACGTCAATTTCAACATTATATACTCCTTCCTTGAACAATAAAGTGCTGAGGATACTTTTTTAAGTTTCTTGCAATAAGCTTCAGTTTCAGAATTCATCAATAGGTCTTGTTTTTCGCAGTTTTTCATAGTCTTATCATTAAAAAATTATTCAATCTCTTTTGATTTTCCTCTTTTTCTAGTTATCCGTTCTATATAAACCATTGGTACACAGTTCATCATATCTTCATCCCAATATGCTTTCTTGTGGAGGGTATTAACGTAGAACGTATCCTTGAGGGTAAAAATAATGCCATCCAGTCCCTGCTCTTTGAATTGTTCTATCTTTTTTTCCTTGTCAGTATCATGGATAGTCTTGATCGTCACCTTTTTCCAAAAGGATGTTGCCTTACCTTCCCACGGTTCGATATAAATATCCGTAATGTATCTGTGGGTGATTTTTCTCATGGTTTCTATATCTGTTCCATTTTTCAAGGTTTCATAGGACTGATTGAGAGAATCAATCATATCATCAAAGGTAATGTCCGCTTGAATCTGTTTCTCTATGTTTAATATTGCAGCTTCATACTTTCTTATATTATTTTGCTCCGTTTTTATTATATCATTTTGCTTTTTGGCCAGTTCTTCATATTTCTCTTTTGTGAAGCGGCCATGTACAAAATAATTCTCGTCAAGGTCGGAACGTCTCTGCATGGTTGATTCCAATATCCCACGTGAATAGGCTATTTTCTGATTGTAGATGCGTATTTCCTCTTCGTATGTTTCTTTTGCATCGTTGCGTTTACAGATCATATCCTCATGTAATGCTTGGAGAGTCACGTACCATGCCAATGATTCTATTACATTCACATTAATATCAGGTGAATGAAGTAACCCCTTTTCTACTGCATTATGTTTTACTCTACATGAATATGTTGCATCCATAAGATTAACTGAATAGGAAGCACCGCAAGAACAGCGGATTAAAGGTGTTAATAGGTGAGGAGTTTTTGCTTTGGAACGAGTCCTATTTTCTTCTCTTTTCTCACGGCATTTCTCCCATGTTTTCTCATCTATAATCTGGGGATAGATATTGTTACTAGTTCTTATGCCACGATAAATCGGATTCTTTAGTAAACCATATATCTCTGCTTTCACGTTGGTTATAGACAGATTCTTAAAATAGCCTCTAGCCTTTAGTTCTTTTCCTAATTCAGTTAAACTGTATTCACCGGAAATATACATATCAAATACGAGGCGAACTAACTTGGAGCCTTCTTCATCAATTTGCCAGTAACCATCTTCGGAAACTTTATACCCAAGTGTTATTTTGCCGCCCATATATTTTCCCTTGTTGAAACCTTCTTTTTTAGCTCTGGAAAAACGGGCAATCTTATTTCTCATTTCAGATTCTGCAAGTTGGGCGTATAAGGTGAAGATCGTTTCGGCACCTTCATCAATAGTCCTGTCATCTTTGAGTAGTCTAATTCTAGGCTCTTTTATGATTAGCTGAATTCCCTTGGTAGTAAGATATTCAAGGATACTGAATAATATTTTTTTTCTTCTGGCTATACGTGAGATTTCCCAAGCGAATACACAGTCATATTCATCTGTTTCAAGCAGCTCTTTCATACGGTTAAGACCAAATCTTTCCTCCTCATCCAATTTTATAGCACTTTCTTTAGTAGCTATTGAAGAAATGTCTTTATCTTTATATCCATAGAAATGAGCCAGATCATATAGCTCCTTTTCCTGTTCTTCATAGGATTGAGATTCTGTAGAAACTCTGACTAGTAATATACATTTCATAGTGAAAGAATACATTATTGGTTACGGATACAAATATAGAAAATTTTTTATCCACCACCAAATCGTATATTTATGTTACTTGCGAAATTGTATGATGGGGACTACGGAAAGGCCGGATGGCAATCAGTGAACTGTCTTTTCCTAATTTTCCTGCTACTGAATGTATTTTAGTCGTTTCCAGACTTTCACCCAATGAAAGGGGAGGGAGAATGCTTGGCATACACTTTGCCATCATGGACTTCCCACTTCCGGGTGAACCGATCATAATCAGGTTGTGTCCTCCGGACGCGGCTACTTCCAATGCGCGTTTTACACTTTCTTGTCCTTTCACATCAGCAAAATCGTATGGAAAGCTACTTTGGTGTTCATAGAATTCCTCCCGTGTATTGACGATGCTAGGCTCCAGATTGCGTTCATTATTGAAAAATTCGATGACCTCTTTGATATTTTCTACGCCATATACTTTCAGGTTGTTTACTACAGCAGCTTCCCGCGCATTTTGTTTGGGAAGTATGAAGCCTTCAAAACCTTGCTCGCGGGCACTGATAGCTATGGAGAGGGCTCCTTTGACTGGTTGAAGGCTTCCATCCAGGCTAAGTTCTCCGATAATAAGATAACGTGAAAGTTTTTCTTCCGATACGATTTGGGTAGCGGCCAATATTCCGATTGCTAGCGGAAGGTCGTATGCAGACCCCTCCTTGCGTATGTCGGCAGGGGCCATATTTACTACAATTTGACAAGTGGGGAATTTATATCCGTTTACCTGTAAGGCGGAAATAATACGTTCATGACTTTCTTTCACGGCCGAGTCCGGCAGACCGACAAGGAAGAATTTTATACCTCGTGAACTATTTACTTCAATAGTTACAATGGTAGCGTCGATACCTTGAACGGCTGCTCCATAGACTTTTACCAGCATTCTTTTATTTTTTATTTTGTCTCTTTCGAGCACGTTCTGCCTCTTTGGCGGCTTTTTCTTTCTCTTTATCTTGTTCTGTCAGCTGTCTCACTTTGTCTATCAGTTCTTTGCCCCGTATATCTTGTGTGATGACCCGCTTGTCAGGACCTATCAGTATATTGGCAGGAATCCGGGTTATGCCTTGTTGCTTGACAATGGAATTGTTCCAGCCTTTGAAATCGCAAACTTGTTTCCATTGCGTGGTATCTCTTTGAATGATTTTCTCCATCCATTCCTTTTTATCCAGATCAAGGGAGAGGCTGATAATAACAAACTTGTCTTTTTTCAATGCCTTTTGTACGGATACTAAAGAATCTTGTGTGGCAATGCTTTCTTTGTTCCAGCTTGCCCAAAAATCCAAAAGGACATATTTCCCTTTTACACTGTTCCAGTTGACGGTCTTTCCTTTTTTATCCGTGCACGAAATGTTGGAAACGTAGCGATGTTCTGTCAGTTCTTTTTTCTCGCTTAATTTATTCTGGAGTTCTATAATATAAGGTGTGTCTTTTATAATACCGCTTAGTCCTTTTATCAGCTGATCTATGTGGTTGTAATCAGGAAGCGAGTCCTGTACGTAATATTTGTCTATCAGATAGATATTGCTGTACGAGCTTGGGTTGGTTTTAATCAACGAATCCACAGCAGTCATAACAGCTGCCTTGTTATTTTCTAAGGTGCTAAGGTACTGGATATGTTTTGCCAGTTGTGCGTTTTCTCCCTTTCCTTTAACCTCTATCTTTCCGGCCATTCCGTTTAGGGTAACACTTTCTCCTTTATCAGCATATATCGGTAAGATTTGTTTTTCTCCCAATAGTAATGAGAAGATAGTAAATGTGTCAGGGGTAATGGTGTAAGTGAATTTACCTTTTGAGAGGAGTATGGTATCCAGTTTGTAATCGGGTTCTTGATAAAATACTAATATAGTGTCTGAAGGAAGTCCTTTAATGCTTCCTTCCAAGGTGAATGTATTTTTCTTGCCGCAGCCGCTTGCCAGCACAACAAGAGTGAAAAGAAAGAATAGTAATTTTTTCATTTCAAGATATTTTTTGCGAAAATACGCATTTTGTGGCTAAAGGCAGGTATAAATGAAGGTTATTTTACATAAAAAGACCGGAAGCTTCATCACGAAGCCTCCGGTTTCAGTCATAATCATCTAAAAAACTAGACAAGATGATATCTAGTTATATTATTTGATAGCATCAGCGTATTTAGCGAACTCGCGATCGTTAGCAGCTTTTTCAGCCATTGAAGGATCTTTTGCGATTGCGCTCTTGATGCTGCTGCTTACCAATGAAGCATTGTTTGTGCGAGCACCAACGATAGCCATCAAGTAGTCAGTCATTGCATCCGGATTCTTGATTGCAGACAAAGTAGCTTTTGCTTTGTTATAGTCTTTAGCCAAAATCTGAGCTTGAGCGGCACTGTTAGTCTTAGCGTCACCGAATGAGTTGACAGCTCTGTCATACTGGCCTTGTTTGATATATAAGTTACCCAAAGCTTCGCCGGCAGCGTTAGCACCTGTAGCTTTGCCTAAGTAAGTTTCGGCAGCTGCAACATTGCCCTTAACCAATTCGCAAAGACCAAGGTTAGCGTTTACTTCAGGAGCGTTAGCGTTCTTAGAAGCAGCTTGTTTGAAGTAGCTTTCTGCTTTAGCAGCATCACCGGCAGCGAATGCCAATTCACCCAAGTTATTATAAGCACGGAAATCGTTCGGATAAAGTTGAGTTGTCTTGGTGAAGATAGCTTCTTTGCGAGCGTTGTCGTTAGTCAGTGTAGCAGCGTACAATAATTCTTCTACACTCAATACTTTAGGATCAGAGTTGAATGCTTCGTTGATTTCGTCATCGCTACGACCGATGATGTCATAGTTGGCAGTTAAACGGGCACGACGCAACTGAGGCAGGATTTCGTCAGCCAAAGTTTTGTATACAGAAGAGATATTCTTGATTTCAGCTTCTCTTTGTTCAGGATCATTGTACATAGAAAGAACACGTAAGATCAAATCTTTATCCTGCAAGTTTGATTTAGATACCAGTTCTTGGAAGCCTTCCCAGTCTTGTGCAGTGTATTTTGCATCCAGGTTAGTATCAATCTTGCCCTTCTTCAACTGGCGTTCCATATATTTTTCTGTGTTTGCTTCACGGTTTTCAGCCAAACCGGTGTTCAGTTCCACACCACCATCAGGTGAAGCGTATGCAGAAATTTCGATGTTGTTCAGTTTGTAGTTCTTTGTGTCGGCATTAATTTCAGCCACTTTCTTATGGAATTCTTTGATATCGTCAGAATTCAATTCGCTGTTGCGCAAGTTGGCTTGCTGGATCAAGAACATGATGTTGGCAGTCTGAGCATCTTTAATAATGCGTTGGAAAGCATCGTTAGCGTATGATGCGTTGGAGCTGGCAGCAGTAGGCAGTTCAGAAGTCGCGATAACGCCATCAGCGATTTTCACAGAAGGAATAGTGTATGATTTCTTTCCTTTTGTAATCTTGAAATCAAGATAAAGTTCAGAGTTTGCCATTTCGGGAACGTAGTCGAAAGAAGCTTTCATCGTGTAGCTGCCACCTGCCTTGTAAGCGATAGTCTGATTGTTTCCTTCTACTTTTTCTCCTTGGAATACAGCGGGCTGGCCTTTAGCTTCGCCGCCTTTCCATCTCAGAACGGGGGTAACTTCAACAGTTGCGTTCTTCTTGAAATACTTTTCGGGGAATTTACCATTAATTGTCACAGGCACTTTACCACCGATTGCTTCAAGCACTTCAGGGTTAGTTGTGAAATAGTCAGAAGACAATTCTCCCATCTTGCCGCATGATGATAAGGCAAGGACCAATAAAGCCACTAAGGGCAAATACAACTTTTTAATCATAGTTACTTATTAATTTAACGTTTGTAATGTAAAATTCGCTATAGTACGTTTTTGTGCGTCTCTTTGGGGACAAAGATAGGAAAAACTCTATTATATGCTAGCTTCTTAGCCTGCTTTTTTTTCAATTTATCTTAAAATATTTTAGAATATAGAACCTTTATTATCTTTTTCTCTGAATTTGATGTTACGGGGGTGATGTTCTATGATTTCACTGCGTAGCATATTACGGTCTATATGTGTATAAATTTCTGTTGTCCCGATACTTTCATGTCCCAGCATACACTGTATGGCACGCAAGTTGGCGCCTCCTTCCAGCAAATGTGTTGCAAAAGAATGGCGGAATGTGTGAGGACTGATTTTTTTTTTCAGACCTATCCGGGCTGCCAGTTCTTTGATGATATGGAAAACCATGATGCGGGAGATGTTCTTCCCGAAATTGCTGATAAAGACAAAGTCTTCAAATCCCGGCTTTATTTTCATCAGGTTACGGTCGGTGAAGTAGAGCCTGATTTCCTTGATGGCGCGCGGTGAAATAGGAACCAGCCGCTGTTTGCTACCTTTTCCTTCCACTTTGATGAAGCCTTCTTCAAAATAAAGTTCGGATAATTTCAGGTTGCAGAGTTCGGAAACGCGGAGCCCGCAACTGTAAAGCGTTTCCAGTATGGCCCTGTTGCGCTGTCCCTCTTTGGTGCTGCGGTCTATGCTTCCTATCAGCAGGTCTATCTCTTCTACAGTCATTACTTCGGGCAGTTTGAAACCTGTCTGGGGGGATTCCAGCAATTCTGTCGGGTCGGCTTTCAGGTAATCTTCCATAATGAGGAAACGGTAGAAAGAGCGGATGCCCGACAAGATGCGTGCCTGCGAACGGGGGTGGATGCCGATATCATGTAATCCGGCCGAGAAATCTTCCAGATTTTCAAGCCGGACATCCAGAATGTTGATGTTTTCTAATGTAAGATAAGCCAGTAACTTGTCCAGGTCAGTAAGATAAGCATCTACCGTATTGTCAGATAACGATTTCTCCAACTTTAAATATTGTTTGTATTTCACCAATATCTTGTCTGTTTTCTCGGTTCTTTTCATTTCTTTTTTCTACCTTTGTACCCAAATTCCCTGCAAAGGTAGAAAAAGTTCAGATATAGTATAAATATGAAAATACAAATTATTAATGGACCTAATATCAATTTATTAGGCAAACGGGAACCTTCCATTTATGGCGCTGTTTCATTTGAAGACTATCTGGTGGAATTGCGCCGTACTTATCCGGACATTGAAATAGCGTATTATCAGTCGAATGTGGAAGGTGAGATGATCAACAAAATACACGAAGTGGGTTTTGATTATGACGGCATCGTGTTGAATGCAGGGGCTTATACGCATACTTCCATTGCTTTGCAGGATGCTATCCGCGCCGTGACAGCTCCCGTGGTTGAGGTGCACATCTCGAATGTACATACCCGTGAGGAGTTTCGCCATAAGTCGATGATTTCCTGTGCTTGTGCGGGAGTGATTTGTGGGTTCGGGCTTCATTCATATCGTTTGGCGATTGAGGCTTTGTTAATGAGAAAATAAAACGTTTAGGTATAATATAAGGTGATAAGATTATGATGTTGAAACAAACAAAAATCGTAGCGTCCATCTCAGATCAGCGTTGCGAGGTAGAGTTTATAAGAGATCTTTTCAAGGCCGGTATGAATGTGGTCCGTATGAATACGGCTCACGCTTCACGTGAAGGTTTTGAAAAATTGATAACCAATGTACGTGAGGTTTCCAACCGTATTGCCATATTGATGGACACAAAAGGTCCCGAAGTGCGTACTACTGCTATTGCGGGCGGCGAGCCTATTCCTTATCAGATTGGTGACAAAGTGAAGATTGTAGGCAATCCTGCACAAGAAACGACCCGTGAATGTATTGCTGTATCTTATCCCGGTTTTGTGCATGATCTCCAGGTGGATGGCGATATTCTGATTGATGATGGTGATCTGGAGCTGCGTGTGATTGAGAAGACAGACGAGTATTTGTTGTGTGAGGTGCAGAATGAAGCTACTTTGGGTAACCGTAAGAGTGTAAATGTACCGGGTGTGCGCATCAATCTCCCTTCTTTGACAGAAAAGGACCGTAACAATATACTGTATGCTATTGAAAAGGACATTGATTTCATAGCACATTCGTTTGTTCGTAATAAGCAGGATGTGCTGGATATCCGTCAGATACTGGATGCATACGGCAGCGACATTAAGATTATCGCCAAGATCGAAAATCAGGAAGGAGTGGACAATATTGATGAAATATTGGAAGTGGCCGACGGAGTCATGGTGGCTCGTGGTGACTTGGGCATTGAGGTTCCTCAGGAACGAATTCCCGGCATTCAGCGTCTGTTGATCAAAAAATGTATTCTGGCAAAGAAACCGGTGATTGTTGCTACCCAGATGTTGCATACCATGATTAATAATCCGCGTCCTACCCGTGCTGAAGTGACCGATATTGCCAATGCTATTTACTACCGCACGGATGCATTGATGCTGAGTGGGGAAACGGCATACGGCAAGTATCCGGTGGAAGCCGTGAAGACGATGGCCAAGATTGCAGCGCAGGCCGAGAAAGATAAACTGGCGGAGAATGACATCCGTATTCCTTTGGATGAAAACTCCAATGATGTAACCGCTTTCCTGGCAAAACAGGCAGTAAAGGCTACCAGCAAACTGAATATCCGCGCCATTATTACCGACAGTTTCAGCGGGCGTACCGCACGTAATATTGCTGCTTTCCGTGGCAAATATCCTGTATTGGCCATCTGTTATAAAGAAAAAACGATGCGTCATCTGGCTTTGTCATATGGGGTGGAAGCTATCTATATGCCCGAAAAGGCTAACGGACAGGCATATTATTTCGCTGCTTTGCGTAAATTGCTGGATGATGGTGTCTTGAGTGAAAGCGACATGGTGGCTTACCTGAGCAGCGGCAAGCAAGGTACTCAGACTTCTTTCCTTGAAATCAATGTAGTGGGAGATGTGTTGAAGTATGCTATGGACTATGTGCTGCCCAACCGCAACCGTTACCTATAATAATAGAAGATAGGAATGAAAGAAACGGACGCTATTGACGAATATATCCTTCAGCACATTGATGAAGAAAGTGATTATCTGAAGGCACTTTATCGCGATACGCACGTCAAGCTTTTACGTCCCCGTATGGCTTCCGGCCACTTGCAGGGACGTATGCTGAAAATGTTTGTGCAAATGATACGCCCCCGTCAGGTGCTGGAAATCGGGACTTACAGTGGCTACTCCGCACTTTGCCTGGCCGAAGGGTTGGAAGAGGGGGCCACGTTGCACACATTTGAGATAAACGATGAGCAGGAGGACTTTACACGTCCCTGGCTGGAAGGTTCGCCTTACGCCGGCAAGATTAAATTTTATATAGGTGATGCGCTGAAGTTGCTGCCTGGCATGAACATTACCTTTGATTTGGCGTTTGTAGACGGTGATAAGCGGAAGTATATTGAATATTACGAAATGGTACTGGAGAAATTATCACCCGGCGGATACATCATTGCCGATAACACATTGTGGGACGGACATGTATTGGAGGAACCGCATCATACAGATCTTCAGACTATTGGAATAAAGGAATTTAATGATTTGGTAGCTGCCGACAAACGGGTTGAAAAGGTGATTCTTCCCTTGCGCGACGGGCTGACAATCATAAGAAAATGTTGAATAATGTGCCAATAGGTTATGCTATGAACCGTATGGCATATTAACAAATTAGCAAACTGAATAATTATTAATTATGGAAACGACCAGACAAAATAAGATTTCTCGTTTGATCCAAAAGGAGTTGAGTGAGATTTTCCTGCTTCAGACCAAGTCCATGAATGGTGTTTTGGTGTCGGTAAGTGCTGTCCGCATCAGTCCCGATATGAGTATTGCACGTGTCTATCTCAGCGTGTTCCCTTCTGAGAGGAGCCAGGAAATAGTAAAGAATATCAATGATAATATGAAATCCATCCGTTATGAGTTAGGAACACGGGTACGCCATCAGTTGCGCATCATTCCCGAGTTGAAATTCTTTGTGGATGATTCATTGGATTATGCCGAACGTATAGACGAATTGTTGAAAAAGTAGAACCGGGCGGTGAATTTTCCCTTTTATATAGCGAAGCGTTATCTTTTTTCCAAGAAGTCGCACAATGCCATTAATGTCATTTCAGCCATTTCCGTCTGCGGAGTGGCTTTGGCTACATTGGCATTGGTATGTACTTTGTCTGTTTTTAACGGCTTCCAGGATCTGGTGGCCACTTTCTTTACGGCTTTTGATCCGGAGCTGAAAATTACGGCTGTCACCGGAAAGGTCTTTGACGGACAGGAAGCGCGTATAGAAGCTTTGCGCCGGATGCCGGAGATCGCTGTTTTTTCTGAGTCCTTGGAAGAGAATGCGATGGTTCAGTATAAGGGCCGTCAGACTATGGCGGTGATCAAGGGAATTGAGGATAATTTCGAGGATCTGACCGCTATTGACAGTATTCTTTTCGGCCGGGGGCAATTCGTGTTGCATGATGAAGTGGTGGATTATGCCATTCCCGGCATAGAATTGGTTTCCATCTTGGGAACGGGTATCAAATTCCTCGATCCGCTAGAGATTTATGCTCCCAAACGGGGAGCTAAAGTCAATATGGCCAATCCAGCTTCCAGCTTTAACTCTGCCGATTTATATTCCAGCGGCCTTGTGTTTGCGGTGAACCAACAGAAGTATGACTCTTCTTACATTTTGACTTCCCTCCAATTTGCCCGTAGGTTGTTCCAGTATGACACAGAAGTGAGTTCGGTAGAATTGAAATTGAAGCCGGATGCAGATGTAGGGAGTGTAAAATCGAAGATACAGAAAATATTGGGAGATGGTTTCCGGGTGCAGGACCGGTATGAGCAGCAAGCGGATACTTTCCGCATTATGGAGATAGAGAAGCTGATATCTTATATTTTCCTTACCTTTATCCTGATGATAGCTTGCTTTAATGTAATAGGCTCCTTGTCCATGCTGATTATAGATAAGAAGGCAGATGTAGTGACATTGCGCAATTTGGGGGCCAGCAACAAGCTGATCACGCGTATATTCCTGTTCGAGGGGCGTATGATTTCACTGATAGGTGCGGTGGTTGGTGTGATACTGGGGCTGATCCTTTGCTTTATCCAGCAGGAATTCGGATTGCTTTCGCTGGGAGGTGGTAATTCCGGCGGTAATTTTGTGGTGGATGCTTATCCCGTCAGTGTCCATGTATGGGATATTGTTATAGTCTTTGCCACTGTGCTGGTGGTGGGCTTTCTTTCCGTGTGGTATCCCGTGCGCTATCTCAGCCGCAGGTTGCTGGGCAGGTAATTTATTTATTATTGTTGATACGGCTGATGTTTGTCGGTTTGTACGGTACGGCTTGGCTCCTTTCTTTGTTTTTATTCTTTTCGTCTTTTGGCCTTATGGCTTTATCTGGTTAAGTCTTTTCTTCTTTGTGGTTAACCTTGTTTTACCTTATGGTTAAGCTCTTTTTTATGGCTGTGTACTATAGTCTCTTGCGGTGGTTTGTACAGTCTGATATAGTGGACTGTATAAACTCTTGCAGTAGACTGTACAGTCCACTGCCGGAGTCTGTAGTAGTTAACTGTATGATAAGGGTTAGCTATAAGGGAAAACGACCTTAATCGTCGGAGCAATAGGGCTTGGTAGAAGCTTCTTTCCAGGGTGTTTCAGATCTTCTACTTTCAGGGTCCTCAAATCAATTCGTAGCTGCTCACCTGAATAGGCATATCCAGATTATGCAGCACCTTCTCCAGCAAAATGCCTTCCCGATTATCATATTCATAGCCGAAAGTGGCGCGGATGCCTTGAAGGATAAACTGTGTGGCGCGGTCCAAGGCGATAGGAAGACTGTCGCCTTGCATCAGTGAGCCGGTTATCACACTGGTAAATGTATCGCCTGTGCCGGGATAGTGTGCGGGCAGGTAGGGACACGTTACTTTCCAATAGCGGTTTCCCTGTCTGTCATAGGCGTAAACGGAAGTTTTGCGAGGATCTCCCTGTACGGGCACGCTGGTGATAATAACGATACCGGGGCCGTGCTCCGAAATTTCATGCAGGTAAGCTTTTAGTTCTTCGTCTGTATTCTCCGCTTTATAGGGTTTGTCCAGCAAATAGAACAGTTCGGTCATATTGGGCGTGATGACATCTGCTTTCCGGATGAGGTGACGCATTTCCAGAATCATTTGTTCGTCAAAATTGGTATATAGCTTTCCGTTGTCTCCTAATACGGGATCTATCATGACCAGGCTGTCGGACTGGCGGAAATCATCAATGAACCCGGATACGATTTGTATCTGGCGGGGAGATCCCAAGTAGCCCGTATAAATAGCATCGAATTGTACGCCAAGTTGTTTCCATTCACTGATAATCTTGGGCATCTCGTCCGTGAGGTCCAAAAAAGAGAAGTGCGGGTATTGGGTGTGGCTGGACAATACGGCTGTGGGCAGAGGGCAGACTTGAAAGCCCATGGATGAGAGGATAGGGATAACGACGGTGAGGGATACCCGCCCTGCACCGGACAGATCGTGTACCGCAGCTATCTTCTTTACTTTATTTGTATACATATCTTCATGAATTAAGCGTTATGGATGGTATATATAACAGGTAAACCGGAAGAAAGTTATTCCAATGCTATGCTTTTTACCTTTATGTCTTGCCGGCCCAAGAAGATGGAAGCGGATTCCTCAAACTTGTTTTCGCTTTCTGTGGTGAGGAAGCGGCAGTTTCCTCCTTTATCGCAGCGTGCGTCCATTTCCGGATGGCGGTTTAAATAGTCTCGCAGGCTCCGGGCCACATATTCCCCTTGTGAAATGATGCGGATAGGTTCAGGCGTAAATTGCTTTATTTTATCCAGTAGTAGCGGATAATGGGTACATCCCAATATGATGGTGTCAATCATCGGATCTTTATCCAGCAGCCGGTTGATATGTTGTTTGACGAAATAGTCGGCTCCTTCCGATTGATATTCATTATTCTCTACCAAGGAAACCCACATGGGACAGGCTTCTCCTGTTACCACAATGTCGGGAGATAACTTATGTATTTCCAAAAGATAGGATTCGGATTTGATGGTACCGGCTGTGGCCAGTATACCTACGTGCCGGCTTCGGGTGATTTCTCCTATACATTCTGCTGTAGGCCGGATGACACCGAGTACTCTGCGGGTAGCGTCTATTACCGGAAGATTGATCTGCTGGATGGTGCGTAAGGCTTTTGCCGATGCTGTGTTGCATGCCAATATCACCAAAGGACATCCCAGTTCAAACAGTTTGCTTACGGCTTGCAGGGTAAATTCGTAAACAACTTCAAAAGAGCGCGGCCCGTACGGACAGCGTGCGCTGTCTCCCAAATAGATATAATCATACTCAGGCATCAGTCCGCGTATTTTGTCCAGAATGGTCAGACCGCCGTAGCCGGAGTCGAATACACCGATGGGACCGGTTGAAGGGAGGATAGATGGGATCATGGCAGTATAGCTATATAATACAGGCACGGATTACACGGATGTTCACGGTTCTGAAACCTGTGAAATCTGTGTAATCCGTGCCTGTAAAGGTCCTTAACTTAATTATTTGATTCCTACTTTAGCTTTGACAGCAGCAGTTACATCTGTAGACTGCGCTTCATTTACGTAGGGAATTTCTGTTCTGTTCAAATCGAAGATATAAGTATATCCACCTTCCTGGCCTACTGCTTTGATGGCGTCTTCAATTTTCTTGTAGATAGGTTCCATCATATCAGCGTATGATTTCTGCAACTGTTGTTGTGCATCTTGTTGGAACTGCATTCCTTTTTCCTGTAATTCCTGCAATTCTTTCTGGCGTCTTTCCTGAATGTTCTTAGGAAGGTTGGCTTGTTCCTGTTGATATTCAGTATATTTTTTGGTCAGTTCATCAGTTGCACGTTTCATTTCATCCTCGTATTGTTTCTGCATGGCTTGGATGTCGGTCTGGGCCTTTGTGAATTCCGGCATGACAGTAAGTACATCTGCGGATTTAATATGCCCGAATTTCTGAGCAAATACACTCATCGGAGCGATAAGTAAAAGTAGTAAAGCAATTTTTTTCAACATAGTTCTATTTTTTATTAGTTATTGCAAATTTGGATTATCGGTTGCAAATGTAGGAAATTAATTTGAATATCCTAATCTTGAGAGCACTTCATTGCTGATATCAATGCTTGGAGATGCGAAAATAATGCTTTGGGCGGAGCCTCTGTCCACTACTGCCGCATATCCTTTTTGCTCTGAAATCTGTTTTACCGCTTCATAGATTTTATCTTGAATTGGTGCGATCAATGCCTCTTGTTTTTTGGCCATTTCTCCTTCGGGACCGAAATATTTCTTTCTCAGTTCGGCTGCTTCCTTTTCTTTTGCTACAATCGCTTCTTCTCTTTGCGTTTTCTGTGCGGCCGACAGGGAAGCCGAGGCTTTCTGGTATTCTTTATAAAGTGCTTCCGCTTCTTTTGCTTTTGCTTCCACCTCACTTTGATATTGTTGTGAAGCTTGATTCAGTTGGGTATTCGCCTGTTCGTATGCAGGAATATTCTTCAGGATATATTCCATATCAATCAAGGCGAACTTTTGAGCGCTGGCTGTGAATACACAAGCCACAAACAATAGAGATAATAGGATAGCCTTTTTCATAATCACATTGTTTTTAGTTATTAAAACTCTTGTCCCAGGATAAAGTGGAACTGGCTTCCACTATACTGGCTGGATCCGTTAATCTTGTCGAAACCGTATGCCCAGTCAATACCCATCATACCAATCATCGGCAGGAAGATACGGACACCGACACCTGCCGAGCGTTTCAACTGGAACGGATTGAATTTGCTTACATCTGTCCATGCGTTACCTCCTTCAATGAAGCCTAATGCATAGATACTGGTCGAATTTTCCAGCATCAACGGGTATCTTAATTCTGCACCTAAACGTACGTAAGCATAGCCTTCACTACCATAAGGAGTCAATGAACCGTTTTCGTAACCACGCAGTGCAATGGTTTCGGAAGCGTAGCTGGTGCTATATCCTGTCATACCGTCACCACCCATATAGAATGTTTCAAAAGGTGATTTCTTGTACTTGTTATAGTGACCCAGCAAACCGAACTCTGCACGTGTCATGATAACCGGACATTTCTGACCTCCTGTAAGAGCGGTATAGGTCTTTGATTTGAATTTCCATTTGTGGTATTCAATCCAGTTGAACATACTTGCCGCTTCATCATAATCATCTTTACCGTATACCGAGTAGTCCTTGTTACTGAACAATGAGTACGGAGGAGTCAGCTGTACGGAAGCCGAGAATTCAGAACCGCGACGCGGGAAAATCGGGTTATCCGTAGAGTTACGTGCCAAAGTCAGATTCAAACTCAGGTTGTTGCAATTACCGGTTGACATGTATTCTCCGTTGTTCAACTTGATATATAGGTAACTCCAGTCTTTCAAAATAAAGCGCTGGTAAGAAAGTTCAGCTGACAAGGTAAAATAGTCATCCGGCCATCTCAAACGCTTACCCCAACCGATAGATGCTCCATACATCTGGATAGATTTATCGGGGTCATAAAAAGACTCGTAGTTGTTATTATATCCGCCATAATAATTTCCATAACCGCTGTAATAATTGTAGTAATTATTCATATAAGCTGAGTTATAGTAGTTACTGCTGATATCTGTCTGTATGGAGTAGAAAGCCGAAACAGAGAATGAATTCGGACGTTTTCCGCCAAACCATGGGTCAAAGAACGATACACTATATGACTGGTAATAACTACCGTTGGTCTGTCCGCTGATGGTTAATGTCTGTCCATCACCTTGTGGCAGGAATCCGCGGTAGTTGTCACTCTTATGGAACAAGTTGGCCATAGAGAAGTTCGTGAACTTCAAACTTAATTTACCGATAACACCGGTCTGTCCCCAACCTGCCGAGAATTCTACCTGGTCGTTTGCTTTAGATTCCAGGTTCCAGTTGATGTCTACCGTACCGTTGGTCGGGTCCGGTTGTACATCCGGCTGGATATTTTCAGGGTTGAAGTGTCCCATCTGGGCTATCTCACGATAAGAACGTTCCAATGCTTCTTTGCTGAACAGATCTCCCGGCTTGGTTCTTAACTCACGGCGTACTACGTTTTCATACAAACGGTCGTTACCGTTGATACGCACTTTGCTGATAGAGGCCTGAGGACCTTCCTGAATACGCATTTCCAAATCAATGGAGTCGCCGTCTATGTTTACTTCTACGGGGTCAAGGTTATAGAAAACGTATCCTTTATTATAGTAGTAGTTACCGATAGCATCTTCATCACCGGTCAGACGCTCGGTCATTAATTTCTGGTTATAAACATCTCCCTTTTTCATACGGAGCTGTTCGTTCAGCCAGTCCGAAGCATAAATGGTGTTACCTACCCAGGTCACGTTGCGCAGATAGTATTTGTCACCTTCTTCTATTTTCATGTACACGTCGACGGTACGGTCATCGTACGGAGAAACACTGTCCACAACAATTTGTGCGTCGCGGTAACCTAATTCGTTGTATTTGTCGATGATATGCTGTTTGTCTTCTTCGTATTTCTCTTCAATGAATTTTTTGGTACGGAAAAGGTTGACAAGTTTGTTTTTCTCATTCGTCTTCTTCATGACGCGTTTTAACTTCTTGTCACTTAACACGGTGTTGCCGTCAATGGTGATCTTGTGGACTTTCACCTTTTCTTTCTTGTCAATCATCACATCAACATCCACTTGGTCCTTATTGTCAGCCAAATCACGCTCTACGATGGTCACTTCGGCGTTTTTAAAACCTTTTTCATCGAAATGTTTCTTGATTAATATTTTAGCACGGTCTATCAAGTTGGGAGTAATCTGGCTTCCTTTTACCAAACCTAGTTTGGCTTCCAAATCTTCACGCTCGCTTTTCTTTACGCCGTGGTAACGAATGTCGGCAATACGTGGACGTTGGGCCAGGATGATTTTTAAATAGATCTTGTCTCCAACAATTTTTTCAGCTAGGATTTGTACATCCGAGAACAGTCCGTGTCGCCAATAACGTTTTACAGCTGTGGTGATGTCATCTCCCGGAACAACAATGGTCTGTCCTACCGATAGTCCTGAAAGTCCGATCAATACATAATCTTCATAGTTTTTTACGCCTTCTACTTTGATTCCGCCGATTTCATACTTCTTGGGCGTTCCGGAATAAAGTATGACTGGATTGTCGTTTTCTTCTACGTTTGCTTCTTGGGCGTAACTGCCTGTTGAAAAGCAAAATAGGCATGTAAGCGTTAATAGTATAAGTGAAATACGATATAGCATTTTATCTAACTTTATATTTGTTCACTGGTTTTGCCGAAACGGCGTTCTCTTTTCTGATAATCATAAATGGCTTTGCAAAATTCTTCTTCGCGGAAGTCCGGCCAGAACGTTTCACAAAAATATAGTTCGGAATAAGCACATTGCCAAAGCAGATAGTTGCTAAGGCGGATTTCTCCTCCGGTACGTATAAGCAAATCCGGGTCGGGCATATAGTTTGTACTTAAATGTGCACTTATCAAATTGTCATCGATGTCCTCAATGGCTAGTTTGTCGTTTTGAATCTTGGCCGCTATTTGTCTTACCGCTTCTGTTATTTCCCATTTGGAAGAGTAGCTTAAAGCAAGTGTCAGACACATACCGGTATTGATTGAGGTGCGTTCAATGCATTGGTTCAATCGTTCCAGAACTTCTACCGGTAACTTTGCCGTATCACCGATAATGCGAAAACTGATGTTGTTTTTCATGAAAGTTTCTTCTTCAATGGAGTCCATCAGAAGACTCATCAGAGCAGCGACTTCATCTACCGGACGATTCCAGTTTTCGGTAGAGAAAGTATATAGTGTCAAGTATTTGACTCCCAGTCTAGCCGCTTCTTCTGCTATGATGTGTACAGTTTCTGCACCGGCTTGATGTCCGAAGCTGCGCGCCTGTCCACGTTGTTTAGCCCATCTTCCATTTCCATCCATTATAATGGCTACATGGGCAGGTATACGGCTTTTGTCTATTTGCTCTCTATATGGCATGTCGCAATCTATTTTATATGACTCTCTTTGACTTTATTCCTTGGAATCGAATCCCAACTTATTGATTCGTCCTCTCCATACTTCTCCGCTTCGGCTCCATATAATCCACAAGAAGTTATTCTTGTCTACAACATAAGAATAGTTGCCGTCTGCCTGGTTGTATAGATCAGTGAATTCTGTAGGGAAGAATACATATCTTGAAACAGGTTTCCATGTAACGCCTTGATCCGTTGATCCGTAGAATCGGCTGAAAGCGGGAATGTCCTTACCGAAACTTTTACCCGGACCACCGAAAGCGTATAATTGGTCGTTGTAATGGATCATGGCTATATTAGCCAGCTTGGGACAATAAAAACTATCGTATGCGGCTGTAGGATAATCTGCCCAACTGTCTTCTGTAGTCAGTCTGGTCCATACAGTAGAGGTCGTGTCGGTCGCAATGGGATTTTCTCCCATTAGTACCATACGGTCTATGAATTTATTGGTTACCAACGGGTAAGCTGTGTATGATAACTGATTTTTCGGGAAATTGGCCGGAACCTCGCCATTAGTATCCCAAACCAGAGCATCCGTGCTTTCCATAAAATGATTGTTGGTGTCTATGGCGTACAATTTGCAGTTATGTTCTGAATGAACACCGGCAATCAGCTTCTCGAATTTGGTGTTAGTACCCATCTTGCTCCAGCTTTTTCCGTCAGAGGAGCAGTACAGGTCATTGTCGGCAAGTATGTATAATTGGTTTCCCCATGCCATGACAGAAGAATAGTCCGCATTTTGCATATTTTCAGGTAAAGCCTGTAAGGGCGTCCAGGTTTTTCCGTCATTGATGTGGGTGCTTGTAACAGCGGCGCCATTGTCTTGCTGTGCGAAAACATAAATATAATCCCCTAATGTGACTGCTTTCTGTGCTTGGATAGTGTTGTCGAAACTACTTCCTCTATGGCTCCACTGCAATGAGTCGGGAACTTGTTTATGTACATTAATCTCGGCTTTATAAATAGGTCCATAGACTCCGCTCATCGCCATAACTTTAAATTGGACAGGCTTTTCGAAATTCAAGGAGTCGGTATCATTCCACAACGAATCTTTGTCCTCAGCGACAATAAAAATGCCAATACCGTCTGATATTATGCTGACTACGACTTTGCTGATGTCTGTACCGACTGGCAGGGAGTCTACGTTGTAAATATGTCTTGTGCCTTGGTCGATGGCAAAAGGGTATTTGGTACCATCAACGGTGAATGTCAGCGTTGTGTCTTTGCCATTAACCTTTTCGGTATATTGAGTTTCAATTTTATCTTTTATAGCAAAAGAGGTAATGCTTGATTCTGAACTATATTCTGTTTCTACTTCGTTGTCGTCCAAGCAAGATGTAATCATAAAAGCCGCAGCAAGCAGACTTGTGATGACAGTCAAAAACTTTATTTTCATTTGCAAATGAGTCTATTGTTACAAGTCGCAAAAGTAGGAAGATTTTTTTCTATATAGAAGTTTTGGGACAAGTTTTATATTAATTTATAGATAAACCAGCCCTTTTTCTCGGTCAATCAGCCACATTTTATCTTTGAATTTGTGAATGGACGGCATGCATTATTTCTCTTCCAAAGTATATTTTATTCAGTTTAAAGTGTTTTTTTTGAATAGAAGGTGCCTGTATTCCATTGTTTAAGCGTAGTGGAGCCTTTTCTATGAAGGCTTCATCCCATAAGCCGGAGTCTATGAAAGACTGTAATAAAATACTTCCGCCTTCTACTAGAAGTGATTGTATTTTTTTCTGATATAATACTTCCATTATTTGCGGCAGGATATCTTTGTTGAAATCCAACGATATGTATTCTGTTAATGCGTTTGGCTGACAGGGGGATTCCCGGGTAAACACGAATGTCTTTATTTTGCCGTTGAAAAGTTCCAAATCTCGGGGTAATGTCAATTCTTTATCTATTACCAGACGCACGGGATGCTTGCCGTACCAATTCCGGGTGGATAGGGAGGGATTGTCAAGTAATGCCGTGTGTCGTCCTACTAATATAGCGTCATGTTCGGCGCGTTTTTTGTGTACCAGCATGCTGGTCAGCGGATTGGAAAGTATGATCGGCTTTCCTCCTGTGCGGTTTATATCGATAAAGCCATCAGCGGATTCTGCCCACTTTAAGGTTATGTATGGGCGTTTGAGCGTGTTGAATGTTATGAAGCGTCTTATCAGGTGCCGGCATTCCTCTTCTAAGACGCCTACGGTTACTTCAATGCCGGCTTTGCGCAGTTTCTCGATGCCTTTGCCGGCTACTTGGGAAAACGGGTCTATGCAGCCTATTACGACTTTGGGGATTCTCTTCTCTATAATCAGGTCGGCGCAGGGAGGGGTCTTTCCATAATGGGAGCATGGTTCCAGACTTACGTATATGGTTGATTCCTTCAAAAGATTTTCGTCTTTAACGGAACGTATGGCGTTTACTTCGGCATGTGCCTCTCCGCAACGGATGTGGTAGCCTTCTCCAATAATGGTGTCGTGATATACAATGACAGCACCTACCATCGGATTAGGGGCTGTGTTACAAAGTCCGTTGTATGCCAGTTGCAGGCAACGGGAAATATATTTTTCATCTTTTGTCATAACGATCTTGTTTAAATTCTTACTTTTGCATATAAAATGACACTATGAATCCTGTTGTATCTTACATAAAACAAACCTTGCAGGGATATTACCCTGATTCAGAACTTGTGCCTATGGCTAAATTGCTGCTTACACAAGTCTTCGGCATGTCTGTTGTTGAATTGTATGCAGGCAAAGATACTACTTTTTCGGTGAATGAGCGGAAACAGCTGGATGATATTCTGGTTCGTCTGCAAAAACTGGAACCTATTCAATACATAATAGGTACGGAAGAATTTTATGGCCTTACTTTTGAAGTGAATAAACATGTATTGATTCCACGTCCGGAAACAGGGGAGTTGGTAGACTGGATTATACGGGAGCATAAGTATGGTCGGGTTAGAATATTGGATATTGGTACGGGGAGCGGCTGCATCGCTGTCTCTTTGGCTAAGAATTTGGAAGAGGCGGAGGTCGTTTCATGGGATGTTTCAGAAAAGGCGTTGCAAGTTGCGGAACGTAATTGCAGGCGGAACGGCGTTCGTGTAACTCTTGAGCAAAGGGATGTGCTGCTTGCTTCTCCTGCAGGTGAGCGGTTTGATGTCATTGTCAGCAATCCACCTTATATTACAGAAAAGGAGAGGGCGGATATGAGTGCTAATGTCTTGGAATGGGAGCCGGAATTGGCTTTGTTTGTGCCGGATGATAGTCCGTTGCTGTTTTATCGGAAAATAGCAGAATTGGGTAGGAATATGCTAGTGTCTGGTGGAAGGCTTTATTTTGAAATTAATCAGGAATACGGTCGGGAAACGGTGGATATGTTGGCTGGTTTGGAATACAAAAATATAGAATTGAGAAAAGATCTCTTTCAAAATGATAGAATGATAAAAGCGGAGAAATAAGATGAAGGGAGAATTAAGTGAGAATGATTTGAGGTATAAGGCAGAAGCTTATTGCTCTTCAATGGAGCGTTGTGTAGCAGATGTAGAGGCTAAATTATCACAATGGGGGGCCACTCCGGAAATGATGGAGAAAATCGTTCGGCATTTGCAGGATGAGAGATACATTGACCAGAAGCGTTTTTGCTCGGCTTTTGTTCGCGATAAATATCGCTTTAACCAATGGGGCAGAGTGAAAATCTGCCAGGCTTTGCGCATGAAGAAAATCCCTGCGGATGTTATAGCCAAAGGATTGGAGGAGGTAGATGAGCGGGAATATATGGAGATACTATCTGGTTTGATCGAGCAGAAAAGAAGAAGTGTGAAAGCATGTACGGAATACGAACGGAATGGGAAATTGATTCGTTTTGCAGTTGGTAGAGGATTTGAAATGGAGGCTGTTTGCCGTTGTGTGAAACAAACCGGAGAAGATGATGTCTATCTGGACTGATCTTTGGAATTTATTTTTCCCTCATAGTTGTCTGCTTTGTGGGCGGCAGCTTATATCAGGGGAGAGAGTGCTTTGCTTGAAATGCTTGTCGGGGCTTCCGCGTACTCAATTTCATTTACGGAAAGATAATATTGTAGAATGTAATTTCTGGGGAAAAATACCGGTGGAGCATGCCACCTCTTTTCTTTATTATGCAAAGGGAGGAAATGTCCGACAGTTGTTGTACGAACTGAAATATCATGGTAATCAAGAAGTGGGTGAAGTGATGGGGCGGATGATGGCATCTGAACTTATGTGTTCTCATTTTTTTGATGGGATAGATTTGATTGTTCCTGTTCCGTTACATCAACGTAAAAAACGTTTAAGGGGGTATAACCAAAGCGAATGCCTGGCAAGAGGAGTTTCGGTGGTGACAGGTATTCCTATGGATACTAAAGTTGTGATAAGAAGCAGGTATACTGACACACAGACGCATAAAGGACAATATGCAAGATGGGAAAACGTGCGAAATTTGTTTGCCTGTATTTTCCCTGGCAGCTTGGAAGGAAAGCATCTTTTGTTGGTGGATGATGTGCTGACAACAGGGGCTACGGTTGTTTCTTGCGCTGATGCCTTTCGTGGCATACCCGGATTACGTATCAGTGTGCTTACTTTGGCATTGGCAGGGGAATCCTGATAACAACAACTATTTTTTAGAAAAATACCTTGTCCGATTTTTCATTATCTCGATGTATTTCTATATTTTTGCACAATATTTATCAGATATAGTTGAGTTATGAAGACTTTAGAAAAATTATTCGCAGAGAAATTACTGAAGATTAAGGCTATCAAGTTGCAGCCGGCTAATCCTTTTACTTGGGCGTCCGGTTGGAAGTCGCCTTTTTATTGTGATAACCGCAAAACTCTTTCGTATCCTTCTCTTCGTAATTTTGTGAAACTTGAGATTAGCCGTATTGTCCTGGAGAAGTTCGGTCAGGTAGATGCTATTGCCGGTGTGGCGACAGGGGCTATCCCTCAAGGAGCTTTGGTGGCTGAAGAGTTGAATCTGCCGTTTGTGTATGTTCGTTCTACTCCAAAAGACCATGGCTTGGAAAACCTGATTGAAGGTGAACTTCGTCCTGGTATGAAAGTCGTAGTTATTGAGGACTTGATTTCAACTGGCGGCAGCAGTTTGAAAGCTGTTGAAGCTATCCGTCGTGACGGATGTGAAGTGATTGGTATGGTCGCTGCATTTACTTATGGTTTCCCAGTGGCAATTGAAGCGTTCAAGGAAGCAAAAGTGAACTTGGTTACTCTGACTAATTATGAAGCTGTATTGGATTCAGCCTTGAAGACCGGATATATTAATGAAGAGGATGTTCCGGTTTTGGATAATTGGAGAAAGGATCCGGCTCATTGGGAGGCAGGCAAATAAGTTATAGTTTTAAAACAAATATAATATGAAGAGAACCGTTCGGGAATTTTTATGGATTTCCGGATTGTTCTTTTCGTGTTTTTAGAGAGCAGGTATTATGGCACAATTTGAGAGTGGTGTGAAATATGTTCCTTATAGTCAGGAACAGGTGTTTAATAAGTTGTCGGATTTAAGTAACTTGGAATCTGTACGTGATAAATTGGCCGACAAGGTACAAGGTATGGAGTTCGACAGTGACTCTTTAAGTTTTACGGTACAAGGCATAAGCATTACTTTGCGTATTATAGAACGTGAACCTTATAAATGTGTTAAATTCGAAAGTGAAAAATCTCCGGTCCCTATGAATTTGTGGATTCAGATTTTGCCTGTAGAGGCTGGGCAGGCAAAACTGAAAGTAACTATTCGTGCAGAAGTGAATATGTTTATGAAGGCGATGGTTGCTAAACCTTTACAGGATGGTGTGGATAAACTGGCTGAGATGTTATCGATGATTCCTTATTAAAAATAAAGACAAATATGGCACAGAAACTTTGGGAAAAAAATGTCCGGGTAAATGAGGAGATAGATCGTTTTACTGTAGGACGTGACCGTGAAATGGACCTTTATCTGGCTAAACACGATGTATTGGGCTCAATGGCACATATCACCATGTTGGAAAGTATCGGTTTGCTTACAGCCGGAGAATTGGAAATGCTATTAGCGGAATTAAAGAATATCTATGCTTCTGCCGAAAAGGGAGAGTTTGTAATAGAGGATGGTATAGAGGATGTACACTCGCAAGTAGAATTGATGTTGACGCGTAAGTTGGGAGATGTCGGAAAGAAAATTCATAGTGGACGTTCACGCAATGACCAGGTGTTGGTGGATTTGAAGCTGTTTACTCGTGCGGAATTAAAAGAAGTGGCCGAAGAGGTGGAGCAACTTTTTCATGTGCTGATTTCTCAAAGCAATACATATAAGGATGTGTTAATGCCGGGTTACACTCATTTGCAGATAGCGATGCCTTCTTCATTTGGCTTGTGGTTTGGCGCGTATGCTGAGAGTCTGGTGGATGATATGATGTTTCTGCAGGCTGCATTCAAAATGTGCAACCGCAATCCGTTGGGCTCTGCTGCCGGGTATGGTTCTTCTTTTCCGCTCGATCGTGAGATGACCACCCGCTTGTTGGGATTTGATTCGATGGATTATAATGTGGTGTATGCGCAGATGGGGCGTGGTAAGATGGAACGTAATGTGGCTTTTGCTTTGGCTTCTATTGCCGGGACAGTTTCTAAAATGGCTTTTGACGCTTGTATGTTCAGTAGCCAAAACTTTGGCTTTGTAAAACTTCCGGATGAATGTACTACCGGCTCCAGTATAATGCCTCATAAAAAGAACCCTGATGTCTTTGAATTGACACGGGCAAAATGCAACAAGCTGCAGGCTCTTCCTCAGCAGATTATGATGATAATGAATAATTTGCCTTCGGGGTATTTTCGTGATTTGCAGATTATAAAAGAAGTTTTCTTGCCTGCGTTCCGGGAGTTGAAGGAATGTCTGCAAATGGCTGCCTATATTATGGACAAAATTAAAATCAACGAACATATTCTGGATGATGACCGTTACCTTTATATCTTTAGTGTGGAAGAGGTCAACCGTTTGGCGTCTGAAGGTATGCCGTTCCGTGATGCTTATAAAAAGGTTGGCCTGGACATAGAAGCCGGCAAGTTCACCCATGACAAGAAGGTGCATCATACTCATGAGGGTAGTATCGGTAATTTGTGTAATGACAGGATCGAAAGCTTGATGCGGCAAGTAGTGGACGGATTTAATTTCTCAGTCATGGAACAGGCTGAACGAAGCCTTTTAGGTAGATAGAAATAATTGTAAAACGTAATAGCATGAAATATCAACCTTCGGCAGACCGTTATAGCAAAATGCAGTACAAATACTGCGGAAATAGCGGCTTGCTTTTACCTCGTATCTCTTTAGGTTTGTGGCATAACTTTGGTAGTGTGGACGATTTTGGTGTAGCAACCGATATGATTAAATATGCTTTTGATAGCGGGGTTACACATTTTGACTTAGCTAATAATTATGGTCCTGTTCCGGGAAGTGCTGAGATTAATTTCGGTAAAATTCTGAAGGAGCATTTCCAAGGTTACCGTGATGAATTGATTATTTCCTCAAAAGCAGGACACGAAATGTGGAATGGACCTTATGGGGGAAACAGTTCGCGTAAGAATTTAATGGCCAGTATCGACCAAAGCTTGTGTCGTACCGGTTTGGATTACTTTGATATATTCTATAGTCACCGTTATGATGGCGTGACCCCGGTTGAGGAAACGATGCAAGCATTGATTGATATAGTGAAGCAAGGAAAAGCATTGTATGTGGGTATTTCAAAGTATCCGCCTATGCAGGCAAAGGTGGCTTATGAAATATTGAGAAGTGCCGGTGTGCCGTGTTTGATCAGCCAATATCGTTATAGTATGTTTGATCGTGCTGTGGAGGAGGAGGTATTGCCGTTGGCCGCTGAACAAGGCTCCGGCTTTATTGCATTTTCGCCTTTGGCACAAGGATTGCTGACCAATAAATATTTGCATGGTATTCCGGAACACTCTCGTGCGGCTCGTGCTACTGGGTTTTTGAAAGTAGACCAAGTGACAGAAGATAAAGTGGAAAAAGCACGTCGGCTGAATGAGGTGGCTGTACGCCGTGGGCAGACTTTGGCTGAGATGGCATTGGCATGGGTGTTGAAAGACGAACGGATGACCTCTGTTATTGTGGGGGCAAGTTCTGTAAAACAGCTGGCAGATAATCTTCATGCGTTGGATAATTTGGCCTTTACTGATGCAGAATTGACCGAAATAGAGGGAATTTTACGATTGTGAATAAAAAAATGGGTGTAAAGTTTGGTTGGTATTATAAAATGGCTTATCTTTGCACCCGTTAAAACAAAACGCGGAAATAGCTCAGTTGGTAGAGCATAACCTTGCCAAGGTTAGGGTCGCGAGTTCGAGTCTCGTTTTCCGCTCTCTCTCGTCGAGGATGCTCGAATGGTGGAATCGGTAGACACGAGGGACTTAAAATCCCTTGGCCATTGCGGCTGTGCGGGTTCAAGTCCCGCTTCGAGTACAAGATGTAATTGCAATCATTGGAAAACTGATGATTGCGATTTTTGTTTTGTATAATTCACCATAAGATATTCGGCTTAGGAAATTTAGGGGTCAACGTAACAATCTGAGGGATTTTATATTTAAGCATATAATTTAGCAAGTCTATATAAGAAAAAAGCTCTATCTCTTACTCCTCTGAACTGTGCTCTAAATGCTTTGATTTTAGCATTGAATGACTCTGCTGCGGCATTGGTTGCCCTCCTTTCAAAAAAATTGATTATATCCAGATAATGTGTTTGTATAGAACGTGCGACCCTTCCAAAGGTGAGGAACCCTGATTTATCTACTTCATCATACCCCCTTGCCAGCCTTGTCAAAGCAATATCCTTAAACTTACACTGATGATAGATTAAGCCTAACCGCATAGACAGATAATATCCTTTCTTTATATCGGGATATTCCTTGAAAAGAATTTCAGCCCGTATTCTTTGAGACTGAGTCCATAAGGATTCCTTCTTGTAAAGCAGATAAATACTTCTCGCTAACAACTGCTTTCTTGTATCTCCATTAGCGAAAACAGGTGCATGATACATCTTTCCACAGGCCTTTGCATAAGCAATCTGAGTGGACTCTTCATCCAAAGCCTCCCAGCGAGCTTTTACACGCATCTCCTGCACAGCTTCATAAGCTAACTTCTGTACGTGAAAGCGATCGGTAACACGTTTGGCCACAGGAAAGCAGATGCGTGCAATCTGCTCCATGTTAGGAGCCATATCCAAAGTAATCTCGCGCACTTAGTAACGGCGGTGACGGGATAGCTTAAGCAGGACAGAAGTGACCGTATGAACGTCCGTACCTTTAATGATAGCAATCATACTACCTTTACCACCGTGAGCTTCTTTATTGGTCAGGACAGTATAGAGTTCTCCACGCGAGAGGGCTACCTCATCAATACAGATATAAGCACCGATATTCTTTTCGAATAGTAGCCAATCCTCTGCATGAACAAGTTGGTCCCAATGGAGATAACCACTTAGATGGTTACGGTATTGACGCTCCAATAAATCCCCGTCAACTCCATATAAAACACCTAAGAGCTTGCAACTGATCGGATAGCTATCAATATAGTTCTTTTAAAAAAGACGCAAAATCCTGCGTCATACGAGTACCTTCAGCCACCATACGCCAGTTACGAGAGATATACTCATTATGCTTCTTTAAGAGCCAGCGACGACGACGAATATTAAGGAAGACCTTCTTGCCACGAAGAGGAAAATCCTGAACAATAACAGGGTCATAAAAGCCTTTACTCTCAGTATCCTGATCTGTATACTTCTCAGGAACGATATTTTTCTCCTCAAGGTAGATCACAACTTCATTTACGCTTTCCTTCACATCAACAAGATCAAAGTAATCTAAAGTGCCTTCAGGAAGAAGAAGGCGATAACCGTTTAACTCCATAAGCTATGAATTTGGAGACAAAGATAACAATTTATAAATTTACCCCTCAGGTTTTTACATTGACCCGAAATTTTGGCTCAGTAGATTTTTAGCGGGGATTATTTTTTATACTCGTGAAGTATTGCTTACTTCGCATTATGAATAACGATTATTTGAACATGCTAGCCAGCCTCGTGTTGCCGGGTAGGAGGAATTTCCTATGGAGCACACAGAATGATTAGTAAGGCTTTATTTGAGCAAATCCCGGATGATGATTGGCGCAAAGAAACTTGGATTGCTCCTGAAGATGCCGGAAAGGCTCCTGGTACCAAGTATCATACCTTGTTTACCGATGAGAATTTTAAAAAAGTGCCTGCATATGTTCATTTAAAATTCAAGCTGAAAGAAGGCAATATGATTGACGCCAATGTAGGTGCACCGATAGATAATCTTTTAATGCGTGTTGAAGAATTGTATTTTATTGAGGCTGAGGCAATAGCCGCTAGTCAGGGGGGTAAGCGCTGGAATTTCTGCTTTGGAGAATTTTATGAAAACTTATCGTTACAGTTCCTACCAATGTACGGCATCTGCTATGGAAGATTTTCGTAAGGAATTGATTTTGCAAAAAAGAATAGAGTTTTGGGGAGAGGGTATTATTTATTGGGATTATAAGCGTTTGGAATTGTCTGTTACCCGAGGGTATTCAGGTACTAATTGTCCGGTGGGGTATCGTATGAACTCTAAGGAAGGATATTGCTGTCCATGGTTCAATTTATTTTTTAGTAAATTTGAATCTATTAATAATCAATCTATTATTTTGAATCCAGATCCTTCGGCTATAGTGGAGGACTGGACAGAATAATAAATTGTTAATTTTTAAAGATTAGTTTATGGTTTAGCATTGTGAATGTTTGGATAGACGTTCATCTTGTTCCTTTCTCTGCCGAAGTATAGCTTCGGCAGAGTTTTTCGGAGAGGAAGGTTATGGTGTGATATTGCTGTTTGCGGTATAATTTCTTATAAAAACAGGTCTAATCATTGTAATAACTATTCAGTCTGTTGGTTTGTGATATCTTTTTCCGATATTTGTATAATCGAAAAAGATAAATACGATGTTGAAACAGATTCTTTTTATATGGTTGTGTTTTTCTGCCTTGACTTTGTTTGGTCAGAGTTTGATTGATATTAAATATTATTCTGTTCAAGACGGACTGTCGCAGAAAAATATTCAGAATCTGATTCAGGATGACAATGGTTATATATGGATGTCTACTTGGAATGGGTTAGAGCGTTTTGACGGATATTCTTTTACTAACTATAAAACCTATCCTGGAAGTAAAGTACGTATAGCGAATCATCGTTTCACCAAGATTGAAAAAAGTTCGTTGAATAACATCTGGTGCCAGACGTATGATAAACATTGCTATTTATTTAATACCCGTACCTATCAATATGAAGATCCGTTCCTTTTCAATAAAAGTCTGGTAAATTCAGTTGAGAAGCTTTATGTATTGCGTGAAGGAATAACGTGGGCAGTAGGTACGCAAAACGAGTTGTTCCGTATGGATGAAAATAAATTCCCAGATATGGAATCTGTACAGTTATATACCGGAAAAACAGAAAATAGTATAGGAGACAGCATTTATACTATTATACAGGATAAAGATGGAGATGAATGGATTCTGACAAATAAGGGAACTACTATTGTGGGGAAGAAGAGTATAGCGAATCTTATGCCTTTTAAATTCATGGTGGAGAATGCAGATGATATTTATCTTGCTACTTCAAAAGGATTTTTTGCCCGCTATGATTATCAGAATCAGAATGTTGTACCGTGTGTTCCTGATGAATCCATGTTCGAGATTATTGGATTGAAGTCCCTGTCTGATCATAAAATAGCTATCCTGCAAAAAAAAGGTATTCGATTTTATGATCCGAAAACTGGTAAATTCACTTTTTATGAAATTCCTATAGAGATTAATCCTGATATTTATCAAGATAAGCAAGGAAATATTTGGATGTTGGGAGTGACTGATGGAGTGATTCGTTTGGATTATCAAAATGAGGACATGGATTTGTTGAGTTATCCTAGATGTAAGGAAATTCCATTTACAGCTCCTTGCACTTTTATTCATGAAGATGAATATGGATGTATTTGGATTAATCCTGCAGGTGGTGAGTTCTGTTTTTATAATCCGGTAACTCGGAAGTTGGAACAGGCTTATATTTATGATGATATGGGAGAACGTAAGTTAGTTTCACTCCAAGCTTTTAGTTATATGATTGATCAACATCATAATTTATGGTATAACCATGACGGTTTTGGGTATATATCGTTTCATCAGAAAAATATTGATTATATAACAAATACTCCTAAGGGAATGGCACGTGCCTTGACTGAGGATCATCAAAAACGCCTTTGGATTGGATGGAAGCGTAATCATAAAAGACAACCGGGAAATCTTTGTCTTTATGATTCATTAGGACAATGGATTGGCAATATTTCGAGAGATGGAAAGTTATTAGCTGATCATTCAGCTGCTTTTAACGTTGATGTATATTGTATTTATGAAGATAGAGAACAGAATATATGGCTGGGAACAAAGGAGGATGGACTTTTTTTGCTTACTCCGAAAAATGAGAATAATTATGAAGTTACACAATATATACCTCGTGAAGATGATTCTTATAGCATTTCTTCAAACTCTGTATATTCTATTCTGCAAGATTCAAAAGGGCGAATGTGGATAGGAACTTGGGGAGGTGGCATTAATTTGATTGACCATTCTTCGGAAAATGGTCATATACGTTTTATTCATTCAGGGAATATTCTTAATAATTATCCTATTCATGTATGTGAGAAAGTTCGTTGTCTGTATGAGGCTGAAAATGGAGTTGTCCTGATTGGAACTACGGGGGGATTGCTAGCTTGTCCTTCAGAATTTATGAAACCGGAAGCGATCAGATTCTATCACAATATTTGTGAGGAACGATATTCCAGTCTAAGCAATAATGATGTGCTTAATATTACCCAAACCCGTAGGGGAAAGCTTATAGTAACAACGCAAAGTGGAGGGATAAATATTCTAGAGGGACATGGTGATTTGTCTGAAAAGTTAATTTTTGAGCATTACAATGCAACGATAGGGCAAGTTTCTGATTTGACTCTTTCTACTATTGAGGATAAGGAAGGAAATATATGGGTTGTTTCAGAGAATAAAATATCAAAATACGATGCAGAAATGAATTTGTTGGGTGAGCTTAGTGATCAAATATTGATGGCTGAAACCAAGCCGGTTCTGCTATCTTCCGGTAAATTGTTTTTAGGGTCACTATATGGTGCGTTATGTATTACTCCTGATGAACTGCATAAAAGTGATTTTGTTCCTCCTATTGTTTTTTCTCATCTTGATATTTATTTGAACAATACCTCTCGTCGTCAGGATATATATAATCATCGTGAGGTCCAGTATTTACAGGCTGACGAGCGTAATTTTATTATCACCTTTGCCGCTTTGGATTATGTTAATTCTCCGGCTATTAAATATGCATATCGAATCAAGGGGCTGAATGACCAGTGGATAGACCTTGGAAATAACCGTTCTGCCAGTTTGGTGAATATACCTGCTGGTGATTATTTGTTTCAGGTCAAATCGACTAATGCTGATGGAGTATGGGTGGATAATGTAACTTCTTTATCTATACATATTGCTCCTGTATTCGGTGAGACTGTTTGGGCGATACTACTCTATACCATCATAGCAGTGGGGATTATGTTGGTAGTGGTTTACATAGTGATACGTATCACTAATCTGCAACGCAGAGTGGATTTTGAACAACAAATTTCCAACTTGAAACTGCGTTTTTTCACTGATATATCTCATGAACTTCGTACACCGTTGACGCTTATAACCAGTCCTATTGACGAAGTCATCAGCAATGAGAAATTATCTGATGTTGGCATGGAGAATATGCAAGTGGCCAAAAGAAATGCGGACAGGATGCTGCGGCTTATCAATCAAATATTGGATTTTCGCAAGATACAGAATGATAAAATGAAAGTGTTGGTGGAGCAAGTAGATGTAATCCCTTTGATTTTAAAAATCTACGGTAATTTTGTTCCTATGGCTCATACGCACCGTATTGATTTCAGGTTGATTTGTCCTCTTGATACTTTTGTTATGTATACGGATGTGGACAAATTAGAAAAGATTCTTTTTAATTTATTGTCCAATGCCTTTAAATATACTCCCGATGAGAAAAGTATCTTCTTGTCTGTTACTTGTGAGAAACAGATTTTATGTTTGCAAGTAAAGGATGAGGGCAGGGGAATTAATGCTCAAAAGCTCAACCGTTTGTTTACCCGTTTTGATACGTTAGATGAGGCTGATCCTAATATGTCTACCGGCATAGGACTTTCATTGGTTAAAGAATTATTGAATCTGCTTCATGGTACAGTCAGAGTAGACAGTAAATTGGGTGAGGGTAGCAGTTTCTTTGTCAGGTTGCCGGGAAGTCGCGATACGTTTGATGCCGATGCCAATGCCGAATTTATTCTGGCCGATGGTGAAGATTCCGGATCGGAAACAGTGGTACCCGATAATTTTATAGAAGAGGAGGAAGATAAGGAAACACGGATTCTTATTATTGAGGATAATGAAGAACTTCGTCATTTTATCTGTGGCGTACTTGCCAGGGAGTATGTGGTTTTTGAAGCGGGTAACGGTCGTCAAGGACTTGAAATGACTTTGAGTGAATTGCCTGATATTGTGATCAGTGACATTATGATGCCTGAAATGGATGGAATAGAGTATCTGAAACAAGTGAAAGGGAATAGTGATATCTGTCATATTCCTATCATCCTGCTATCTGCCAAGTCCTCATTGAATGATCAGATTCAGGGATTGGAATATGGAGCAGATGAATATATAACGAAACCTTTCAGTTCTGCTTATTTGAAGGCTAGGGTAGATTCCTTGCTCAAACAAAGGCAAATGTTGTATGATTATTATACTTCAAAAATGAGAGAAGAGAAGGATGCTTCTCTTATGGAACAACTTGCTCCTTCTACTCCCCAAGTTACTCATTTCGATGATGATTTCATCCGTAATATCCTTCAGAGTGTGGAAGAAAACATTCAGAATTCCGAATTTAGAATTGATGATTTGGCCGAGGCCATGAGTATGAGCCGGACTGTATTCTATCGGAAAGTGAAATCTCTGATGGGAGTTTCTCCCGTAGATTTTGTCAAGACGATGCGGATCAAACGGGCAGTCCAGCTTTTGGAACAGGATGAATTAACTGTATCTGAAGTAGGATATATGAGTGGATTCACTACTCCGCAATATTTCAGTAGAGTGTTCAAAGAAGCGATGGGATGTACACCAAAAGAGTATAAATTAAAACATAAACCGATTGGTGGGCAAAATGTGTAACTAATAGCCTAAATACTGCAACTTTCACACAGGTATCCTATTTTATATTTGCATAGAATTATAAACATAATACAATACTATGCAGACAAGAACCGTTCAAATTTTGGCATCTTTGCTGTTTTTGACAACAGCCATATCTTCATGCGATAAAAAAGAAGTGTCTCCCTGGGATAAGATGGTAGAGGTTAACAATCAAATTGTACCTCCCGTCTTTCCTGATAGGACTTTTGTGATTACTGATTATCACGATGTGAAAGATACGCTTTATACAAATGCCATCAATCAGGCCATAGCTATTTGTTCTGAACAGGGAGGTGGAAAAGTGGTTATTCCCAATGGAGAATTTTTCACAGCCTCCATTCGTTTGAAGTCCAATGTAAATCTCCATTTATCTGATAGTACGATTTTGAAGTTTACTACAGATCCTTTTCTTTTTGATACTGTACAGACCCGTATAGAAGGAATAGATTGTTACAATATCTCTCCGTTGATTTATGCCTATGGAGAAAGTAATATTGCCATCACTGGTAATGGGGTGATGGATGGTCAGGCTGATAGAAGTAATTGGTTCAGCGAAAGCAAAATTCGTGGCATTGTACAGGAAGATGGTAAAAAAATAAATGAGAAAACTTTATTGTATGAAATGAAAGAGGATTCTATTCCTTTTAAAGAACGGGTCTTTATGAGAGAGAATGGCATGCGCCCTCAGTTTATTAATCTCTACAAATGTAAGAATATTCTATTGGAAGGATTTACTATCAACCGTTCGCCGTTTTGGCTCATTCATCCGTTGTTGTCCGAGAATATCACTGTCAGAAAAGTAAAGATGCAGAGTCATGGTTATAATAATGATGGTTGTGATCCGGAATCATGTAGGAATGTGTTGATTGAGGATTGTGATTTTGATACAGGCGATGATTGTATCGCCATCAAATCGGGACGTGATGAAGATGGCCGTTACTGGAATATTCCCAGTGAGAATATTATAGTCCGTCATTGCAGAATGAAGGATGGTCATGCTGGAGTGGCTATTGGCAGTGAGGTGACTGGAGGATGCCGTAACGTGTGGGTGGAAAATTGTACCATGGACAGTCCTGAACTCGACCGTATTATCCGTATAAAATCAAATGCAATACGAGGAGGTGAAGTAGAAAACATATTTGTCCGGAATATAAGGGTAGGTGAGTGTAAGGAGTCTATTTTAGGCTTTGAATTGAAATACTGGCATGTGGATGACGGACCGTATCTTCCTTATTTTCATAATATTCATTTGGAAAATATCACAAGTAAGAAAAGTCAGTATGTTTTGCATCTGGATGGTTTTGAAGATAAAATACGGGCACGAGATATTTTTATAAAGGATTGTACTTTTGATGGAGTGATGAAACCTGAGATTAATAAAGTAATTGGTGTTGAAAACATTCATTTTGAGAATGTAACAGTAAATGGACAGGATTTTAAAGGATTATAAAGTGATGGACAGATTCGCATTTTTATTAAGCTTTCTTTTGGGAGCATTGATGACGGTCACTCTTCAGGCTCAGAAAATAATTCCTTTGTGGCAGAATAATATGCCCAATAGTAAAGGCATAACTCTTAAAGACTCTGTAGCCAGGGAACGTGTGGTGCAAGTCGGGACTCCCACAATTCATGTTTATGAACCGTCAAAAGCTGAGCGTACTGGTACGGCGGTACTGATCATTCCCGGTGGCGGATATGTGAAATTGGCGCATGAAATCAGTGGTATTGCATTGGCTAAATGGTATAATACTTTGGGAGTAACAGCTTTTGTTCTGATGCATCGTTTTCCACAATCGCCGGATGTAATAGAATCTTATAAAGCTCCTTTGCAGGATGGACAACGTGCTCTTCGCTATATACGTGCCCATGCGGAGGAATATGGAATAGATATTCATAAAGTGGGCGTGATGGGTTGTTCTGCCGGTGGCCATTTGGCTGCTTCATTGTGTGCTATTGATGAAGACTGGTCTAAAGTGGGCGATACGTTGGATGCGTATAGTTGTAAACCCTCTTTTGCTGTATTGATCTCTCCGGTTATTTCTATGGATGATGCTATTGTTCATGAAGGTAGCCGGACAAATCTGTTGGGAAAGTGGGAACAGGATATTACTCTCAGGAATTTGTTTTCTTTGGAGAAACAAGTGAATGGTAACACGGCACCGGCTATTTTGTTTCATGCTTCTAATGATAAGGCTGTCTCTCCTTTGAACAGCATAGCCTATTATACTGCTTTATATAAGGCAGGAATAGAGAAATCCTCGTTGCATCTGTTCCCTACCGGTGGGCATGCCATTTCCTTGCGTGCCCAAAGGGGAAGCACGGTAATGTGGCCGGAACTGGCCGAAGCTTGGTTGATAGAAAACGGATTTCTTTCTCCATTATAAAAGTCGATACCATTTATTCATTAATTTAATTATAGAATGACACATAAATTATTAAAAAGAGCACTTGTAGTTTTGCTATCTGTAGTCAGCATCAGTATAGATGCTCAGGAAAAGCCTGTATTGTGGTATGATAAGCCTGCTCAATATTGGGAAGAGGCACTACCTTTGGGAAATGGACGTTTGGGAGCCATGGTATATGGCAATCCTGCGGCCGAAGAGATTCAACTGAACGAGGAGACAGTTTCGGCAGGTTCTCCTTACAAAAATTATAATCCTGAGGCTAAAGGAGCATTGGCGACCATCCGTCAGTTAATTTTTGCTGGTAGATATCCTGAAGCTCAAGAGTTGGCAGGTGAAAAAATCCTCTCCAAGAACGGTTTTGGAATGCCTTATCAAACAGTGGGTAGTTTGCGATTGGACTTTCCCGGTCATGAAAACTATATCAATTTCCGTCGTGAATTGGATTTGGAAAAAGCTGTAGCCACGACTGCTTATACTGTAAATGGAGTAGATTATAAGCGTGAAGTCTTTACTTCTTTTGTCGATCAGCTGGTCATTGTACGCCTTACTGCTTCTCAACCGGGAAAACTTACTTTTTCCGCTTCCCTGACTTGTCCTCAGAAGGTGGATGTTACCGTTTCTGGAAAAAATGCCTTGATTTTGGAAGGTACAACCAAAGGAGACGATTTCACAAAAGGTGCGATTCGTTTCCGTGCAGATTTGAAGTTGGATTTACAGGGTGGAAAGAGTGTGGCAGGAGATACATTATTATCTGTGACTAATGCTAATAGTGCTACTATTTATATCGCCATGGCTACTAACTTTGTGAATTATAAGGATATATCCGGAAATCCATCCGAGCGTAATAAGATATCCATGAAGAATGCCGGAAAAAATTATGCCCGAGCTTTACAGGCTCATATCAATGTATATCAAAAATACTATAACCGTGTATCTCTGAATTTGGGACGTACTTCGCAGGCTGATAAACCTACAGATGTCCGGGTTAAAGAATTCGCTACCTCCAATGACCCTCATTTAGTCGCTCTTTATTTTCAGTTTGGTCGTTATTTGCTTATTTCCAGTTCTCAGCCGGGAGGGCAACCAGCTAATTTACAAGGTATTTGGAATCAGAAACTGAATCCTGCTTGGAAATGTCGTTATACCACCAATATCAATGCGGAAATGAATTATTGGCCTGCCGAAGTTACCAATTTGCGCGAGATGCATGAGCCTTTCCTGCAAATGGTGAAAGAATTGTATGAGAATGGTCAGGAGGCTGCCCGAGAGATGTATGGTTGTCGGGGATGGGTATTGCATCACAATACGGATTTATGGCGTATGAATGGTGCTGTAGATAGGGCCTATTGTGGGCCGTGGCCTACCTGTAATGCATGGTTATGCCAGCATTTGTGGGATCGTTACCTCTATTCGGGTGATAAGGAATACCTGGCTTCTGTGTATCCTATTCTGAAGAGTGCTTCAGAGTTCTTTGTTGATTTTTTAGTAAGAGATCCTAATACCGGTTATCTGGTTGTCACTCCTAGTAATTCCCCGGAGAATTCGCCTAGTATTTGGAGAGGGAAAGCCAATTTGTTTGCAGGTATCACGATGGACAATCAGTTGGTATCCGATTTATTTTCAAACACTCGGGCTGCAGCACAGGTTTTGAACTTGGACAAGCAGTTCTGTGATACTATTCTGTCATTAAAAAGACAACTTCCTCCCATGCAGGTAGGGCAATACGGACAGTTGCAAGAGTGGTTCGAAGACTGGGATAACCCTAATGATCATCATCGTCATATCTCTCACTTATGGGGACTTTTCCCTGGTTATCAAATTTCGCCTTATTCGTCACCTGTGCTCTTTGAGGCTGCCCGAAATACATTGATACAGCGTGGTGATCCTTCTACTGGTTGGTCCATGGGATGGAAAGTTTGTTTTTGGGCAAGATGTTTGGATGGGAATCATGCATTTAAGTTGATTACCAATCAGTTGAATCTTGTTTCTCCCGAAGTGCAGAAAGGTCAGGGAGGAGGTACTTATCCAAATTTGTTCGATGCTCATCCGCCTTTCCAGATTGATGGAAACTTTGGGTGCACAGCCGGGATTGCTGAAATGTTGATGCAGAGTCATGATGGGGCTGTTCATTTACTTCCTGCTTTACCTGATACTTGGAAAGATGGAGAGATTAGGGGGCTTCGTGCACGTGGTGGTTTTGAAATTGTTTCTCTGAGATGGAAGGATGGCAAGATAGAATCGGCAGCTATCAAATCTACTATCGGTGGTAATCTTCGCTTGCGCGTGCACAATGCTTTAATGGTGGATGGTATGACACTGGTTAAAGCTAAAGAGGATAATCCTAATCCTTTGTTTGGAAAGCAGGAAATCAGTCGTCCGCTTATTAGTGAGAAAGCTCCATTGAAGGGAGTGGAACTGAAAGATTCCTATTTATATGATGTACCCACTGAAGCGGGACAAACTTATATTTTCACTCAATTATAATTGTTGTATAAACATGAAAAAAATAGTATTTAGTCTTTTAATGCTTGTGCCTTTTGGGCTTGTTTCCTGTTTCTCTGGAGCATCAAAATCTTCAACTGAAGAAATTGAAACACAGAAAATGCAACAACAAGTAGATTCACTTTATAAGAAAATGTCTCAAGCTGAACGAGTTGCTCAGTTGTATGGTATCCGTCCCTCAGAGGTGATGGAGAATGGAAGATTGTCTTTACAGAAATGTAGAGAAAAAATTCCTAATGGAATAGGACATGTATGTCAATATGCTTGTGCATTAGATTTAGGACCGAATGAATTGCGTGATTTTGTACGCGATTTTCAGAATTATCTTATAAATGAAACTCCGTCGGGTGTACCGGCTATATTCCATGAAGAGGCTATTACTGGATTGGCAGCTAAAGGAGCAACTGTTTATCCTCAACAATTAGGAGTCGCTTGTTCTTGGAATCCTGAACTGGCTACAGTTAAAACAGAACAGACGGCAGAAGTCATGCGTTCTGTTGGTGCTACGCTTGCTTTATCACCCATGGTCGATCTTATACGTACCGCGCATTGGCCTCGTATAGAAGAATCTTATGGGGAAGATGGCTATCTCAGTGCAGCTATGGGGGTAGCTTTTGTAGAAGGTTTGCAAAAGAATGGGTTGAAGGATGGTGTTGCAGCTTGTACTAAGCATTTTTTTGGATATGGTGGAGGTTCTTCATTGACATGGAAAGAAATTTTTGAAGAAGTACTTATGCCACATGAAGCTATGATACGATTGGCGGATTGTAAAGTCTTGATGACATCTTATGGTCGTTTTCGTAGTGAACAGGCTGTATCTAGTGATACTCTTTTGAATAAAATATTGCGTGGATATTTAGAATTTGACGGCTTGGTAGTGAGTGATTATGGTGCTGTGGGACATTCCAGTCAGAAAGGTAATCCTGAAATTCTAAAACAAAGGGCTATTGAGGCTCTTGTAGCAGGTAATGACATTGAACTTCCTTCGAATAATTGTTATAAATTTTTGCCCGAGTTAATAAAAGATGGTTTAATTGATGAGCAATATTTTGAAAAGGCGGTGAAACGTTCATTAATGTTGAAAGCACGTTTAGGATTGTTGTCAACGGATCGGAAACTTTATACAAATGGAGATTTGGATTTAGATTGTCCTCAATATCGTAAAACATCTTATGATTTGGCTTGTCAATCTATTGTTTTATTGAAGAATAATGGGGTGTTGCCCCTTTCTGGCAAGCATAAAAAAATTGCTTTGGTAGGACCGAATGCAAACACTTATTGGTGTATGTTGGGGGATTATACTTACCAGTCCATGCAGGCGTTTTGGTGGGGAGGAAAAATAGATCCTGAAAATCCTAAAATTATCTCAGTATACGATGCTTTGAAACCTAAGTTAGGAGAAAATTTTACTTTAGGGTATGAACGTGGGTGCGATTGGAGCGCAACAAATGAAACAGCCATTATTCGTGAAGGTGATCCTAGGACGGAACGTTTGAATATGATGCTTATGGAGTCATCTGATCCTACTAATTGGAAGGCTGCCATAAAACTAGCTTCAGAAAGCGATGTCGTTATTGCTGCATTAGGAGAAAACCCAACTTTATGTGGAGAGGCCCGTCAACGTAAAGGAATTCGTTTGCCGGGAGATCAGGAACGTTTTTTAAAAGAACTGATTGCTACAGGAAAACCTGTTGTTTTAATGATGTTTGGTGGACGTCCTCAAGTTATTGATGAAGTGGAGGCTGGTTGTGCAGCCATTCTTCAAGCTTGGTATCCTGGTGAAGAAGGGGGAAATGCTGTTGCTGATATCTTGTTGGGTAATGTTAATCCTTCCGGAAAACTTTGTGTCAGTTATCCTAAGACAGAAAGTGAAGAACTTTATTGTTATAATAATGGTGTTTCTCAAGAGAAAATAGCTTATCCGTTTGGTTTTGGACTTTCATATACTTCTTTCGAATATAGTGGGATGAATGTTCCGGCAACAGCGCAAACAACGGATGATTTTATTGAGATAAGCTGTCGGGTAAAGAATACCGGTATGCGTGAAGGGGTTGAAATTGTACAGCTTTATTTATCTCCTGAATCTTCACAATCTCTTAAACCTATACAGTTAAAAGGATTTGCTCGGGTAAATTTGAAACCTGGCGAATCAAAAAGGGTAAGCTTTAAAGTTTCTCCTCAGCAAATGGCATATTACGTGAATGGTAAATGGACTATAGCTGATGGAGCATATAAATTTAAAATTGGTGCGTCCTCGTCAGATATACGTTTGGAATCTTCATGCCAACTTATAGGGAAGGAACTACAGATGGAACATAGAAATGTACTGTTCGCTGTGCAAGATATACAACCTTAGAACAAGATTCTTGATGTACAATATTATAATGTAATTTTGTATGTCAAGAATTTTTCCTCATCATATATAAATTAATTCATATATGATGAGGAAACTATTATTTTTCGGAGTGTTTGCCGTTTTAGAATCAGGTTTAGTGTGGACACAAAATTTAAAGGTTCATACTATTGGAGATTCTACTATGGCAGATTACATGGAAAATACAACTCGTACTCGTGGGTGGGGAGAAATGCTGCAGGAGTTCTTTTCAAAAGAAGTACAAGTGATAAATTATGCACGTGGAGGTAGAAGCTCACGTTCTTTTTGGAAGGAAGGACGTTGGGATAAGGTGAAAGAAAATATAAGTCCTGGTGACTATGAAGAATGTAGCTCGTCAAAAAAAAGTACCTGTAGTTGATATGACAGCTCTGACCAAGGAGTTTGTTGAAGACTTAGGGGCAGATGCTACAAATCAACAGATTTATGTTCCTACAGATGGAACTTCATACGCAAGCTACCGGAGCAGCTTGTTATGCAAGAATAGTAGCTCATGATTTGGTGCATCAAGGGATATTGAGCGAATATATTGATAGTGAGGTGTCAATGGTATTAAATCCTACTTCATTGGACTTCGGGACTATTTATATTGGTAATGAGTCTACTTTCAAATAGCAGATTGGCAAGTACAGGGTTTTGAGATAGAATAATAGGATAAGAGGAGGAGAAAATAACTTTGAAAATCGAAAGGTTGATTTTTATAAGGATTTGGATAAAAAATATAAAGGTAATAACTTGAAATCGTGCACCTTTGCTGCGTGAACCTTTAAAATATACTATTCATGAGAACAAGTAAAATACAATTTCCAAAACGGTTTTCTTTTTTCTTCCTCTTATTTTGTATATTGGGAATAATGGGATATGCCCGCTCCCAGCAGAATACTATTTTTCATGCTGTTGTTGCAAAAGATGGCACGGGAGATTATACTACAGTTCAGTCGGCTATTGATGCAGTCCCAGAGAATTTGAAAAGTCCTTGGCTGATATTTGTTAAAAATGGTTCATACGAAGAACAGGTGATTATTCCTCAAAACAAGCCTTTTATTCATCTTATCGGACAGGATAAGGAACGGACTATTATTCATCTTAAATTAAATGTAGGTGGTAAACCTGATGCCAATACTAAAGATTTAGCGTATTGGCATTATTCGGTTCATAATCCAAAATCTGCTGTTTCTCATTTTGAGGGAGCTGTGGTAAATATCAATGCTTCTGATTTTTATTCTGAAAATATTTCTTACGTCAATGATTGGGGGCTGGAGGCTCAAAATGGTCCTCAAGCATTAGCTTTGAAAACGAAGGCGGATCGTATTGCTTTTTATAATTGCAAATTCCGTTCGTTTCAAGATACCTGGATGACTACTACACGAGATGCAGACCGTCATTATGTAAAAGAATGTTGGCTAGAAGGGGCTGTAGATTATTTTTACGGTGGAGGCAATGCGTTAGTGGAAAAGTCTATATTATATAATGTACGTAGTGGCTCTGTTATAGTTGCGCCCTGTCATGAATCAGTAAAATATGGTTATGTGTTTCGTAATTGTGTGATTGATGGCAACGAACAGGCAGCAGATGGTAAATTGAAATTAGGACGTCCTTGGCATAACTCACCCAAAGCTGTTTATATTAATACTTTGGTGAAGATTCCTTTAGCTCCTGAAGGATGGACAAATATGGGTACTATTCCTGCTCTTTTTGCAGAATATAACAGTATGGATATGAATGGAAAGACATTGGATTTAAGTTGTAGAAAAACGGAATATGAGACAGGTGGAAAAGAGAAAAGGAAAGGGGAATGCCGAGCTGCAATTACTTCGGATGAGGCAGCTTTATATACTTATGAAAACATAATTAAAAGTAAGGATGGATGGGATCCTCGCAGCATGATGGAACAATTGCCCGCTCCTGCTCATATCCGGTGGGAGCAGGATGGTTTAAAGTGGGATGCTGTACCAGGCGCTTTGGGCTATGTGTTAGATGTAAATGGGAAAATAGTTGATATAACTTCTGATACTCAGTCATTATGGGAATCTGACATGAAAGGGGTAGTTCTGTTAATACGTGCGGTTAATCGAAACGGAACATTGGGAGAGCAAGGAGTTTGTTATTTATAATTTTATATTCGGATAACTCTGTTTTGTTATTCTCAAATCAGATTTTATAAATATTAGACCAGATAATGTAATATTCGGCTCCTATTTTTATTCATCTTTGCAGAGCTAAAAACTTTAAATTATACTATAAAATGAAAACAGTAAAAAACATGAAACAAAGTAGGTTTATTCTATTTGTGCTTTCATTCCTGATGATGAGTATTGGGAATGTTTATGCGCAAAATATTATTGTAACAGGTACGGTTCTAGATAGTACCGGTGAGCCTGTTATCGGTGCTAATGTAAAGGTAGCAGGCAACTCATCCGTAGGAACCATTACCGATTTTGAGGGGAATTTCTCCTTGTCGCTTCCTGCGGACACAAAGAAATTGGAAATCAGCTATATCGGTATGCTTTCACAAGAGACTGTCATTAAGCCGGGAACCCCGGTAAAGGTAATTTTGAAAGAAGATACTGAAGAATTGGATGAAGTGGTAGTCATTGGTTATGGTACTGTAAAGAAACGGGACTTGACCGGTTCTATGACCTCCATCAAGCAAGCGGACATTGTCGCTGTTCCTACGACGAATGCTTTGGAAAGCTTGCAAGGAAAAGTGGCTGGACTAGATATGACTAAATCAAGTGGTCAGACAGGCTCGGGATTGTCATTCTCTATTCGCGGTAACCGGTCATTGAATGCTTCGAATGCTCCGCTGATTATTGTGGACGGAGTACCCTATGGGACAGATATTGATATCAATCCCAATGTTATAGAATCTATGGAGATTCTGAAGGATGCTTCTTCTACCGCTATTTATGGTTCTCGCGGTGCTAACGGAGTCATCTTGATTACTACAAAGAAAGGAGCTGTAGGCAAAACCAAGGTTTCATATAACGGTTATTATTCTAGCAATTCTGTAGCTGCTTATCCCGATAGAATGAATTTGTCCGAATGGGCTGATTTCAAGAGAGAGGCTTATCGCACGGACGGCCAGTGGGCAGGTCCCGAAGATGATGCCAAAATTTTCGGTTCTGCTTATGATGCTATAAAAGCCAATCAAAATGTGGACTGGGTGGATATGCTGATGCAAACGGGTAGCCAGATGTCCCATTCTATCAATATCTCGAATGGTACGGAGAAGACAACATTCAATCTGGCTTTTGAATATATGTCTGAAGACGGTTTGGTGAAGTTGGATAATATGGACCGTTATAATGCAACCTTATCCTTGTCGCATAAGTTGACTGATAATTTAAAACTGAACGCTAATGTAGTATACACCTATTTGGATCAGAACATCAGACGTGATCCTTTCAACCGTTCTATTTATTACGCTCCCTATGGGGATGTATACAATGAAGACGGTTCCATCAATGTGCTTCCTTTTAATGACGGACAGACCATCAGTCCCATAGCCGAGGAAGTCCCCGGAGCCTATAAAAATAACCGGTTGACCAGCCATTTGGTGGGGAATGTAGGGGCTACCTGGAACATTATCAAGGACTTGACACTGACTTCTACTTTCGGATTTGACAAGAAAGATGTCCGTACAGGACATTTTGCTGATACATATACGTTGGACGGAGCGGGAAATTACTCGTTAGCAGATGCTACCAATCATAGTGATGTCAATTGGTCGTGGGAAAATACATTGGCTTATTCGTTCACATTAGGAAAACATAATCTGAGTCTGATGGCAGGTAATGCATTATATAAAAATGTAGCTGAGGAATATAAGGGTGCGGGACATAATCTTATTTCATCTACTATGTTGTTTTATAATTTAGGTGGTTTGCAGGATAGTCAGCAGATATCCAGTAACTATGTACAAACCACTATGGCTTCTTTCTTCGGACGTATCAACTACAAATTCAATGAGAAATACTTGATGACCGTAACTTTGCGTCAGGATGGTTCATCTGTACTGGCAAAAGATCATCAGTGGGGGTTCTTCCCATCTGTGGCTTTGGCCTGGCGTATGAATGAAGAGAATTTCCTGAAGAATATAGAACAACTTTCCAATTTGAAACTTCGGTTGAGTTATGGTATTTCAGGAAACAGTGCTGTTTCTGCATATCAAACTCAGGGAGGATTAGGAAAGACCATGTATGCTTATCTCATAAATAATACGGAAAACGGGGCCTATGGTTATTATCCGGCTTTGACACCGAATTATAATTTGGGCTGGGAAAAAACAGCAACGGCTAATATCGGTATTGATTTTGGTTTCTTCAATAACCGCATCAGTGGTTCATTGGACATCTATCAACAAAAGACATCAGATTTGCTGATGCAGAAAAAAGTACCTAGCTCTACCGGATATTCCTTGGCATGGGATAATGTAGGAAAAACTGAAAATAAAGGTGTGGAATTAGTTATTAATACCCAAAATTTCAATCAAAAGGATTTCTCGTGGAATACAGATTATACTTTTACTCTGAACAGAGAGAAAATCACTGAATTGGCAGATGGAACCGATCGTGATATTAGTAACGGTTGGTTTGTAGGACATTCCATCAAAACGCATTATGGATTGGAGAAAATCGGTATTTGGCAACTTGACGAAGCTGAGGAAGCAGCTAAATATGGTGAGAAGCCGGGACGTATAAAAATAAAGGACCAAAATAAGGATGGTTCTATAGACAATGATAACGATCGTGTCATTTTGGGTTCGGAAACTCCTGATTTCGTAATGGGATTGAATAATACATTCAAATACAAGAACTTTGATTTGCGCGTTTTCATGTATTGGAGACAAGGGCAAATGTTACATTCGGAAGCCAACGGTTATGGATCATACCGTATTCAAGGAGATCCGGGTATTAAAGTAAACTATTGGACACCGGAGAATCCTACGAATGAATTTCCCCGTCCGGAAAAAAGTTATTCGGATTCTTCCAAATTGGATGCATTGGGATACGTGGATGGTTCGTATTTGAAGATTAAAGAAATCACTTTGGGATATCAGTTACCTAAATCATGGATCGAGAAGATTCATGCTTCTAATATCCGTATCTATTGTTCATTAAAGAATTTCTTTACTTTCAGCCATTTGGATGATTATGATCCTGAACGAGGAGGCTCTTTGAGCTACCCGATGACAAAACAAGCAGTATTTGGTATTAATGTTGATTTTTAAATAAACGAATAGGTATGAATAAATTATATAAATGGTGTTTGCTTAGCTGTATAGCAGCAACCTTGAGTTCATGTGATGATTTTCTGACAGAGGAAAATCCCAGTGGATTGACCGCTGATACTTTTTATAAGACTGCATCGGGTGCAGAAGCCTTGATTAATTCATGTTACACACCGTTGCGTTTCTGGTATGGACAGGAATATGCCACATCAATGACAGAGTTGGGAACGGATATATTTACCCGGGGAAATGGTTGTGCCGATGCTGAACTTTCCGATTATAACTCGTCATTACAAGGTTCCAGCAATGCGATAACTAAAGAGTGGGAACGTTTGTATTCGGCATTGAATACTTGTAACACTGCCTTGAACCGTTTGCCTGGATCCGAACTTTCAGCTTCGGTTAAAGATATCCGTATGGGGGAAGCCTATTTCTTGCGGGCTCTTTATCTGTGGCATATTGTAGAGACATGGGGAGGTGTTTATTTATCGACAGAAGAATGTACCGAGCCGTCAGGCTACGTTTACCGTTCGTCCGAAGAGGAATTTTATACTCAGATTATAGCTGATTTGAAAGAGGCGGTGGCTAAATTGCCAGTTTCCACTTCCGACTATGGACGTGCTACTAAAGGTGCGGCCGAAGCGTTTCTGGCACGCGTTTATCTGTATAATAAAAATTATGAGGAAGCGTTGAAATATGCCCGTAATGTCATTGACAATTATGATTATAGCTTGGCAAAAGATTATTCGGACCTTTGTGATATTTATAAATGTAATGATGTAAAAGAGAATGTGTTTGTTTGTATGTACACAAAGAGTGAGATATTCGGAACTTCCATTGAAGAAGGTCCTGACGGGAACCCCATCATTTGGAGAACACCGGGTAATAACCCTTCACATCTGTTGTGGGTGATGTGCTATGATCAGGTACTCGATAAGGACGGTAAGAAACCTGTTACGCGCTCCATAGAATATGGTCGCAGTTTTAACAGATATATGCCTACGCTGTATTATCTGAATCTGTTCGATGAAAAGATGGATGCCCGTTATGATGATGTGTTCCAGCAGGCATGGATTTGTAACAATACGAACAGTGCTTATATCTCACCGGGAGATACGGCTATTTTCTTTACTAAATATAGTGTGCCCGATGCAGAGGAAGCTAAACACAATTATATTACCATAGACAAGGATTTTGTTTACAATGCCGATGGCTCTATCAAAAATAGGGTTCAGAATGTGACTTTCAAGAAATTCCTTGATCCGTCTCGTGAGTCTGTGAATTATACGGGAAGTGTGAGACATGGTGTGGTCATTCGTCTTGCTGAGTTATATCTGATAGCTGCCGAGGCTGAATTATTCTTGAACGATAATGTTTCTGGAGCATCTTATATCAATGAGGTAAGAAGGAGAGCTGCTATTCCTGGAAAGGAAGCCGCTATGGAGATAAAGCCGGAACAGTTGACATTGGATTTTATTTTGGATGAACGGGCCCGTGAGTTGGGAGGAGAGCAGCAACGTTGGTTTGATTTGAAGCGTACCGGTAAGCTGCTGGAAAGAGTAAAAGCATACAATCCGGATGCGAAAGTGAATATAAAAGAGCATCATTTGCTACGTCCTATTCCTCAGACTCAATTGGATGCCATTATCAATAAAGATGAGTTCGGGCAAAATGCCGGTTACAATTAAGTATGCCTGTCAGACTAAAGTTTGATTTCTTGTAAAGGTATAGTCTGATGATTGGCAGAGAAGTTATTTAGCTTGCAAAAGTTTTTAAACAACATAAGTTCGTTTTTAAAAACGAACTTATGTTGTTTAAAAAGGTGGTGGTCTTTTTTAAAAAGGACAAGGTCTTTCTGGTTGAATGAAAGAGGAGTATATAAGGCTCCTTACATGTGTGGATATAAGAGCTCTCATCGGAGTTTTTTCCGGCAGGTCGGAATGTTTTTCCCAATTGAAGAACAAGTTTGGAAAGGCTAGGCGGATTTTCAATATTTTCTTTTCATAAGGTTTATCAATTCTGCTGCCACCACCCCTAAATCTCTTTATCCATCAGCGTTTCCGATAAAAGGTGGTAGCAGTGGCAGCAGATTTTAAAAACTCTATTGTGGAACTTTCCGGTAAATACAGTCTGTCAGATGATCGTTGATAAAACCTGAAGCTTGCAAATGGGCGTAGCAAATTGTAGTTCCGAAGAACTTGAAACCTCGTTTTTTCATATCTTTACTCATGGCATCGGATTCGGGGGAGGATACCGGAATCTCGCTCAATGACCGGAATGTGTTGATAATCGGCTTTTTGTCGGGAAAGAATGACAGGGTATAATTATAAAAACTGCCGAATTCCTTTTGTACGGCAAGGAATAGTTTCGCATTCGTGATTGTCGATTTGATTTTCAGACGGTTTTTTACAATTCCTTCAAATTGCATTAGCCGCTCAACGTCTTCATCGGTCATTTGTGCTACCAGCTCGGCATCAAAATTATAGAAAGCTTTACGATACCCCTCTCTTTTTTTAAGAATCGTTATCCAGCTTAGTCCTGCTTGGGCACTTTCCAATACAAGAAACTCAAACAGCGTCTTGTCATCGGTAACTAACTTTCCCCACTCCTGGTCATGGTATTTTACATACAATTCGTCTGTTCCGCACCAACCGCAACGTCCGTTTGTTATATCTTGCATAATTCTAATATTTGTGATATGGAACAAATGTAGTGGATTCATGGCATTATGCCAAATTTAAAAGGACTATTTTGTGGCATAAATACCTATAAAAAGTTATTGCATAGTATATATATTCCGTAAAATGGGGGAAAAGATTACCTATATCAGGTGATTGTTTCCCCTTTTCTTTTTACGGACCTTTGCATTCTCAAAAATTAAGAATTTAGAATTATAGGTATTCATGGTAAAAAGACAGTTACAAAGGATCAGTTTAGGCTCTCTTTTTTTTATAATCGGAGCGATATCTATCTTTGCACAACCTAAGACAATGGTATCCGGTAAAGTGATATCCAAAGAAAAACAGGAAGTCGTAGATTTTGCAACCGTATATTTGAAGGGTACAACTTATGGCTGTACAACGAATGAAGAAGGTATCTATCATCTTCATGCACCGGCAGGGAAATACACGCTGGTTGTTTCGGCTATAGGATATAAGACTATAGAAAAGCCTGTAACTTTAGTTCATGGTGAAAGAATTAAGATGAATGTAATGATTGACCCGTCAGTGACTGAGTTGGGTGAAGTGGTAGTGGTGTCTAACGGGGTTTCCCGTGTGAAACGTTCCGCATTCAATGCGATAGCTGTAGATACAAAAGAATTCCAGAATTCTACCAAGAATCTGAGTGATGCTTTGGCTAAAGCTCCGGGAATGAAACTTCGTGAGTCGGGGGGGGTAGGTTCGGATATGCAATTGATGTTGGATGGTTTCAGTGGCAAACATGTGAAGATATTTATTGACGGTGTACCTCAGGAGGGAGTAGGGAGCTCTTTTGGCTTGAATAATATTCCTGTGAATTTTGCAGATAGGATTGAAGTGTATAAAGGGGTGGTTCCTGTAGGATTTGGCACGGATGCTATAGGTGGTGTTATCAATATTGTAACCAATAAGAAGAAACGTAATTGGTTTTTGGATGGCTCCTATTCATACGGGTCGTTCAATACGCATAAATCGTATGTGAATTTCGGACAAACTTTCAAAAATGGCTTTACTTATGAAATAAATGCTTTCCAAAACTATTCGGATAATGATTATCAGGTGGACGCACCGGTAGAGGACTTTGAAACCGGAAGAATTGATAAAGATAAAAGGGTACGTGTGAAGCGCTTTAATGATACCTATCATAATGAGGCGGTTATAGGTAAGATGGGTATTGTGGATAAGAAATGGGCAGACAGATTGATGTTGGGCTTTACTTATTCACATATGTATAAGGAGATACAGACCGGAGTACGTCAGGAAATAGTCTATGGGGAAAAGCATCGTAAAGGACATTCGTTGATGCCGTCATTGGAATATAGTAAGCGTGGCTTATTCATCAAAGGTCTGGATGTGGCATTGACTGCCAATTATAATAAAAATGCAACGACAAATATAGATACAGCTTCCTATAAGTACAATTGGTTGGGTGATAGAAAATTAATGAACTCACCCGGTGAACAATCCAATCAATATTCACGGGCGGATAATAACAATTGGAATGGAACATTAACCGTTAATTACCGTCTGGCGAAAATACATATGCTGACCTTTAATCATGTGTTGAATACTTTCCGCCGTTCTAACACTTCTTTGTTGGCTAAGATGGAATCGGAGGATGCCATAGCTAAAGAAACCCATAAGAATATCTCCGGATTGTCCTATCGGTTGATGCCGTCTGATAATTGGAATCTCTCAGTATTTGGAAAATATTATAGTTTGTATGTGGCAGGTCCTATGGCTACGACTACGAATCAAGATGATTATGTCCGTACTACCCGAAACATGAATTCCATAGGATATGGAGCTGCGGGAACTTATTTCATTCTACCCGGTTTGCAGGCGAAATTGTCATACGAAAAAGCATATCGTCTGCCTACTATTGAAGAAATGTTTGGAGATGAGGATTTGGAAATGGGAGATATCAGTATAAAACCGGAGAGTAGTGATAATTTGAATTTTAATTTGAGCTATAACAGAACATTTGGCAGGCATTCTGTATATATGGAAGGTGGAGTGATTTATCGGAATACAAAAGATTATATTCAGCGTAATATTGCGGATTTGAGTGGTGGTAAATATGCTGCGAAATATATTAATTACGGTAAAGTATTGACGAAAGGATATACTGTTTCTGCTCGTTACGGTTTTGGTAATTGGGTGAGTATAGGAGGTAATTTTACCAAAATGGATGTACGGGACAATATGAAAACATCTATTTCCAGCAGTGCGGAAAATCTGGCTTATAAAGAACGGATGCCGAATCTGCCCTATATGTTTGCTGATTCGGATGTTACTTTTTATTGGCGGGATTTAGGAAGGAAAGGCAATATGTTGACCGTGTCTTATGATAATCAATATCTGCATAGCTTTACTTATTATTCTTCCCGAATAGGCTCAAATAAAGGGGACTATGTGGTACCTGATCAATTCTCACACAATATATCCTTTTCTTATAGTTTGCAAAAAGGACGATATAACGTATCATTGGAATGTCGTAACTTCACAGATGAGAAGTTATATGATAATTTTAGTCTTCAGAAGGCCGGTAGGGCTTTTTATGGTAAACTGCGTGTTTGTTTCGGTAATTAAAGAATTGGAAAAAGGAGTTTATAATTAATTGGATTTAAAATTAAATAGAAGAATAAAATGAAGAAAGATTTCTTTTTGAACGGATTTGCTGCTATTGCTATAGTAGGAATGGCGTTGAGTGCATGTACGGATAATGAGCCGGATTACGGTTTGGGTACCGAGGCTAAAGGTGAGTATGTTATTGCATCGTCGGTCACAGCGTCTGGAAATACAACGAATGTGCTGCTTACTTCTGAAACGTTGGATAAAGGTACTGTTTCTACAGTGAATAATGGTCTTGTGAATGATGGTGCAACTCAATGGGTGTTTTACAAGAATCAATATCTTTATGCGCTGACTTATAATCAAGGGAATGCAGGTACGACCCGTTCTTATATCATGGATTCAAATAATGAAGTAAAGGCTCGTTCGGGGGAGTTTGCCGTAAAGAGATTTACTACTTACGGTATTTATGATAAATATATCATGACCTCGTCTACCGGTGACGGACCCACAGCGTATGCTGATGAGAATGGATATTTACCAAAGATGTTTTTGCTTTCTTATTTGGACGTATCTGCTGAAACATTTACAACGAATGATACTCAAAATAAGGCTTATATGTCCGAAAACTTCTTGGGAAATGGAGAATATGTAACATTGGCCGGCATATTGGAACGAAATAATAAACTGTATAGCGCTGCTATTCCAATGGGGTTAAGTCAATATGGTTCGGCTACTGACGGGGGAAAGTGGATACTTCCCGGCAATGAGGATTTGGTAAAGACAGAAGATGGTGGTTCCAACAGCAGCAGTTATAAAAAAGGTGAATTGCAATGGACGCAATATCCCAATAAATGCTGGGTGGCTATTTTTGATGATGAAACGCTGACAAATAAAAAAATCATAGAAACAGATAAGATCAGTTATGCTTGCGGGCGTTTTAAATCACAGTATTATCAAACGATTTGGGCGGCAGATAATGGTGATATTTATGTATTTTCTCCTAGTTATGCCAAAACAATGGCTGATAAACGGCAACAGACTACCTTGGATGCCGGAGTAGTACGTATAAAGGCAGGAACAGAAGAGTTTGATCCTGATTATTATTATAGTATCGAAGCGCAGACCGGAGGTAAATCTTTCATTCGTTGTTGGCATATTACGGGAGATTATTTCTTGTTGTTGATGTATGATCGTTCCTTGACTGAAACTGGTTTCACAGCTAATCAGTTAGCGATATATAAAGGAGAAACCGGAAAACTGACTTATGTAACTGGTTTGCCTTCTGCCGATTTGATCTCCGGCTTTGGCAATACTCCGTATGTGGAGAATGGATATGCCTATATGGCTGTAACTACAACAGAAGGATATCCGTCTATTTATAAAATAGATCCGGTTGGTGCGGTAGCGACAAAGGGTGTTTCTATAGAAGCGACACAAATCAGTGGCGTCGGTAAACTGCAACCTCAGAACTGAGTATTGTAATAATATAATGGGAGTCTGCGGGCAGTATGTGCTTATGCAGACTCTTTTTATGAATCGTATCGAAGATTTTATGAAGAAAATATTTCGCCAAATACATCTTTGGCTTTCTGTTCCTTTCGGGTTAATCATTTCCTTGATTTGCTTCTCGGGAGCCATGTTGGTTTTTGAAAATGAAGTGATGGAACTGGTCAGGCATGAACTTTATTATGTAAAAAAGGTAGAGGCAGTTTCACTTCCTGTTGATCGATTATTGGAAGAGGTAGAACTCATGTTACCCGACAGTGTGTCTGTCACAGGAATCAATGTTTTCTCTGACCCGGAACGTGCTTGGCAGGTGAATTTGTCCAAGCCTCGTCGTGCTTTCATGTATGTGGATCAATATACTGGTGAGATTAAAGGTAAATATGAACGTCCTGCATTTTTTGTGACTATGTTCAGGCTGCATCGCTGGCTGTTGGACAGTATGAAAGCGGATGGCGGAGTCTTCTGGGGAAAAATGATTGTAGGTGTCAGCACCCTGTTGTTTGCCGTGGTTTTGATATCGGGTATCGTTATCTGGTGGCCTCGTACACGAAAAGCCTTGAAAAATAGTTTAAGAATATCTGTCGGCAGGGGCTTTAGAAGATTTTGGTATGACCTGCATGTTGCAGGTGGTATGTATGCGCTGTTTTTTTTGTTGGCTATGGCCCTTACCGGGCTAACATGGTCTTTTGGATGGTATCGGACAGGTTTCTATAAAGTGTTTGGCGTGGAAGTACAGCAGGGAGGTGCTCATGGTGGGGTGACCCAGCGTGGGGGGAAAGGCGGCAACCAATCCGGAAAGAATGTTTCTCATTCTTCGTCCTATGTTTGTTGGCAACAAGTTTATGAACAATTAGCCCTGAATAATCCCGGCTACAAACAGATAACCTTATCAGATGGGGCAGCAAATGTCTCTTTCAATACCTTCGGTAATCAACGTGCTTCCGACCGTTATAAATTCAATCCTCATACAGGTAAGATTGATGAGGTAGTTTTATATAAAGATGCTGAGAAGGTTGGAAAGATTCGCGGATGGATCTATTCTGTACATGTTGGTAGTTGGGGCGGTATGCTTACCCGTTTACTGACGTTTATAGCAGCTTTGATAGGAGCCACCTTGCCATTGACAGGATACTATTTATGGATAAAACGTATTTGGAGAAAGAAAGTAAGAGTAAGTTGAATATCTTTGTTATAAGATTAGGGGGCGAAAAGAATTTTATCATATGACCTGTTGTCGTGAATGACAGGTCATATGATATTGTTACAGGATTTTTTAGAACCACTTTATCTTTCTGAAAATAACAAAAGCCAACGCAGATAATGTGATGGACGCCAAAATAATAAAACTAAAAGCATGTGGTAATGCATCTACATGTACATCTACATTCATTCCATAGAAACTAGCTATTAATGTGGGTACCATCAGAATGATGGAAATACTGGTCATGCGTTTCATGATGGTGTTCACATTGTTGGATATGATGGAAGCAAATGCGTCCATGGTTCCGGTTAAGATATCACTGTAGATATTAACCGTGTTATATGCTTGTTTTAATTCAATAACTACATCTTCTACCAAATCGCGGTTTTGATAATCTTTTTCCTGGAAGATACTTTGCAATTTACCTACCATCACCTCATTTCCACGAATGGACGTATTGAAATAAACCAATGTTTTTTGTAGTTTCATCAATCTGAGCAGGTCCTCATTACGTATGCTCCTTTCCAATTCTTTTTCTGCGGCAGCTACATCATTGTTTATTTGTTTCAGATATTTCAAGAACCATACGGCAGATGAGTAAATTAACCGTAAAATCAATTCAAATTTATTAGGCACAATGATTCCTTTACGTCGGGTGTGGTCAATAAAATCAGGAATCATTTCAGTGGAGTGATAACACACGGTAACAATGATTTCATTATTTGTAATGATACCGATGGGGATAGTGATATAAGGGATGCTTCCCTGTTGTTGCAGGGGGATTCGGATAATGGTCAGTAGCCAGTTGTCTTCCGTATCCGTTCTCGGACGTTCATCCATATCGGCGATGTCCTCTAAAAAAGCTTCGGGAACTTTTAATTCTTTAGTCAGAAACTCAAAATCACTTTGGTCGGGGCATTCTACATTCACCCAGCAGTTTGGCATCCATTGTGGCTTTTCTACAAAGCCATTCTCACAATAAAGATATTTTCTCATCTTATTGCCTCCTTTCGTTCGTTTATATCCGTTCAGAGGCATTCAGAGTAGTGATTGCCCTGTCGGATCAGTTAATACTATTGCACGTTCGTGGTATTGAATCGTCCATTTTTATTGATTGTTTTTTGTTTTAAGCGGTACAAAAGTACATAAAACCTTTAAAGGACAGACAGAAGTCAGGAGGCTTTTATATTTTTTTTAAGAATATCACCGGAAAGCAATCAGTGCCGGAGCAATGATGGTTTTGTCGCCATAGCGCAGTTCTAACGTACTGTGTTTACCGATTAAGTTCCCTGGCGGAAACTATTGTTGTTAAAACATTTAGCATCCTTTTAATTACATGCAAAATTCACTTAAAAAATCGTTTGTCCAATACCTATTTATGATGAATCTTGTTCTATATAATCCTAATAATTAGGTATTGTGGAAGGTGCTGAAGTCGGCTACCTTTGCAAATGTAATAATTACAATTTAAAAATCAGTTTTAATTTAAAAATAAAAAGAGTATGGAACCAATTATTAATTCACAAGTTCCTGAATTTAAAGTTCAGGCATTCCATAATGGAGAGTTTAAAACCGTAACTAATAAAGATATTGAAGGTAAATGGGCTATTTTCTTCTTCTATCCTGCTGACTTTACGTTTGTATGCCCTACCGAACTTGTAGATATTGCTGAAAAGTATAATCAGTTCAAAGCAATGGGAGTGGAAGTATATTCTGTAAGCACCGATTCACATTTCGTTCATAAAGCATGGCATGATGCGTCTGAAAGTATCCGCAAAATCACTTATCCGATGTTGGCAGATCCTACAGGTGCTTTGTCGCGTGCATTTGGTGTGATGATTGAAGAAGACGGTATGGCTTATCGTGGCACTTTTGTAGTGAATCCCGAAGGCAAGATCAAATTAGCTGAAATTCAGGACAACAGCATCGGGCGTAATGCTGATGAACTTCTTCGTAAGGTAGAAGCTGCCCAGTTTGTAGCCACTCATGATGGTGAGGTTTGTCCTGCTAAATGGAAGAAAGGTGCTGAGACCTTGAAACCGAGTATTGATTTGGTAGGTAAAATTTAAAATATAGAACTCATGTTAGATAGTGCGATAAAAGATCAGTTAAAAGGTCTTTTTGCCCAATTGGAAGCGCACTATACTTTTGACATCTTTGTCCACCCTCAGCACGAAAGTCGTGCCGAGTTGGTGGACTTGTTGGAAGAAGTGGCTTCCTGTTCGGATAAACTTTCCTGTCGGTTGCAGGATAGTGAAGGGCTGAAGTTTATCCTTTTAAAAGAAGGAAAGGATACGGGAATCACATTTCGTGCCGTACCTGGTGGTCATGAATTTACTTCTTTGTTGATGGCTGTTCTGAATGCTGACGGCAAAGGAAAGAATTTTCCGGACGAGTTTATTACCAGACGTATCAAGGCGTTACAGGGGCCGATTAGTTTGACCACCTATTTGTCTCTCACCTGTACCAATTGTCCCGATGTGGTTCAAGCTTTGAATATGATGGTACTTCTGAATGGTCAGATACGCCATGAGGCAGTAGATGGATCTATAAATGAAGAAGAAGTAGAACGAATGAAAGTACAGGCCGTTCCTACTGTATTTGCTGATGGTGAACAGATTCATGTGGGGCGTAGCAGTATGGGGGATCTGTTGGAGAAGCTGGAAGCCCGTTACGGTTCGGTGGAATTGGAAGCTGTTGAGACAAAAGAATATGATGTACTGGTAGCCGGTGCTGGTCCTGCCGGTGCGACAGCTGCTATCTACTCGGCTCGTAAAGGGTTGAAAGTAGCAATAATAGCAGAGCGTATTGGTGGACAAGTCAATGAAACGATGGGGATTGAGAACTTGATATCTGTGCCTCAGACTACCGGTAAACAGTTGGCCCAGGATCTGAAAAAACATTTGGCGGAATATCATATTGATATTTTAGAAAATCGCCGGATAGAGAAAGTGGAAGTGGCAGAGGGCATGAAAGTGTTGTCTGTGAAAGGTGGAGAAACGTATAAGGCTCCCGTATTGATCATTGCTACCGGGGCGAATTGGAGAAAATTGAATGTTCCCGGTGAAGAAAAATACATCGGTCATGGAGTTGCTTTCTGTCCTCATTGTGACGGACCATTTTATAAAGATAAGGAAGTAGCAGTCATAGGTGGTGGAAACTCCGGGGTTGAGGCTGCTATTGATTTGGCGGGAGTCTGTTCCAAAGTGACTGTATTCGAATTCATGGATACTTTGAAAGCGGATACTGTTTTGCAGGAGAAAGCTAAAAGCCTGCCCAATGTGGATATTATTACTAATACTCAAACGGTAGAGGTGTTAGGAAACGGTGATAAAGTGGTGGGGCTTATAAAGAAAGACCGTTCATCCGAAAAAGAAGAGATCTTTGCCTTGGATGGTATTTTTGTCCAAATAGGTTTGACTGCCAATAGCACTTTGTTTAAAGAATTGCTGGAAACGAACCTCATGGGTGAAATTCTGACTGATAAAAATGGCCGGACCTCTGTAAAAGGTATCTATGCTGCCGGAGATGTAACGGATGTTTCCTATAAACAGATAGTTATAGCAATGGGGGAAGGCGCCAAGGCTGCTTTAGCTGCATTCGAAGACCGGATGCGCGGAACGATTTATTAGTGATAAGTGGTTGGTGGTGAATAGTGGGTGCATATCACAGTATTTACCACTAATCTTATCACTAAAAAATGCACTCTTTGTATGTATATTGGTGAGAATATGCTTTCTTTGTAGGTGAATCACCGTTTACAGCATTGATATGGCAGAATCGAGACGTACTTCATTGAAAGATTTGGCACAGATATTAGGTGTATCCATACCTACAGTATCCCGTGCCTTGAAAAATAGTCCCGAAATCAGTCGGGTACTTTGTATTAAAGCTCAAAAATTGGCAAAAGAGATGAATTATCACCCCAATCCTTTTGCTATGAGTCTCCGGAAAAATACTCCCCGTACCATTGGAGTAATTGTACCTGATATTGTTACTCATTTCTTTGCGTCTATTTTAAGTGGTATAGAAGATACCGCTATAGCAAACGGCTATTTTGTTATCATCACGACTTCCCATGAGTCATACGACCATGAGAAAAGAAATATTGAGAATTTGGTCAATATGCATGTGGAAGGTATTATAGGTTGTTTATCTCAAGAAACAACAGATTATGCCCATTGGTTGAGTTTGGATGATATGAATATGCCGCTTGTTCTATTTGATCGTGTTTGCATGCCTGACCGTTTTTCTACGGTAGTGGCTGATGGAGTATATTCTGCTCAGATGGCGACACAGCACTTGTTGGATCATGGAAGCAAACGGATTGCTTTTATCGGTGGTGCAAACCATCTGGATATAGTAAGAAAGAGAAAACATGGTTACCTTGAAGCGTTAAGGGAAAATAAGATACCTATTGAGAAAGATTTGGTTGTGTGTCGGAAAATTGATTTTGAAGAAGGGAAAATAGCTACAGAAATTTTATTATCGCTTCCGGAGCCTCCCGATGCAATTCTTGCCATGAATGATACATTGGCATTTGCCGCTATGGAAGTGATTAGAAATCATAATCTTCGTATTCCTCAGGATATAGCGCTTATTGGGTATACAGATGAGCAACATGCCAATTATGTAGTGCCTCGCCTTTCGGCCGTCTCGCATCAGACTTATAAGATGGGGGAAGCCGCATGTCAGATGTTGATTGATAAGATTAAGGGAGATAAAAAAATCAGGCAAATCATTATTCCTACTTGTTTGCAGGTGAGGGAAAGCAGTATAAAAAGGAAGGATTGAGAACCGAAATGTATTTTAAGAAGAGAATAAGGCTGAACTCTTCACAAAGAGCCAACCTTATTTCTTTATATATTGGAGTATTATTGAGTGACCAACGTAATAATGGAACGTGCCGGAATCACAACTTTTTCATGGTTTTTGATGCTTCCCACCGGTAGAAGATTCTCTCCATCTTTATCCGAAGTACGATAGATTTTCCAGTTTTTTATAATTCCGTTACGCTGATAGAAAGTAAACTCTTTATCTTCCGCTGCATAATTAATCATAACGAAAACCTCCTTTCCGTCTGTATTTTGGTATGCTGAACACATTAGTCCGGTTACATCTGTATCGCCTTCAGGAATGATTTTCCCTTGGTTGTCTTTGGCTATAATTGCTTTCCGAACAGCTCCCGGGCGTATAAATCTACTGTAGTTTCCCAAAGCCCACATTAATTTGGAGTCTTTCACCTCACCATTCAGAAAAGTCGGATCACTATACTCACGGATTAATCCGTCCTTATAATCTCCACCGATAGATCGCCACCATTGCCAACTGCGAGCACCTGCATATACAATGTCATGATGAATGATCCGTGCTACATATAATGCTGTCTTCATGGTGAAGTCATATCCTCCGCCTCCGCCGATTTCTTCGTCATTGCCCATGATACAGGTTTCTGTCTGCCAGAAATCCACCTTATACTTGTCTAAAGTATCTTTTAATTGACAACGGATATCGTGTAAATTATTCAGAGGAGTATTAGTCCAATAACTATGCCCTACCATCAGCCGGGGAACATTGGGAGTATCACCCAAATAGGTGGCTGTACTGTCCGGATTAAAGAAAGACTGGATTTGATACCCCCGTTCCCAATTAGTCATGTGAGTATCGAACATACAACGATAGTCAGAGGACTCATTGACTAGAATCTGTGTGTCAATTTGGTTATTTACGAACTCTTTACTGATGAGGCGTATGGCACGGGCTATTTCGCGGTTGGTAGCCGGTGTACCTTCTTGTTTGGGGCCAATCCAGTTCCAATGCCCATCGGGTTCATTGAATGGACAGAGGTAATTGAACTTGATTCCATCGTGTTTCTCCACCCCTTTTATGACATTGGCAAGAAAACGGGCAAAATTCTTATAATGCTCTTCCTTTAAGTTTAAGGTTCCTCCACGGCCTGTGTTGGTGGCAAGACCGTTTTGTGTGAAATATACGGGAGGTGAATTAAGAAATGCCAAAAATTTGTTTACACCCCGTTCTTTTGCCAGACGCAGGAAGTTGCGCTGCCCTTGTTGTTTATTCCAATTATAGTTACCATCTGCCTGAAGGAAACATTCGGCACGCATCCAGGGAGAGGCTATCTGGCTGGCTTCTCCTTGTTCCGCACTTCCGGCTCCTACATTGAAACGCCATAAAGACAGACCGATTCCTTTAGGTTGTCCGTTTTCATGGTTTTCCGTACTGAACAGCCAGTCGGCTACTTGGTTTTGTTTTTCTTGCGGCCATAAGCCGATAAATTGCATGCTCCAACAGTCTGATGCTCCGAAATAGTCCATGGTTTGACAGGGTTGGTCTGTTTCTATTTCAAAGTGAATGGCAGGATGTTGAGCGCATTGCACATTGCATATAGAAGTGAAGAGCAAAATTAAGATGATCAATTTTGATTGAAAATAAATGTGTAACATAGGTTTGTTAATTTTAAAGGGGAAATACCAACTTGCGATATTTCCCCTTGTTTTTTGTATTCTATCAGTTTTATTTACTTCAATTCTACCTTAATGGATTGACTATAGCAATATTCTGAGGATTTGTCAGACTTTACTCCTATACGAGCATAAATATATGTTTTATTGATCAGATTGTTTGGAATGTCTATTTCAGCGCTGGTCTCTTGTTCTAGAGGAATCTTGTTTCCTAAACTCAACGTCGCTTCTTTTTGATTGTTATCTGTTAGGATGCCTTTTCCTAGATAAAGACTTACATCTTCCATATTAGCATTAGCAATAACTTTGTTAACTGTAAATTTTGCAACAATTTTGTTGTTACTCTTAGTAAATGAAACATCTTTAATAAAAAAGTAAGGTGTTACTGGGATATCTTGTATGGTATTCCCTTTAACTGTAATCCGAATCGTATCATTGGATGGCCTTTCCCAAGGTGCATTACCAACGCGTACAAGTTTATAATCTCCGTTGAATAGGTTCACTGAGTAACTTCCGTCTTGTGCGATATAGACAGGGATAGAACCATGTAAGGCATATCCGTCTTGAAATAGGGCAAATTCGGAACTTCCACTTCTAACGGATACAGGTTCACCATTATAAATGGCTTTTCCTGTTAACATGGATTTAGGTTCATCAAAATTGTCATAACTGCAACTGTTGGCTGTAAGCAGACAACATATTATAATAATAAAAATATATATTTTTCTCATAATTTTTTGTTTTTATTGGAATGGGTTTTTGACAATTGTTGGATTATTATTGATAACAGCATCCTCAATGAATGAATAATAGTTGGACTGTTGGAAAGTTCTAGCTACTTTGAAACGTTCAGATCTTGTTTTCACAAAAATGTATTTATCTTGATCTTGAGTACCAGGTTTAGCTTTAGCAATACGATATGGGTATAGTCCATAAACAATGGCTTGATCATTATCCTCATTTCCGTTCCAAACAGCATCTGCTATTCTCCAACGTTTCATATCAAAATAGCGGTGGTCTTCAAAAGCTAATTCCACGCGTCGTTCATTTTGAATTTTCTCTATTGTAAGTTTATTTAAACTATTGGCGGGAAAACCTGCACGTTCGCGTAGTTTATTGATATAATGCAATGCATTTGTTTCATCATTTAATTCAAAAGCTGCTTCAGTAGCGTTGAGATAAATTTCTCCTAAACGGAACCAAGGCCACCAGTTTTCGGCATAATTACGAAGTGTATAACCGGAAGCTTCACTTATGAATTTGCGAATATAAAATCCGGTGTTGCTAACGTTAGGGGTGTTGGTTTGGGGACCGTCTTGACCTACAAAAGTTTTATTGTCTGTATAGAAACTCCCCAAGCTGGGATCAGTAAGTAAATCGTAAGAGCCATTAATATCATTCCATACAGCTACTCCGGCTTGAATATCAACGTCCTGACCTCTGAACTTGGTACCGGGATAAATAATAGTACCATATAAACGAGCATCTTTATTGGCAAAAATATCACTAGGATTTTTATAAACGATATAATCGTTGCCGTTTTTATAGTGTAATGTTCCTGAGGTCCCGTCTAAATAGTCAAAGGCCTCTACTAATCCTAATGATGGGCCAATACAAGAAGAGTTGTCATTATCTTCTCTTAAATGATGAATAACATTATCATATCCGAAACTATGTACCTTTAAAGGATTTTGGTAATCTTTTACCCAAATAACTTCTTTATTTCCGGTTTTATCCATTAACATTTTATAGAAATTGATTCCCTTGTCTTCTTCTTTGTTATAGAGTTCATACCCTCCTTCTTCTATAATTTCTTTTGAAGCAGATAATGATTTTTGGTAATAACCGTTTGCCATGTCTGAAGGAATACCTACCTCTCCACCGGAAGTTACAATATTGGGAGTTTTTAAAGCATTGTATTTAGCTATGGAACCAGCGTATAACATGGCACGGCTTTCTAATGCTAATGCTGTGTAATAGTTGGCGCGAGTTTGGCTGTTTGCGTTGCCTAATTGATTTTTGATTTCTTCGCATTCCTTGTAAATAAAATCGTAAATTTCATGTTCTTTCGCACGTGGGGTACGAAGATAAGAAGGATCACCATTAAAATCGTATTCTAATGTTTGGGTGATCAGCGGTACTCCTCCCATACGTCTTACAAGTTCGAAATAAACATAAGCTCGTATAAAGCGAAATTCGGCAATAAATTGATTTTTGCTTTCTTCGGAGATTTCTGTTCCATATTTAGTAATGTTCTCAATGGACATATTGATATCACGTATGAATTCATAGTCCCACCAACGTCCGTAATCATTTCCATAACGCAGTTCGTTACGATAATTCTGGTCTAAAGTACCACAATACATTGCATCATCAGTTTCACACATACCACCTGTGTTAAAGTTGCCATGTAATTGGGGAATTCTATCATATAGGTTGGCTAATTGTGATTTTATCATGGCAGGGTCGTTCCATACTTGTTCATTGGTAAGGATGTTTTTGGGATCTCTTTCGAACCATCCGTCACCACAACTTGATAATAAAGACGTAATGGCAGCTCCCAACAAAAATATTTTTATATAATTTTTTTTCATAATAATATCGTTTTAGAATGTTACATTAAATCCAAGAAGGAATGTTCTTTGCTGTGGATATACTACTGCTGCTGCGGCTGTAATTTCAGGGTCAATCCCGAACTGATGTACATTATCGAATGAACATAAATTCGAAACATTGGCATAGATACGTATTTTTTGTGCATGGACAGTTTTTGTCCATTTAATAGGCAAACTATAGCCGATTTCTAAATTCTTGATGCGTAAGTAGTGTACATTATGTAGCCAAAAATCGCTATTTTTGTTATTATAGCTGAACTCACCTTTACGAATAGCTGGATAACGTCCAGGAATCCATTCGCTATTGGGATCATATAAATCAGCACGGTGCCAACGGTCTTCTAATAAATATTCAGGTGAATTGCCATTGCCGTGGAATGCATTAGCGAGTTCATAATTTTGTCTCCATCCTTGCATAGCACCTCCGGAAAGGTCAATATTAAGGTCAATACCTTTCCATTCTAAACCGATATTACCGCCGAATGATATGATAGGAGCCCAACCTTCGGGGTAACCTATAGGGCGTTCATCCATACCGTTGATAATGCCATCACCATTTACGTCTTTGTAAATAAGATCACCAGGGAGTAGTGTCCGATTATTTTGTCCGTCTAAGTTAACCGGATAGTTAAGTATTTCTTCTTCCGATTGGAATTGCCCAATTACTTGATATCCCCAATATATGCCTCCCCAACGTCCTTCTGCAGAATTACGATATTCATCCCAGGAATTATTGAAACGAGGCTTATAAGTTTCGATACTTTTATAGCGTGAGAATGTAAAATTGCCACTAATGGTATAATTCAAATCACCGATATGATCAGTCCAAGTAGCCATTGCTTCTGCACCGATATATGCTTGTTTATTTAGGTTCTCGTTAGGTAATTTGTAACCTACTTCATTAGGCAGCAATACATCATAACGAGCTGCTGGCACGCCAGTAATATCTTTTCGGAATGCATCTGCTGTAATTTTTAGCCGGCTGTTAAACATGGTCAAGTCAAAACCAATATTTGATGTTGTATTTTTTGTCCAAGATAAATTTGTCACAGGCAATCCTCTTTGATTAAGTCCGGATACAACTTCACCGTCTAATACAGCATTACCTTGATTCCAGTTGTAACCACTTAAGTAGTCAAATAGCTTTACATCTTTTTCTGTACCAGTTTGACCGATAGATGCGCGTATTTTCAGATCATCTATGACCGGTCTTAACTTTTCGAAGAATTTTTCTTCTGATATTCTCCAACCTACTGATACTCCAGGGAAAAATCCCCAGCGCTTGCTTGGTGCATATAGATATGAACCGTCATAGCGGGCTAATATTTCGATTAAGTATTTGTGGGCGAAATTATAATTGATACGCCCAATCCAACCGGCACGTGCTTCATAACTCCATTCATCACCAAAACTATTGAGTTCATCAAATTGCAATAATGGCAGATAGTCAGTGGAAGGTTCCGTTCCATAAGTTTTCTTACTCCAGTCATAATCAGAAGCTTCATAGCCTAAGACTGCTGAAATATTATGTTTTTTAAACTGTTTTGTATAGTTCAATTGTAGTTGCATATAACGTGCCGGTACACTACGATCTATCTGACTTCTCCATCGTCCTGTGGCTGGTGTCCCATTATAGGTGTCATTTGCTTTATCATATGTATAGATTTGATATGCGTATTGATAACCGTCAAAACGACTGTTTGTATAATTGTAGGAGAAAGTGGCCTTTGCTGTTAAACCAAATTTGAAATCATATTGTGCATAAGCATTGATATTAGCATTACGGGTTAAATTGTCTTTGTAGCCGGCAATGTCACGTCTAAATGCAGCCGGATTATAACCATTTTCATGCACATTATTAATATATTCCGGGTTATCATTAGCGTATGGACTTTCGATAGGTTGCATCTTAAACATTGCTAAAATAGCCGTATAATATCCGTCTCCACCAGGTAGACCTACATCTTCACTTTTTTCATATTTTCCACTAATTTGTGCACCTACAGTGAAATGATCTGTAATTTTGGAATCAAGATTTAATTGGAAGTTAGTACGTTGATATTTAAAGTCTCGCATCATGGCATCTTGACTGGTATGAGCAACAGAAAGATAATAATTTGTTTTATCTGAGCCACCCGTAACATTAGCATTGATATGATACTGTGGTACATTCTTTCTCATTACCATATCATAATAATCATAACTTTTATATCCCGGCTCGGTACCAGCTTGCCATTTGGCTAATTCTTCTGGAGTATAAAGATTATTAGGATCTTCACCTCTGTTCTGTGCAGCTTCAGCCAAGCCTCTCACATATTGTCCGGCATTAGCTAATTTGGGAAAGCGAGTTAAGTTTTGCCAGCCATAATATCCATTAACATTGATGCTGACTTTTTCGTTTTTCCTTCCTTTTTTGGTTGTAACTAAAACTACACCATTGGCTGCACGTAGACCGTAGATGGCAGCAGAGGCATCTTTTAATACGGTAATACTTTCAATGTCTTCAATATTTAGTGCATTAAAAACATCATTGCCGGATACATCTGATGCTTGTAACCAGTCACGACTGTTCATACCTCCATAAGGAATACCATCTATAACAAATAGAGGACTTCCCATATTACGGATTTCAAGATTGATTCCTCTACCTGGTCGAGCATCCACTGCGCGTGTGGAAATTCCTGCTATTTTCCCAGATAAAGCTCCGGCAGTAGTGGTAGAAACTGAACGGGTTAGTGCATCGGATTTAACGTCACTAACTGCTCCTGTTAAACTTTTCTTTGTTTGTGTACCATAACCTACTACTACGACTTCGTCTAAAGTTTCAGTGTCCTCTTCAAGAATAATCTGAAAAATGGTTTTTTCTCCAATTTTCACTTCTTTTGTTTTGTAACCAATAAATGAAACTGCTAGTATTCCGTTGGGGTCATTTACATTGAGTGTAAAGTGACCGTCAAAATCTGTGATAGTCCCATTTGTGGTTCCTTTAAGGGTGACATTAGCTCCAATGATAGCTTCTCCTTTCATATCAGCTACATGTCCTGTGATTTGCGTTTGTGCAAATACTGTTACTGATGTGAGTAGTAGTATGACACATGTGCATAAAAATTTTAAATGCCTCATAAAATTAGGATTTAAAGATTAAACGTTTTTTCTTATTTTGCTTTCCGGCTGCAAATGTAGGTGAAGGAAAATTAATAAAGTTATATGAATCTTGCAGAAATGGATAGTAAATCATGCAATGCATGATTTAGATATCTTAAATATGGATTTTCTTTGTATTTTTGAATAATCAATTAAAAAACGATATTTAGTATTATGAAAAATATACTTGTTTTGTTGTTATTGGTGTTACCGGAATGTATATGGGCACAATCATACTCAGTTAAAAAGCTGGGAGCAATGGAAGGATTGTCTAATAATAATGTATTGAGTATTGCTCAAGATAAGCAAGGCTATTTATGGTTTGCTACAGAAGAAGGATTAAATAAATTTGATGGGGTACATTTTATCTCCTATTATAAGGATATTCCTGATAAATTACATATTACAGGCAATGAACTAAATTGTTTGTTAGATGATCCTATAGATTCTATATTATGGATTGGTACGCAACGTGCGGGATTGAATGCTTATAATTATAGTAATAATACTTTTACTATTTATAAACATGATCCTGGAGATCATAATAGTTTGATTACTGACGATGTGACCAGCATAAAGCCTGCATCTGATGGAAATCTATGGATAACTACGTATTGGAATGGAATTGATTATTTAGATAAGAAGACTGGAAATTTTATACATTATAATACAGAAACTGTACCTGGACTGGGGAGTAATAATGTATGGTCAGTTGTTGATGGGGGAGATGGTAATCTGTATGTGGCTCATGCTTTTCATGGATTTAGTATAATTTCTATAAAAGATAAAAAAGCAAAGAATTTTAGGCATAACCCTAACGATCCTAATAGTTTGCCAGGGGATGGAGTTGTCTGTATTTATAAGGATAGAAATAATAATATTTGGTTGGGAACCTCCGAAGGGCTGGCTTTGTTCAATCCGGAATCAGAAAGTTTTATTCACTTTAAAGAGGCTAAAGGGGAAAAACATGTTGTATTTGATATTAGGCAGATGGATGATAATAGGCTTTGGCTTGCTACAGAATTTGGGGGAATTGCTGTATTGGATTTAACGCAACGGTTATTTGTGTCTTCGGAAGATGTAAGATTTAATTATATAAAAGCAAGTAATGATGAATATGGTCTGTCTAGTTCTAGCGTTCGTTGCTTGTTTCAAGATTCTTTTAATAATATATGGGCAGGTACATGGGGTGGAGGAATTAACTTCTTAAGCCGTGACTCTTCTTTATTTAATGTTTATAATTATTCTCCTATTCCAACAGCAGAGAGAAATTTAACAGACAAAATGATTAGCACGGTTTGTGTAGACCAAGATGGAGTATTATGGATCGGTACCAATGGAGGTGATATTAATGTTTTTTCAAAAGGGAAAAGAGTCGCTATATATGGAGCGGATGATGGAGATTTGAATGGAAATCCTGTTCAAGCATCTTTATGTGATACGAAAGGGAATTTATGGTTTGGACTATTTAATGGTGGGCTATGTTACTATAATAGAACTCAGAAGTATTTTCGTCAAGTATTCTCTAAAGATAAAGCTTTGATTGATGTTCGTGCTATTTATGAGGATGATCATCATACCATATGGATAGGTACTAGTGAAGGGGTTTATAAAGCAGGCTTGGATGGACAACTTTTTTTGGAGCATTATATAGAGAATGAACAAGTACGTTGTCTCTTTAAAGACGAGCAAGGCTTTCTTTGGGTAGGTACATTTGGAGGTGGAGTTTTAGTATATTCGCCAGACTTTAAAATGATTAAACATTTTTATACGGCAGAGCAATTCCCTTCAAATACAATTAATAGTATTTATGGAGATAGTAAGAAGCGTATATGGGTAGCTACTGGTGAAGGGTTAGTATGCTTTCCTTCTCCAAACAATATGAAGTACCAGGTGTTTAAAAGAGGAGATGGTTTGGAGAATGCCCATATACGTGCTATTATGGAAGATGCTTCCGGGCGTATTTGGTGTAGTACAAATAAAGGGATAAGTTGCTATATTGCGGTTAAGAATAGCTTTTATAATTATGGGCGATGGGATGGAGTTCCTATTGTTGGTTTTATGAGTGGTAGTGTTACTCATGATTATGATGGCAATATTTACTTTGGCTCTTTAAATGGATTATGTCGTTTTAATCCAGAAATGGTATTGGCAAAGCGTGAAGCTCCTTCAGCTATTATGACAGGCTTGAGAATATTTGTACCAATATCGGAAAGAAAAAGTGAGGAAAAGATGATAGAACTTCATGGATGTCCTGCAGTACGTTTAAGCTATATGCAAAATAACTTCAGCGTCACCTTCAATATACAGAATTATGCCTTGGCCGATCAAGTGGAATATGCTTATATGTTGAAAGGGTTGGAAAATTCATGGTATACAGTAACCGATCCTAATAATGTGACTTTCCGTAATATACCTCCGGGAAATTATTGTTTTCAGGTAAAGACAAGAATACGGAATCAGGAATGGGCGGATGAGATAGCTTCTCTGGATATCCGTATTGACCCGCCTGTATGGCTTACGTGGTGGGCCAAGTTATTTTATATTCTTTCGGGTGTTTCTGTCCTGTATTTTATTCTTCATGCCTATAAAAAGAAACTGGATATGGAGTCTCTCTATGAGTTGGAGAAGAAAAATCATGAGCAGGAACAGGAGCTGAATAATGAGCGTTTACGTTTCTATACCAATATCACACATGAGTTGCGTACCCCTTTGACGTTGATTCTGGGACCGTTGGAAGATATGCAGAAAAGTAATTCTTTATCAGGGAAAGATTCACAGAAAATATCGGTTATCCATCAAAGCGCCATCCGGTTGTTGAACCTGATTAATCAGATACTGGAGTTCAGAAAAACGGAAACCCAAAACAAGAAATTATGTGTAAGTCGTGACAATCTGGCAGCCCTTGTACACGAGATCGGACTGAAGTATAAGGAATTGAACCGGAAACCTGAGATTGATTTCTGTCTTGAGATTGAGCAGGAAGATATGTCTTTGTTTTTTGATAAGGAGGTAGTAACGATTATGCTGGATAATTTGATCTCCAATGCTATAAAATATACAGAGAAAGGAACTATAACTTTAGGATTACATCAGGTGGTCCGGAATAATATACACCATACGGAAATCAGTGTGAGTGACACCGGTTTCGGTATTGCTCCCGATGCATTGCCTCATATTTTTGACCGTTATTATCAAGAGGGAAGCGAACATCAGGCTTCAGGAACAGGTATTGGTCTGGCTCTGGTAAAGAACTTGGTAGTTTTGCATGAGGGGGAGATCAGGGTTGAAAGTTCTTTGAATGTGGGAAGTACTTTTTATGTCAGTCTGCTGACGGATAACACGTATCCTCATGTGCTGCATGCTGACTCGACGGAGAAAACTTCCGATGAAAAGGGCGAAAAAGAAGAAAATATAGAACCTGTGCATAATGGTAAGCGTATTCTGCTGATAGTGGAAGATAATAGGGACATCTGTGATTATATTGTAGAATCTTTCTCGGACGATTTTGAAGTGAGGACTGCCGCCAATGGTGAACAAGGTTTGGAACAAGCGTTGGGTTGCATTCCTGATATTATAGTCAGTGATATCATGATGCCGGTGATGAACGGTATCGTGATGTGCCGGAAATTGAAAGAAGACTTGCGTACCAGCCATATTCCCATTATTTTGCTGACGGCAAAGGACTCTTTGCAAGATAAGGAAGAGGGGTATCAAGTGGGTGCTGACTCTTATCTGACAAAGCCTTTCAGTGCTACTTTGTTGCATAGCCGTATCCATAATTTGCTTGAATCCCGCAAGTTGTTGGCAGAGCGTTTTAATACGAATTCCATACTCATTGACAAACGTGCGGCAGTAACCGAGTCTATGAATAAATTGGATAATGAGTTCCTTGAGAAGATTAACAAGCTGATTGAAGATCGTCTTTCTTCTGAGAAGATAGACATCGGCTATTTGTCGGACGCCATGTGTATGAGTAATTCTACCCTATATCGGAAGATGAAGGCATTGACCGGACTTTCCACCAATGAATATATCCGCAAAATAAAGATGCAATATGCGGAACGTTTGTTATTAGAGGGGAAATACAATATTTCAGAAGTTGCGTTCAAGGTGGGAATTAACAGTACGGTCTATTTCCGTCAGTGTTTTAAAGATGAATTCGGTATGGCTCCTTCTGATTATCTGAAAAAGATAAAACCGGAATAGAGTGGTTGTGTAAGCTGTTTCTTCCATATAGTTAAGCCTTTTTTTACAGTCATCTGCTACAGTCTCCGCCAGTGGACTGTAAGGTCTGCTTGGGTGGACTATACAGTCTGCTGCAATGGGCTCTACGGTCCATTGGCGGAGTCTGTAGTAGGTAACCGTAAGAAAAGACTTAATTGTAGGCAAGAAAAGCCTTAGTTAATAGGGAGATTGGACTTTGAAGGAAAGTTGCTGTTTCTCAATTTGTATGTTTATAAATGATTGTAGAATGCTTTTACCGTTTCCCATTTATAATAAGGGGCAATAGGGCTGTCAATGGGTAATTTGACTTCATTTTCATTATGTAGCAATTTTACAATAACTTCTCCTTGCTTATTCTTGAAAAAGATTAATTGAAGGTTGGCTCCCATAGGTGAAACACGGAAATCTTGCCAGGCCAGGTAATATCGGTCGGGATCTGTTTCTTGATTGGAGCATCCTTCTACTTGCATGAGTGCCAACAGACGGATCAGGTTGGTATCATGTCCGAAACGGAGGGTGGCGCAAGGAGTTCCTTCACGGATGGCGCGGTCGGCACTTTCTATAATATTCTTCAATAAAGATTTTGCACTCTCGGGGGCTGCTCCCTGATTGACGGGAGCATTGGCATTGCAAATATACATCCGATAATTCACAGACTGCCAGATACCGAATAATTCTTCTTTTTCAAACAAATCATAAAAGGATAGAGGCAACTCTACATCTTGCATGTCGGAAGCAATCCAATAAAGTCCCATCATGAGCTCGCGGGGATTCCTGACTTCTTTGGGATTTTTGAAAAGTGAAGCGATTAAACGTTCCGGATGAATATGATTTTCTTCGAATGTATGGAAAGCTGTTCTCCATGGCGCACTTGCCGAACCCAGCTTTTCGGCTTCGGGTGAAGTATAGGCAATGTAGTCCATGTGTCTTTGGTTGGCTTCGCGGGTGATCTGGAGGGAGGGGTTTAGTTCTTTCAGTTGTTCTGTGAATGCGGACATGCTCATGATACAACGTACGGAAACGCTCGAACGCGCTGATATGTTGGCGCTGTCCCGGAATATATGGGGATATTGTTGATAAAGCCGTTTGGCAATGGCTTTGTGTTGTCGTTCTCCTAATGGGGTCAGGTTTCCTCCGCGCCCACGGGCATTTTCCCATACTTTCTGGAGTCTGAGCCTCACATCTTCACCTAAATCGGTAAGTCCTGATTTATTGTGAAACGTATCAAAGACACGAATGACTTCTAGATAACGTTCGTCCGAAGTCATCCAGCGGGACCCATGGCGTCCGTAATGGCTGATGTAGAAAGGACTGTAACCTTCGGGTACCGGAGTTTGTATGCCGTTTGGTGTGGGATAAGCATAATAGATGCTACCCATTTTTTCCGGGCTTTGGATGATTTCTTCTTTCAGATTGTGTGCGGGGAGATCTATGGGAGCTACTTTCCAATTGATGCCGAGCGGATTATTTTGTATTTCCCATATCAGAGGGAAATCCGGATTATCCATAATCCACATTTCGCATCCGTCTACTGAGTCGTTTACATGCAGTAAGGAATAGCCCATAGCTTGTGACTTGGTATCAGCCAGTTGGTATTCTGTCTGATTATAATGAAATGCCTTTTGGCTTTTCAATTCCTGAAAAGCGGTTGCTGAAAGTAGGGCAAAGGTTTCTTGAATGGGGAGACAGATATGCTGTCCGTCTTCCGGCTGTAAGAAGCTTAGTCTGACCGCCGTTTTTAAAGCTTCTTGGGGCATGGCGTAGCTGCCTGATTGCCATCGGGTGTTTCTTTCAATTCCCCAATGCAGATAAAGGGTGTCGTTGGACTGATTGAAAGTAAATTGGTACTTTCGGGTTTGTCCATGCAGTTTGAATACAAATAACAGAGGGTTGGTAATGATATCTTGTGCCATTACATTTCCCATCAGGCTGCCGATAAGCAGAAAGCATATAAAAAGTTTTTTCTTCATCGTATGTTACTCTTTAGATTCAGGAAATAGTTTGCTCCCCCAGTTACCGGGACTAGGGCCCATTTTTAAAACCAACTCGCCTCCTTTGATGATATCATTATGGCGGATGGCGGAATATGGATAATTCTTTCCATTTAATAAAATCGACCGGATATACTTGTTCTTTTCGGAAAGCCCTTCGGCTTTGATCGTGAATGTTTTGCCTTCCTGTAAATGGAAACGACTCTCTGTCAGTAGAGGGGTATGGATTAAATAATAGTCTTGTCCGGCATTGGGGTACAACCCCATCATGTGGAATACCAACCACGATGACATGGCTCCGGAGTCATCATTTCCGGGAAGACCGGCAGAACCGTCATTATAGTTCTTCTGGATAATTTCATGGATGCGGTCGCCGCTTTTATCCGGACGCCCTACCCAGTGGTATAGGCAGGGAGTGAGGAAGGAGGGCTCATTATTCACATTGAAGAAACCCTTGTCAAAGAAAATATCCAGCCGTTCGTCAAACTTCTCTTTTCCGCCACATTGTTCAATGAGTCCGGGTACGTCATGCGGAATGCTGAGTGAATATTCCCAGGAGGAGGCTTCATAAAAGAACATGTTCCACCAAGGAGTATACCAAGGGCCTTCAAAGGTAACGGGGGTATATGTGAAGGTGGGTTTCTGGATATGGGAGTTTCCGAAAGGTATTTTGTCTAACCAGTTTCCTTCTTTATCCCGGGGAAGTATGAATCCTTTGACTCCTGCATGTTCATAATCGGCCCGCCACAAGTTCTTCCAGTTGGAAGATTGTTTCAAGTATTGCTGGTACAAGTCTGTCTTGCCTAGTCCTTTTGCTACTAAGGCTATGGCATAATCACAATAGGAGTATTCTATTGTGCGGTTTCCGGCTCGGGGAATACCGTATGGAATATATCCCAATTCCAGATAAGGAATCAGTCCGCCTCTTCCCTCCGCTTCTTCGTTACCTCCGGGCGGTATGGTCGCATCTTTCAGCATAGCTTCCAAAGCCAGATGGTAATCTATGTTTGGTAGTCCTTTTACAAATGCATCGGCTATAACAATTTCGGCGTTGGAGCCGCCTTGTGTCCGTCCGTTACAATTTCCGCTTCGTGCATCAGGCATGTAGCCGTCCCGTTTATAGATATTGATCAGTGAACGTACGATGTCTGTTTCTCTTTGAGGGTCAATTAGTGTGATAAGTGGAGTTGAGGTGCGGTAGGTGTCCCAAATAGCATAAAAATCATCATAATAAGGTTCCGGATCACTCCATAATGGATTTTCACCGGTACGGTCTACAGGCATTAACATGGTATGGTAGATACCGGTATAAAACATACGCTTATATTTTTCGGGTGTATTTGAGGCTATATCAATGCGTTGCAATAAGTTTTCCCATTGTGCCAATAAGGCTTGCCGGGTGTCCTCAAATGACCAATGAGGTATTTCGTTCCATACATTCTCTCTGGCTTTGAGAGAACTGATAAATGAAATTCCGACTTTCAGTTGAATGGTATTTGCAGAAGAAGGGAAACGCAACAAAGCTCCGGTTTTTTGTTGGGAGTCTGGCTGGTATCGTTCATTGCTGATCTGGTTTCCTTTCCATGTGGCCGTTTGTACAAAGGGATGGTCGGTTACTGCATAAAAATAAACGGTGTAGGCACGTCCGTTATTCCAACCTCCGCGAATACGGGTATATCCCATTACTTCGTGATCGGATATGATTTGAATTTCCGAACCTACAAATTGTTGTGCTTCGCGGGCATCGGGGGTCGGTTGTTCACCCAGGAAGAAGCCGGCGTCAACCAACAGGGATTTTAAGGAATCTTCGGGATAGGTGAATCGGTAGAATGAGGCGCGTGGAGCAGTTGTTATTTCAGTATATATGCCTGTTCTCTGGAATTCGGTAGCATAATAGCCCAAGCGGATTGTTTCATCTTTGCGATAGTCTATATGATTGAGCTGATCCATACCTTTGCCAAAAGGCATGACAAGTATGTTGCCATATTTAGGACCTCCTCCTGTCCCGCTGACGTGTACTTGGGAGAAACCGTTGACTTGTTCGGGCATAGGCAGCCAACCACTATTGGGATGGACAGTGCAATCGGGCGATGGTTTCACCATACCATAAGGGCAGGAGGGACCGATAAATACCCGTCCCAGTCCTTCCGAACCGATTTTGGGATCTACGTAATCAGAAAGTCTGGCTTCCTGTGCCGCGACCGTCACGGGCAGCAGCAGGAAGACCAGTCTTAACAAAGAAACTTTGAATGGAATGTGGGTCATAATTATTTCTTGTTTATTTTTACACGTATTGTATTCTTCTCTTTGATATCTCCTCCGGCTTGTGTCAATTGAGGGAAGGCCCAATAAATGTTACAGCCGGTAATCCGGATATCCGAAGCGGTGTCCAGATAGAAAGCATAAGTCTTGTCATATACAAAACCATCTCCGTTACAAGGACGTTTGTCATACACACCGCCTTCATAACCGGTACGTTTTAACAACTTGACATCTATTTCATCAAAATAGATATGATGCACTTTCTCCGGAGTGTCTCCCCCTACGAAAATGCCGTTTTCACTAGTGCATTTAATCTGATTGAAGAAAATGTTGCTGACTTCTCCCGAGTGTCCTTTCGTTGCACCTTTGGGGAAACGCCAGCCTGCATCTTTATGATTGCCTACGGCACGAGGGTATGAGGTGACATAGATAGGTTCCGCTTTACCCCACCATACATCAGAATAGAACATACAGTCTACTAATATATTGGAGAAAATGACATTGCTCACAGTACCTTCATCCCGGTTTTGTATGCCGATGCCCCGGTTGCTGTTTTTGATAATGCAATTATTGAATAATACATTATCAATCTTGTCCATATTTTCCGAGCCTATCTTAATAGCGCATGAGCGTGAAGTCATGACACAATTAGTCACTACAATATCTTCGCAAGAGCCATATTCTTCAAATTCCCGACGATTCTTCAGGCAAATGCAGTCATCGCCCGATTCAATGAAGCAGTTCGCTATACGTACTTTTTTGGAGTGATCCACATCAATACCGTCGCCGTTGCGTATTTTTAGATTATTCAATAAAGAGATGCCGTCAATCAAGGCATCGTAACAGCCTATCAGGTGTATTGTCCAATAGGCGCTGTTCCGAATCGTGATGTCACGGATAACGGTCTTCTCCGCATTGATAAGGGTAAGCACATGTGGGCGTGGGTCAAAATCAGTGACGGGCTTCAGCTCGTAGGAATCATCCAGCTCTTTGCCCATGAAGGCGATTCCGTTTCCGTCTATTTCTCCTGTACCGGTAATGGATATTTGTTTTAAGTCTTTTCCACTGATCCACATCATTCCTTCGCCACGGTTTTCGCGGAATGCGCTTTCTGTATAGATGCTTTCATCGGGGTTGGCCAGCAATCGGGAGTTGGGTTCCAGATGAAGGTTCACATAGGATTTCAAATATAGCGGACCGCATAGAAAGGTGTGTCCGGCAGGAATGATTACGGTTCCGCCACCGGCAGCGGAACAGGCATTGATGGCGCGTTGTATAGCGGCGGCATCATCTGTTTGTCCGTCTCCTTTGGCTCCATAGGTCATGATGTCGTACGTGTTCCCTTGATGGGAAGTACTGCATCCTGTCACAAACAACAGGAGGCAGCATAAGAGGCTGATGATAGTTTGATTCTTCATATGGATTGTTTTTTTATTTTTTGTACTTATTTCATATTGTCGGGAGGCAGGCTGAGGGCGGATGCTCCCCAGTTTGTATTAGGGTTCGGGCCCATCTGGAACTCTAATGTTCCTCCCTGTACTATATCTTGGTGTGTAAAGTAATTCTTGTCATATTCTTTTCCGTTTAGTTTTGCTGACTGGATATATATATTTTTTTTGTTGGCGTTGTGGGCTAATATGGTGAATGTCTTTCCGTTTTCCAAGCGGATGCTCATCCGGGGAAAAGAAGGACTTCCTATTATATAATAAGGTGTACCGGGACATACCGGATAGAATCCCATAGCAGAAAATACATACCAGGCAGACATCTGTCCTGCATCATCATTACCTGACAGACCACCGGGAGCATTCAGATATTCTGTTTCCATAATATGACGTACCTCCCGTTGGGTTTTCCAAGGTTGTCCGGCATAGTTGAAGAGGTAGGCTATCTGATGACAAGGTTCGTTTCCGTGCCAGTAGCGGTGTTCGCTGAACATGGAATCCAGTTTGGCAATGTATTTTTCTTTTCCGCCCATACATTCCATAAGTCCGTATATATCATGGGGGGCATACCAAGTATAATGGCAGGGAGCTCCTTCGGTGATGAAGCGGGTGAAAGAAAAGGCGTTACCGGCATCGGTGAGGAAACTTCCGTCAGCGTATCTGCCTTGGGCATATCCGGTGCTAGGGTTTATTACGTTACGGTAATATCGTGCACGTATCATTAATGTATCATAAAGTCCTGTTTTTTGTGGATCAGGAAAGTAATCATCTGATGTTTCCAACTTTTGCAGGACTTGGGCCAATACGAAATCATCGTATGCATATTCTAAAGTACGTGACACTTGTTCGCAGGTATGAAAGGCCTCCGGTACGCTGTCTTCCAAAGGAATGTATCCATATTTCAGATAAGAATTCAAAGCACGCCGTCCCATTCCGTTTTTATATTCTTCATAGGTGGCGGGAGTCCTGAATGCGTTCCGGAGCATTCCTTCGCAAGCTTTGTTGATATCAAAATTACGGATTCCTTTGATATAGGCATCTCCCAGTGCGGAGATGCAATGATCGCCTATCATGGCTGCGGTATAACTGTTCCAACAAGGAAATATAGGCAGCCAGCCGCCTTGTTCATATTTGTCCACCAATGATTGCATCATGTCTCCGGCTTTCTTTGGGGTTAGGATATTGACTAAAGGATGGAGAGCACGGTAAGTATCCCACATACTGTAATCTTCATAGTAATTTCTACCGTTGGCTGATTGTCTGAACGGGTGTCCTGTGGAAAAAGAAGGATAGCGCCCGTCTACATCATTGAATGTACGTGGCAGGAATGAGGCACGGTAGAGTGCTCCGTAAAATTTCTCTTTATCGTTTCGGTTGTTTGTCTGTACTGTAACTTGTGAAAGCCTTTGTTCCCAGATGGAGTTCAGTTCCTGTCGGGTGCGGTCAAAATCCCAATGAGGTATCTCGGTGTCCAGATTCTTTTGAGCGCCTTCCATGTCAGTAAAAGAGGAAGCGGCTTTGATTAATATGGGTCCTTCTGAGTGTATTTTGAACCGGAGATATGCACCTATACCTGTTCCATCGGCTATCTGTCGTTGTCCGGCGAAGAGACTGTCATGCCGGAATGTACCATATTCTTCTATTTCATTTTGATATTCAATGATAAAGTACCCGTTGTATCCGGCGGGTTCTCCCCAGCCTTGATAGATGCGGTGGACGGGATTGTATCCGCGTATCTGTTTTTTTATGGTATCGATTTCAATATATCCTTTCCCTTCATCACTGTTAGGATTGACTATGAGATAAGCATCTTCCGGTTGGTTATAAGTGAATCGGAAAATGGCTGAACGGGAACGTCCGGTCATTTCTGCAAAGATGGAATAATCTTTGAGAAGGACAGAGTAATAGGCGGGCGTTGCTGTTTCTTCTTGGTGAGAGAACAGGCTTCCTCTGTCTTGGGGAAGATATTTCAGTGTACCCGATACAGGCATCAAGGTCATGGAACCGTAATCCTGTGTACAACCTCCGACAATCCAATGTGAATTGCGGAAACCTTGTATTTTCGTATCTTTGTAATAATAGGGAGCCTTACATTTTGCTTCTGTATCTTGTGTTTGGGGAGTCCAAAAGTTCATTCCGTTGGGCTCTAGAACAGCAGGCAGCGTTTGCCCGTACTCTTCGGTATTTTTGCCGAAAAGTTCTGCGGTGTGGGTTGCGCTTGGTGCAGTGCCCGTACGGGTATCTACGTAGAACAGTAGGGATTCTTCCTGATGACCGATACAAGCAGTAAACAGGCTGCATATAATCAGCAGGTAAGATAGGGTACTTTTCATAGCTCTTCTTGGAAAAGGGTTATTTTTTAATCTCCTGATGGAGTATTTTTATAAAGAGTTCCGGCCGGTCCAGATTGACTAAATCGGGATGGACTTCAATCGCTTTTTTATATTCTTTTTCACTCGCATTCTGAATAGCAGCCATTATCTTGATATGATTGCTTTTGCAGAATTCTTTGAATTGAGGAGTGATATTGAGGATATCTGTTTCTACATAGGCCGGGGTGCATATTTTCATCCATTTCTCCAAAGCCGCTATATTGGAGGCATTTACTTTAATCTTCATTTCCGGAGCGATTTTGATAAATTCTTTCAGCATTTCTGAGTCTGCAAACCAGAAGAAACTTTTATTTTCATATCCTTTTTGGCGTACTAATGTAATCAAATCTTTTATCGGAGTTCCTCGTTTTACATCAAAAAAAATGTGTGCCTTTCCTTGTAGGGTATCTAGCATTTCGGCTATACGGGGTACGTGAATGCCGATAAATCGAGAACTGAACCAACTGCCGGCGTCTAATTTTTCAATATCTTTGGATAGCATATCTTGAATGGGACCTTTACCGTTGGTAGTACGGTCTAAAGTTTCATCATGCAGATTATAAAGTATATTGTCTTTACTTTTGCGCACGTCCACTTCTATCCAGCCGGCTCCATGTTTCAATGCAGCTAGAGCTGATGGAATGGTGTTTTCCGGCGCTATATGGTTCGCTCCTCTGTGTACTACGATTTCGATAGAGTCCTGGTACATCATTTTATGGGCATGTATAGGAAATGGGAATAATACCAAGATGGATGTCGCGATATGAAGTAATAAGATTTGATGACGTTTCATGAATTATTTTTTGCTTTAAAGGTTTTTATAAGAGCTTGCCGTAACAAGCCCTTATAAAAACTTATTTAATTTATCAATAACCGTAATTTTGCTTCCAGTTGGTGTTTGAATTCATCAAGCCGACAGATACAGGGAAGATTCTACGCCATTTCTCGGTCTTGGCTTCCGGATGATATTGATTTTTATATCCCCAGTCGTCTTCGAACTTTCCAAAACGGATTAGGTCATTGCGACGCCATGTTTCTGCGTAAAATTCACGTGCACGCTCTTCAAGCAACTCGTCCAATGAAGGAGAATGCTCCAATAATGGAGCGTTACAGTAGCTGCGTATTTGGTTGAACAGGGATTGTGGCGTATCACCGTTCGTAGCTGTTGCTCCCCGTAGAATAGCTTCTGCTTTCATCAGCAGAATATCTGCATAACGGAAGATAGGTACATCATTGCTTTGATTCCGGTTATAGAGGTTATAATCGTCTGCTTGAATAGCCCATTTGATGCATCGGTATCCCTGGCACCATGCGTTCAAGTCATTTCCAAGATCCATTTGGTCATTCAAGATGGTGATATTCTTGGTGAGGACAACTTGTTGTCCGTTGTATATATAAGGTTCTGTTCCCATTGTATGTGTGCTGATGTCATAATAGTTGATCGCACCTTTCATGATGATGTCATTGCGTTCATCTCCTTCCAGGCAAAAACGGTCTGCTGCTTCAGGAGTGACGATGAAAACGCCTCCAGCATTTTTGGATAGTGTTATACCGAACAGTCCTTTGCCGTCCGCGCCGTCATTGTTGAATTTAGGCCAGAATTGAAAACGGGCGTAAGTATTGGCTCTGGTTGATGTTTCATTATTTTGGTATGGCATTGCATAGATGAAATCTTTGATCTGATAGCCGTTGTCCGGCATGAATTTCTTGCGATAACCATCACTGAGGTTGAAATGACCAGAGGCGATGATATCATCGCAATATTTTATGACATCATTCAATTTGGAATTAGTCATGCTTGGATCATAAGTAGCTACATCATCACAGGTATAAACAGCCCAGTTTATATAGAGTTTGGCAAGGAGAGCCTCAGCCATCCATTTGGTTGGCTTGCCATAAGTGGAAGCATCAACATCTTCTTTTAAACCGCCGGAAGCCAAAGCACGAAGCAGGTCGCTTTCGATAAATTTTGTAATTTCGGAACGGGGAGAACGGTCGATAGCTTCAGAATCGCCGATCAAATGGTCTAATTTGGGAGTTGCTCCGAATGTATCCATAAAAATAAAATGATAGAAAGCACGCATGGCAAGTGCCGGAGCAATCAAGGCTTCTTGTTCGGTATTGTTTTCATCCTCTCCACCCAGGTCAAAAATTGCTTGATTGCACTTTGTGATTGCAGCTGGAATATCACCGGCCCAGTCCACGTGTGCGTCTCCTGGAAGGCTGGCATGAAGAGAGGAATGGATATAATTGCCGCCATCATACCAGTTACCACCAAATGTCACTGCCATGAATTCATCAGAGGACAGCAGGGCAGCTTCCATATAACGACGTCCTAATGCTCCGCCGAATCCATAATACAAACCTGCCATTTTCGCTTCTTTGGCAATTTCGGAATCCGGGTATTCTGTATAAGTGGATTTAAGATCCACATCTAGATCTGTGCAGGAGGAGAAGGTGAACAGACCACCTACTAGCCAGGTTATTAATTTTATGCTATTTTTCATATCAGTTTTCAATTATATGGTTAGAAATTCATGTTTACACCGATCATAAATGAACGGGTACGCGGATAGTAATTGGTGCGTCTGTCCATACCCGGTTCCAAGCCTCCAAGGTTGATTTCCGGATCACGACCGGAGTAACCGGTAATGGTGAATACATTATTACAAGTAGCGTATAGCTTGAGCGAGTTTATCCAGTTACCAATTTTGCCGAAAGTATATCCCAATGAAACCGAGGACAGACGGAAATAACTACCGTTCTCTATCCAGCGATTGGATGGTGCTTGAGATTGTGTGTCTGTAGCACGGTGTTCGGTAGCTACGCTTTTTAATACATTGCGGCCTTCTTTCACAAAAGAAACATTAGAGTATTGTTCTGCAGTGGCGTTGTAGATATCTTGTCCAAAAACACCAGTAAAGAATAAATCGAGATTCCAGTTCTTGTATTGGAAGTTATTGCTCCAGCCTAAATTTAAATCAGGTTGTGCACAGCCGGTAATAGTACGGTCTCTATCAGTTTCAGGATCTGTGGTCGTTTCGCCTGTACGCTCACCCGTTTCAGGATCGTGTACATAAAAGATGGATACTCCTTGGTTATTGTAGCCGGCCCATTCGTAGGTGTAGAAGGTGCCGATAGGATGTCCTTCCATGATGCGCTGTACGTCTGCATTTGAAGAATAACCTGCGATTTCAGGATCGGCTGCACGGATATAATCTACGGAATATTCACTGTTGGATATACTTTCTACGTTATTTTTATTATGAGATAAGTTCAAACTGGTTTGCCAAGAGAAATTTTTTGTTTGTATAGGAGTGGCATTAATGGTAAATTCAATACCTTTATTGCTGATATCTCCCACATTGGCCGGCATGGTTCCGAAAGGATAGCGGTTTGTGGAAACCTCGTAAGTGTATATCAGGTCGCTGGTACGCTTGTCATAGTATTCGATGGTTCCTCCTAATCTGCCTCCAAAGAAGCTGAAGTCCAGCCCGATGTTCAACATGGCTGTACGTTCCCATTTTAGGTCTGGATTGGCATTTGAGGCGGCTGCCAGGGTATGGTAACTATTCTGTGTGCCATTGGCGTTTGTATAGTTGAACCAACCTGAAGTACTGTAAGTCTGGATAGCCGAATAAGCTCCGAATCCGAGTGAGTTACCACTAACACCATAACCAACACGGAACTTCAAGTCATCGAAAACATTTAAATCTTTGATGAACTTTTCTTCGCTCATACGCCATGCCAACGATGCAGATGGAAAAGTTCCCCAACGGTTATTCTTTCCAAAAGCAGAGGAGCCGTCACGGCGAATTGTTGCTTGAAGCAGGTATTTGCTGTTGAAGGAGTAGTTGATACGTCCATAAAATGAGATCATGCGTAAAGTTTCCAAATGACCGTTATTATTGCTGGTGATACCGCCATTCTGCCAATCCATTTTATTGGCAAGGTTCAGATTATAAAAGGTGGTGTTATCATTGTAAAAGTCGTAGACATCCAGACCGAAACTGTCATTGTCATCATTCTGTTCCCATGAATAACCGGCCATCAGGCCCAGTTTGTGGATATTGGCGAATGTATGATCATAGTTTATGTATGTTTCAAGAATTTTTTTCTTGTTTTCTGTTGCAATACGTTTAGCTTCGCCATTTCGGGTGTTATATTGGGATTTGCTGGTATGGTATTCGTTCCATATATATTGTTCGTCTTGATAGGAAAGACTTAAGTTCCATTTCAAGTCCTTAGTGATATCTAAAGTACCTTTGGCTGTTCCTTGAAGGAGTTTCTTGTTATTTTCAAAAGTATCTTCATTGATCATGGATACAGGATTGAAGTTTTGGGAGATAGTTTTGTCGCTATACCAAGAACCGTCTGCATTGGTGACAGGAACTAGTGGAGAATAATAATTCATGGCATCGAATACGGATTGGCCATCTTTGGCGGAATCAACGGTGGTACCTTTTGATTGTGCGGCATTCACATTAAAGGCTAAGGTGAGCCGATCATTCAGTGCTTTGGTTTGCAAGAATGCGCGGCCGCCGAAACGCTCGAAATCTGTACCACGTACGATACCTTGTTTGTTTTGATAACTCATGCTGGCACTGTATTGAGTCTTTTCTGAACCGCCATTGATAGAAACGTTGTGGTTATGACTGATTGCTGTGCGCAGTACTTCATCGTTCCAATTGGTGCTTGCTCCTTTGTCATTCGGAAGAGTGATGTTATTTTCCTTGGCATAGGTGCGGAGTTCGTCGGCAGTCATCATATCTAAACGCTTGGCAATGTTGTCAAATGCAAGATATGCGCTGTAGTTTACAGAAGTGTGCTCACTTTTACTACCTTTTTTGGTGGTAATCAAGATTACACCGTTAGCAGCCTTGGAGCCATAAATAGCCGTTGCAGAAGCGTCACGAAGTACGTCAATGCTTTCAATATCTTCGGGAGCAATCAGACTTAATGACATACCGGGAATACCGTCAATAACATAATAAGGTTCCATTGCCGCACCGGTACGCAGAGAAGAAGCCCCACGTAAAGAGATAGAAGCTGTACCAGAAGTCGGGTCGCTGCTTTGTACTACCGTCAAACCAGGAACTTTACCTTGCAACAACTGTCCAGGGTCAGAATAAACTCCTACATTCAGTTTGTCTGCTTTCACAGTGGTAATGGAGCTGGTTACATCCTTACGACTCATACTGCCATAACCTACTACCACAACTTCATCTAATGTTTTAGAATCTTCTTCCATAATAATCTTCAAAGAAGATCCTTTTACTGTAATTTCCTGGGTAGTGTAACCCACGTAAGAGAATACGAGTGTCTTTCCTTGTGCTACATTCAGTGTAAACTGTCCGTTAAAGTCAGTGATAACACCGTTGGTAGTACCTTTTTCGACTACATTCACTCCGATAAGGGGTTCTCCGGTCTTGTCTGTGACAATACCGTTAACTTGATTTTGAGCAAATGCCAGTGTACTGTTTAATAGGAGTAATGCAAAGACTACTATCTGTGCAAATGTCCTTTGGGTTAGAGATTGTACGTTTAGCATAGAATTTAATTTTGGTTTTGATTAATATGTTCTTGTTTAATACTGCATAGTTCTCTATATATTATGAATTGGTTGTTACAGTTTGATGTATATTTTCTTAAGATATAGCGGATAACCGATACACCCCAAAAACAGAGTGAAAACGAGGGCGTAGACAGCTGAGGCAAGGTAGGTGTCGGTTATTCCTGAATGAATGGCTGCATAGGCTGCCGCCTTCCATCCGGTACTTCCCATCATAATGGCAAGTACTTCGCTCAGTACATAGAGGAATAGGGGGTTGACGCCGAAGATGATGAAGAAGCGGCACCATTTTTGTTTATTCCTTATGTCTATATAATACATTAATGTGGCAAGTGACATGGAAGCCGCTCCGCAGGTCACCAGAACAAAAGTAGGAGACCATATTCTTTTATTTAAAGGCAGCGCATCTGCCAACAAATAGCCGATACTCATCAGAATGAATCCGGTCAAGAACAAACGGAGCACTTTGTTTTCTGTCTGATGGCTTTGTATTATCCATTTTCCACATGAAAAACCGATACAAGTGTGGGCGATAGCAGAGAGAGTGCTTACAAATCCTTCCGGATCAATCGGGCTCTTCTGATAGAGATGCGCTTCGCCGAAAAGTTGCCTGTCAATGATGGATAAAATATTGCTTTCATCGCAGGTATAACCGTTCCCCATGCATAATATGACAGTGTAACTTACCAGTAAGATAAAGGTTAATGTGGGGATGAACTTATGATTCATAAATAGGGCTGTAAAAGAAATAACACAGTAACATAAAGCAATGCGTTGCAGTACCCCGGGGATGCGCAGATGGACAAAAGGCAGGAAGTCACCTTCACATACATGGTCAAACCAACCGATTGCCCATCCGATGCATAGAATAAGAAATGTGCGTTTCAATATCTTGGTTACCACTTGTAGGGAAACGTTGAAATTGAATTTGTTCAATGAAATATATGTTGAAATACCCATGATGAACAGAAAGAAAGGAAAAACCAAGTCACAAGGTGTCAGTCCGTTCCATGCAGAATGTTGTAAAGGTGCATACGACACTTTGCCTCCTGCATTGTTAACCAGAATCATTCCTGCTACAGTGATGCCCCTGAGTGCATCGAGTGACAAAAGCCTTTTTTTAATGGGCAGTGCCTGCTGTGCGGTTTCTGTATCGAGTTCTTTCTTTTTCATCTTACTATCAATTGTTTATCAATGTTATAGCCTCTTTCGCTACTTCTATACAATCACCTTCGGCAGATGCCGCATAGGTGTTCTTTGCCAGTGTCCATGGTTCTTCCAGGGCATACCAATCTATGGTCATGGCTGGATTATCGGCAGTGGGGGTTGATGAATTACCTACTGGCAGTACAGGAAGTTTGCCATCCAGTTGGTCTTGCAGTACTTGCCAGTATTTTTCCCAACGTTTATAATAAAAGTCGCGCAGTAGTCCGTTCCATTCTTTATGGGCATAATCTCGTAACTTGCCGATGTCGGCGCAGTAACGGTTTCCCCATGTGGTAATTTGTACGCGGGCATTCCATTCGTAGAGGTCTTTCTCTTCAGATGTACTTCCTAGATTGCGCGCTTGTTGAATCCAGTTCCCTACTTTGAATTCTTTGCGTGTGCCCAACAGTTTGTCTTGCATTATCAGTAGTTCCAAGAACTGTCGGGTATGTGTGGCATAACTTTTTTTATCGAAGCTTTTAAAGTCGGCAACAGCGTAATTGTACACTATTCGGGCACGGTCGGCAATGGCTTGTCGGGTGATATCAACTAGATCATATTCAAAGTTGTTGTTACCGCGATATTTGTGTGCCACGCTCACCATCAATCGTGCGGCTTCTGCTGTGGTAGTGGGGTCGTAATAGTTGCACATTTTGCTCCAGCTGGATGCTTGGAAATTGTTCAGTGATGGGCGCCCGCAAAAGATACTTTCGTGAGGACCTTGTTGGTTGTTGCCTGCCGGACAGTTGTAGATACCGTTTGCCAAGATTTGCCAAGCTTGCCAGATAGATTCATCGTCTGTGCCATAGCGTGCGCGGATGTATTGTTTTATCCATTCTTCTTTGGTAAACTTTTCTGCACGCCAAGGTAGTTCGCACATCAGTTCGAACATAACGGGATTATTTTCAATGCCTTCCATTGTCAGACCGATGCCTTTTAGCTGAGCGGCCAGTGGGTTGTCTTTGGTTAGGTAAAAATTATGAAGAAGTTGGTCCATCCTTCCATGCAAACCCACGTTCCCACCGAAATTTTCCAACAGGCAGAACAACCAGTTGTGTTCTTCGTATCCTTTGTCTCGTTTCCATATAGAGGGAATGCCCCACATGGGACGACATTCGCTAAATAAATCAAGGATGAGCAGATCGCCGGGATTCAGCGCTTTCATCATTTCCGGGCGTGGATTTTCTGTCCATCCCTGCACCACCCACACAGCTTTTGGATTAGCCTTTTTCATTGCATCCATAATAGCCTTGCCGGCTTTGCCGAAGTCTAGTCCGGCAGGCAAGCTTTTGGCTTCATGAAAAGGATCGATGGAGTAGTAGTCACTTGTTCCATACAGCTTTTCGGTTTCTTCGTAAAAAAGGCTGGCAATCTGGGTAAACTTGGGATCGTCGGGCAGTAAGATTCCCGGCCGGTCAAATCCGTTCCATTTGTTGAGAGTGCTTTGGGCGGATTCCGAGGAGGTGTTGCTTAATGTTTTCTCTTCTTTTCCACCATCAATACGTTTTCCCAAATCCAGTTTGGAGGGGATCATACCCGAGTAACCGGGCAGTACGGGGTGCATTCCCCATTCTTTCATTCGTTTCAATATCTTTTTCTGCAAGTCTTCTTGCTGTTTATACCAACTATCGGGGTTAGGGCCTCCCCATCCTTCTAGATTGTTCATTTCCCACCAGGCAAGGAATGCTGGTCCGGCAATAAAATCATTGATTTGCTGTTTGGAAAATCCTAAGCGGAGTAATAGGTTACGCCACACACATTCATGTCCTACGGCAGCAAGTGGCAGGTTGATGCCATGCAGTGCCATCCAGTCCAGTTCCTCTTCCCAACGTTTCCAATCCCAAAATGCCATGGAGTAGGAGTAGGTGCAGTAATTGAAATCATAACGCAGGGCCAGATTTGTTTCGTGGCGTTCTTTACGGAAGACGGGAGGAAGAACATTGGGTAGTGAGGCATGCATACTGTTCCATGACAGGTGGATTCCGGCATGATACTTTAAGTACCAGTTGATTCCGGTTGCTATATTAATATAGGTATTGCCTCGTATCACTACCTTGTCGCCTTTTTGGTCCAACTCGAAAAAGTCATTTGAACTTTTGTGTAGTTCGACTACGAACTTGTCCGATGCTCCCTTGTCTATCCTTTCCAGCATTTCCTTGATGGGGTTTGCCAGTATACCGGAGGGGAGTAATATCAGCCAGCTCAATAATAAGAATGTGTTTTTCATATACATTTGCATTTCTGTTTTTTACAAATGTAAGGGAAACAAAGCTTTTTATAGGAGAATATGGTGCACAAATGGAGTAAAATAGTAAAGTGAACTATTTTTTTCCAAAATATTCGCTTGGAAGTACTCCAAACAGCTCTTTGAAGCATTTTGTGAAATATTTAGGGTCGTTAAAACCTACGGCATATGCGATTTCTGCAACAGAAATGTCACATTCTACTTTGGTTAAAGTGTCTTTTGCCACATTTAATCGGTAGTTTCTCATGAATTGACCAATGGATTGCCCTGTCAAAGATTGTAATTTCTGATTGACTAAGGTTTTGCTGTATCCCATATCGCGGATAAAGCGCTCTAAGTTATAATCCGAGTCGGCATAATGTTCTTTCATTAAATTGATTGCCGATGTCATAAATGTGTTGTCTTTGGAACTAGCGTTTATATTCAATGTTTCACAATTCATACTAGTGGAGAACATGGATTTGTATTTCTGGCGTAAGGCAAGTATATTTCGGATACGTAATCTTAGAATAACCTCATCAAATGGTTTGCACAGATATTCATCTACTCCTATTTCATAGCTGATTCTTTCTTGGGCTTCAGACCGGAGGGCAGTGAGCATGAGAAAGGGGATGTGGGAAGTAGCCAGATTAGCTTTTACCCGGCGGGATAATTCATTCCCGTCCATGACGGGCATCATCAGGTCGCTGACAATCAAATCAATCGTTTCTCTTTGAATCAAGTAAAGAGCTTCTGCACCGTTCTGTGCTTCTTTTAATTGATAATTGTTTTTGAGAATGGAACAAATATAAGTACGCATATCTGCATTATCTTCAACAATGAGGATGGTTTCCTTTTTCTCGTTTCCATTGGCAGGAATGGAAAGTGGATGTTCATTCTGCTCATATTTTTCTTTTTCTGATTCGGCTTGGGGGATACCTTTTTCCAAAGGTAATAGTATTCTGAAGAAAGCTCCTTGCTTGGGATTGTTTCCTGCATAGATGTTGCCTCCGTGCAGAGAAATGATTTTCTTACATAAGAATAGTCCGATTCCTGTGCTGCTTTGTCCATAAACGGGATATTTGATGCTCTTTTTGGATTGGTAGAAGCGTTCGAAAATACGTTCTATATCTTCGGGTACGATACCATTACCTGTATCTTTTATATCTATGAACAGCCAGGTATGGTTGTCTTTGTCGGTAAGGGAAGCCACATACAAACTTATTTTTCCATAATCGGGAGTGAATTTAACAGCATTGGATATCAGATTAATAATGGCTTTGCGCATATATTCAACATCAAATATCCAAAACGGGGTACAGAGCCGGAAGTAGGTGATGATGTTTATGTTCCGTTCATGGGCAAATACTTCGAAAGGCATTAATATATTTTGTATAAGGCGGATAAAGTTTTCGTTTGTCTTATTTAATACAACTTTGTCTGCATCTAACTTTCTGAAGTCCATTAATTCATTGACTAGTGATAGCAGATAATTGGAATTCCGTTCAGCTATTTGTAGCTGTTTCTTTACTTCCGGCTCATGGCTTTCGTCAAGGGCGCGTTGGATGGGACCGTTGATTAAAGTGACTGGTGTCCGGAATTCATGAGTGATATTGGTGAAGAAAGCAATTTTTTCTTCCGTTACCTCCTCGACGTGTCGTGCCATTATTTCTAGTTGTTTATTTTGTAACTCTAGCTCATGGGTGCGTTGGGCTACTTCTTTTTCCAGTTGTTTTTTCTGTTGACGGTACAGACTTATTTTCCATTGATAAAAATAATAGCTGCCTACGGTGATCAGAATGGCAAGCAATAAATAGAACCACCAGGATTTATAGAAATAAGGAGTGATGGTTACTTTGACTTCCGTTATTTTATCGGACCAATGTCCTTTCTCGTCTGTGGCACGGACTTGGAACACATATTTTCCGGAGGGAATGAAATTGTATCTAGCAGTATGTTCGCCAGGAAGGGTTTCTGTCCATTCATTCTCATAATTTTTCAAGCGGTAGGCATATTTCACTCGGTTACAGTTTCCATAGTTTAAGGTGGAAAACTCGATGGAAAAACCATGATCTTTTTCGTGCAGACGGATGGTATGTAAATTTGTTACCGCGCAGGGAGTTTTTCCGTCTGCTGGAGGATAGACCATGGTACCGGCGACACTGATTGAGGTCAGTTTGACTTTGGCATCCTGTTTTTTTGTCTTGGCTATATCGGGGGTGAAAGCGACTAATCCGTTTATAGTACCGAAATATAACAGGTTATTTTGGGGAGAATAATAAGATGCGTTCCAATAAAACTGATTATTGGGCAGTCCGTCTTCTTTTGTATAATTGGTGAAAGTCATGGTTTGTGTATCCAGTTGGGCGATGCCGTGGTTGGTGGACATCCACAGATGTCCCGTTTTATCTTCCACAATACCTATAATGGTATTATTGGGTAACCCGTCCTTGCGGGTGTAGTTATGAAATGTGAACTGTGTTCCGTTTTCTTCCGCTAGTTGATATAGTCCGTTCCCATTTGCCCCCAGCCAGATGGTACCATTATGATCTTCTATGATACAGTTTATTTTTTCTAATTGCAATGAAGTGGGTTCCGTCAGTTTATGTTTTAAATAGGTATAGCTGAATTGTGCGGAGGAAATGGAGAACGAGTGTAAATCCATAATGAAAACTCCTTCAGATGTTCCCATCCAAAGGCGTTTCTTGCGGTCGATAATAATGGACCCTACCGCATCGAATTCATTGTCGGAACGGTCAAACAAGACTCGGGTGAAACGCTTGGTCTTTTTATGGTAGAAATGAAGCCCTCTGGTAGTACCAAACCATAAACCATTGTTCATGGTGTCTTCACAGGCGCTGCTCAGGAAATCTCCTTCCAGTCCTATGGAGTCTTCCCGGATATGGCGTTGGAAAGTTTGGTTATGGGGGATGTTCAGATTTAGTTCATTGATTCCGACTCCCCAAGTATATGCCCATAAATGATTTTCGGAATCAATGAGAATGCCACGGATAGAGTTGTTACTGATGGAAGTGGGATTGTTCTGGTCAAAAGTATAATGAATGAACTCATCGCTGCCTTTGCTCTTTTTGTTGAGTCCTCCCTCTACTGTTCCTACCCATAGATTTCCGTCTTTGTCTTCGCTGATGGCATTGACTGGATTGGGGGAAAGAGAGGTTTCTCGAAGATAGTTATATTGCCACACATACGTTTGCAGACAATTGGGAGTCAATAAATTGATTCCTCCTATCTCGGTCCCTACCCAGATATTCTCATTGTCGGTCAGCAGGCAGTTGATGAAATTACAGTTCAACGACTTGTCAGGCATTTCATTGTTTTGGCGGATATAAGTAAAAGTATCGGTATCCCAATTGTATACATTGAGTCCGTTCAGAGTAGAAACGATGACATCTCCTTTGCTAGTCAGTTTAACTCCGGTTATATAGGCTTGACTTAGCATTCCGGGGCGATGATTGGAGTAACGGTACCGGTTCAAACTCTGCCGGGTATGGTTATACTTGAAGAGTCCGCGATTGGTTCCTATCCATAACAATTCCCCGTCAGTTTCCATGCAGAGAATTCTCCAGTCTTCTGAGAAGGGTTTCAGCAGCTCCGATACCATGCTGGTTTTCAGTAAGTGGTTGCTTCCTTTTTCAATACGGCATACATGATTATCTATGCCTGCACAGATGTATTCTTGCAGGTCAATAACAGCGTGGATGGGGGATTCTGTATCTTTTTTCAGTTTATAGTAATCTTTTATTTGCCCGTCTACGCCTAGTTCCAGATACCATAGATTCTTGTCTGTCGATATCCACAAATTATCCTGCTTGTCCCGATAGATGGATGCAATGTAGTTACTTGCTAGAGATTTCAATTCGGCAGGCAGTTCTTTGTCCGTGTCTATCTGTGTATAATGTTTCAAGTCAATGAGGTCTATTCCTTCTTCCGACCCTATCCAGAGTCGTTGAAACTTATCCTCACAGACTTTATGCACGTAGTCGTTTTTCAAGCGAATGGAGTGGGATTGGGAATTATAATGAATGAATTGATAGCCATTATACCGTCCTATTCCATTATTAGTAGCTACCCAGATATATCCTTGAGTGTCTTTGTAAATATCATTGATGAAGTTATGGGGTAACCCAGTATCTTCTGTAATGAAGCTGAAATTATATCGGTTGAAAAAGTTATGTAAGTTTTCTCCAAATAAGTTCAATACTCCTCCTGTAAGTAGAAGAAGTGCTATAATGTGCGTTTTCATATTAGTAATTGTTTCCCAACAAATGTAAATAATAGTAAGATAGTTCCAAAACATTTGAGTGGAAATCTTGTATCTGAGAGTAATATAAGGAAAATGGCGGCTGGAGATTACAATGGAATTACAAAAGAATGTGATGAAGGCTTTTATGATATGTATGATAACAAAAAAGGCTCGCTATCTGCGAACCTTTGTGCTCTTCGTCTTGGACTTGAACCAAGGACCCTCTGATTAACAGTCAGATGCTCTAACCGACTGAGCTAACGAAGAAAATTTGCATTTGACTTTAAAAGAGCTCTTCGTCTTGGACTTGAACCAAGGACCCTCTGATTAACAGTCAGATGCTCTAACCGACTGAGCTAACGAAGAAGGTTTTTCTCTCAAATGCGGTGCAAAGATAATAGGTTTTTCCGAAATATGCAATATCTTTGCAGAAAAATTTTAGATAAATGGATAAAATAATTGGAATGGGCAATGCATTGGTTGACGTTCTTGTTACTTTGCAAGATGATTCGCTACTAGATGAGATGAGTTTGCCCAAAGGAAGCATGCAACTTATAAATGAAGATAAGTTTTTGAAAATCAGTGGTAAATTCTCTGGTATGAAAACGCATAAAGCTACAGGGGGAAGTGCGGGAAATACAGTTTTGGCGTTAGCTAACCTAGGGGCATACCCGGGATTTATCGGAAAGATAGGAAACGATGATTTTGGGCAATATTTTAAAAAAAACGGTTTGAAGCAGGGAATTGACATGAAATTGCTCGCCGGTGATTTGCCTACAGGAGTGGCTTCTACTTTCATTTCACCGGATGGGGAACGTACTTTTGGAACTTATCTGGGAGCTGCTGCTACTATGAAAGCCGAAAATCTGACGTTGGATATGTTTAAGGGGTATGCATATCTATATATAGAAGGATACTTGGTACAGGATCATGAATTGATTCTTCGTGCTATGCAATTAGGAAAAGAGGCTGGATTGCAAATCTGCTTGGATATGGCCAGTTATAATATTGTGGAAGGGGACTTGGAATTCTTCGATATTTTGATAACTAAATACGTGGATATTGTTTTTGCTAATGAGGAAGAGGCAAAGGCTTATACAGGCAAGGATGCATGGGGGGCTATCAATGAAATTGCTTCTAAATGCAGTGTTGTAATAGTAAAACTAGGTGCCCAAGGTTCATGTATAAAGAAAGGTACGGAATGCATCAAACTAGAGGTACCTCCGGTAAAAAAAGTCGTGGATACCACTGGCGCGGGAGATTATTATGCAGCAGGTTTTCTGTATGGACTGACTTGTGGTTATTCTTTGGAGAAGTGTTCCATTATAGGTTCTATTTTAACATCCAATGTGATACAAGTGGTGGGTACAACCTTATCAAAGAAAAAATGGGACGAAATAAAGTTAAATATAGAGGCCCTTCTACAGGCTTGAATAGAATAATGTATTAATTTGCGGTTCACAAATACATAAAGTGATGAAGTGGAATAGTAAGAAAATATTGTTAATGATTTGCGTGGGCCTGACAGGTAGCGCTTTGTTTAGTTTTAATAAAGGTGATGACCGTAATTTCCAGATAGCAAAAAACTTGGATATCTTCAATGCGATATTCAAGGAATTGGATATGTTTTATGTTGATACTATTGATCCTGAGAAAGTGATAAAATATGGTATTGATGCTATGTTGGCGCAGACCGACCCTTACACGGAGTATTATCCTGAAGAAGATAATACACTAAAGGAAATGACTAGCGGAAAGTTTGGCGGTATCGGATCGGTAATACGTTATTATACTCCCCGAAAGCGTGTGGCTATTATTGAACCTTCCGAAGGAAGCCCTGCTGCCGAAATAGGACTGAAAGCCGGTGATATCATCATGGAGATCAATGGAAAAGATATGGCCCAGGGAGATAGAATTCCCAATGATCTGACCTCGTATGTCAGTGATAATTTGCGTGGTGAGCCGGGAACAACTTGTGTGTTGAAAGTTGAGAGACCTACTTCTGATAGTACTTATGTGCCAATGGAATTTAAAATAACCCGTTCTACCATCCGTACGAACCCTGTACCTTATTATGGAATCGTAGGCAATAATGTGGGATATATTGTTATCAGTACTTTTGCTATAGAGAACTGTTCAAAAGATATAAAGAAGGCATTGATAGAATTGAAACAGCAAGGTGCTAAATCTATTGTTCTCGATTTGCGTGGCAATGGTGGCGGTTTGTTGGGGGAAGCAGTGAATGTAGTGAATTTCTTTGTGCCGAAAGGGAAAGAGATTGTGGTAACAAAAGGTAAGATTAAACAAGCTGGTACCACTTATAAAACAATGAATGAACCGGTAGATACAGAGATTCCGCTGGCTGTGCTAGTGGACGGTTCTACAGCTTCGGCATCCGAGATTGTTTCAGGTTCCTTGCAGGACCTTGATCGGGCTATTGTGGTAGGAAGCCGTACGTATGGTAAAGGGTTGGTACAGGTACCTCGTGAATTGCCTTATAACAGTAGCATGAAAGTGACTACTGCAAAATATTATATTCCCAGCGGACGATGCATTCAAGCCATTGATTACGCTAAACGTAATGCTGACGGGTCGGTGGCTCGTACTCCGGACAGCCTGACCAATGTATTCCATACAGCAGCCGGACGTGAAGTGCGTGATGGTGGCGGTATTCGTCCGGATGTGGAGGTGAAAGTTGAAAATTTCCCAAACATTATGTTTTATCTGCTTAATGATGATATGATTTTTGATTATGCTACCCAATATTGTATCAAGCATTCTCAGGTAGGGGAAGTGAAAGACTTTACAATAACAGATGCTGACTATGTTGATTTTAAGAAGATGTTACATAAGCGTAAGTTTACTTATGACCGTCAAAGTGAGAAGATGCTGAAGAACTTGAAAGAAATAGCGGAGTTTGAAGGATATATGGATGGGGCAAAAGAGGAGTTTGCTGCTTTGGAAACGAAATTGACGCATAATTTGGATCATGAGCTGGACAGGTTCTCGAAAGAGATAAAAGATGCTATTGCTCAGGAGATTTTGAAACGTTATTATTTCCAACGTGGCGCGATATTGCAACGCTTGAAAGATGATCCTGATTTGAAAAAAGCTATTGAGACATTGAACAATCAGTCTGAATATAGTAAGATACTTTCTGTTATGAAATAATCGAATGAGGGGCGGATGTACGAATCTGCCCCTCATTATTGTATCATGATATCATTGATGATGCTTTATTTGAACCGGGAAGTATCTATTGGTTTATGCTGTTTTTCTTTATACCCTCCGAACTTGTAGGTAAAGGATAAAGTTATGTTGCGTGAATAGTTGTTGGTGTGCATGTCCATGTATTGTCCTTTATTACGTAGTGTCACATCTATGTTGCCTTCCATCGAATTGAACAGATCATTGGCCTTCACTTGGATACTTGCTTTTTGGTTAGCAAAGTTCCAACGTATTCCGGTATGGATGGCCCAGATATGATTTAAATCATAACTTCCCTGGATAGATGGGCTCAAATAAAGTCCGGTCAGTTCCATGCGAATATCCGGTTTGGTAGAAAGTATTATATTATTTTGTAACATGGCGAGTCCGATCCACTTGCTGTGGTTGAAGGAAAGATCGAAGAATTTGTTACATTTTGCTTGACGGTATTCAGCTTGCAGTGTGACGTGACTGTCCAACCAATGTCCGATTTTGAAGGGAATGATAGTCGTGGCTGAGAAACTTTGCTGATAATCCCAGTTTAAGGTTTTGTAAATCAAAGCCAGGCGTTCTGTGCTTTGATAGGCTAGTTGCTGAAATAAATCGGGTTGATAATCATAAGCCAGGCTGAAGATATACTTGTTCTTAAAAATATAATTCAGATTTGCGGAATAATCGGTGGATGGCTTTAACATTGGATTGCCTTGTACTTCTTCATAACCACTTATATAGCCGGTACTTTCGCTCAGATCCCAGTAGCTGGGATAGGTCTTATCTGATGTGAATGAAAGTTGTAGAATATGTGCTGGGGTCATTACGTATGTTAATTCGGTTGTAGGATAAGCCGCCCATGCATGATAACGGGCCGTTTTGTAATATTCTCCGGTTATGGACGCGCTGAAAGACAAATGTTCTCCCATGTTTTTGCTGAATCCGACGTAGAAGTCATATGTATATTCATTATAACGATTGTTTGTATTGAGTTCGCTCATGTCTGTTCCGTTTTGGGTATGATAGAACTGAGTATTATGGTCACTGGCATAAGTTAAAGAGGTGCCATAGTTTAAGGTCCACTCTCGTGGTAGTGTGTGTGACTGGTCTACGTATATTTTCCAGCGGTCTATTGTTTGTCCGCTAGTCGTGTGAAATTCGCTTGTTTGGTTCTTGTTGTCTTTGTTGGTGAATTGCTGATGACTTTCGGAATGGTAGGAGGTATAGTTTATTCCAGCTTTCATACCGAAGCTAGAGAGATAATCTAAAGCGATATTGTGCATTCGAGTCTCCTTTTTTGTCCGGTTGTCTGCGGTTGTGATGTTCCCGTCGGAATATGAATGATTATCGTTGTTAGGGTTGAAGACACCAGTATAGGCTAGATTGATATGAGCATTATCATTGAATTTATATTCAGCGCCTGTTCGTACATAATGTGTTATTCCTTTCCTGTCAATATCATTGTGTTGACAGATATCATATATATTATTTTTTAAGGTGTGATGTGAGTACGTATCTGTTGTTTGTCTGTTTTGTTCATAATGGGTATTATATAGCAAGTCTATATTCCATTTAGGAGTGGTGTAAAGCAGGCTGATTCCTCCTTGTGTGCCACTTCTGTAATTGTATAGATATCCGGCGTTAACTTCTCCTTGCAACCCACTTTTTTCAGGACGGTAACTTTTCAAAAGTAAGTTGATGGCAGCACCTCTTACATGATATTGCGGCGGTGTGCTATACATAATTTCTGCCTTTTCTACACGTGAAGCCGGAGTGTTTTTTAATAAAATGGTCAACTGTTCGTGACTCATTGTTGTGGGCCTTCCGTTTAAAATAATGTTCAGATTGTGTGTGCCTGCTAATGAAAGGTTGCCGTTTATTTCCTGTACACCGGGTAATTGCTGAAGGATTTCATAAGCATTGTTCACGATTCTATGTGTGGTGAGTTGTGACAGATCATACGATAATTTTCCTTCTTCCACTTTTACAAGAGGGCGTTCCCCTTTGACGATAACTTCGTCCAAAGCATAATCTTTACTTTTCAGGGTAATCGTGCCTGCGTCTTCTCCTGTAGTTGTCAATAAGAGGGTTTCGTACATGATGTGTTGGAAAATCAGCCGATAAGATGCTGGTTGCCGGTTGAACCTGAAGTAACCGGTGGTATCTGTGATTACGGCGTCCACAAAAGTAGAATCAATGGTTTGTAGGATGACGGTTGCACCGTCAATGGCTTGTGCATGGATGTTTGTAACCTTTCCGGTAATGGTTTGTGCAGTGGTTGTTCCTATAACCCAAAATAAAAATAGCGATGTGATGATAAAATTTTGCTTTTTCATATCTATTTGTTTTTAATATTTTCTTTAACTTTGACGAAACAAAAGTAGGGAGACTTTTTTCCTTACGTGGTTAATGGCAGGTTAACACAATGTTAACAAAGTATGGATAGGATATAAGTGTATGACAATCAAACATATTCGTTGGGTAGCTTGTATCGGACTGTTGGCAATCATCTGTTTGCAGTACGTTTGGCTTGTAAATACCTATAAGCTAACTAAGGAAAGTATACAGTTCAGAAGCAATGAAGTATTTAGAGATGCAACGATGCGTGAGGTGTTTTATCGCATGGAAGTATATCAAGATTCTTTGCAAAAGAAGTATAAGGACAAAGATACTTCCATTATGGTTAGAATAAATCTGGATGAAGATTATGATTTTTTTGAGGATGGCAGAGGTGATAAAAATGTGAACCAATGGTTGATGTCCAATATGCAGGTTTCCATGCAAGAGATTGTCAAGAGGGATTATAAATTGTCTGTTTCTTTGTCAAGTTTAGATTCTATTTATCGGACAGGCCTTGCTGCCGAAGGATTGGATGCAGAAGTAATAACTTGTGTGACAGATTCGCTGGGGAATATTCTTAGAAGTTCCCGTTCCATACAGGTAGGGGATTATGGCTTGTTGAAAACCGGATTACAACCTATCAATTATAAATGTACGGAGAATCTTCAGGCTTTTATTGTTAATCCTTATTGGGTTATTTTCCAGCAGATGACCTTGCTCCTCATTGCTACTGTCTTGATGATGGCAATGATCGTCTATTGTCTTGTTTATCAGATTCGTATTATTGCTCATCAGAATAAAATAGCTAGGATGCGTGAGGATTTCTCATACGCCATGATTCATGAGATGAAGACTCCTCTTGCCTGTATTTTGATGGGGACCCGAATGTTGAAATCAGGAAAGTTGGATATTTTTCCGGATAAACGCGAGAAGCATTTTCAGATATTGGAGGACGAGAGTGAACATTTATTGTCACTGACTAACAAAGTGCTGACGCTGTCAAAATTGGAAAATGCTCAATTGAGGCTTTGGAAAAAGGAGATACAACTCCGTCCGATGTTAGAGGATCTTATTGAGAAATATACTGCTAAGGCAGATAAACCAGTACATTTCTCTCTTCATTTGGAATCGGAATGGGTATATGCTGATGAAGAATTCTTGAAAGAAACTATCGGTAATTTGGTAGACAATTCTATAAAATATTCAGGTGAAGAGGTGGACATACAGATTTCATCCTTGCGTCAGGACTATAACTTTTATTTGATAAAGGTAAGAGATAACGGCATAGGTATTCCGTTGAAGGACCAGAGTCGTATTTTCGAGAAGTACGAGCGTGCTTCGGCTGCCGACCGCAGCCGTAAAGGCGGTGCGTCAGGCTTCGGATTGGGTTTGAATTATGTTTTCCGCGTGGCTGAAGCGCATGGTGGAAAAGTGTGTGTAGAAAGCATTGAAGGGGAGTATAGTGAATTTTTTCTTTTTTGCCGAGTGGGGAGAAGAAATAAATATTTTTTAAGGAGGAAGATGATATGATAAAACTGTTGTTGGTGGAAGATGATGCCAATCTTTGTTATATTATTCGTGGTGGATTGGAGGATATGATAGGTGGATACGAGGTGATGACCGCTTCTAATGGCGAAGAAGGGTTGAAGATATGGAAGGAGCAACATCTTGATATCATTATTTCAGACATTGAGATGCCTGTTATGGATGGTTATGAAATGGTACGTCGTATTCGGGAAACGGATGGATTTATTCCCATTGTTTTTACCTCGGGCAGGGTTTCGCCTAAAGATGTGGTGAAAGGTTATGAATTGGGGGTGAATAATTATATTAAGAAACCTTTTTTGGCGGAAGAACTGGATGCGCATATTGGTGCTTTGTTGAAAATGAAGCGGGGAATGGGAGCCGCTAATGAAAGTGAGATTTATCGGATTGGTGAAAATTATACATTTGATGCTGTTCATGCAGTATTAAAGCATTCGTCGTGTGTACAAAAGACAATGACGGAACGCGAAGCGAAATTGCTTCAGATGCTTTGTAAAAAGAAAAATGAACTAGTGAGGCGGGATATTATTCTTTCAAGACTATGGGATACGGAGGATGATTTTTTTGCATCACGTAGTCTCGATGTTTTTGTTACTCGACTTAGAAAATTGTTTGCTGATGATGAACGGATACAGATAAAGACTGTGAAAGGAGTGGGTTTATGTCTTTCGGACAAAGGATGAATATGTGTAATATAACATTTATTGTAAGTTCTTTTGGCATTTTCCGGATACTAAACGTTTTTAAGCAACTCGAAAAGATGTGCATTGGTGAAACGACCGTTCTTGAAAATGGATTTTGTCATTATCCCGACTTTGTTGAAGCCGGCCTTTTCTAATACTCGCATGGAAGGAAGGTTGTGTTCAAAGACAAGTGCGAATATACGTATTGTATTCGTATAAGTGAAGTAATGGTAGATGGCTTCTTGTAATGCGTCGGTTACAATACCTTGGTTCCAATATTTTTCTCCGATAACGTACCCTACTTCGGCATTGAAGCATTCCACATCTGTGCCTGGTGTAAATCCGATATTGCCTACGGCTTTTCCATTAACTTCAATACAAAAATCATGAATGCCTTCTTTTTTCTGGATGAGGTCAATAAAGGTTTCCGCATGCTCTAGCCTGTAAGGGTGGGGGAATACGTTGCGGCAATTGTCCCAAATCTTTTTGTTATTCAGTTCTTGAACTAATGAATGAGCGTCTTCTGTTTGCCAAGTACGTAGTGTGTACTTGTTCTTTTGTACAAACACAGCATGATAGCGTTTCATGGGGGTACTGCAGAGCCCATGGTAATTTTGTTTTTCTCCTACGACAGCAAATCCCAGACTCCGGTAGAAAGGAATAGCATAAGTAGAAGAATTAACCGTTGTTTCAATGGAAGGATGGAGGGTGGAGGCGTAGTGGAAAAGTTTTTTTCCTAATCCGTGCCTGTGATATTCTGGCTTGATAAAAAATAGGGAGATATGTTTACCATTACTTTTTATACCTAAAATGCCTGTTAGAGCTTCATTGTCAAAACTACCATAAAATATGATTTCGTTTATACATTTTTTGTTATAAATAAAGCTTTTGAAAAATTCCAATCCCTCATTGTTGAAATCTTCTTTGCCGGTGATGGTGAAAACTTGCCAAGATAGTTCGATGGCTTTTGGGTATTCATCTTTTGTGAGTTGTCGTATGTTATTCATGGTATGCCATATTGTAGATTAGTGTAAAAATAGGTAGAGCAGGTATGTTTTTAGTAAGGTGAAGAAGGATAAAGGTGCATTTAAAAACGACTTTATCCTTCTTTGGCTATTAACTAGAAATTATAGGCTACGCCAAGATTGAATACGGCTTGGCCTAGGTCGCTGATTAATTGGTATTTAATATCAAAGTTTAAACTCCAGCTTTTGTCTAAGTCAAACTCCATACCTGCTCCTAAATTAACTCCAAATTTTCCATCACTTCCACTGACATCGTAATCGCCTGCTTTCCCTAAATCCAAATGCCAGTTAGTGTATGTAAATCCTGCTAATGGATATAGACTAATATTGCTTGCTATGGGAAAAAGGTAGTGGATATTTGCGTTGATGTCAAACATGCTAAGTCCATCATTTTTAAAGAAGTAATTCATAGACGGCTCTATTCTGATTTGATCAGTAATATTATATTGATATTTCAGACCAATACCAACGCTCTCTATTTCAGTTCCATAACTTAGATTTCCACCAATAGCTTGTTTCCCTTGTTATGCAAAAACAGAACCACAACCTAAAAGTGCCATGTATGCGGCAATAATAATTTTTTTCATAATCACTCATTTTAAATGAATACTAACTTTTCTTTATATGTAGAATTATTTTTCTTCCTCCTTAAACCAGGAAGCATACATTAAATATCCATTGGCTATTTTCTGATTGAGTTCTTTGCTTTGTGCCTCGGGAATCTTTTTGATAAATTTGGCTGGAACTCCTGCCCATAGGCTTCCAGGTTCGATGACGGTGTTACTGAGTACCAGCGCTCCGGCAGCTACAATAGCTCCTTCACCTACGACCGCATGGTCTAGTATGGTAGAGCCCATTCCAATTAGAGCGCCGTCTTTTATAGTCGCACCATGTATGGTTACATTATGTCCTACAGAAACATCATTCCCGATTTCGACAACTGATTTTTGATATAATGTATGTACTACACTGCCGTCCTGGATATTTACGCGGTTACCTATGCGGATAGCATTAACATCGCCGCGTAATACGGCGTTAAACCAAATGCTGCAATCTTTTCCAATTACAACATCGCCAATAATAGTGGCATTATCGGCTAAATAACAGTTCTCGCCGATTTTTGGAGTGAATCCTCTCACTGATTTTATAAGTGCCATAATTAATTTCTACCGTTTTAAAGGAGATGTTACTTCTTTTAACCACTCGCGTTCCTCGTTGTTCAATTCCGGATTCAAACAATTGTAAACTTTTTCATGATATTGGTTGAACCATGTTATTTCTTCATCGCTCAGCATATCTGTCAGGATGGCTTCTTTGTCAATAGGGCAGAGGGTAAGTGGCTCGAATTTGTAGTAAGTGCCGAATTCTGTCTCTTGTGACGGAACAATTAACATGGTATTTTCCGTACGTACTCCATGGCGTCCGGTTTTATATATACCGGGCTCGTTGGTTACTGTCATGCCTGGAACAAGTAAGGCCGGCATGTGGTTCATGCGGAATTGGTGAGGACCTTCGTGTACATTCAGAAAACAACCTACACCGTGGCCTGTTCCATGCAGGTAATTGATTCCGGATTTCCACATAGGGAGGCGAGCCAGCGCATCTAGTTGTGTTCCGCAAGTTCCATGTGGAAATTGAGCCATTGAGAGTTGGATAAATCCTTTTAAGACTAATGTGTAATCTGTTTTTTCTTCTTTCGTGAGTGCTCCTAAAACGATAGTACGAGTAATATCAGTTGTTCCGTCCAAATATTGTGCTCCACTGTCCAGCAGCAGCATGCCTTCAGGTTTTAAGGGAATATCGGTTTCGGGGGTTGCTTCATAGTGAACAATAGCGCCATGAGCTTTATATCCGGCAATGGTGTCAAAACTGATACCATTGAAGTGGGGTTGTCCGGCGCGGAATTCGTATAATTTCTTATCTATACTTATTTCGGTTTCATTTCCAGTAGAAACAGCTGCTTTCAGCCAGCGGAGAAATTTAACCATGGCTACTCCGTCGCGTTTCATTGCGCGATGGAAGCCTTCTATTTCTGTCTCATTCTTTATCGCTTTTAAAAAAAGTACAGGCGAAGGAGCTATTTCTATTAAGGAATGGGCGCAGGCTGCTGCATGGACAGCGGCATTGATATTAGCTGACAACAGGAGTTTGCCGGTAAAATCTTTTAAATCTTTTTCAATTGTTGAATAAGGCCTTACTTTAATTTCGTTTTCTGTTAGATAGTCTTTTACTTCATCTGACAGTTTATTCTCTATTATATATAAGGTAGAACTATATTCCGTGATGAGAAGGTAACTTACAAATACCGGATTGCAGTGTACGTCACTTCCCCGTAAGTTTAGGGTCCATGCCACTTCATCCAGTGCGGAAATTAAAATGCCTGTGCAACTGTTACGACGGATTGCTTCTCGTATTTGAGTGATTTTATCCTTGCAACTGAGACCGGCATATTTCAATTCATGTATAAACACTTTGTTATCGGGCAATGCAGGCCGATCTGTCCATAATTCATTGAATGGATCGGGAGCAAGGGTTAAGTGTATCTGTTTTTTTTCTAATTCTTTCTGTAAGTTGCTTGTTTCTTGATAGCTGTTCACCCAGCCGTCTATACCCACATTGTCTTCTGCATTCAATACACAGCCCAACCACTCTACAATGGAAGGAGTTTCCGGTAATCGTTCCTTGAATAAAGTAATACCTGTGTTTTCCAATTGTTCGGCCGCTTGAAGAAAATAGCGTGAATCTGTCCAAAGTCCGGCTTTATCCAGTGTTACGACAACCGTACCTGCCGAACCTGTGAAACCTGATATCCATTTACGTGCTTCCCAATGTTTGGGGATATACTCTCCCGAATGGGGATCCGTACTGGGAATAATAAAGGCTGAAAGCTTGTGTTTACGCATGAAATTGCGCAGACTAGCTATTCTATTTATAATTTCCGATTTCATTTTAATAGGTTTATAATGGTTTGTACTAGAAAGCAAAGATACGATTTCTAGATTATTTTAAATAAATAATTGCGGAAAGTTTTGTAAATAAAGAAAGTATGTGTAATTTTGCGCCGCAATTTGACTATCGGAAAATATTAATAACAACATATTTAATAATTAAAAACAATGATTGTAGTACCAGTAAAAGAAGGCGAAAACATTGAAAAAGCGCTGAAGAAGTTCAAAAGAAAATTTGAGAAAACAGGTGTTGTAAAAGAACTAAGAGCTAGACAGCAGTTCGACAAGCCGTCTGTATTGAACAGACTGAAAAGAGAACGTGCTATCTATGTTCAGAAACTTCAGCAAGTAGAAGAATAATTAAAAACTCGCACATTCTTTGAATAATTGAATTCTTTTTCATATATTCGTTGCTGAATTGATAAGCGACGTTTCTTATGATGACAGATTCTTTTTTGGATTATCTTCGATTTGAAAAAAACTATTCTGAAAAAACAATAGTTAGTTATGGAATAGATTTGACCAAGTTCGAAGAATACTTCAAGGGGAAAGACGAGAAAGTCGATTTTACAACGGTAGATGCTGATTTGGTTCGTGGTTGGGTGATGAACCTGATGGAGAATGGATATACATCTGCTTCTGTAAACCGAAAATTGAGTTCACTCCGGTCGTTTTATCGTTTCCTTCTAAAGAAAGGTGTGATAGAGGAGGATCCGATGTTGAAAATCATTGGACCGAAAAATAAGAAACCTCTTCCTGTATTTCTGAAAGAACGTGAAATGGACCGACTCTTGGATGATGTTCCTTTTAAGGAGGATTTTACAGGTTGTCGGGATAGAATGGTGTTGGAAATGTTTTATGCTACAGGCATGCGGCTTTCCGAGTTGATAGGGCTGAATGATGTGGATGTCGATTTTTCTGCGTTTCTGATAAAAGTAACGGGAAAGAGAAATAAACAGCGTTTAATTCCTTTTGGAGAAGAATTGCGAAGGGCGATGTCTGTTTATCTGAAAATAAGAAATGAAGTGTTGCCTGGAAAGGCAGAGGCGTTTTTCGTCCTAAAAAACGGAAAACGGATGTATCCTGGAAAGGTGTATCTTTTAGTGAAACGGAACCTGTCAAAAGTGGTGTCGTTAAAAAAAAGAAGTCCGCATGTGTTGAGACATACTTTTGCAACTGCTATGTTGAATAATGAGGCAGAGTTGGGCGCAGTGAAGGAATTACTGGGTCATAGTAGTCTGACTACAACGGAAATTTATACGCATACGACTTTTGAGGAACTTAAAAAAGTTTATGAACAAGCTCATCCAAGAGCGTAAAAAAAGGAGGTATTTATGGAAGTTAGAATTCAAGCCATTCATTTCGATGCAACAGAAAAACTTCAGGATTTTATTCAGAAGAAAACTGCTAAGTTAGAAAAGTATTGTGACGATATAAATAAAGTGGAGGTGTCATTAAAAGTTGTAAAGCCTGAAACTGCGATGAATAAGGAGGCTAGTATAAAAGTGCTGGTGCCTAATGGTGAATTTTTTGCAGAAAAGGTGAGTGATACATTTGAAGAGTCGGTTGATGTATGCGTAGATGCGCTTTCTAAGCAATTGACAAAATATAAAGAAAAACTACGCGGTAAATAAAAAAAAACACCGAAAGTTTTTGAGATTTAAAATAAATATCTAACTTTGCAGCCGCTTAACCATTCAAGGCGGAATGGTTGTGAAGTTAGATATGACAAGCCTCTTTAGCTCAGTTGGCCAGAGCACGTGATTTGTAATCTCGGGGTCGTTGGT